>JACCED010505900.1_pt1 | contig 18134 bp, 18 predicted proteins | sample 7455021 | NCBI WGS metagenome assembly JACCED01 (sample SAMN15323456, study PRJNA562643) | freshwater metagenome | isolation source: river surface water | place: USA:Blue River Watershed | collected 2017-08-19 | reverse complement strand
CTATGGGACAAGGACAACAAAGATCCTTTTGAGCCTACACCTATAAGCACCGAGCGTCCTTCCTACTACACCAGACGAGAATGGGATCAATATCAAGTGCGTATGAAACTACGAGATTTGGAACGTAAGAAACTATATAATAGAGCACCCGGTAAATTGATAGGTCAACTCACAGTAGACGATGTCGGCGGTAGTTTCCCACTGCCCGGTGCAGTTCAAGTGGGAACAATCACTGTAGACGAAGATTATCGCGGCATGGGCTTGGCCAAAGCACTGTATGGCATTGTGTTGACTATCATGCGTCGACCTTTGCTAGCTGGTTCTAGCCAAACACCCGGTGGTCGTAAAAACTGGTTAAGCCTAAGCCAAATTCCCGGCGTGGAAATGAAGGGTTATTTTAAAGTAGCTGATTATGACCTAGAGACCCGCGATACTTCTAATGTAAGTAACGCTCGTGACAAGCGATGGGCAGCTAGTCAGAACAAACAAGCGGAACAAAAAATAGATACCATCATGGGTGAACTGGGCGGTCAATACATTGGCCAAAACAGATGGGGCGATCATTATTTTGCTTTTGATGTTCAGCCCAACACAACCAAGCAAGAGCTAGAAGCCTATGTGAATACAAAACTCAGCCAGGTATATGGCGGCTATTACTCAAGTGGCGGCCTCTACGCTGTATGGACAGGACGATGAGAGCACAAGAATTTATTAGTGAAAGTGTGGCACCTGGGTTTCATGTGTACACCGCCAGGGTAAAAGTCAAAAACCCCAACTACAGTCAAAGCATTGACGTAGCTGTGTTTGCTAAAAGTCCTGAAATGGCCAGGCTATTGCTGCAAGGGCAGTATGGTCGAGACGCTGTAGTCAGCGGTATTGTAAAAGTAGCCTAACAAAAAGCCCCTTCCGGGGCTTTTTTATTGGCATGTTCCAGCTATCAATGTTTGTCCCACTGGGCAAGTTAAATTATTGTTTGTGGTGGTTGTACTGGTTGTACTGGTAGTTGTTGTGCTGGTAGTCACGTTGGGCTGTAGATTTGGAATTGTATTACTCAAATTGATAACAGCATTAGAATGAGCACCAGTGACACTTACCATGGCATTGCTGGATGTGTTGGCCACACTGGTCAGCGCAGTAGTTCCTTGAGCAGCAACGTTGGCAACAGTAGTGAGTCCATTGTTGGCAACGGTTGTTACAGCAGTCAAGCCTGCACCAGCAACATTGCTCATGCCAGTAAATCCGCCAGCAGCAATACTGTTGGCAGTGTTCAACCCAGCAGCGGCCATGTTGGCAAATGCAGCATTGGTATTCATAGTAACAGTTGCACTGTTGTTGCTCTGGGTGATACCCAGTGCAGTAGCATTGTCGCTTTGACGCATGGCGACAGCACTATTACGATTGATGCTGTAGAACTGTGTCAAATTAGGCAAAACAAGGCTGGTCCATTGCAGAGCCAACTCTGCATTGCTCTTGGGAGGTGCAATACCCTGTGCAGGATTCGCGCCACCTGCACCGCCTTTGCCCCCAGCTTGTACTGCCATGGCAACAGCAACTTTGGCAGTTACATCACCGTTTTTGGCAACCTCAGCCAATGCATTCCAACGTGCTGCTTCAACCATGGCTTCGGCTTGCACACGAGCTCGCTGAGCATCGGCATACAGTTGATATTCCTTGGTTGTTGAGCAGCCTGCAAGCAGCACGACAGCGGCAACAATTCCGGTAAGTTTGAGTTTCATGGAAGTCTCCTGATATGATCTATTTATAGATTTGTATCAAAAGGGTATCCAAAGCCATATGCCCTGACTCATCAACAGTGCGCCCACCGCAGACACAGCAATCGACCCCCAGAACAAAGGCATGCTCACAGCCAAAATAGACGCACTTAATAGCACAATGCCCAGTTGATAAGCCATGCCTGAGAATGTCATCCAAGGACCTGATTTACGAACTTGATCACGTTCAGCTTCCAGTGCACGTGCCTTGGCCATGAGCTCCTTTTTGCCCTCGCCTGTTTCGGGTTCGCTTTCATAGCGTCGAATCTTGGCTTCTAGCTTTTCGGCCTTGTCAAATTGACGTCGCTCAATAGCATCATCACGACTCATTTCGGCCAAAGTTTGTTTGATTGATTTGGCCTGGTAAAATGCCCAGGTATCGTTGGCCTTGATTGTGTTGTTCAAAACTTTGCTTGAGTTGCCGCTGGCAATGTAAGTGTTTACAGCCAACAGTGCTGCGATCACAGTAATGACCCAACCTGCTTTGTCTTTGATCTTGGCTTCGCGTTCGCTGCGGCTCAAGGGTTTCTTTTCTTCGCTCATAATGGCTCCTTTGAATTATTTATTGGCCAAAGGATTGTCCATGGCTCGCTGAATCTTGGTATCAACTTCGCGCTTGAGAGTTTCAACTTCTCTATTGATTTCTCTGCGGGCACTGGTAAACTCAGAATTGATTTCTTTGCGAGTTTGTTCCATGTCTCGGCGTATTTGAGCAGCTTCAGTTCTAGCACGTTCAAGATCCTCACGTACAGCTCGGCGCATTTCGCGCATTTCAGTTTCAGTTTCACGTTGGGCTTGCTTGACACCGCGTTCAATTTGTTCTGTCACAGTTTCATTTCTACGCAGATCGTTCTTTAAGTCAACCTTGATATCGCGAGTGTAGTCTGAAGTCTTTTGACTGTTTTCTTCAATCACTGCAAGACGCTTGTCGAATCCTGACAAGTCAGGTGCTGAGTATTCAGCAATCTTTTTCTTCATTGATTGGTAGTCTTTGTAAACTTCAAAGGCACCGTATAGTCCGCCCAGAGTAGAGCTCACTAGAGTGGCTGCTACCATGAGTTTGGCTGGTGTAAATTCGTAACCGCCAATTGAGATCACTGTGTCCTTGCTGGCATATTTTTTCATGGCCGCTTCGGCTGCGTCTATTTTGGCATTGACGTCTTTGATTTCTTCTGACATTTTTATCTCCTGTATTGTTGCTCGACCATTTCACGATGTCGACTGTCGTTGGTCAGTTGACGCAATGCTCGTTGATTGTCAACGTTGCGTTGGTTTCGGTACACCTCACGTGGTGAGTAGAATGCAGCATCTCGTAAGGTAAAGTTTAGGTAGTCACCATAGCCCGCAGGTGCTACAGCCATGGTAGCAATGGACACTCCGCTTGCTGCTTCATTGTCGGCAACTCGAGTGTTGACGCTGGGACCTGTTGTGGATGCTGTTGGTGCTGATGGCATTGGCAGTTTCTGTTCTAGCACTGTGTTGATTGGGTTTGCACGATCTGTCAAAAAGTTAGAACTCAATGCCACGTTGGTTTCAACTGTGTTTGAACCTGTGCCTGTGACAGCCAAAGGTTGTGTTTGTGCCACAGGTGCTGTGTCCATGGTGTTTACTGATCCAGTTACATTGGTACCAATGTTTTGTGATTGTGGGGCGTTTGCAGATATAGTAGATGCTCCTGGCATGAGTTGAAACATTGAAGTTTGCGTGACAGTATTGTTGACAGCAGTAGACCTAGTGCCTGCGCTAGTGTTGCTAAGGTTAACATTTGCAGCCGCATTGTTGTTGGTACTGTTGGCCACTGCCGCGGCTGCTACCGTGGCTGCTTCCTGTTGTGCTGCCGCTGCTGCCGCTGCCGCAGATGACATAGCAGTTTGCGCCACAGATAGAGCTTGATTGTCTCGGTCTTGATTGCGACTGATAATGCTCATGGCCTGTGCTGTGCTGCCTCCAGTGTTTTCTTTTGTAGCAGTAGATGAACTAGCAGTAGTGTTTGTACTGCTAGTAGTACTGCTGGTTGTTGTGCTTGGAGCTGGTGCAGAAACAATTGGAGCAACCACACTGGGTTGAGTTGAAGCAGCAACAGGATCAGAGTTTGGTGTTGATGTTACAGCCGCAGGCTCTGTGGTTGTAGTTGAAGGCATCAATTTGTTTAGTGCATCCATATAGCCAGGACAGGTAGGGCTATACAAAGGATTGGTAGCACAGGGATCTACTGAATAGTTTAGACTAAAATTGACATTGATGATTTCAGGACCGTAAGGGCCTGCCCAGTAGTTGCTGGTATCGCCGCCTACAAAGCCATAACGCACTGTGCTGAGATCCTTGCTAGCATATGGACTATCAAATGTTTTGCTGAAATTAAATGCAGTCCAGTCAAACTGATAGTTTAGATTATAGTAATCACTTCTTACCGTTTTGCCGTCGCTGCCATAGAAATTAACATAAGCACTGAGTGTGTCTACACCGGCACCGTCCCACCCATTGCCGTTTTTAGCTGTGAATCCAAAATTATAACCATTTACACGCAGGCCTGTGCCTGAACTAGGCAGTGCATTTGCAATGTTTACATATTGGTGTACATCAGTCACACCATAACTGAAGTTGAAACTACCGTTGTTGAAATAAGGAGCAGGCCCACAGTAAGCACCATACATGGAATCTTGTGGGCTCCAGCAAGGCAATCCTTGATTCCATGATCCTACGTTTTGCCACAATCCAGTTGTGTTGTTTGGGCTTGTGGTATTGTTGACAAGATTGCCAGTTGAATATGTCTGCGACGGGTCCAGCACAGAAACCTGCGCAGATACAAAGCCAGCAGCAGCCAGCAATGCTCCGATCAACAACCTCTTCATGTTATTCCTTGAGTCCTATGGTTGGAATCTTGTCAGGATTTTCTGCCCAGGCCACTCGAGCTTGTTCACCAATCTTGCCTTCGTAAGGACAAGGTGTGCCGGCCTGCATCATAGCGTCCCAAACTCTGCGATCCTGGCACGTGGTGGCTACAGCAGCAACCTTCATGCCCATGTCGTATAGTGTCTTTGACAACTTCAATCGCTCACAGTTGGCGTCTCGCATGGTAGATCCAAAGCTGATACCAAAAATCTGTGTCTGCGCAGCGCCTGAAACGCCAGTCACACACAAGTCAGTGCCCATGCTCATCATAGCAGGAGCAATAGCAGTAGGCGGTGGTTGAATAACCTTTTGCGTAATGTTGGTATCGTTGATGTTGCGATTGGTCATGTCTCCGGTATTGACATTTTGATTTACGTTTGTGGCAGTGCTGGTATTGACATTGTTGTTGTTATTGGTTGCTGTACTGCTGCTGACATTGTTGTTGTTATAGGTCATGTTGCCAGTGTTGATGTTGTTGTTGGTGCTGGTACTTGTGCTGACATTGTTGTTGTTGAATGTCTGGGTACCTGAGTTGATATTGTAGTTTGTGTTTGTAGCGGTGCTGGTATTGGTGTTGACATTGTTATTGTTGTTGGTCACAGTACCACTTTGAATGTTGTGATTGGTGTAGGTCACACTACCGCTCATAGCATTGTTGTTGTTATAGGTCACACTACCACTCATGGTATTGTTGTTGTTATTGGTCAAGGTACCGCTCTGAACATTGTTGTTGTTGTAGGTAATTGTGCCCGAGTTAATGTTGTTGTTGGTGTTAACGCTGGTGCTGTTGACTGTGCTAGTACTGGTATTGTTACTGGTGCTGGTACTGGTATTGTTGGTAGTCACTGAACTGGTGCTGTTACTGGTACTGTTGGTATCTACCAGACTGGTAGAACCATAGCCGCCCTGATTGATCAAGGTTGTGTTGCTGGTAGTTGTGCCAGCAGCAGTAGAAGTGGTACTGGTATTTGTGGTTTGCGACCATACCACCGTGGCAGCAAATAGGCCTAATGCAGTGATTAGGCCTTTTTTATAGTTGGCTCTCATTTTTGTCGTCCTTCTTTTTATTACTAAGGCCTAGGCTAGACGAACCTGGCAATATATTTATTTGGTCCAGTTTGGAATAAAAGTATGCTAAATATAACATGCAAAAACAGAGTGTTCAAATCAGTTATGATGTTCACTGCGATTGGTCCGGACCGCCACCTCGCTATCGCCTGTGGGTTGACCATGAACTGTTTACTGAACGCACTTTTAATTTTGTGCAGTCATATCTTGAAGAAATCATCCCCATTGATGCTGTGCCCGGAGACTATGTGATCAAGTACGAAATCATTGACTCCAATGGTCATATTTCTGCACACAATCCCAAGGTGATATCTGGTCCAGCAGAGTTTGTGGCACACAATGTTGTAAGGATTCGCGGCAATGAGACTTAAAGAAATCATGGAAACAGCATCTGCAGGTAGTACAGCAGCCGGCTCAGTGGCCACTGTGGCTCAGCCCATGGGCATGGTATCAAGAACTGGCGGCTCGCTGTTATCTGGTAAATATAGCACGGATCCTACTCCCAATACTCCAACGGAATACAAAAGGAAAAAGAATGTTAGCGGACGCTTTAAAAACTCTATTAGCAACTGAGTACGCCTTTGTGATCAAGGCACAGTTGTTTCACTGGAACGTGGAAGGACCAGACTTTGCTCAATTGCATGAGTTTTTTGGCAATATCTATGAAGAAGTCTATGACAACTCAATAGACAAAACAGCAGAATACATTCGAGTATTAGATGACTACACACCCGGCAGTTTTGAGCGTTTTGGCGAGCTGTCGGTGATCAGTGGGCAGACCAAGATTCCACGTGCCCGACTCATGATCGAAGAACTCTTGGCCAACAATGGGCAGATGATAGAACTACTAAACAAAACTTTTGCCATTGCTGAACAAGAAAATCAGCAAGGCATCATGGATTTTCTGGCTGAACGCATTGACGCACACGGCAAGCATGGCTGGATGTTGAGAAGTTTCTTGAAAGACCAGCGAGCATGAGCGACGATATCAGAAGCATACTTGAACGTTTGGCTGCGGTAGAAGAAGGCCGACTGACTCCGGTGGCTGTGAAAAAAGGCTTGAACCCGCAGCAGAAGAGTGTGGATCAATTACCGGCACTGTTCAAACCCAAGAATATCAGTCCCACTTTGACCAAGGCGCCTTATCAAAAACATCCCATGGACGGCAAGCTGGTTGGCGACTCAATAGAGCCAACAAAATCTCCCTTGGAAGAAGCCATGCAGGAAGTTGAAGAGGACATGCTGAGCAAAATCAAAGGAGATTTTATCAGCTATCTCGATCAGCTGGAAAAGAAAGTTCGTCGCGACGACGATCTCAGAGATCGTGGCACCCCCAATCTAGACAAGCTTGAAAAAAAGCAAGCCATTGACCGTGATTTGATAGACAAAGCACGTGATGCTGTGGAAGCAGGCGCAGCAGAAGAAGACATCAACGAAGATCCCACACAGCAAGAACTGTCTGTGGAACCCCCGCCAGCACCGGTGCAAAATCCTACTCTGCCAGAATCGGCACCTGTGCAAACTATTGCATTGGAAGACAGTGTGGTGTTTGAAATACACGGGGATGACAATTCTGGTTTTGAAATACGCCACGGTGGTCGTAGCCTACCCACACGATTTCCCAATATTGATCAAGCCAACATGGCGTTGAAATTGTTCCAGCGTCGTAGAGCCCAGCAGGATCGCGGGCAAGATTACATAGAAGAACGTTGATATGATCTTAGAAAATTTTTATAACAACACAGACTCGAGTCTGATTTTAACTGAAGCAAGAACACACAAGCTGTGGGAAAATGCTGGCCGCAAGTTAATGGAGGCTCAGCTCACAGTTGATCAAATCAATCAAATTTTTCAACAAGTAGAACAAGGTGCTACCGCAGCAGGCGGTAACCGCACAATGATTGGCAAGGGCAAAGATGCTGCCAGTGCAGTTAATCAAGCATGGGAAGACCTAAAGACCAAAGTACAAAGTTCTGGGCCCATTCAAAATGTTGACAAGTTGTATGATCAAGCCGCTGCAAAGTTAAAACAAGCAACTGGTGGCGATCAAGGGGTCATGAAGTATGTTCAGAAATATCGTGACTTTGCTAAAAAACACCCTGTTGCTCAAAGTCTAATTTACTCAGCATTGATTGCAGCAGCCGGCATCTCAGGTGCCGGCCTGGGTGGTGCTGCTGCTCTTGGCTTGTTCAAGTTGGTAGACAAATTGTTGCAAGGTGAAAAGTTCTCCAGTGCAGCATATGCAGGAGCCAAGACTGGTGCCCTGGCCTATGGTGCCAGCAAGTTGGGAGATTTGATCAAAGGTCAGCAACCAACCACTACCGCACCTGCAACAACTGGCAGTGCGCCGGCATCGCCCACAGGCATGAATACCGATTATGATAACTATTTGACAGCCAATCCTACTGGGACACTGAGTCCTAGAGAGTTTGCAGCCAATCAGCAATTCAGTGGCACAGTGTCAGGCATAACCGGCGATCAAATGGTTAATCATCCTGCATATCAGGCAATGATTCAAAAGTTTGGTGATACTCCCAGCGCTCGACGTGCAGCCATGGCAGCAGCAAAAGCAGCAATCGCCAAAGGTCAAATGAGTGAAAGTATTAGTTTAACTGAATCACAAATCTTTTTATTGATTGGTAAAATTGTTGAGAAACAGCAACTGCGTGAAGGTATCATGGACACCATCAAAGGTGCCGCAGGTAAAGCAGTGGACTGGGCCAAAACCAAAGGCGCCAATCTAACAACCAAGGTTACCGCTGACAAGTTGCTGCAAGCCTGGAAAAAAGCCGGCAGTCCAATGGATAGTCTAGACGTTGCCAAAGTAATTCAAGATGCAGGTGTTAGTTCTAACATTATCAAACAAGTATATGGTGGTATGAAGATTCCGTTTGCAGGAGAGCCTGGCGCAAGCCAACAACCTGCTCGCAATATACCAGTTGATCCATCTTCAGGAACATCAGTGGCTAAATCTCCGGGTGCAGCGGGTGCAGCGCCAAAACCGACCACAGCCAAAGTTATTCCGGCTGCCCTTGCTGTACCAGCGGCAACATCTGCACCAAAAGCTCCAACCGCACCAGCAACACAAAGTCAAACAACCGTGGGCGGTGCTCAGACGCAGTTACCTTACTATGGCATAAATCCAGCTACAAAAAAACCTTGGACCGTAGATGAACTGCAAGCCAAAGCGGCTGCCCGTGCTGCCGCAGCTACCACTGGTGCCACAACCACTGGTGCCACAACCACTGGTGCCACAACCACTGCTACAACTACTGCTACAACTACTCCAGCCAGCGGAGCTCCTGCGTTCAATGCATCTAATGTTATGCAAATGCCTGGCATGCAAAAATATGCCAAAGCACCAGCTCCAGCAAAAGCTCCCAACTTTGCTGCTGGACCTACAGGTTATGGGGCTACCACAGTTTCGTTTAAGGCTCCGGCAGCACCAAAGGCTCCGACTGCACCAAAAGCTCCAACTGCTCCAGCTACACCAGCAGGTCCTGGAGGAACATACAATCCCAGAACTGGTGCAGCCACAATCGGGGGTAAGAGTGCAGTGGCCATGAAAGACTTGCCCGCAGACGTACAAAAGAAACTGCAACCACAACTGGAAGCTACCAAACAACAGGTATCAAAGATGCTGGAATCTGTTCAGACCAAAAACGACGTAGATCAGATCAGACGATATGTTGATCAACAATTTGCAAGCATTGGTCTAACAGAAAACACAGTCCAATATCGTAAAAAGTTAATGGATCATATCACTCATGTGGGATCTATACGACGCAGACTGCATGCTCGCAGCCAGCTAAACTAACACACCTTAGGACCGGTACTCGTTACCGTGGTGTGGGCGGCTGCTGCCCTGGGTAATCCGATTCGCTACCGGAACCCCAAAAGTGAGCACTCTCTTACTTTTATCATAAATTCTTGATGCGTTTAGAATTCCAACTGCCTCAAGGTCCTGTCAATTTGTTCTTAGATGTACTAGACAATCCTGGAGCGCAGGCCTGGGCCAATCATTTTGGTCATGCATACGAGACCACGGCTCATATCTGTGATCATACCTATGTAGAAACATTGAACAAGGAAGATGAGCTTGCTGGTGCTTACCAAAGCATCCTACGTGTACTAGATCAACTAAAATACATGGGCCTGGAATACCCCGCAGCAACTCCTGAGCCTTTTATTGAAACCACAGCCGAGCAGTGCCACAAAGATCTAAATTTGTTGCATAGATTTTTCACAACACAACAACAGAGATGCAATCTCAACCACTACGGAAAAGATTTTGATCATGTGCAAGCCACAGTGTTTTTGCAACAGCTCAATGATCTAGTACACTATGCTGAAGGATTTATATCACGTGGTCATTCGGATTGTCCTGTAAATAGCATGCGAGAAATCAAACTGTATCGTCCTACTCACAGTGGAGATCCTGTGTGGCTGGATATGAGTGCCTATCAACAGTACCATTCAGCAGACTACTATGACGTAGTACTGACTTCAGAAATACTGGGCAAAACTCTGTTGCAAAGTTATTTAGACAACGATGATCCTGATCACTGGGACACTTCAGGACACTATGTTTCTGCAGGAGGACTACAAATCTGTCTGTCAGGTACTAGACAAAAAATTTATCAGAGCGCAAGCTTTCACCGTTGGATAACTTCTTATCATGTCGACCCACAGCAAGCCGTTTACGATTTTCCCATTGGTAACATTTCAAACAAACACAGCCAGGAATGGAATCAAGTGTTAGACTATCTACGCGACGGTATAAATCACGCCACTGTGACCTACTATCTATGAAATACTACTGTCGAGATCAATTCAAAACCCTGCACATCAGATCGACCAACACTGGACAAGTTCTAGTTAGTCCCTGCTGTGCTGCCCAGACTGAGCCAGTGGCAGCCAACGAGTTTGATTTCAACACCAACTCATTTCTCAACGACACTCGTCAACACACATTAGATGATCAGCCAGCGCCAGCATGCAGCAATTGCTGGAGGCAAGAACAGCAGAATCCTCCCAGCAGGAGATTTTTTAGCAATCAGGCTGGTGTTGGTGATATCAAGGTTGAACTTAACCGCGTGGACATTACCACACAGAACGTTTGCAATCTAGCCTGTATCATGTGCAGTAGCTACAGCAGCAGTCTCTGGGCCAAAGAAGAAGGACTAGTTGACCAGGACTACAGTTTTGAAGACAAGCTCAAACTGTTTAGACGCTTGGACCACAACAATATCTATCAAATGCATTTTACTGGAGGCGAGCCGCTGATGAGTACCGAGCATTTGAAAATGCTGAACATCTATGCAGAAACCGCCAATCTTGGTCAGTTGCACATAAGCTACAATACCAATGGTACATTTTTTCCAGATCAACGAGTGTTGGATGTATGGAAACAAGTCAAAGCCATTGACCTTGTGATCAGTCTTGATGCTACCGAAGCAGCAGCAGAATACATACGATGGCCTTGTTCCTGGCAACAGGTTCGCAGTAATGTAGAAAAATTCGTTGAACTCAGAAACCAAATTCCTCATCTCAAAGTGGGCTTTATTAGTTGTGCCAGCAATTACAATCTCTGGGAGTTAGCTGACGTGGTTGAGTTTGTGCGCAGTCAAGATTCCAATCTTGTATTGCATTGCCAGGTCAATCACCGACAGTATTTTTCGCCGGCATTGATTCCCGAAGCCATGAGACCAGAGTTGATACAACGACTATCGCAGTATCGAGATTTGGACAACCTGATCCCCACTATACAACAACCCTGGTCTTTGGCAAAACAGCACTTTGAGTGGGTCACTTATCATAGAGTACTAAAGGAAATGGATCAACGTCGAGGACTAGATTGGAAAACGACGCTGCATATTGGCAAATATCTCGGTTGATCTTGGACGCAACACTGTGTACAATACGCTATCAAGGAGAATGCAATGAGCACTAAATCTTTCACTGGCGAACAAAAAATTAAGCTTACCCAAATTATCAACGAAGGCATGCAAGTCATGCACGAGATTGACACCTTGCAAGGTGGCCTCAATGACACCATCAAAGCTGTTGCTGAGGAACTGGAAGTCAAGCCTGCTATTTTGAAGAAAGCCATTAAGCTGGCCCACAAAGCCGAATTCGGCAAAGAGAAACAAGATCACGAAACTCTGGAAACTATTCTCGAGACCGTGGGCAAAACACTATAAGTATCTGTTGAACAGACGAGTCGCTGCCGTAAGCAGCATGTATCACGGCCTTCCGGCCATAAACGGAGTTAAATGAGTTACGTAGACGCACTATTTGATCGTGAACACGATCGCATTCACATTGTAGAACGCCGAGACGGTGTTCGACGCTATCAAGAGTATCCAGCACAATACATATTCTACTACGACGACCCACGCGGCAAGTTTCGTAGCATCTATGGCACGCCGGTTTCGAGGTTCTCAACTCGCAACAACAAAGAATTTCGCAAAGAAGTTCGCATGCACTCTAACAAGAAACTGTACGAGAGTGACATCAACCCGATCTTTCGTTGCCTGGAAGAAAATTACAAAGACCAAAATGCGCCCGAATTGCACACAGCATTTTTCGACATTGAGGTTGCATTTGACAAGGATCGCGGCTTCAGCCCAGTAGAAGATCCTTTCAACCCGATTACTGCCATTTCGGTATATCTAGATTGGACTGATCAACTGATCACCTTGGCTGTGCCCCCCAGTACTATCAGTTGGGAAACTGCACAAGAACTGGTGTCAGAGTTCGAAAACACAATCTTGTTTGATCGTGAAGAAGACATGATCAAAACATTCTTGGATCTTATTGACGACGCAGATGTGCTTTCAGGTTGGAACTCAGAGGGCTATGATATCCCTTACACCATCAACCGTTGCACTCGTGTGTTGAGCAAGGACGATACTCGCAAGTTTTGTCTGTGGGGGCAACTGCCCAAGAAGCGTATGTTTGAGCGGTTTGGTGCCGAGCAAGAAACATACGACTTGATTGGTCGTGTGCACATGGACTATATGCAACTGTATCGCAAATACACCTATGAAGAACGTCACAGCTACAGCCTGGATGCCATTGGTGAACACGAACTCAACGAACGCAAGACACAGTTTGAAGGTACCTTGGATCAGCTGTACAACCAACACTTCAAAAAGTTCATTGAATACAACAGGCAGGATACTGCACTGCTGGCCAAGCTGGACAAGAAGCTGAGATTCTTGGATTTGGCCAACGAACTGGCGCATGCCAACACTGTGTTGTTGCAGACCACCATGGGCGCTGTGGCAGTGACCGAACAGGCCATTATCAATGAAGCACACGAGCGTGGCATGGTTGTGCCCAACCGCAAACAACGCAACGACAGCGAAGATGTACAGGCCGCAGGTGCCTATGTTGCCTATCCCAAAAAAGGTGTGCATGAATGGATTGGATCGGTTGACATCAACAGTCTGTATCCGTCGGCTATTCGAGCATTGAACATGGGCCCAGAGACCATCGTGGGCCAATTGCGACTTACTGCTACAGACAAACTGATTCGAGATCGCATGGCCTCAGGCATGAGTTTTGCCGCTGCCTGGGAAGGCTTGTTTGCTTGTCTAGAATATACAGCAGTGATGAACCAGGAACGCGGCACAGACATTACCATTGATTGGGAAAACGGGGACGAAACCACGCACAGTGCATCCGAAGTCTGGTACATGATTTTTGATTCAAATCAGCCCTGGATACTCACTGCCAATGGTACCATAATGACCTATGAGAAGAAGGGGATTATTCCAGGTCTACTGGAGCGTTGGTATGCTGAACGTAAAGAGCTGCAAGCAAAGAAAAAGGATGCCACTGATGCCAAGGAAATTGCATTCTGGGATAAACGTCAGTTGGTTAAAAAGATTAACCTTAACAGTCTCTACGGCGCTATCCTTAATCCTGGCTGTAGGTTTTTTGACAAGCGAATTGGCCAATCCACTACCCTCACAGGTCGTAGCATTGCCAAACACATGGATGCCTATCTCAATGAGCTGATCACTGGCGAGTACGATCACGTTGGCAAAGCTGTGATCTACGGTGACACAGACTCGTGCTACTTCAGTGCTTGGCCTGTGCTCAAGGCCGAAGTTGAAGAAGGTCGTATGGCCTGGTCAAAAGAGATCTGTATTCAGCTCTATGACAGCATTGCTGAACAAGTCAACGCCAGCTTTCCGGGCTTTATGGAACAGGCCTTTCACTGTCCCAGAGACATGGGCAGTTTAATCAAAGCCGGTCGTGAAACAGTGGCAGACCGTGGCCTGTTTATCACAAAGAAACGCTATGCTGTCAACGCCACTGAGATTGAAGGCAATCCCCTTGACGTAAATGGCAAGGTAGGCAAGACCAAGGCTACAGGTCTGGACTTGAAGCGATCGGATACCCCCAAGGTTATTCAGGACTTCTTGCTAGAAATTCTAAATAAACTGCTAGCTGGTGCTGGTCGAGACGAGATTGTGGAACGTATTCGCGAATTCAAATTGGAATTCAAAGAGCGCCCAGGTTGGGAAAAAGGATCGCCCAAGCGTGTGAACAACTTGACCAAATACGGTGCCGACGAAGCCAACAGTAAAACTGGCAAAGCCAACATGCCCGGGCATGTGCGAGCTGCTTTGAACTGGAACAATCTGCGTAGGATGAATGGCGACAACTATAGCATGCAAATTGTGGATGGCATGAAGACCATTGTGTGCAAGCTCAAGCCTAACCCTTTGGGCTGGACCAGCATTGGCTATCCCACTGATGAACAACGACTTCCACAGTGGTTCAAAGAACTGCCTTTTGACAACGCCGAAATGGAAGCCACTGTGGTTGATGGCAAGGTTGATAACCTATTGAGTGTGTTGGATTGGGACCTAGCGTCAGCAACCAACACAGACAATACATTTACTAGTTTGTTTAGTTTTGAATGAGTCTAAGTAGCATAGTTAGATATCTCAACGAACTTGAAGCCATTGACTTTTCAGCAGTCGTTGGTCAGGCTCAGCACGATCTATCAGCTGTGAACTACGTGGTTTCTGCACACGATACCAACGTCGGCTTTTATAAAGCACGTATTCAAAAACGACATGACACTGTTGTTGATGCTTTGCATCAGTATCAACGGGTGTTTAAAAATCTAAAAGATGAGTTGGCGCAGACCATACGCACCCGCGAAAAAGACTATTTCAAAAACAGCACCAAACTGTATGAAACTGCCATGCAACACGACACCAACGAGCATGTGCTGAATCGTAGACTAGGCATTGACGATGAAAGCAACATAATTCTGCGCAGTCGCCTAAGAAGCTACACAGACTGGCGCACCCCTGGCATGATCATACACCCAGGTCATGAAACTTTTATTGAGGACATGGTGCCTTTGGATCCACTGTATGTGTTGGATGTCAATGCAGATCTATCGTTGCCTGCTATCAACAAATTCAACGAACAGTATCGAGCACGACTGCGCTGCTATCAAATTGATGAAACGCGACGCACCATGCTCAATGAATTACCTCAACAGCAGTTTGGTTGTATTTTTGCCTACAACTTTTTTAACTATCGTCCCATAGAATTGATTGAACGCTATGTCAAAGAATTCTATGAGTGCTTGAGACCCGGAGGCGTGTTGTTGTTTACCTACAATGACTGCGATCGAGCCCATGGCGTTGAACTGTTTGAAAAAAATTTCATGTGCTACACGCCTGGTTATCGAATCAAAGATCATGCCGAAGACATAGGATTTGATTTGATATATCAATACGTCGGTCAAGGCGATCTGGCCTGGTTAGAGTTTCGCAAACCTGGACACATTACCAGCATGCGAGGCGGACAAACTCTGGCACAAATTGTCCGTAAATGACTTGCATTTTCTAAATAAACCCTGTACACTTAACCCATTAGGAGAATACTATGAGAGATTATCTATTAGACTTGGTAGAACACACTTTTGATCTTGGCTGCATTGACTTGATCAAGATTGTGGGCGACGAAAACACCACACAGATTGAAGGCCTGGCCAGTGATCTCAGCGTGGTAATCAAAGGACAGTTTGCCAACCCTGTGGCAGATTTTGTGGGCACATTTGGCATGCCCAACTTGAGCAAACTCAAAACACTGTTGAGACTACAAGAGTATGCTGAGGATGCCAAGCTCACAATTACTCGCAAGGCTGATGGATCTCCAGATGGTATCAACTTTGAAAACAAAACTGGAGACTTCAAGAACAACTACAGATTCATGGCCAGTGAGATTGTCAGTGACAAACTCAAGACTGCTAAAATGAGTCAAGTGCCTTGGAACATTGAGTTTGAGCCCACTGTGGCCAGTATCATGCGTTTGAAGATGCAGATGAGCGCCAATGCTGAAGAACCCACTTTCCAGGTCAAAACTGAAGACACAGATCTCAAATTCTACTTTGGTGATCACTCTAGCCATGCTGGCAACTTTGTGTTTCAGCCCGATGTCAGCGGTCAACTCAAGCGAGCCTGGAGCTACCCTGCTGCTCAAGTTGCCAGTATCTTGAGCCTCAGCGGCAACAAGACCATGAAGCTCAGCGACGCCGGCGCTGCACAGATCACTGTGGATAGTGGTCTGGCTGTTTACAACTACATTCTTCCTGCACAAAGCAAGTGAACGAACAAGAGCAATTCCCACAAGACAATCTCACAGCCAAACAAAATGATTACGCTGTGTTCTTACCGGCCATCTCTGGTTTCTATGCTACATTCATCGGCAAGCAAAGAAACGAGCAGTATGTGGACCCTGCGCGATTTCCGCAGGGTCTCAAGGATATGGAACAGCTTAATTGGCTCAACTCCAACAAAGCATTATTTCCCTATCGGTGGTCACTCTACTCAGGAGGACATGCTAACCTCGATCTCTCAAAGCAGGACTGGTCAGAGGACATGGTACGAAACCGGGAGCCTGGGTCTTTTATACTGGGAGACTCGGGCGGGTTTCAGATTGCTAAAGGACTTTGGGAAGGAGATTGGAAGGCCAACTCGGGTTGTGCTCGGGCCCAGAAGAAGAGAGAACTGGTTCTAAAGTGGTTGGATAATGTGGCCGACTATGGCATGAGCTTGGATATCCCCACTTGGGTCATTCACGACAAGAAAGCATCGGATGCTTGCGGCATCAAAACCTTGCCTGAAGCTGTGGCAGCTACCAAGTTCAACAACGAGTACTTTATGAAAAATCGTAAAGGAAAGAACCGCGGTGGCGCACGTTTCTTAAACGTATTGCAAGGCGACAATCATACATCAGCAGAAGCTTGGTATCAAGAGATGAAAGACTTCTGCGACCCCAACAAGTATCCAGACACCCACTTTGATGGTTGGGCCATGGGTGGACAAAACATGTGCGATGTGCATTTGGTCTTGAAACGACTGGTTGCACTGCGCTATGATAACTTGCTACAAACAGGTGTGCATGATTGGATGCACTTCTTGGGAACCAGCAAGCTAGAGTGGGCAGTTCTCTTAACTGTTATTCAACGTGCCGTAAGGAAATATGTCAATCCGCAATTTACCATCTCTTTTGACTGCGCATCCCCATTCCTCGCAACAGCGAATGGACAAGTTTATTTTGAAAACGTCTTCCCCCAAGACGAAAAGTGGTCGTATCGCATGGCTCCTTCAGCCGATGACAAAAAATACGCCACAGACACAAGAAAGTGGTCAACAGGTGTAGTGGCTGATGGTATCTATCCCGTGTGGCAAGACAGTCCGCTGAGTGACTTGTTTAAGATGAAGGATATCTGCATCTACAAGCCCGGTGATCTAAACAAGATCGGCAAAGAAGGCAAAACGTCTTGGGACAGTTTTTCTTATGCCTTGCTCATGGGCCACAACGTCTGGATGCACTTGACTGCGGTGCAAGAAGCCAATCGACGCTTTGATGCCGGAGAGCATCCTGCAATGATGCGTAGGGATGGAGGAGACTATGCCTACTTTGAAGACATTGTAGAAAAGATCTTTGCTGCACCTGATCGCCAGACTGCCGAAGACATTATCGAAAGTTACGACAGCTATTGGATGCAGATTGTGGGCACTCGTGGCTTCAAAGGCAAGAAGGCAAAAAATGCTCGAACCCAATTCAATGTGTTGTTCAGTTTCGAAGAACCAGATGTTGACACCAGCAACGATGATAGTGTAGAATTAGACACATCAGCATTAGACAAAATGGAACAGGATATTCACAATGAATCGTGAAGGCCATGAAAACGTAGACTTTTTCTACGGCACAGAAGTTGAACATACTCCTGCCTACGGCAAATACACATTGTTTGTTGTTGGCGTACAATCTCCGAGCGACATTGCATTGAAGTTAACCGGTGGTTCGGAACCAGTGAAGCATATCTTCTTTGGTGCCAATCACAGTTTCCATCCT
>JACCED011373524.1_pt1 | contig 18142 bp, 16 predicted proteins | sample 7455021 | NCBI WGS metagenome assembly JACCED01 (sample SAMN15323456, study PRJNA562643) | freshwater metagenome | isolation source: river surface water | place: USA:Blue River Watershed | collected 2017-08-19 | reverse complement strand
CTGCTCCTGCCAAACGTGCACGCAAAACTACTGCTAAAGCAGAAGCCGAAAAAACAGAAGAGTAATATTGTTTGTGGGTTGCGAGTTATGAGTTGTGGGCTTTCTTACAACGCATAACTTACAACCCACAACTATTTTCAAAAAATAAAAAAGAAAAAGATGTCAACAGTACAAATTTCAGCAGCAGATGTAAACAAATTACGCCAGCAAACTGGTGCCGGTATGATGGATTGCAAAAAAGCATTGATCGAGGCCAATGGTGATTTTGAAGCTGCTATCGATTATTTACGTAAAAAAGGTGCTAAAGTAGCTGCCAGCCGTTCAGACCGTGAGTCGAATGAAGGAGTAGTTATTGCTAAAACTACAGCCGATGGTAAACGTGGAATAGTAGTAGAAGTAAATTGTGAAACTGATTTCGTGGCTAAAAATGCTGATTTCATCGCATTTGCTAACAGCATTGCCGATTTAGCAATTGCGAACAATCCAAGTTCAATTGATGAGTTAACTGCTTTAGAGCTGAACGGAACTAAATTAGCTGATCAAATCTTAGATCAAACCGGTAAAATCGGTGAGAAAATCGGGGTTTCTAAATACGAAGTGGTAAGCGGCGAGAAAGTAGTAGCCTACATTCACGGTAACTACCGTTTAGGTGTGTTGGTTGGCTTAAGCGCCAATGCTGCTGACGCCGATGAAGCTGGTAAAGACGTAGCCATGCAAATTGCTGCCATGAACCCGGTTGCTATTGATAAAGGTGATGTAGATGCTCGCACCATTGAGCGTGAGTTAGAAATTGCTAAAGAGCAGATCCGTGCCGAAGGTAAACCCGAAGACATGGTAGAAAAAATTGCTCAAGGTAAACTGAACAAGTTCTACAAAGAATCTACCTTATTGAACCAAGAATTTGTGAAGGATTCTTCAAAAACCATCGCACAATTCCTCGACGGAGTATCTAAAGGATTAACCGTTACCGCATTCAAGCGAGTGCAATTAGGAGCTTAATTTCAAATCCCCCTCGAATGATCGAGGGGGATTTTTTTTGACCATTTAAAAGCTTCGGTATAATTTTTTATTTTTGATAAACCTCCCCAGCTAATGAAGTACAAACGCATCCTACTGAAACTGAGCGGCGAAGCTCTGATGGGCGATAAGCAATATGGTATTGATATTGACCGTGTAGCCCAATACGCAAAAGACATAAAAGCCGTACATGCCGAAGGCATGGAGATTGCCCTTGTGATTGGTGGAGGGAATATTTATCGCGGTTTAAGCGCCGAAAAAGCAGGCATGGATCGTGTACAAGCTGATTATATGGGCATGCTAGCCACGGTAATCAACAGCATGGCTTTGCAAGATGCCTTGGAAAAAGTAGGTTGCAAAACCCGCTTGCTTACCGCCATTAAAATGGAGCAAATCTGCGAGCCATTTATCCGTCGCCGTGCCGTACGCCACCTGGAAAAAGGAAGAATCGTGATCTTTGGTGCAGGAACGGGTAACCCTTATTTCACGACCGATACTGCCGCTTCATTAAGAGCGATTGAGATCAATGCCGATGTGGTATTGAAAGGTACACGCGTGGATGGTATCTATACTGCCGATCCGGAAAAAGATGCAACTGCGACTCGTTTTGAAGAGATCTCTTTTGATGAGGTATATAAAAAAGGCCTCAACGTGATGGACATGACCGCCTTTACCCTCTGCCAGGAAAATAAACTGCCTATCATTGTTTTCGATATGAACAAACCAGGCAATTTTATGAAGCTGGCTAAAGGCGAAGCCATTGGCACGCTGGTAAAATAAAATTATTACGAATTCAGCAAGGCTTACTATTTTTGCTGAGTAAACAGAATATCATGAGTGAATTGATTAAGAAAGTATTGGATGATGCCAAAGGTCAAATGGATAAGGCCATTGAGCATTGCGAAAACGAAATCGCCAAAATTCGTGCAGGTAAGGCCATGCCTTCTATGCTCGACGGCATTATGGTTGATTATTACGGTACGCCTACTCCATTGAGTCAGGTAGGTAACGTAAACACCCCCGATGCCCGCACCCTGGTAGTACAGCCTTGGGAAAAGGCTTTACTGCAACCTATTGAAAAAGCAATTATGGATGCCAACATTGGGTTAAATCCGCAAAATGATGGTAACATCATTCGTTTAAATGTACCTCCTTTAACCGAAGAGCGCCGCCGCGATCTGGTAAAGAAAGTAAAAGAAGAGGCTGAAAAAGGACGCATTGCCATCAGAAATATCCGCAAAGATGCCAATGAGAAAATTAAAAGATTAAAATCCGAAGGTGTTTCTGATGATGAAATGAAAACCGGCGAAGGCGAAGTGCAGAAACTAACCGACGCTTACATTCTAAAAGTGGATAAAGAAGCAGAGAATAAAGAAAAAGACATCATGACCGTTTAATGGTCTAATATGAGCGTCATTAAAAAGGGAACGTGGTTAATAGCTCGTTCCCTTTCTTATTTTTGTAAGATCATATGAAAGTTTTACTCCATTATTTAAAAAACTACAAAGGTTTATTGGCCCTGGCACTTTTCCTGGCTGCGGTCAATATGATCTTTTCTCTGCTCGATCCACACATTACCGGAAAAATCGTCGATAATTTTCTTGAAAAAAGAACTGAATTGGATCGCGAAAGCTACGTCAAGGGCATCCTCTACCTCATCGGCCTGGCCATTGGAGCGGCCATGGTATCGCGTATCGCTAAAAATTTACAAGACTATTTTACCAATATCATTGTTCAAAAGCTCGGTGCACAACTTTATTCAGACGGCTTAAAGCATTCGCTCGAAATGCCTTACCAGACGTTTGAAGATCAGCGGAGCGGCGAAACTTTGGGCATCTTACAAAAGGTCCGTACCGACTCCGAAAGGTTCATCACCACTTTTATCAGTATTCTATTTACAAGCTTGGTAGGGATGATTTTTGTGATCGTTTACTCACTAAATGTGAGCTATAAGGTAACGCTCGTTTACTTTGCAGCTATTCCTATTATTGCCATCACCAGCTGGTTGCTGAGCCGTAAAATTAAAACCGTTCAAAAAACCATTGTAAAAGAAACCACCGGTTTGGCGGGCTCTACTACTGAATCATTGCGTAACATTGAACTGGTGAAAAGTTTAGGTTTGGCCAAACAAGAAATCAATCGATTGAACAATACCACGTACAAAATCCTTGGTTTGGAACTCAAAAAAATCAAATATGTACGCAGTATGGCTTTCCTGCAGGGTACCACTGTTAATTTTGTTCGCAGTGCCATGGTGGTGGTATTGATGATTTTAATTTTCGATCAGGAAATATCGCCGGGTAAGTATTTCACCTTTTTATTTTACTCTTTCTTTTTATTCAATCCGCTTCAAGAATTGGGGAATGTGATCATTGCCTGGCGGGAAGCCGAAGTATCGCTCAACAACTTTAACCGGATTTTAAGTACGCCTAAAGAGAGTAAACCAGCCAAACCACAACTCTTGGGAAGGGTAAAAACACTCGAGTTCAAAGAGGTGTCTTTTAAGCACTTATCGGCCAACAGAAATGCATTGAATGGTATTTCATTTAAAACCGAACAAGGCGAAACACTGGCCTTTGTTGGGCCATCGGGTTCAGGTAAAACTACATTGGTTAAATTATTGGTCGGCCTTTACCAGCCCTTAAGCGGACAGATTCTGTACAATGGTTTATCAAACGAGCAGATAGATTTAGATGAATTACGAGAAAAAATTGGCTTTGTAACTCAGGATACCCAATTATTTTCGGGAACTATTCGCGAAAATTTATTGTTTGTACAACCAGAAGCGAGTGATGAAGATTGCCTGGATGTACTCCAAAAAGCAGCTTGTCAATCACTTTTGGCTAGAGCCGATAAAGGATTAGACACCGTAATTGGTGAAGGAGGCGTAAAAGTTTCGGGTGGCGAAAAGCAAAGATTATCCATTGCCCGGGCGCTGCTCCGTCAGCCAGATATGCTGGTATTTGATGAAGCTACCTCCTCGCTTGATTCATTAACGGAAGAAGAAATTACGGAGACCATCCGGGATGTTTCGGTGTTTAAAGACCAAATCACCATACTAATTGCCCACCGATTGTCTACCATCATGCATGCCGATCGGATCTTTGTATTGGAGAAAGGCCAGATTGTAGAGTCGGGTAAGCACGAAGAATTACTCGCTGAAAAAGGACTTTATTACGCCATGTGGCGACAACAGATTGGTGAGAAATTTAGTGCTACAGAAGCATAAAAAAAGCCCCGCTAATTAGCGGGGCTTTTTTGTTTATCCTTTCACTGCCGGAATAAAGTCGGCCATGATTCTGAGGCTTTCTTCCTCTATGAAATCATAATCATCTTTAGGTTTAGCCTCGCCTTTTTTCAAAGGAGACAGGCCTCTTAAAGCACGGCGTTTGTTTTCACGAGCCAGGTTCTTTGCTTCCTGTTCTTCACGCTCCAACTTTAGTTTCTGTTCACTGGTGCTCACCACATTTTCAGCTTCGCGTTTACGGAACTCCTGAATATCTTCCAATAAATTGGCGTATTCTTCAGAAGTTTTCATCCGTTTTTCATGCAGTTTTAATAGTTTGCTGGTGATGCCGTCCAATCGGCCAATAGGGCTAAAAGTGCTTGGCTTTACGGTATCCCAAGGCAAGGCGGCTGGCTCGGAGCTTTCTCCGTATTTATCAGCCGGGAAAATCATCGGGAACTGAATATCGGGCATTACACCCTTGTGCTGCGTACTGCTACCATTAATGCGGTAGAACTTGGCCATAGTTAAATTGATCTGCCCAAATTGAGGCGCATTCGATCTGGATACACTTCCGTTTTGCCCATTCTCTTCTTGCTCCTTGGTCATCAGCATCAAGCGATCTTTTGGACTGATGAGGCGGGAAACATCTATGGAAGATTGAACGGTACCCTTGCCATAAGTTTGGGTACCCATGATGATCCCTCGACCATAATCTTGCATGGCGCCGGCAAAAATTTCAGATGCGGACGCACTGAAGCGATCGACCAAAACTCCAAGAGGGCCATCGTAAGCTAATTTCGGGTCTTCGTCTTCATTGATCTCAATAGATCTTTGGTCTCTTACTTGCACCACGGGACCGGTTTTAATAAACAATCCGGTAAGTTCAATGGCTTCCATCAAAGAACCACCGCCATTGGAGCGTAAATCGATGATCACACCGTCCACCTTTTGTGCTTTCAAGCTATCTAAAATCAGTTTCACATCGCGGGTGGTCGATTTATAATTGGGATCACCGGCTCTGTAAGCAGCAAAATCTGCATAAAATGCAGGGATCTCAATGATTCCGATTTTATAAGTTTTGTTTCCAGACGTAATATTCTTGATGGTTTTCTTAGCAGATTGATCTTCTAAAATAATTTTGTCTCTCATTAGCTCGATGATCACCGGTTTAGCGCTCAACTCCTGACCTGCCGGAATCACTTTTAAACGAACCAAAGTACCTTTAGGGCCTTTGATTTTAGAAACCGTATTGTCGAGTCTCCATCCAATTACGTCTACAAATTCGCCATCTTTTCCTTGTGCAACAGCAATAATCCTGTCGTTTACATTCAGGGTTTTGGCTTTAAATGCCGGACCACCGGGTATAATTTCATTGATCTTAACTACTTCATTTTCCAATTGGAGTCGGGCGCCAATCCCTTCGTAAGTGCGGGCCATGTCTTCATTAAATTCCTGAGCACGGGTAGGCACAAAATAATTGGTATGCGGATCGATGCTCTCGGTAAAGGCATTCATCAGGAGTTGGAAAACATCCTGATTATTGGTTTTATCAGATTGAGAAATTAGATTTTCGTAGCGTTTTTTTAAGGTTTCGATATTTTTTTCTGCTTCAGATCCAGTGAGTTTCAGATTTAAGAGATCGTACTTTACCCGCTGCAACCACAGTTGATTAGCCGCCTCATCGGATGGGAACCAAGGCAATTTTTCACGGTTATAGGTGTACTGCTCATCTTTACCAAAATCAAACGGTTGATTGATCTGGCCGATGGCAAACTTTAAACGCTCATTGTAACGCTTCTGATAAACATTAAAAATATAAAATGGCACACTCAAGTCGCCCGACTTAAGGTCATCGTCTAAAGTGTTTCGATATTGGCTGAAATCAGCCATATCGCTTGCTAAAAAATAATTGCGACCAGCATCTAAACTCTTGATGTAATTATCAAAAATGATCGAAGAAATAGAATCATTTAAGCTCACTTTTTTGTAGTGGTAATTTTCAATCACCTCTACCAGTTCTTTCACTACCACCTGCTGCTGTGCATCAGGTTTTAAGTTCAGCGAGCCCGCTACTTCCACCCGCACCCTCGGATCGGCCGAGCAGGCTAAAGTGGCACCTATAAACAAACCCAGGAATAATTTTCTCAACATCTCTTTAAATTTTTTGAACTCCATATCACGGTATCGTGCCTTAATTAAAGGCTTTAAGATACAGACAAAATGTGTGTTTTTTTGTTAAAAAAGGCAAAATTTTAATGAAAAATACCTAATTATGACGCCTAAACAAGCTATCTATACAAACAGTATACCGTTAAAGTACGGGATTGAGGAGGATATCTTTTAATTGTTCGAATTCTAAGGCATATTTTTCTGCGGCTGCCGTTTTACCCCACTTGAGATACAATTGGTAGAGATTGTACTTAAGACGCAATAATTCGGGCAGATTTTTAGAAAAGATGGCTATTTTTTCAGCTTCGAGCCAATCTTTAGCGGCTGGTGCAAACTCATCTACCTCAAACTTTAACTGTGCCAGTTCATTCAGCGAACCTATCGCACCTTGGGTATAATTGATTTTTCTGGAAGTACTTAAAGCCTGCAGATAGAACCAATTGGCTGGAGAAAAAAGTTCCTTCCGAGAATACATATCAGCAATTTCCCGGTAACAGTTCGCCACACCCTCTTCAAATTTCAATTTAGTAAATGCCGGGAGCGTTATTCTGATCAGTTCTGTTTCTGCCTGTTCAAATTGCCCATCGAGTGATAAAAGTTTCCCTCTTTGCAAGTGAAGCTTGGCAATTTGTAGCGACCAGTTTATTTGCTGAGCCGCAGCCATGGAGTGGTTGATGGATTTAAGTGCTCCTTTGTAATCTTTTTTTAAGGATAAGAGATATGATTTTAAAAGAAATAAGTCTGAAAGGAGTTCTTTATCTTTTGATACAGTTTGCACTGAAACAGCCTGATCTATGTTTTTGAGTGATGCATCCAGATCGCCATTGAGAGCGCTGCTAATGGCCCAGCTAATTGGTTTGGCCCCATCATTTAACCGCTTGATGCGAGAGTCATAGCGAGCCGAAAAACGCTCGAATTCTTGTTTAAAGGACCGTTCGGCCAAATAGTTTTGCAAATCAACCGGATCACTTGTTAAATTGAGGCGTAGTAGGAAAAAAGACTTGATGGTATTCTGAGTAGCCAGAGACGTATTTTCTTGTTGCGCAAAAACTGGAAGGCCAATCAGAAGTGCCAGTAGCAGGATATTCCATCTTTTCATATCAATGCGCATCGGATAATTGGCTTGAAGGTCTAAATCTAATTTAATCTGCCGAAATCTAATTGAGTTCGCCAAGGTTTTTGTAAAATAGTATCCTATTTCATGAGGCATAAATTAATTCAACATGGCTAACCTAGCTCCTTTGGCAGAACGCATGCGTCCGGCCGGTCTATCCGACTATATCGGTCAACAACACCTGGTTGGACCAGGCGCTATTTTACGCCAGGCCATAGAAGCCGGGAATATCCCGTCTTTATTGTTATGGGGGCCTCCAGGAGTTGGTAAAACCACATTGGCATTTATCATTGCCCGACAATTAAAACGTCCATTTTTCAATTTAAGTGCCATCAATGCCGGAGTAAAAGAAATTCGGGCCATTATAGAGGATTCAGTAAAACTGAGAGACGAAGGCGAAGCGCAGCCCATCTTATTTATTGATGAAATTCACCGTTTTTCCAAATCGCAACAAGACTCCTTACTTGCCGCAGTAGAAAATGGTTTGCTTACACTAATTGGTGCTACTACAGAAAATCCTTCTTTTGAAGTAATTTCGGCCTTGCTTTCCCGCTGTCAGGTGTATGTACTACAGCACCTCCAAGCAGAGGAGCTAAAATCTTTGCTGCAATTGGCCATCACTAAAGATACTGAACTTGCCAAGAAAAAGATAGTCATTAAGGAGTACGAGGCCTTGTTACGGCTCTCGGGCGGCGATGCTCGTAAATTACTGAATGTACTGGAGCTCGTGGTGCAAACCCTTAAGCAGCAAGAGATTGAAATTGATAACGACTTGGTACTGCAGCTGGTGCAGCAAAACATGGCCATTTACGATAAATCGGGTGAGCAACATTACGATATCATTTCTGCTTTTATCAAATCCATTCGCGGTAGCGACCCGAATGCTGGTGTTTATTGGCTGGCAAGAATGATTGAAGGCGGAGAGGATCCGGCATTTATTGCCCGAAGATTATTGATTTTGGCGGCCGAGGATATTGGGAATGCCAACCCTAATGCCTTGCTGCTGGCGCAATCTTGCTTCGATTCGGTGAAAGTGATCGGCTGGCCCGAATCAAGAATCATTTTAGCACAGCTGGTTACCTACTTAGCTTCTTCGCCCAAAAGCAATGCCAGCTATGAGGCCATCAACAAGGCTCAGGCTGCGGTAAGGCAATCGGGTGATTTGTCGGTTCCCATTCATTTGCGCAATGCGCCCACCGGCTTGATGAAAGATTTGGGCTATGGCAAAGACTACCAGTACGCACACGCTTTCGAAAATAATTTTGCTGCACAAGAATATTTACCCGATAGGTTATCGGGAACTGTTTTTTATGAACCCGGGGCAAATCCTTCCGAAAATAAACTAAGAGAGCACTTGAAAAAACTTTGGAAAGACAAATACCGCTATTGATCAAATACCGAATTTTTCTCTCAAACTGGCGCTGTAAGAACGACTGGAATTGAGCCTCGTCATTTCTTTATCGTTTAACACAAAGGCCAGTGAACCGTTAAAGCTTTTCCTTATTTCTTTGATTAAATCAGTATTGATGATGAAACTACGGTGAATCCTTACAAACTCATCGGGTAATTTTTCTTCCAGATAGGCCATGGTAAAATCGGTGAGGTGACTGGAACCATCAATACAACGAAGAAAAACGTATTTATCTTCCGCTTCGATGTAAGAAATGTCATCCAACCTGATCAGCATGATTTTATCACCCAGCCTCACAGTTAAGGTCTTCAACTCTTTTTTAGGTTGAATCACCTGAATCAGATTTTTGATGGAATTGAGATCGGGAGAAAAGGGTGCTGAGCTTTGAAGTTTTTTAACGGTAAGGTCTAAGCGATCTTTTTCGATGGGTTTCAACAAATAATCAATCGAATTTTCTTCGAAAGCCTTAATGGCATACTGATCAAATGCAGTGGTAAATACCACTTTGGGTTTATGCCTGATGAGCTTGAGCATCTCAAATCCATTCATCACCGGCATTTCAATATCTAAAAATATAACATCCGGATGCAGCTTTTCAATCAGTTCAAACCCCTCCTTTCCGTTTACTGCTTCGGCCATGATATCGAAAAGCTCATAAGGCGCCAGCAATCTTTTTAATCGTTGGGTACCAATTAACTCATCGTCAATTATTATGGTTTTAAACTGGTTATTCATATTCGAATGTTAATGTATTGGTTTGGTAGTTTGTTTTTAATGTTGCAAATTCTTTGCCAAACTGCTGATGGTTCGAATTTCCTGAACTAAACCTTCATGGATTGATACCTTTCGTGGTCCTGATTTAAATCAAGACTATTTAATGAATGTTTTTGCGGTATCAATAAATACACCATTTTATCGGGTTTCGAGATCAGTTTGAATTCATATTTCTTGGGATATAGGAGTTCCAATTTTTCATAAGTGCTTTGAAACCCCTGTCCGCTCACCACTTGTTGAGGAAAATCTTTCCCATTATCATAAATTCCGATGATCAGGTTTTTACCTTCAGATCGAATGTTAATCGTTATTTCACCTTCTTGTGCTAAATCAATGAGTCCATGCCGCAGGGCATTTTCCACCAAAGGCTGCAATAAAAACCTGGGGATAAATTGTTTTTTTAAGTTATTGGGTACATGAATACTGAAACTCAAACGATTACCCAGCCTTATTTTTTCAATTTCGAGATACACAGTCACCATTTCGAGTTCGTCTTGTATGCTCGAAAAATTTTGTTGCCCGTAATTGATACTGTACCTGAATAATTTCGAAAGTTTGAGGGTCAGTTCTTCTGCAAGGGTGGCCTGGTCGTAAACCAATGCGGCAATGGTATTTAAAGAGTTGTATAAAAAATGAGGGTTAATGGTGGATTGGATCGCCTCCAGCTCTTCTTTCATTTTAAGTTGTTTCAATTTGAGTATCTCGATCTCTTTTCTGTGAAACTGGTTGCTATACGTAATTCTTTGCGATTCGTAAAGCAACACCACCGCACTGGCGATTATCGAAATGCTATAATTGATCAGAATTTGATTTCCCCGCTGAACTAACAAATAAGGCTGATTAAATACCGATGCATATAACCAATACGAAAGTTGGGTAGCAATAAAAGTCCCTAACAAGCCCATTAAACAAAGCGTAGGCACCTTGATCCATTTACAAGAAATCTTCCGGTTCAAAAGCTCTGTGTAGAGCGAAATGGCAAAAGCCATGGCAAAAGCATGAAATTCACTAAAAATGATAATGCCCCAAAATGCCTGAAAGGAGATGCCGTAGGCGACCGCATGAAATGCAGAAACGGCCAAACCGGTGATCAACCCTGCTATCAGGGTATTGGCAAAAACATATTGCCATTGGTCTCGAAAGTATTTTCTGGGTAAAATCATCTCATGCGTTTTTGCTAACTAATTCTATTTCGTCTAAAACAACCTTTACTGGCAAATAAACGCCTATATGTTTTTCGGGATGGTTGATCAGCCGGATCTGATAATTGTCGCCGTAGAGCAATTTCAATTTATCGTAAGTGCTTTTAAAACCATAGCCGCAGTTGATGTCAACCGGGAACGGCTGTCCGTTGTCATAGATGGCGATATCTAAATTGGATTGCTTTCTTCGGATGTGAAGTTTTACCACGGCAGCTCCACTTGAGCTTGAAAGTCCGTGCTTCACTGCGTTCTCTAACAAAGGCTGCAATAAAAACCTGGGGATTTGAATATCAAACAAGGATTGCTCACAAATCATCTCGAATTTAAATCGCTTCCCAAACCTTACTTGTTCAATTTCGAGGTAATTTTTTACCACATTGAGCTCCTCTTCAATACTCGAAAAGTGATCGCCAGACTGTGCCAAACTATAGCGGTACAACTGGGCCAGCTTTAAGGTCATCGATTCTGCTTTGGCCCCATCTTGGCCAATTAAACCGGCAATGGCATTTAAAGAGTTGTACAAAAAATGGGGATTGACTTTTGCCTGAATGGTTTGAAGCTCTGCCTGCTTCTTCAATCGGTTCAGTTTCACAAATTCTACTTCTTGCTGTATGGCGTTGATCTGATGACGCGTTTTCTGCCATTCGTACAAAACAATGCTTGAACAAACAATGAGAAGAACAATAGAATTGATGCCGATTTGTTTAAGCTGTATTACCCAGGAATAATCCATATCAAAGAAAGCCGACAAAATCAGATAGCTTAATTCGGTGCCCACCACCATCCCAGCCAAACAAATAAGATAAAACCCGATAATGATGCTCCTGTTGGAACTAAAATTGCGAATCAGGGATTTCCCAAAAAGTGATACGGAATTAGCTACAGACACTGAAACTAAAACACTGAAAACTAAGATCCTGGCACTGGGACTTAATTCAATAGGCTTGCCAGTAAAAAGTGTACTAAATAGAATGATACAGTGGCCTATCAGAAAACCTAAAAGTAAGCCGAAGAGGTTAGAATATGCCCATTTTCTTTCTAAATGTCGTTGAGGTATAACCATTGAACAAAAGTGTTTGGCTAATTTTCACGACACAAAAATAATCAATTATATGGCTATATTAATTTTTATGTAAATTATTTTAATTAAACTACTAGTTATTATAACTATGGATAATTAAATTAGAAGGATTGAAAAAGAGCCGGGTCTAGCAAATTGGGATAGTTGAATTTGAATTCAACTTGTTGCAGGTATTTTGGTTCTACTTGTTTCCATTGTCCTTTTTCCTGAATAAATGAAGGGGAAGCTAAGCCTGCCTGCTGGGCCGCCAGGCTATAAAATTCGCTGCGGCTGGGGTGACTGGGCGCACAAGCGTTGATGATTCCCTGATATCGAACAGCTATCGCATGTAGAATAATTTGGATTACATCCGCCTGGTGTATCAGATTAACGGGTGCCTGGCCGTTAGGGATATTTTGTCGGCCGGCAAAAAATCTACCCGGGTTTCTGCCTGGGCCGATTAAGCCTCCTGCTCTGATGATACAAGTTGGCAAATGGAGCGTTTGTAAAACCTGTTCAACTTCAGCCAATAATTTGCCATTGGTCTCGATGGGTTCCAAAACCGAGGCTTCATCTACCAAACTGTTTGGCTCACCATAAACAGAGGTAGAACTGATGTAAATGAGTTGCCGAACTTGCTGATTAGCAGAAAGTAAATCTGAAAGCGATTGAAAAAACTGTAAATAAGCCTCTTTCTTTTCCGGACTACTACCTGGCGGTACCGCTATGATGAGGATCTCTGAATCAGCAAATTCCTGGAAATTAGCGAGGGTTTCGCGTTGATCTAAACGAATCAAAAAAGGCTGAATACCCGCTCCGCTAAATTGAACCAGCTTTTCCTCCCGGGTGCTTGAACCATTTACCCGGTAAGCCGATTGGACTAATTGCTGGGCTAGCGGAAACCCCAGCCAACCACAACCCAAAATGCTTACACTATTTTCCTGATTCATGCGTTGAATATCGTGAAAAGCTGATGCTTTTGGAGTGTTGGCATAAATTTTGACCTTAAACAAGCATAAATATTACTTATATGAATCAGATCAATATTAAAAAAACAGCGCTTATCGGATTGGTTGGCGCTATCGGCTGGAGTATTTTACCATCTTGTTCTACCATGACCAAAACACAAAAAGGAACAGCCATTGGTGCGGCAACCGGGGGTACCATTGGCGCATTGATCGGGAAGAAAGCAGGAAATACAGCAGTTGGTGCCATTTTGGGTGGTGCCATTGGCGGAACTGCGGGGGCATTTATTGGCAGGAGTATGGACAGGCAGGCAGAACAACTGAAACAAACCATCCCGGGAGCAGAGATCATCCGCGAAGGAGAAGGAATTATTGTGAAGTTCGATTCAGGAATTTTGTTCGATGTGAACAAATCAGAATTGAAACCCGCGGCCGTCACCAATATTCAAAATTTGGCAAAATCATTAAAAGAAAATCCGGAAACCAATGTGCTGATCATTGGCCATACTGATAACACCGGCAGCGATGATTATAACAACCGTTTATCAGCCCGAAGGGCTGAATCGGTAAAAGATTTCGCTACCGCCCAGGGAATTCTTTCCAACCGATTAAACGTTCAGGGAAAAGGAGAAATGGAACCGATTGCAGATAATAGTACCGAAGAGGGCAGATCTAAAAACCGCCGGGTGGAGATTGTGATCGTTGCGAATGAAAAGATGAAAGAAGAAGCGAAAAAGCAGGTAGGATAGTTTTTGAATTGATTTAAAACAAAAGATATTTTGATATTACTTAACTTTGTAGAGTGTTGAAGAAAGTCATCATATCTTTCATTGCGGTGTTTTACTTGAGCCTGTCTTGTGGCTTGGCCATGAATCTGCATTTCTGTGGCCAAAAACTAGAAAGGGTTCAGTTCAACACCAAAAGCATAAAATCATGCTGCAGCGAATCTGAAGAGGAAGCGGGTCATTGTTGCAAAAATCAGGCAATTGTGATCAAAGTAACCGATCAGCATGAGTCTGTGAGTATGGTGAAGGTTCCAAATCTAAGCCCTTCTACACCCGTAAAACATCACTTTAATTCGCCTACTTTCAATTTGCAAATTGCGGTTAAGGATTTCAGCGCCACAAATTTGCTGAAACCGCCTCCACAGGCTAATCCGATCCATTTGCAAATCAGTGTTTTTAGAATTTGATATTAACCATCCACCTGGTTGTTTATTAAGAGACATTGTCTCTTGCACTTATTTTATCAAATTTTAATTCAAAAACATGAAAATATTAAAAATAATGATGGCTTCGGCCATGATGCTGTTAGCTATAACAGCAAAAGCACAGTTTGTAAAAGCTGAAATTCAGGTGAGTGGTTTAACTTGCTCCATGTGCCAATTGGCAACAGAAAAAGCCATTAAAACCTTGAATTTTGTGAGCGACATTAAACCCGATCTCAATAAAAACATCTTCATCATCACTTTCAAAAAAGAGAAAGCGGTTCAACTGGATTTGATCAAGAAAAAAGTGAGAGATTCGGGCTTCTCAGTAAGTAAACTGGTAGCCATCTTTAATTTCGATCAGCTAAAAGTGAAGGATGATTTCCATTTTGATTTCGCTGGAAGTAAATATCATTTTATGGATGTTCCGGAAAAAACATTGGACGGGCCCGTTCGTTTAACCGTATTGGATAAAGACTTTATTCCGGGCGGCGAATTCAAAAAACGGGCTGCCAGCACCACTTTTGAGTGCTATCGCTCAGGGATGATGGGTAAAACGCGTACTTACCACGTAACACTTTAAGATGAAAAGACTGACTATTTTGCTGGTGCTGCTCACAGCGGGCCTCCGCATTTCGGCACAAGAACTTTATGTAGCCACCGAACCCGCCAGTAACATGCCGAAAAATGGGCTGGCTTTGAGAATTTCGCAAGAGGGTGGATTTCAAAATGGATACCAAAGCCGGACAATTCCAGAAATGATGTATGGTTTAGATAAAAACCTGATGGTACATGCCTCGGCCTACCTCTCCAATTTTTCACAAAATAATTATAAAATGGAGGGCTGGAGCACCTACGCCAAGTATCGTTTCTTGAGTATCGACAGTACAAACAGGCATTTCAGAGGTGCGGTATATGCCAAGTATTCATCCAGTAATAACCCCATCAATTTTCAGGAAATAAATTTAGAAGGAAATAACAGCGGCTGGCAGACCGGCGTGGTGTTTACGCAATTATTGCACAAGCTGGCCTTGTCTGCATCGGTGAATTATAATAAAGCCTTGGATAACCGTGATGCCCAGCTATTTCCTGCAAATTTTGCCGATGAAAGTTTGGGTTACACCTTTTCTGCCGGTTTATTGACCTATCCAAAAGTTTACAGAGATTATAAGCAAACCAATATCAATGTTTATTTGGAGTTTCTTGGGAAATCCAATTTGGGTAGAAACGAAAACCTGATGGATGTGGCCCCCGCTGTGCAGTTCATCATCAACAGTAATTTACGCATTGATGTTTCGCAGCGTTTTCAACTTTGGGGCAACATGACCAGAAACGGAAAAAACATGTATTTGATCCGTTTGGAATACAATTTATATAACGTATTCTAAAAGCAGGTGCAATTGCACCTGCTTTTGACATTTGCTCTTGAATTGAAAGTAAACAATCGGATATTTTAATTGTTCGAGCCTTGCTGAATCCAGCTTTAAAATAATTTTTTCAGCCACTTCAATAATCCCATATTGAAGGGCGGATAAACCATTTGATTGAAATCTATTGCACCTTGGTACAATACAGATCGCTCATGCGAGAAGGCTTTAAAGCCGTAAAAACCATGGCAGCTGCCGCTTCCACTCGGACCAATACCTCCAAAAGGTAAATGTGGGTTGCTGATGTGGATCAACACATCATTGACGGCAGTTCCACCTGCCGAAGTATGCCTGATGACTTTTTCGGCTGTATCAGTATCGGCAAACACATATAAAGCCAAGGGCTTAGGGCGGGCATTTACCTGTCTCAATGCTTCGTCCAAATTTTGATAGCTAATGATCGGCAATATAGGTCCGAAAATTTCCTCTTGCATGATGGCGCTATCCCAAGTCACTCCGGTTAGTAAAGTGGGCTCTATGGTTAAGTCGTTCGCTTCAAAATTCCCCCCGAAACTAAGTTGAGCACCTTGCTTTAAGGTTGTTTCGGTAAGTTTTTTCAATCTTTCAAAATGTTTGTTGCTAATGATTTTTCCGTAAACAGCTTTGTCCAATTGTCCATTTTGCTGATAGAGCTTTTCGATTTTCTGTTGTACTAGCTGAACAAATTTTTGCTGCATGCTTTCGGGCAGCAATACATAATCGGGGGCGATACAGGTTTGACCAGCATTTAAAAATTTACCCCAAACAATTTTTTCGGCCGCCTTCTCCAGCTGCGCTTTTTCGGTGATGATCACCGGCGATTTACCGCCAAGTTCGAGGGTTACAGAGCTAAGGTGCTTTGCAGCGGCCTCCATTACCAATTTGCCAACTTGTGTGCTTCCGGTATAAAAAATATGATCAAAAGGCAACGATAACAATTCTTGCGCAACGCCCGCATCCCCTTCAAAACAGGCAATTTCTGAAGGATCGAAATTTTTTGAAATCAGTTTACAGAGCAAGGCGCTCGTGGCCGAACTCAATTCGGAAGGTTTTAAAATTGCGCAATTACCCGCAGCAATGGCCGAAACCAGTGGAGAGATGAGTAATTGAAAAGGATAATTCCATGGGGAAATGATCAGAGAAACTCCCTTAGGCTCGTAAACAATTTTATTACGGGTAGACAAACTTGCCAAGGTAGCTTTCACCTTTTTGGGCTTCATCCAGGAGCTGAGATTTTTGACTGCAAAATCTATCTCACCGTAAACAAAATAGACTTCCGTTAATGCCGCTTCAAAAAGCGGTTTCCTCAAATCGGTAGCCAGCGCCTGGTAAATCTCATCCTCATTTGCCTGAATCAAGGACTTCAACTTTAGCAGTTTTGCTTTCCGCTCCTCGGCAGTACTTAAACGCAGCTCGATACTACGTGCTTGCTGGGATTCAAAAATCTTCTGAATGTGACTGCTCATGATTAGAAATTTAATTGTGGATGTTTTTTATGAAAATCTGTTGACTGTTGATAGGCCTGAGCAGCTTGCAATAATTTACCCTCGCCAAAAAGCTGACCCATGAAAGTGATACTGGCAGGCAAGCCTCTGGAGTTGAAACCGTTGGGTAAAACCACCGAAGGATGACCACTTAAATTGCTTGCTGTTAAATTGGCACCAAAGCTGGGTGAAATGTACAGATCCAGGCCTTTTATTTGCTCATTGATTTGCTGAATCAATAAAGTTCTTACCCGATTGGCATTGATATAGGTTGCAGCAGAAATAAATTGTGCGCCTCTAAACGTATTGGGCCAGGCGTTTTTATTTTGCATCACCATTAAATCGTCCTTACCACTTATAACTAGATCCTGGAATGCAGCACCACACTCTGCAGAAAGAATGATCACTAAATCATTATATGGCATTTGAGGCAGCTGGATAGGAACCAGCTCGGCGCCCAGTTCTTTTAGTTTAGCCAGTGTCAATGAATCATTTACGCGGTTTGCGTACTTTCTTTGAAAATCTTTCTCCAGGTAACCAACGCGTAAGCCTTTTAATGTTTTGGAACCATCATAATTGAAAGGAGCATTGATTACACTCAAATCCTGACCATCGCTGCCATAAACTGCCTGAAAAACAAGGGCACAATCTTCCACCGTACGGGCGATGGGGCCTAGTTTATCCATGCTCCAACTCAAAGCCATTGCACCTTGCTTAGAAATACGACCAAAACTTGGTCGCAAACCACTCACCCCACACTCTGTGGATGGAGAAACGATGGAACCCAAAGTTTCTGAACCAATCGCAAATGGCAAACAGCCTGCAGAAACTGCCGAAGCAGAGCCTGCAGAAGATCCGCTGGAACCTCGGTTCAAATCCCATGGATTACGGGTTTTTCCACCAAACCAAACATCGCCCATGGCCAGTTCGCCTAAAGTTAATTTGGCGATCATGACGGCACCGGCAGCTTCCAGGCGTTTCACCACAGTGGCATCCGTTGCAATTAACTGATCTTTGTAAGGTACCGAACCCCAGGTGGTTTTATAATCTTTGGTGGACAATAAATCTTTTACTCCAAAAGGAATGCCATGCAGCACTCCGCGG
>JACCED011140629.1_pt1 | contig 18143 bp, 21 predicted proteins | sample 7455021 | NCBI WGS metagenome assembly JACCED01 (sample SAMN15323456, study PRJNA562643) | freshwater metagenome | isolation source: river surface water | place: USA:Blue River Watershed | collected 2017-08-19 | reverse complement strand
CGCTACGGAGCGCATTGCGCGATACCCAGACATACTCCTCTGACTTACAAGGAGATTCGGATGTGCGCGACTATAGGCAATTACCTCTGGAAGTTGATCCCCCACTTCACCACCTCTATAGATCAGCTCTCGCCCCCTACTTTGTGAAACCAGCAATCGAAAAGCATGTAGAAAAATTCCGAAAAAATTCTGAAATTCTTCTTAAGCGCTATTTTTCCGCAGAGCCCAAAGAGGTAGTGAGTGAGCTTGCTCTTCCTTTGGTAATGCACAACTTAGGTGTTATATATAACCGACCTCAGGATGTTGAGGAATGGATCTCTTGGGGTCCTGACGTATGGACTGCAGAATCCGAAAAAAGGGATGGAGCAGTCCTTCACCGCTACTTGGACTCCGTTTATGAAGAGGCTCTGAGACATGAAACTAAAGACATTTATAGCGAGATTGCACATTTGGAAATTGCTGGAAAGCGAGTTACGCCCCTTGAATTTCGTGGAATTGTAGGAGTCCTTTTAGCAGGTGGACGAGATACGGTGGTCAAACTTCTCTCTGGAATCATGTGGCACTTTGCTCGTACAGATGAACTCCTGCAGATAAGAAGCGGAAAGATTGCCATCAACACAGCCATTCAAGAATTTTTGCGATTTCTTACCCCACTACCCCTCATGAATCGGACTACTACTCCTGAGACGGGCATGAAGGAATTACCTGCCGATAGATACGTCGGCATGAGTTTCATATCGGGCAATTTTGATGAGACAGTTTTTGAAGACCCTCTCTCTTTAAATCTCAGTAGGGCGCGAAATCCACATTTGAGCTTCGGATTCGGGCCGCACACTTGCCTTGGGAACCACATCGCTGAAATTGAGGCAAGGGTATTCATGGAAACTTTGCGAGATAGTGAATTGAATTGGAAGATTCACAAGGAGATGGTCACTTTCCATTTAGCCCCGTTTGAGAGAGTGCCAGATCAATTCAAATCCTTACAAGTGGTACTCAAGTAATTCTTAATTTCTTTCATAACTGTAACTAATTGACTCGAGAACCAAATCAACATAAGTCATGTCAGCCCAAGAAAACCAATCCCTAGTGAAAATCGAAGAATCATCAACATCGAATGACTCATGAATTTGCCCAGTTCCTGCATCAGTACTTTCTAGTAAGTCCAAGGTAGTCTTCTGTACTTTTCCATCATTTGATGTCAGAGCTGCTATCGCAATTGCAATCGGCCAGACAGAGTTATGAGGAGTGTGCTGAGAACCAACTCCCATTGCTAATGCGCCTTTGTAGAAATATGGATTCATTTCAGATAGAACAAAAGCGCGAGTGCTTTGGTATTTGAGATTATCTGATGAAAAGACTTCCAAGTAAGGAAGGCTTAGTAGAGATGGGACGTTAGCGTCATCCATAAATAGATGATTGCCGAGGCCGTCCACCTCATACGCTAGCTTGCCATCGATAATTCCAAACCTATTTATGCCTTCTTCGATTTCAGACGCTAGTTCGGCTGCCTTCATCTCAAATCCTGCAACGCTCAATTTCTTGAGTTCGTTCATAAAGAATAAATTCGAAGGTATTAAGTACCCATACTTACAAGCATCGTCACTCGGCCTAAAAGCGGAGTAAACCATTCCCGTAAAACCTATTGGTGCTCCGCGCCCGTGATGAGAAAGTGAATCATGGGGCGGAGATCCAGCTCTCCAGAATACGTAGCTTTCCCGATCGTGCCTTTGCTCCTTCCTGGCGAGTTCAATCATTAATTCCAATGCTTCATTAAAATTTCCATCAAGGTGTTCAGTACGGCCATATACTTCTGAAATTTTTCTAGCCAAATAGAGGATTGAAGCCCAAGAATCTAATTCAAACTTTCGCTCGAAAACCCACGGTGATTGTTCTGGAAAGTCTCTATGCCAACATGCACCATTAGGTTCGGAATTGAAAGCATTAGCGTAAGGATCCTTAAGAAACAACTTAACTTGGGAACGACTGAGGTTAATGAGCAAATCCATAACTTTCGGATGACTAGAGCGAAGTAGCGGCTTGACTTGCCAAGTTGAATCTCTCAACCACATCGCAGGAATATCGCCTGTGATAATGAAGGGTAATCCGTCAGACATACTCTTCAGAGTTTTCTTGAATAGAGTTTGGACAGAACGATCTACTCGATTAAATCTCTCTGGCAGAATCTGGTCTTCAAGTCCCGGAAACAAATCTCTTGTTTCTAAATCCACGCACTTATTTTACGAATAACTTCCACTTGTGTCCTTGGCCGGAGTTGAACCGGCGACCTACCGCTTAGGAGGCGGTGATTCCAAGAACGGTTTCCGATATCCACTGCTAGAAAACACGCAATTTTCGCATGAATTGGAATCCTTTCGGGCGGACTTGTCCAGGTTAGTCCAACTTGTCTATGGGAAAACTATGGGAAAACCTTGGTCTAACTGAGCGCACAAAAATCAAGTTTTGGATAGCTTTCCCATTCGGTGGAAATTTCCACAAGTTTTACGTAACTTCATAAAGGACTATATGTCCCTTCTTGACTACTAAACCCGGTAAACGTAGCGTTTAGGTATGGGCATTTTCTCTAAAAAAGAACCTAAGACGAGTAATCAAGACTCACAGAAACTCAAACCGGTTATTGAGAAATTTCAGAAATGGATACCGGACGAGCTAGTTGGTGAGATAAATGGGCAAAATTACGATGCAAATCGATTGAGGTCCGAAATCGCTACGTTAGTCCTAGAGGCAGCCAAAGTTGAAGATGTCCAGCTTTTACAGTTCGTTGGAAAAACTTGCGCTGGATTCTCAGATCAAATTAAGACTGAGTCAATCGAGAATCTTGCACAGTGGGTATATGACATCTCCTCTGTATCATTAGAACTTCAGAAGATTTATAAATCTAATCCAAGCCATCTTTCCTCCATTAAAGCTCTTGGGCTGTTGGCCCACGAGCAAGTTAAGAGTCTGGGTAACTATGCTGAAGTGCTTGATTACTTAGGTGCAAACGCAAAAAAACTGGATGAAAGACGCGCTTAAAACAATTAGACATTACTAATCAGCGATTGAGAGCCGTTCATTCCAATCCCGATTAGGCAAGTGCGCTATTCGGTAGCAGATTTTGAAAATGTAGAAAATCCCATAAAAAGGGATTAGCGCAAAGAAGCAATCAAACCACCGGTATCCCGCCTTTGGAGAAAGAAAAGCCAGGGCGCCCAAAATCACTATGACCGTGATACCACCTTGATATTCGGGAGAGCTCGAAGCCATGATCATTTCCATAACGAGAGCTGCTATGTAGATTCCGACTACGATTCCTACAGTTTTAATAACTCTCACGTTTACCCCTGATTCTCGAAGTCTGTACCGCAGAACTTATCGGAAGTGAATTGTAATGGGATTGTTCCAAGATAATTTGGAACAGCATCTGGAAACTTTTCTGACCACACCCGCGCGAATGACTCGACTTGTGAGGCCATCTCAGAAAACTCTGCATCTTGATTTGAAGCATTTTGAGCTTGAGCAATTATCGAATCAATTTGAGTATAAAAAGTTTCGGTGTCACGAATCTCCATCAAACCCAACTGATTAATCAGGGAAGCTAAAGAGTCACAAGCCCCTGTGGCGCTGTAATTCGGCAATTCGGAGTTGCAACCGACCAAACCGGTGCTAAGAGTTAAGGATAACAGGAGTCCACCTAATCGATTAAGGATCATGCTAGAGGCCTTACAGAAGCAAGCATTTCCTCCACCGTAATGCTGTTGTTCATTCTTGTTGCTACATAGCCAATTTCAATAGCCGTTTCAACGAGTAGTTGAAAAACAGGAACATCCTTGAACAAAGATTTCTCCTCAGGGCCGAGATTTATAGTCACTCGAGAAATCACATTTAAAACAGATGGGTGACACTTACCGGCAACCAATAGTCCAGACTTCTCTTCAACTTTTGCCATACCAAATCCAACCCCGATAAAGCGCCCCAAGAGCTGAGTTCCTTCATCGCCCAACTGTGGAGCCATTCGCGATTTCAAGGCGCCAAGGAACTTTTCTATGACTTCTCGGCTCGCTTCCTCATTTGCATCCGACATAAATTCTTTAACAGCGGCACCAAAAGCTTTTTCTAAGTTTCCCTGATTTTTCTCTCGTTCCATCAAATCAAGGGCAGGCACCCTCACTACAGATGTGTTCGGCAAGCGGAGATTTGAATACATGTCGATTGAAACGGAAGGAAGTACGCCACTTCCACTTGAATAATCCAATTTTTTCGAGAATATCCCCATGATTAGAGCCTTATGTACCTTTCTGCGTTTTCAATGGCTGTTGAATTAGCCGCGAAAAGAACTTTGCGATCCCCTACTACCATTGTTATTCCTTTACTCTTGAATGGCATCCAAGATGACTTCCAGCCTTGAATATCATCATAGAAAACAGCTGCATGTGGCTTTGTTACATCATCAGACCAAAAAATCAAACGCAAAGTAGAGACGAAAAGGCGCCCCAGCGACTGCCCCCGCCTTGTGGCAAGCAAAGGATCCTTTGTGTTGTAAGGACCATCCCAAGAAAACTGTTCTCCTTCGAACAAAAATGGGCTTATCAAATTCAGAGATGTTTGTTTATCGCGAATGATCTTGGGCAGAATCCCAAGTTCTGGCCCTGCCGGAACGTGAAAAGCGTTAAACGTTGCCATTTATCCGCGCCTCAAGTTACGCAAAGAAAAATAGATTATTAAGAAACCAAATATGAGCATTCCGATACCCGCTACTGGTCCTGGAAAGTCACCTTGAAGGATTGAACCTTCTGGATAACAAGTTGCCTGAATGACGCGACCGCCACCAAAGCCAACTGTATGACATTCTGAATCGAATAATACGTTGAAGCCATTTACGATAAATGTAGAGCCACCAATAAAACCTAAAATTGACCAGAACATATTTAGTATTTATCACCCCTAAAAATAGATGAGGCAAGAGATGTTGATTGAGAACAGAAACTCCTGAGATTTCCACTTTCTTTGAAGATTTTTATCCGGCAAGATTCTGAAAAACTATTTCTAACAGAATCAAGACAGTTACTAGAAAGCCGCCTCGCAAAACCACTCTCAGACATGGAAATAAAGTACTGGCGGGCACCGACAAAGAGAAGACCCACAGCCAAATGACTGTGGGTCTTTTCGCTCCCCTAGCTATTGGGAGTTTGTGTAAGTCCGGTCTGACCTCAGGTATCCAACCCAACGGGACCTCTTACCTAATATTGGCTGGTTTCATACATAACCAATCTGATCCGGTCACGTTCAACACCGGTGTCTTCAGCTATCTCATTTAGCAACTTGCTCATTTCGTTTAGCTGATGATTTGGATCTACAAATGGACACGAATCAAGAGTTTCTAGATCGAGGGCAAACCACGAATCACCCTCCATCCAGTTCAAATATCCTGGAAAGTTCTCTGAGGCACTCGACCTGTTTCTAACTTTGATGCCGAACCTCTTCGCCTGGTCTAGGAACTCATCATCTCCAAGTACTGGTTTGTACCAGAAAGGATCCGCTGGCTCTCCATACCATTCACCGAACGGTGAGTTCCAGTGTCCACCATTGCATTTCACTTGAATCATTGATCGCCACATGGCTCTATCTCTTTTCTTTGTATTAGATTTGCCATCGATTTGATGGCTCTATGTCTTTCGCTTCTTTACTGTCGGCGCCAAGAAGCAAGATTCAAGTTATATGAGAAACGAATGCCCCCGTTTTTATACAGGGGCATTTGTCGCGTTGTCTCAATCGAGATAGTCACCACTTGGTACGCAGTAGATGACGATTCTCATTTCAGCTCCTTGCTCATCCATTTGCATGGCAAATCGGCGAGCTGAATATCGAAAGAGATTGAAGGAGATTTGATCAAAACCTTCAGGCAGAGGTGGAAAGCTTTCGAGTTGATCGATTGTTATTGCCACCCAGGGCCAGTCGTAATCGACAACGTCGGGGAGATTGTCGTCGGTACTTACAGTTTCTTGAACTTCTAAACCGCTTATTGTGTTTAGGAACTCTTCGAAAAGTAGGTCTCTTGCCTGAGGAATATCTCCCGTGCCCCACCAAAACGGATCCGTTGGGGTTCCTAACCATTGGGGATAGGCATCCTGCCAAATCAAGTCTTGAACACTTCGTCTTTGAAGAACTGTTCTCCACATTTATGTTTCCTTTCAATTGTTCGCCTTGTGGCGATATATGTCTTGTCATGTAAAACCATTGGCGCATAGGCGACATCTACAAAGCTTTTGAGGGTCTATTGCAACGAAAAGAGAAATAAGCACCATTTAATTGCCGTGGCAGCTTGCCACGAGAAAGGAAAACAGGTTGCCATGAAGAAATATTTTTATGGTTGGTTCTTCTTTATTCATGGCAACCTGCTATCAACTTTTACGCTCAAAATTGAGAGGTTGCGATTACGTCTGACTCAGAAAGTTTTGCGCATAAATATAATCAAATGAAATCATCAAAATGGCTAGTAAGTGAAGATGCCGTTTCATTCTGTAGATACTTGATTTTGTTCATACATAAACTCAACCCTCGATATCCGCGAAGAGTGCCCGATGAATGGCTTGAGAGGGGTAACGAGATTGCGATGACTTCAATAGATGCCGAAGGTAACTTCACTCAGAGCCCATTTGATATAGCCAAAAGGGTCTGGATAGAGAATCACGGGGAGCTATGGCGCTTTATGGAAGATCCCATTGACTAGGTTTTGGGCGTATGTGTTGCTATGGAGTGCCGGCACACTTTGTATCAATGAAGAGACCTTCTCTGATGTCAGGACTTATGCGAAAGGTAACGCCAAGTCCTTTATTGAATAAGAAAGCAAAATCATTCGCTAGCGAAAATGCCTGGCTGGCCGATGTTCGAGTTGTTAGTCGATCTCTACCTCTGGGATACACATGGGTCTGTATAGATGACCGTGAAGGTCACATGATCTCTATCGAGGGTAGAGCTGGATTACTTATGGACGTGCTAGGGGTGGCACAAGATCAGTGGGACATTGCTAGGCAATACATCGGAAGAATCATGGCCCTTGAGACTTATCAGTTTGAAACCTGCAAAGTATTATTCAAGGAAGGCTTGTCTCTTGATTCATCTATCGAAGCCTCAAGGAGGCTCTGATGAGTTTCAAATGTGAGAGAGCTATCGCCTATTTCCTGTCTTTAGTTTTACTTTCTAGCTGCTCCTCAGGGCCGGTAGAAGAGGCATCTGTTACGACAACGCCTTCATCGGTCGCATCTGCTGTCCAGACAAATAAAGTCAAAAGTGAAGTTACTGCCACGCCAATTGAGTCAAAGAGTCCTAGCTCATCCCAAAGTGCATCTTATGAGCCTCTAGTTAAAAGTGCCCAGAGCGCTAAACCTGAAGACAGCGCTTCAAAATCAGCCTCGCAGCAGGCAATACCCAAGAAGACCAAAAGACCCTCTCAATCACCGACCTCACAAAAACTACCTGATCGTTATGAGTTCGGTAAGGCATATCCATGGGAAGAGGATCCAACTAGATATGGAATCCCTTACACAGATCAAAAACCGATTGCCTACACTAAAACAGCAGCTCTCTTTGTGATTCCCAATACTGGACTTCTCTTAGTGTATGCCGGTCTTGTTGTTGTTAGAGGAGCCACCTTGTACAGAGGCGCCGTCTCTGGCGAATTCGAAGATGTAGGAAAGGTATACCTAGTCAAAGCTATCTGCAAAGACGGCTCCACTGAGACGTTAACTAATGTAGACAAAATAGGATGGCTACCAGGTCAACACCCTGCAACATTTACGTATCATGAGATGCAGGAAGGTGAAACGGTCTGCGGCAGCTGATTCAACTATTTTGATTCTGAGATAGGACTTCAGCCCAGGGTGCGCCTAAAGTTCAATTATCTTCCATCTGGAATCAGATACCAGCCAGCCAGTCACATCAGAAATTAAGTTGATAATGGCTTCTGCCACATCGTCACATTCTGGATCAAAAACGCCATGATCATCGAGATAAATATCATTTTCAATCTCGAATACTTCACCCATCAAATCATTGTAGGCTTTAGCAACAGTTTCTACTGAAAGTTCATAATTTTCTTCGTCTTCCATTGAAAAATCAAATTCCACATATGTATATACAAACTTCATTTCTTTCCCTTAGTTTTTAACACAAGCACTTTGCTTGATGAAGCAAATAGTGACCATCCGCCCTCTGTTGACATACGAGCTATAGGCTTCTCCTGAATGGTTATGTGATTGATTTGGCCTTGGACTGCATTCTTTTTTACTGGTTCAAAGGTGGCGAACTACTCCTGCAGCCTTCGTGCCGTTTCTTCCGATTCTCTTGGGCTCATTCCATCCATCCAGAGTGTCCATCGAATTTCAATGTGGCTTGCTGCCTTAGGCTCGGGATAGGCAAAGCCGCGCGCTTCTAGGAAATCCATTTCCCAAGTTTGAATATCCATCTCGTAGGAAGAGTGGTCGTCGAGTGCAGGAACGAGAAAATCGGTAAGAAAGAGGAACTCTGTTTTACTCCATCGGAGACGAAAGAACTCATCGCTTTGATATTGAGTTTTTAATCGCTCCATTAAATGTTGGCTTGAAGCGATTCTCACTCGCTCAAATTGCACATGACTTTGGGAGGCTTCCAACTGTTCAAGCCGTGCCTCAACCCAGGCTAGTTCACCTAAATCTTGGGGTACCGCGGGGGCCTTGCTGGCGACCCTAACCCATAGATCTCTATCTAAAGTCGAGCTCACAGTCGGGATTATTTCACCCATCCTTACTTGGAGAGAGAACTGCGTTGCTAATAAGCAACACTTAGACTCAAGACTTCAAACGTTGTATAGCTCCCTCGCTCTGTCCAACATACATTTCCATGGTGGTGGAGTAGTTACGGTGCCCCGCTGCTATAGAGACATCGCGCAGATCTTTTTCTAAATCAAACAGATAATAGGTGCAAAAGACATGGCGCAGTGAGTGAAAGTTCCAACGAAAACGACCGTTCTCTTTCCTTGGCCATTTTGCCAACACCTGAGCTGGGCGTCTGACACGAGTACTAAAGTTGCTATTGCTCATCCAAGAACCATTTGTGTTTGGAAATAGCAATAGACGTTTTGTGCCATCTGCCAAAGTCGGTATTTCCTCTAAAGACTTGAGTTCATTTATTCGCTTGCGAAGCGCTTTTTGCAACTCATATCCAGATGGAGTCTTCTTTGGAAAAACGGTCTTTCTTACCGTTCCCCACTTTGGAGCCTTCCTTCTAAAATATCCAGAAACTTCCGATACCTGGGTCTCCACCGTAATCTCACGCCCCTTGAAATCTATTGCGTCGACATCGAGGTCAAATAGTTCGCCAAAGCGAAGTCCTGAATAGGCGCTGAGATTGATGAGAAGCTCATACCACCACTGCTCACCCGTTACTACCGCTGCTTTTGCAAGGGCATCAACATTTTGATGGCTTGGAATATCGCGTCGATCAACATAAAGATCAGTTTCACCTGCTCTTACTCCTTGGTTCTTCTTTCGTCGCCGGTTTTCGTGTGTAATGCCAGCAAGTAACTTTCTAGGTTCGGTAGTAATCCAGCCATCAATATGAGCCCAGTTAATGAGAGCACTTATCGAACTCTGAAGATGTTCTGCGGTTGAATCTGTTTTAGCGCTTTTAACTATTGCTTGGAGATTCTCGTGAGTAATCTCGTCGCATGTAAGGTGACCAATCTGTGGTCTGATGTGCACATTAATCAAGCTCTCTTGGCTCTTGGCATGCTTCTCTCCCCAATCTGCTCCCTTCACAGTTCGTTTAGCAGGATCGAGGTATGCGCTAAGTAGAGCTGAGACACTCTGGACCTCTTTGTCACCACTTGCTCTTTTGATTCGTTTTTCAATCTCGGCAGCCTTGGCATAGGCATCGTCAGCACTAGTTGCAGTTGTATCTCGCCGCCGATCGTTTTCTTTCCAAGTAATGCGCCAATAGCTTCCGTTCTTTGCCTCATAAACGCGAACACCACTATTGGTGACGACAACTCGTCTTTTGGGAGCGGTAGAGCGCTTTTTCTTAGGACGTGTTTTTGACCTAGACATTAGGCGACCGTCCTAAAGGTGACGCCATCTACTGAAAAGCGGCGGCCATGTCCGGCTCGAACCTTTGTCTTTCTGGTTTGGGAGCCCTTTCGATCCTCAAGCCAGGCAAGCACCTGACTGCGATCCCACCGGAGAGTTCGAGCATTGATTCGGTAGGGCGCAGGGAAACTTGCCTGTCGAGTGAGGTTATGTGTGGCGGATCGACCCAGGCCAACAAGGGCCTGGATGTCCTTACTTGTGATGAGTTCGTTCATGTTTGAAGATGGTGACGAAGATAAGCAGAATGACAACAGCGACTAATGCAAATCTTTACCAGTCTGCCAAGTAAAAGAAGCGAATATCCTTCGGTAGCGACAGCATCATCTCGACTAGTTCCTTTGTTTGTTCAAGGCCCTCATAATAGGAAGCATCTTTTTCATATGTTCCAAAAAAGAATCCAACAGTAGGTCTTAAAGGATCCGTAGAATTAAAGGACTTTTCCAGTTCAGTAAGCACAGAGGTTTGTCGCGCCTCTTCAATAACATGTTGCTTAAACTCATTTACACCAGCGAACTCCTTAAGATGTAAAGACTCTGGCGATGACGGTACTTCATCCTTTGCTCGACGAGCAAGGGCTTTCTTGCAGTCACGAAGTAACTTCTTGAGAGTATCTCTTGTAAGCATGATGTCCTTACAATCATCCACCCCGTTTACAACTTCCCGAATGATCCAGCCATGAACTGCATTAACTTTGCGTAAGTAGCCGATTCCATATTCCACATATCCGCGCTCATTTGGTTCCTGACGGAAAAATTCAGGGGGTATTTCGAACTTTCTTGATAGTTCGCGTGCGCTTGGTCCATTCTTCGAGTCTGCATGTGGCAGTTCTGCGAAGAAAAACATATCGAGTCCCATATTGAGACCTTCCTTTCATAGTAGGTTGGTCTCGACTGTGCCCAGGGACCGTATTTCCACAACTGCCCGACCTCCTATGCCGGGTCGAGAGGGACGACGGGGATCCAGGGATACCTCAGCTGGTACTTAGGCTTGCTAGGCCCTAGATAAAGCGGTCTGGTCTTACCCGTAATGGACATATCTGCTTTTGCCCAAATCCGATGTCGGAATACTCGATTACTTTGTTCCCTGCAAATAGTTTTGGCCCGATACTTAGTTAGTAATTTACTGACAAAGTCATCGGATCTTCTCGCAGAGTAGAAAGTGGGTATAGGTAAGTGGCTATTGATGAGAGAGCCGAGCTCCACAAGACTATTTGGAAGATTGCAAACGACCTGCGAGGTAGCGTCGATGGTTGGGACTTCAAACAGTACGTTTTGGGAACACTCTTCTACAGATTTATCTCTGAAAATCTAACAAATTACCTAAACGAGCACCAGCACAAAGCAGGATTTAAAGACTTTGATTACTCAAAGCTTGGCGACAAAGATGCAGAGTTTGGTCGCAAAGAGACAGTTCTTGAAAAAGGATTCTTTATTCTCCCAAGCGAGCTATTCATAAATGTCAGACTTAAATCGAAGAATGATCCAAATTTGAACGAAACGCTTTCTCGAGTGTTTCGGAACATCGAAGGTTCGGCCGTTGGGTCGCCCAGCGAATTAGATCTCAAAGGATTGTTCGATGATCTCGATGTCAATAGCAACAAATTAGGTGCAACAGTTACAAAGCGCAACGAACTTCTTGTAAAGCTCTTAGAGGCAGTTGGCGAACTTCAACTTGGCAACTACGCAGATAACTCAATCGATGCTTTCGGTGATGCTTATGAATACCTTATGACCATGTATGCATCGAGTGCTGGCAAATCTGGTGGCGAGTTCTTCACACCACAAGAAGTATCTGAACTTCTCGCGAAGATAACTGTGGTTGGCAAGAAGAAGGTAAACAAGGTCTATGACCCAGCGTGTGGTTCAGGATCACTTCTTCTTCAGTTTGCAAAAGTACTCGGTAAAGAAAATGTGACAGATGGTTTCTACGGACAAGAAATAAACATCACCACATACAACTTGTGTCGAATCAACATGTTCCTACATGACATCAATTATGAAAAGTTCGATATCGCACACGGTGACACTCTCACCGATCCAAGTCACTGGGATGACGAACCTTTTGAAGCCATCGTTTCTAACCCGCCCTATTCTATAAAGTGGGACGGCGACGATAACCCGCTTATTATCAATGATCCTCGGTACTCACCAGCCGGCGTCTTAGCTCCTAAAAGCAAAGCAGACCTTGCCTTTACGATGCATATTCTTAGCTGGTTATCCACAAATGGAACTGCAGCAATTGTTGAGTTCCCTGGGGTTATGTACCGGGGTGGAGCCGAACAGAAGATCCGTAAGTATCTAGTCGATAACAACTTCGTAGATACTGTCATTCAGCTGCCGCCGGACTTATTTTTCGGGACTGGAATCCAGACTTGTATCTTGGTTCTCAAGAAGTCAAAGAAGGACAACAAAGTGTTGTTCATCAACGCAGAGCGTGAGTTTGCGCGGTTTGGAAACAAGAACAAGCTCCGCGAACAGGACATCGAAAAAGTACTAACTAAGTACTCGGATCGCACGGATGAGGAATTTTTTGCGCGCCTCGTTGATCATGCTGAACTTGCAGAAAACGACTACTCCCTTGCAGTCACCAACTATGTCGTGTCTGAAGATACGCGAGAGGTTATTGACATCAAACAACTCAACATGTCTATTTCACAAATAGTCGCACGTCAGACAGTTCTACGAACTGAAATAGACAAGATTGTGGCGGACCTTGAAGGCGATCGTTCATGAATCGAGTAGAACGTCTCGTCTCTGAAATGTGTCCCGATGGGGTACCAGTCTTTACGTTAGGAGAAATCGGGACCACAGTTTCCGGCTTACGAGGAAAGTCGAAGAATGATTTTTCCGAAGGCAATGCCCCATATGTGTCATACGTCGAGATTTTCAATAACCCAGGAATCGACTTCGTTCCAGAAAAGCGAGTGAAGGTGGGCTCAGGCGAGAATCAGAGTGCTATCGAACTTGGAGATGTCTTGGTTACAGGATCTTCAGAAACGCGGAACGAATGCGGGATGACAGCAGTCGTGACTTCCAAACCTGAACTTCCGACCTACGTCAACAGTTTCTGCTTTATCTGGAGACCTAACCGAGGTGTAGAACTTGACCCGCAGTTCGCAAAACACCTATTCAGGAGTCGAGCATTCCGAGACCAGGTAATTGAAACCGCAAACGGCGTCACGCGCCAAAATATCTCGAAACCAAAGTTTCTATCTATCGAGGTGCCACTTCCCCCATTACCCGTTCAGCGCGAGATTGCCTCAATTTTGAACAAGTTCACAGAGCTAGAAGCAGAGCTAGAAGCAGAGCTAGAAGCAAGGATAATTCAGTCTTCCTATTACAAAAATATCTTGTTGAGATCTGATTCAGTTCCTACTGTCCAACTCGGTGAGTTGGTAGAGGTCTTGGACAACCTGAGGAAACCTGTTTCTCGAGACAAGCGTGAGGCAGGCGAGTTTCCCTATTACGGAGCCAACGGCATTCAGGGATATGTTAAGGACTTTATTTTCGATGGAACGTTTCTCTTGATGGGGGAAGATGGAAGCGTAATCAACCCCGACAAGAGCCCCATTTTGCACTGGGTGGAAGGGAAAATCTGGGTCAACAATCATGCTCACATCCTTCAAGAAAAAAGTAATCGCGCATCACTTAGATACATCTATTACGCGCTTCAAATGAAGGATGTGTCACGTCTGGTTCGCGGCATGCCACCTAAGATAAATCAAGGAAGTATGCGTGGAATTGAAATCGCTCTACCAAGCCTGGTAGAGCAACATTCAATTGTTAAGATGCTTGACACGTTCACTGAACTTGAAAACCAAATTTCAAAGGAACTTACGGTGCGTCGCAAGCAATACGAGCACTACCGCAGCAAACTACTGACGTTCGAAGAGACGGATGTTGCATGAGCTTTCAGAACATAGAGCCAATCGCAATCACATCCGAAAATACCGTCGTTGCTGAGCTCGATTCTAAAGTCATAAAGGCACAGGCGTATGAGAGTGAATCTGAGCTCGAAGCCGCCTTCATTGCGTTGCTCAAGGATCAGGCATATGAGTACTTGTCAATCACGGATGAGCCAGCACTCATCGCAAATCTCAAAGTTCAGATGGAGAAGCTGAATAAAGTCCAGTTCAGCGATACTGAGTGGGAGCGCTTTTTCGCTGAAAGTATCTCAAGCGAAAAAGACGGAATCATCGAAAAGACCCGTAGATTTCAAGAAGATCACATCCGTGTCCTCAAAAGAGATAATGGTGAAACCAAGAACATCTACCTTATCGATAAGCAGTACATCCACAACAACAGTGTTCAGGTGCTAAACCAATATGAAGTAGAAGGTGCTCGTAAGAACCGTTATGACGTGACGGTGCTAGTAAATGGTCTACCGCTAGTACATATCGAGCTAAAGCGTCGTGGAGTTGATATTCGTGAAGCTTTCAATCAAATCAACCGATACCAACACGACAGCTTCTGGGCTGGCTCTGGCCTATACCAGTACGTACAGATTTTCGTCATCAGCAACGGAACATATACGAAGTACTACAGCAACACTGTTCGCGATCAGCACATCAAGGAAGCAAGTGGTACCACACGCATCAAAAAAACATCAAATAGCTATGAGTTCACCAGTTGGTGGGCAGATGCCAACAACAAGCCTATTTATGATCTGATTTCATTCGGGAAGACATTCTTTGCCAAGCACACTCTTCTCAATATTCTCACGAAGTACTGCGTATTTACCTCTGACCAGATGTTGCTGACAATGCGCCCGTATCAGATTGTTGCTACAGAACGCGTCCTCCAAAAGATTGTAATGAGCGAGAATCAAAAGACACTTGGAACAATCGATGCCGGCGGATATGTGTGGCACACAACGGGTTCTGGAAAGACGCTTACGAGCTTCAAGACTGCGCAGATTGCTTCGAAAATGCCATCCGTCGACAAGGTGCTTTTCGTGGTGGACCGCAAGGATCTCGATTATCAGACGATGAAGGAGTACAACCGTTTCCAGGACGGTGCTGCTAACGCGAGCAACTCCACGAAGCAGCTCCAAGAGCGATTAGAAGACCCAAGCGCCAAGATCATCATCACTACCATTCAGAAGCTTTCTAAGTTCATTACCCTGAATCCGAACCATGTTGTTCAAGACAAGCGCGTCGTGCTGATTTTTGATGAATGTCATCGCTCCCAGTTCGGCGACATGCATGTCGCAATAAAGAAAGCTTTTTCTAACTACAACCTCTTCGGCTTCACCGGTACACCGATTTTTGCTGCGAATTCATCGAGTGGAAACAACCCAAATCTTCGCACTACCGAGCAGGCATTTGGCGTGAAGCTTCATACCTACACAATTGTGGATGCGATTACAGATAAGAATGTCCTGCCTTTTCGGGTTGACTATGTGAACACAGTCAAGAAGTCAGCATCGCTTGTGGATCGTGAAGTTAGTGCGATTGATACTGAAAAAGCACTTCTTGCGCCCGAGCGCATTACCAAGATTGCCCATTACATTCTTGAGCACTTTGATCAGAAGACACGTCGTAATGAGACGTACACCATGAACAACAAAAGAGTCTCTGGTTTTAATTCACTCATGGCTACCGCATCTATCGAAGCGGCGAAGCGCTATTACGCGACTTTCAAGGAGCTCCAGAATGACAAACTCAGCGATGCTCAGTTAAAGATTGGAATCATCTACAGCTATGCGCCGAACGAAGATGATGAGGGCGGTCTGCTCCCCGAGGAAGAGTTCGAAGCAAGCAATCTCGATTCTTCATCTCGCGACTTCTTAGAAGCAGCAATCAAGGACTACAACGCAATGTTCTCGATGAATTTCGATACCTCATCGGATGGATTCCATGCCTACTACAAGGATTTATCGGAGAAACTCAAAAAGCGCGAAATTGATCTCGTTATAGTTGTCAACATGTTCCTCACTGGATTCGATTCGACAACACTCAACACCTTGTGGGTTGACAAGAACCTCCGCCTCCACGGATTGCTTCAGGCTTACTCTCGTACCAACCGTATTCTCAACTCAGTGAAAACGTACGGAAACATCGTTTGTTTCCGAGATCTCGAGCAGGCAACGAACGATTCAATCTCCTTGTTTGGCAACAAAGATGCTGGCGGAATCGTAATCCTCAAGCCATTCCGCGAATACTATGACGAGTACTCGTCACTAGTTTCTGAACTCACAAAGAAGTTCAATCCTGGCGAGCTGCCCGCTTCTGAAACAGAGCAGCGTGAATTTATAAATCTCTATAACAAGATTCTTCGATTGCAGAACATCCTAAAGTCGTTCGATGATTTCAAGGGCAATGAGCTTCTTCCAGAGCGTACCTTCCAGGACTACCAAAGCACCTACCTCGAGATCTATCAAGGTCTAAAGAAAGTAGAGGATGCCAATAAGGAGTCCATCGTCGAAGACTTGGTCTTTGAAATTGAACTCGTAAAACAGGTTGAAATTAACGTTGACTATATCCTCATTTTGATCCGGGGACTTCAGGGAGCTTCGGCAAGCGAAAACAAAGAAATCAAGACAAAGATCAACAAAACTGTTCTTTCGAGCTATTCACTTCGAAGCAAGAAAGATCTCATTGAGAATTTTGTCGATTCCATCAATAATGATTCTGATGTCGAAGGCGACTGGCGTAAATTCATTGCAGAGCAAAAGAAAGTGGAATTGGACGAAATCATCAAGGAAGAGAGCCTTGATCCAATTGAAACTGAGGAGTTTATCAACAAGGCTTTTGCAGATGGTGAGATTAAGACAGCTGGTACCGCTGTAATCAAGTTACTCCCACCGAAAAATATGTTCAGCCCATCTTTCGAGCATGCTTTCCAGAAAGCCTTGGTAATCAACAAACTCAAGGCTTATTTTGAACGATTTTCAAATCTTTAGTAAAGGCAACTAACAAGGAAAGATTGGTGATTTGAAGATGGGACTAGCGAGAGTATTTATTTCGTTTGACTACGATCACGATGCACGAATTAAAGAACTACTGGTGGGCCAGGCCAAAAATAAAGACACTCCATTCGCAATTGCAGATTTCTCGATCAAAGAGGCCTCGAAGGATTGGCTGGAGCAAGCACGTAAGCGAATCAAGTCTTGTGACGTTGTAGTTGTCTTATGTGGACGAAATACGTCAAAAGCACATGGTGTGGCATTTGAGCTCCAGCTCGCGCGCGAAGAGAAAGTTAGCTATTTCTTGTTGGCCGGATATTCTGATGGCGTTTTGGAGAAGCCGGTAGGCGCTCTACATTCGGACAAAATTTATCAGTGGACATGGGAAAACCTTAAAAAGCTAATTGGAGGTAGTCGATGAAAACTGCTAATGAATATCTCGAAATTTACAAGCTTTCTGTAGAAATGGCAGACAGACTTTCAGCTAGAAGGGGCGCAACTAACGTTTATTTTATTACTTTGGAGTCGACCCTTTCAGCTTCAGCCGGATTTTGGATGAGTACTGAAAACAGTCTGTCTTATCAAAAGGCACTTGTGATAGGGGTGGTTTCGCTTATCCTCTCTATGATCTGGTGGCTTCAAATTCAGACCTACAGAAATCTAAGTAAAGCTAAATTTGATGTTATTCACGAGCTTGAGCAGCAATTAACTTTTGCACCTTTTACTAAGGAATGGGAAGTTGTCAATGGGATCAGAAAGAAGCATGTTGACTTAACAAGAACTGAAAGTTTTATTCCTGTAATCTTTTTGCTTGTTAATATCATTCTGATTATCGGCGCAATGTGAAAACCAGAATAACTACTTTTATAGTCTAGTTATTGTACAAGTTGTCCAGCAAATTTGTGGGAAAAGTTGTGGAAAAAAGAAAAAGCGGTAGGTCAGCAAAAACTTCAAATCACATTGAATGACGCGCAAATAAATAACTTTTGCTTGTGTCCTTGGCCGGAGTTGAACCGGCGACCTACCGCTTAGGAGGCGGTTGCTCTATCCACTGAGCTACAAGGACTTATCTGAGAATTATCTAATAATAATTGAGCGTAATCATGCGGTAAATTGCTT
>JACCED010288234.1_pt1 | contig 18145 bp, 18 predicted proteins | sample 7455021 | NCBI WGS metagenome assembly JACCED01 (sample SAMN15323456, study PRJNA562643) | freshwater metagenome | isolation source: river surface water | place: USA:Blue River Watershed | collected 2017-08-19 | reverse complement strand
TAAAATTGATTACTAGGCTATAAGTAATTTATTATTAATAAACATATTTTAAATATTTAGAGGGTGTCAAGTCATTCAGCAACATAAAAATTGTTTTCACCATCCGCGAATAATATATACTAATTTAAAACTAGATACCTATTAAATAAGATAGACTAACCCACATAAAACAAATCAAAATGGAATTTTGCCCAGATTGCCGTAATCTACTATTTCTTAAAATTGCAAAAAAAGAAGGTGGTGATGTAGAACTTGTGCATAAATGCGGGAACTGTAATTATAAGAATACTGTGCAGAATGCTGATAACTCATGTATCTATACCAACCCATATAATATTGACCGTCTGAAGTATTACATTCGCCGTAAGGATTTCCTTAAGTATGACCCGACTATCCCGCATATTGACATTATGCCTTGTCCCAATAAAGCATGTGGTAGTAATACTGGTGAACGCAAAAATGACGTGCTCTTTATGTGTATCGATAATGTCAAACTCCTTAACCTTTATGTCTGCATGAATTGTAATGAACATTGGACTAACAAATAGATTCGTTATTCCGGCTGTTAGGAACATTGGACTAATATGAAGCTAATTATTTTTTACCGGTTTTTCTTTTATCAAATTATCGTAAAGCAGAGTAGCGCTGTAATAACCTACTAATATGTCAGCAGCAAATAATTCGAAATTATTAAATTCACTTGCGGTGGGGACAGGCAATCAATCAGGACCACAGCTAGGTATAGGGCAACGTGTTAATAAGTTCATCAATGAAGATTTCAACGGGATTATCCTAGCATCACTTGTTGTGCTATTAGCGGTATTGGTGATATACTTATATAACCGGACATTTAATAAACTTAATGCAGCCAAACAAACAGAAATAACCTATCATCAAGAACTTGCGCTCCAGAAATTGCCTAAATGTGACAAATTAAAACCCGAACTCCAACACCGGTTATGCGATTATTATATAGCTGCGAGTTATAACACCCCTGCAATTGGCAAACAAAAAATGGACTATGTAAGCACTGATATGGTCACACGAGTAATACTCAACGGTGCTAGGTATATACAAATCCCCATTGCGGCGGATGGGGTATCTTATGATAGTAAGCCGGTAGTCGCAACCGCAGAAGGCAATCTTATAACTAGTTTGAATACTCTGCCTCTCCGGGAAGTCCTAGCAGCAATCCGCGACGTGGCATTCAAATTCATCGCACCTGAAACAACCGACCCAGACCGCCCCATTCTCCGCGCCATTAATTATCCATTGATTCTACATTTGCAGATTCATACCAATAATGACGGGGTATTGGACCAAGCAGCCGAAGATATCCAAGCACTACTAGGCACCATGCTAGTAGACACTAAACCATACCGTAGTCGGCCAATTACTTTTGAACCCCTTTGTTCACTGCTCAATAAAATCATTCTTATTAGCACACCCGGGTATGAAGCCAGTCGGCTAAATGAATTAGTTGTGCCGATGCCCAAGCAATTTTGGCAACAAATAGGAAATGATAGCGTGCAACCTGATTTATCAGGTCAAGCTGACCAAGTAGCATATTTCCGGTCATTAAGCCAGACACAACAAAAGACTCGGGTTGCAGCGTTAGGCAAGTTATCCGAAATTATTCGTGGACAAAATGGCAATGGATTGTCCGCGAAAGAGATGATGGATGCGGTGCTAGGTCCAGAGGCGCCAGTGAGTGAACGTTTGACATTATTTAATATGGTAGGTATGACCTTAGTAGAACCAGTTCAAAAATCAGCAATTTCGGGAACCGGTGGTGCACCAATTAATAGCCCCAATTATAATCCAGCAGATGCAATCATGTCCGGCTGCCAACTTATCGCCATGAACTACCAAACCAATGATGAAACAATGCTAGGTTATATAAATATATTCCGCAAGTCAAGTTATGTATTGAAACCCAGTGGTCTACGTTTGCCAGCAAGTGAATCCGGTTTATCCGACGCAATTGGCTCATTTGACTTAAATACGGCCGGTAAATCAAGTGGTAATGCCGATACCAATTTTTTATTGAAATATGGTAACGGGACTAGTTATCTGCGATTACTTTCACAATCTTTCGATGAATCTGGCAGTTCAACTAAAACAATTATAATAAATGGTGAACGTTTGCGTATTGCAACAATTAGCCCGAATATATCTACTAATGATTTATTTAATACTACTGGGTTTGTGCTACGGCGTAGTCCATTAAGTAAATCGGGTGAATTAATCATGTTGGCGTGTGCCAGCCAACCGGATTTAGTCATAACAGTCAACCAGGATTTTGATAAACAGAGTGCCGCACCAGATGTATATTTGTCTACTGTTGGGACAACTACCTCAAAATTAAAGTATCAATCTTTTCAACCTGAATATCCCAGCCTAGCTATGAATAATTCTAACGCCGCCACTAATTCCCAATCAGGCAAACTAGGTAAGCCGGAATATTCAACCAGTTTCCGGCTGTATCCAGCAGGATACCGAGATGCATTTTATTTGGCAAGTATCCGTACATCAGTTAAACTAGTCCCCAAAACAGATGATAATGCTGGGCAACTAGTATTTGGGGTCGCTAGATTACCAATTATCCGGCAAATCCGAGTAGCATCAGCAAACGGTTCAGGGACACTGAGAGTGTTTGCTGGTGGTGTAGTATCTCTTAGTCAATCCGCATCAATCGATAAAGGCGCACTTCTATCTGTCGAACCTGCACCTGTATCCGGTGCCAAAACAGGTGATAAATCCATCGCCGTCTATTTGCGTGATACCGGAACTAATAAATATTTGACTAGCACTGGCAGCCAAATATCCGCTAACCTAGCACGACCTGATTCACAGCGTTCCGCATTCATTCTCACACAAGCTGGTAGCCAATCCACCCTAACCGATTTTGGAGGTCGGTATTTATTTGCCAATGATAATGGGACACTATTATTTAAGACTGACCAACCACTTATCCAAAAAGAAACCAGGAATAATAAAGGGAAAATAATTAAACCTGCCCGGTATGGAGCTAGTCTAGGTAGCGGAAAATATTTCCAGATACAGAATTCATTTACACAAGCCAAATAATTATATACTTTGTGCACATGCAGTTTATGCGACTACTAGGAGCAGAACAAAATATCTTATTGCAGGTATGCGACTACTAGGAGCAGAACAAAATATCTTATTGCAGGTATGCGACTACTAGGAGCAGAACAAAATACAATTAAATAATAAAACCGGAGCTATGTCAACAAATCAACCTGCAGTAATTCCACCGGCAACAAACAAACCGACAGCAAATAATACACCTAAACCGCCAGCAAATAATACAACTAAACCACCAGGAAATAATGATTTGACACCGGCGGGCAATGCGGGTCTGAATTCATTGACAGGTGCTGCTAATAATACTGCACCTCTAGGTGCTGCTAATAATTTTGACAAAGCATTAAATACAGAATTCAAAAAAGAAGCTGGTGCGAATAAAGAACCTATGCCGGTTGGAACTAATAACTCAACAAAACTAGTAAATGGTATCAATAACAGAGTTAAAACAAGCGAGCAAATGTTGGCTGCAAATAAACCACCTGAACAACCCGGGTTATTTGATAGAGTGGCTGCATTTGCAAAAAATGCGGCAAGTAATATTATGCCGAAACCCGCGAATACCAATAAACCAAGTGGAAATAAACAGCTTGCTGTTGAAGAGTTAGGTGATGATTCAGGTGTTGGTGAAGACGTTCATGTAATTGCAAACGCTGAAAACTATGTAATAATATTAGGTGTATTTCTAGTTATTGTCCTAGTTATACTTATTTATTTCTTCTCCAAAACATTTAATGTTAGTCGGACATTAGATAAAATGAGTATGTATCAAAGGTATCAAAAATTAAGCTCATTGGAAATGACCCAACAAGAAGCTACTGAACCACTTTATAAATTTCAAATAGCTAGTAGTTATAATGCATGTCACAGCGGAAATCAAATGTTTTCATATACCAGTGAATTAATAGCCAAAGCCGTGTTGAAGAGTGGTGCTAGGTATATTGAATTGAATGTATTCAGTAGCATGTATGGCCCGAAAGGTGTCCCAGTAGTAGATTCAGGTTATGCCCGCGGGGAATGGAAACTCATGTTAAATACAACTACATTTGAATCGGTTATCCGGGTTATAAGTGAAAATGCATTCCGGGTGGCAAGTAGTGAAGACGGTGTGCCTAATAACACTGACCCATTATTTATTGGGTTGAATCTATCAACTGGTGGTAATACATATTGCCTAGACCTAATGGCTGATATTCTAACTGATTATTTCCGGGACAAGCTCCTAGATGCTAAATATGCCTTTCAATTCACTGCCGATTTTGCCAAGACACCTATGCGTGAACTGGAAAATAAAGTGATTATATTTAGCAGCCCTGGGTTTGAAGGAAGCCGATTAGAAGAATTGGTTAATGCAGTTTGGCATGACGAACAATTTAACCTAACTAGTAGTGTTGCAGGTGCTATTGAAAGTTTTAGCACGCCTACAAAAGCCAAAAAAACAAATGATAAGTCTGTTCCCAAAAAGGCTGACCAACTTAGAAAATTAGAAGATTCACTTACTAAGGAAACAATCGCATCTGCAGCAGCCAAAAAGAGTAATAAGAGTGCTAAGTCAGGCGGACCAAGTGATGCGCAAATACAAAGTGAGAAATCCCGACTAACTGATAATATCAAAACATTGGCTGATGAACTTAAAGAATCGGGCCTAGATGTGCAAGATGTTGAAGAACTGTCTCCTGATGAGAATGATGTCACAACGAGTGACAATTTTGAAGACGCTGAATTACTAAATAGGGCACGAGAACCATTAAGTAATACTCCTAGTCCGACTTCATTAGGTATAGACCAAATTCTTGATAGTGCAAAAGCTAGTCATGCAACAATTATGCGCGTATGTGCACAGGATTTTGATAGTGCTGGATTTGACGGTGGGCGTATTCAGGCATACACACAAGCAGGTGGCTTATGCATAGTAGTTCCGCATCGTGAAGGTGATTATATAACCCGTAATTATGACCCACAACGGCCTTTTGAATTGGGTTGTCAATTTATTGCTATGAATTTCCAGGAGATAGATGAAAATATGGACAAGTATATTACTCGGTTTGAATCCAAAGCCATTCTACCTACAAGTAGTTAGCCCACTTTGGAATCCAAAGCCATTCTACCTACAAGTAGTTAGCCATGAAATTCATGATTCATATTAGATTTAACACAATTAATATTGTTTTTTATGTTTTTGCAAAAAAGTAACCTAGCACAGCAATTTAGTCGGGAGCCTCCACAAATATTTTTAAGGGCTCATAAAATATAAAATTAGAGACTACCTTTTGCAAAAAAAACGTTTTGTTATTTCGATGCAGAATACGGTAATATTACAATTCATTATAAATCGCTGCTAACCAAATAGAGTCATAATGGCATCACTTCTCAGACGATACAACTTATTTATGGAGGCCAAACCACTGCTAGGTGTATCACTATCTACTGGGGTCTGCTATGGTATTGGTGATTATTTAGCACAATATATCGAACGCACACAAGGCCGCCGGGATACAACAAGTGCTAGGCGCCTACTCATATTCACCAGTTTTGGGACACTAGTTGCCGGACCCATTTATTATGGTTGGTTTAACAAACTCAAAAAGGTCCCAAATCTTATTGAAAAACTAGTAAAGTATAATGAAACCCGATTTTTGGCACGTAAATTCCATGAACATTTGGATCTAGCAATTAAGGATAATACACTCGATAAAGTTAGTTTTCAGACTTTTCGCACAAAGTTCCAAATGAATTTTGACAGGATCGATAAGCCCATTATTAGGTCTAAAACAGTCCTAGTTGCTAAAGTTTATCTTGACCAATTCGTCTTTTCAGTTGCTTACCCGATATTCTTTATGATTAGCACAACTATGCTTATGGACCTCACTGACCCCAAAACCAAATTTACATACCGATCCGAAACCGATGGTAAAGTAAAGATTACACTCGCACCAGTTTCTGAAAGTTTTCAACACGGGTGGACTAATGTTAAGGACAAGTTCGCCAAGATTTATATGACAGATTGTGCTGTTTGGCCGCTAGTTCAAATGGCTAATTTTGCACTAGTTCCTGAGCATTTGCAGCCTGTATTCTTGAATTGTGTTAACATCTTTTGGAATGCATTCCTTTGTTATGTAAGTCAAGATGGCGGGCATTAATAGGTTAGTAAATTTCTTATTACCACAAATTTATCCTTACTTAACCGGCTAGGATTTTGTGGATAACCCAAAATTCGCCGTAGTAAGGTGAGTTCCTCAATTAAAAGCCGTTGCGTTTGTAAACGCACTAGGCTTTTAGAGGATAGTCTTACTATGCCGGCAGTAAGTTATGTTCAGGCTCACAAGCGAGCCTTTAAAGGAGGATAATTATTTTTTTTATTTTTTAGAATAAATACTTTGCAAAAATTAAAAAAAAGCAAAAACAGCTGAATAAACAAAAATTGATTAATAAAAAATAATTGAATAAATTTTAATACGCCATTCCCTAACAAAGAATAGCATGTCACCAGTCGAGCAACTTATGACACCTGATGAGAAGAGGGAGTGGTTGATTGAGGTGATTAGTGAGTGGGAAAAGGACTACTACAGAGCGAGAGATGCACTGTTGACGATGTCAGAGAATGACGCGGGGTGGTCAGCCCTTCTGAATTCTATGCTTCGTGCGAAGTCCAACGTCAACAGTTTCACAGCAATGTTGAATCAGCTCGACGAGCCGGGGTGAAAGTCCTTGGCGCTGGAATAAACCAGCAATCAAATTCCTGCGGGTCAGGTTAGACCCCAATACTTTATAAATCCTTCCGGACTCTTTATCCGGTGGTTTAAGTATTGCAGTCTTTGATTCATTTCATTGACTTACAAAATCTTTTTTTTGTAGTTTTAGTTATCTGTATCCTTACTTAACCGGCTAGGATTTTGTGGATAACCCAAAATCCGCCGTAGTAAGGTGAGTTCCTCAATTAAAAGCCGTTGCGTTTGTAAACGCACTAGGCTTTTAGAGGATAGTTTCTAATCTGATTAATTGTAAACACTCAAACAACATACCTAGCACAGCAATTTAGTTGGGACCCTCATGAATTTTTTTTGGGAGGTAAAAAAATTTTGCTGTGCTAGGATAAAAATTGTTTGCCTGGATAAAATACCTATTGAAAACATAAAAACTAATTAGAAAGTAAACCATCAGAATATCCTCAAGCACAAACTATTTGGATTAAAATGACATCACAAAATCCAATTGAAAAGTATATCCAGGAAAAATATGGGGAATTACTAGGTATATATGAAGATACTGCTCTAGCTAATCCTGACCTAGACCCAGCAAGAGCAGCAAGCGCAGAAGTTGATTACTATTCTATCCGCACTTTTAGCACCGGATATATAATTTATTTGAAGAACCCGCGAATTGGTGATGATTTTGATAATGGTGTTCCTAGAGGCTGTCCTTTCGACCAGGGAATCAAATATCATGGCGATGTTCGTGCTATCCAACAAATCAGATACATGCCTATCTCTCCGGAAGAAGATTTTAGTAGGGGATTCATAGCTATTTTCGAACCCCATCAAATTGCGATTTACCGGATTACCGCTGATCCAGATAAAAATGGTATTGAAAAGTTCGCGATTTTCCCAAGACCGGAATGCCTTACTGATGCCGATATCCCCGAAATCCGGTCATTCACCTGGTCGCGGGATGATATCCGGTTTAATTTCGACTGAACTGTTAAGGACCAATAGAAAAACGAAAAAATAGAAAAAAAAACACAAAAAAAAAATGTGGTTTGTGTTTTTAATATTTATAAATTGTATCCGCGCCAACAAACTTAAACGAATACTTACATTGTGAGGGCATACTTTCCAATACATAATCTAATTTTACATATTCAAGTAGAATTGGCGATTGCCCGGCTTCCAGAGTTTGCCGGATTTCAGCTATTTTTTTGAATAGGTCGATGTCGCTTATTATTTGAATATAATTACCTGATATAGTCGGGCACATTTGTTCATGAACGTGATTCATAATCATTTCTACTTCTGCAGGATTAAATGTCTGAATATACACATCAGCTCCCGCGAATTCTGCGGGATATTTCGCCCGTAAATTCCAATACCGTTCCCATCCTTGGGCATCGTGCCAAGCATCAGGTTTCGCGGGAAATTTAATTTGTTGCGCTCCTGAATTAGTTATATTAATCCCGCTTGTTGTATTTGGATTTGTTGTATTTGAATTTTCGCGGCGGATACCTAGCATAGCACCAATCCTATCTACCGTCCTGACAAAATTATTCCAGATTGATGACATTATATTTTTTGGTATTAGTTTATTTGTGTTATGTGTTATTAATACCATTTTACTGGTAATTCCTGCTTAAATTAATGATTTTATTCAACAAAAAAATTAAAAACGCACACACTTTTTTAGAGGGAGGAATAATGAAAATGATGATTAATATGGATACCTATAAACATACTTGGTGTCACTACAAAGCTCATTTGTTTTAAACTTATATTCAAATCCTGCTCGAGTTGAGCCAACTGGTCTAACAAATTCAAGTTCCAAATAAACATTATCATCTAGGTGGGACAAATTCTTAATTGATTCGCGCTTCTTGAGAATTGCCCTGAATAAATCTGCATTACCCAACCCGTAAGCTTGCGGAATCGGGCCACAATCACACGGCTTAACACAATTACAATAAACATCAAATTTCTCGTCAAACAAATGCGGCACAATCATCTCAATATCTGCTTGTCTGAATTTAGAAATATACTCTTTTATTCTGCTGAATTCACGAGGGAATTTGCGGGTTAATGAATAGTACGGATGCCATAACCTAATATTAATCCAATTGGCTGGTGGTTCATTCATAGGAAAATTATTATTATCAGGTGTATCTAAGTTTGGCGTCTGCGATATGTAGATGTTTGGAGAATTAGCAGGTGTTTGTGGTTCTTGATTAGTTATTGGATTATCAACAATTGGAACTTCTTCTGGCGCTTCTAGGTTACCCGCGGGATTATCTGCCGGGTTTTCATTTATGGGTTCTTCAGGTGCTTCTTGGTTAGCACTAGATTCAGTTATAGTTGCGCTGCCAAATATTGAAGTGTATAAATAATTAATCCAATCCATTGTAATAGGTATAGTTTTATAGTTGTGGTATTTGTTAATTAGGATTTAAGTTTATTTACATGTTTTTTGTGATATTCTTAAATAATACATTTATCTAACATTCCTTTTCGGAGATAACATACCAATGTCATCCGACCCCATGTTTCATCTTGTGGCCTAATAGTTTTTTTTTCGGGACCTAGCTGAGCTTTACCGACCCCAGACACAAAATTTGTGGTGCTAGGACTGATACTAGGATCAATCCTGGTGTTACCAATACTTGGAGATATCCTAGTATTACAGTGCCACTCATGGACATTAACGGCACAGAAATCACCTTGCCGGACATCTAGGGCCACTCCATATTGCGGGAAACCTAAAAGTCCGCCTTCATACCTTGTTGTCTCGGCGCCACCCATGCACTTGTCCCGTTCTAGGACTATCAAATTCCCAAATCCTTCATCTAAATCACCTGCATCTTTATGATTAGCCGATTGATAATTGTAATTCACCGTCATAGTGCTAAACGCAGTTCCTGGGATTTGGAAATCTGGAGTCTGGCTGGCACGCTGGAGTTGGACTTGATGGCGGTCGGGCAATAGTTGCGCGAATTGCCGGTCTATTTGTTGGACTAGTGGTATGATTGCATTTTGCCATTCACGGGGATGGTCGCGGGTCCAAGCAGTCATCCGGCACGGCATTTTAGGTGCTTTCTGCCCGCCTGCTAATTTATTCCGGTCAGGTTGGTCGTAAAAACCTATGATATTAGACCGCACGCGATTACTAATATTATCCTGCCGGAGTTTACCATCTTTACCACGATAGTATAATCGGAAACCACCCTCTTTTTTCTGGACCACTTCCCCAACATATTTCGGCAACTTGCGCAAACTGACTTGCCCGGCCGCCGCACCACGGTTTACATTCCACGTTTTACGCGCGAATGGCTCAAGTGCTTTAAATGCTGCCGCACATTCTTTTTGTCCTAGAACACCAACCCGGAGTTTAGCTAATAAAACTTGTGAGCCATCCGCCCGGGTTCCCCAAATATCACAATCCTGGCCACCTATCACTTTCTTATAATGTTCGCGCTCAAAAAATAAGCCTTCTTTACTTGCTGCATCTGAATCCGACATAATTTGGGCTACTTTTACAATTAGCACATTATGGGCTTGCTGATATGTTAATGCTATATCTGGTTTATTACTAGCTCTATGTTTGGTTTTATTTTTAGTATTTTGATATTGTTTTTTTAAAGTTTTCATATGTTATTGATTTTAAATTATTTCTATATAATAAATAATTTTGTAACATATGGCTTTTAGAAGAATCACATCTTCATTAAAATTAGCTGGACCTCAGCGAATTTTAACAACTAATAGAGGAAATCAATCAATTAGACATAATATTTCTTTAAGAAGAAACGTAAATTCAACTAAACCAATTGAACCTGTGAAGGAGCACCGGTTAGAACCTGTGAAGGAGCACCGGTTAGAACCTGTGAAGGAGCACCGGTTAGAACCTCTGAAAGAAATTGGTAAACCTATACAACCAGCAGATATTGAAATTACATTTAAAAATGTATTAAAAAACATTACCACATTTGAAAAATCAATGATTATTGAAGAATTTATAAAGAATATAACATTTTATAAAATAATTGATGATTTTGGATACCCTCTTGTCGGATTTATATTACAGCAATTAGAAAGAGCGCCAAATAAAGATTTCAAAAATTATATAGATTTGATGAGAAAAATAGGCATTAAAAATATAAGGAATGAAATGAAAAACTTAAAAAATCATAAAACAAATATTATAAAATTACATAGGGCATTATTGAAACTTAGGACACCTGGTAATAAAGTAGATATCGATGAAATTATAAAAATACATAAAAAATACAAGTATGATAATATTATTAAAAATATTGACGAATTTCTTAATAATAAAAAAAATATATTAGATACATTGAGTTATTTTGTGCTAGTTATTGGTATTAAAATAATATGTTCAATAATCATAGTTAGCGTCACTGGTTTCAGTTTATATAATATATTAAAAAATACAACCCGAGTTGATGATGAAATTGGGAAAACCACACCAGAATTTGAAGATACCGAAACACTATCAGACGATGAGACTAAAACTATTAGTTCTCAAGAAAATGTAAATAAAGAGATAACTGGAAAAATAACTGAACTATCACATACATTTTTTGATAAAAAATACATTACATTTATTCGCAAATTACCAGGACTAATATTATTATTTGTTAATTTAAACCAAGCAATAGATGAATTAGAACCAGGCACAAATGTAGAATTAAATGAACTATTAGAACAGTTAGAATTATCAGACGAAGCCCAAATAGTTACAAAATTTAAAAAAATGCAACGAGAGCTAAGTGAAACGGACGGTGAGTATTCCAAAGCATTATTTGAAGGTATTAGTCCGTTAATTGAATTCATTGAAAAACAGGGATTATCAGAAATTAACAATACAGATTTGGTTTATTATGGTATTGATACATCTATAAAAATACCTGTGAATCCTGACGGGATTGACCAGAATACTAAATTGGAAATTGAAAAAGTATTAAATTTACTCAATTTTTATACTGCACAATTTCCAGATATGTATATAGAATATAAACTACCAAAATTGCACACTTTGCGTTATGGACATCATAAATCTATGAATAGAACATCAAAAGCAATTAATAGAATTGAAGAAGGGTTAAAACCTAAATTATCAAATAATACTTTGCGATCACTTTTAAGAAAATAAGCCAATTGCAATCAAAAATTGTTGTCATCAATTTGTGGTTGGTAGATAAAACATAAACAACTTACATTACTGGTTATTAATACCATTCTAGAAAAGCCATGAGACAACTTATTTCCACGGTTAGTAATATTATAATGTCAAATTCATATGCCAAAATATATAGTGGATGCACATTATTTACATCTGCATCAATTACCTATAAGATGGAGAAGACAGTATTTACAGATATGCAGGCACAAGGAGTAAGTATACCAAACGCAATTGCACTTAATATTATGTATACACCTGTAATTATAGGTTATTCTATTATTAAAGGTATTGTATGGCCTCTGTTATTATTAAAATGATAAATTGCAAATACCCGGTTATTTATTTTTCTATTTTTATTATTGTATGATAAAAACCACAATAAGTATAGTATTATTTTTATTATTGGCAGATATATCAATTTATAGGTATGAATTTATTTCATGATGGACAACGAGCTACTAAACCAAGTGAATATGTATTAACCAGCCCGGATTTGGTCCTAGATATATATCAACAAGCCCATCAACGTGGATATACTCAACCTCATCAAACTATTCACCTCCGCAAACTCTTGGTAGATGGCTTTAAAAGACTAGTCGGGCAATTACATGCACTGGACCCGGCAATAAGTGGTGACCAAATATTCAGTCGTGCGGGGAATCCGGTTTGTTTTAATTACAAAAGCCAATTCTTACGACTAGCACTTATTAAACTTTTAATGTATTGCATACCACCTCCCGCCAGGTCAGAAATAGATTTACCCGGGATTCACTTTATGGACCGTGAGGAATATATACCGCAATATATCAAGATTGGCACATATCTTATGAAATTAGAAGCGTGGGATACTATTCTTTGGTTCTTCTGGCAAGTCCCAATTTGGTCCAATTTTCCGGCTGGCGGAATTGCAGGGTATCGGGCAGTATATTCCGCAACTCTGGATTGGGCACTTGAAACGTGGCCAGATGTAGGGCGTTGGACAACACCGGGTAGTTATGAACGTGCTAGCCTCGGGTCGACATACTATTATAATTTGGCTTATCATGGGTTATGTGACCGCGAATTAATCAGTAAATTCAACCGACTTTTACGGCGGGTCTATCCAGTAGTCGAATATCAAGCCCTTGTTACTAGAGGTGGAGGCGGGCATATCCTAGCACCACAAGTTGGTGAAGCAGCTGCAGCTAACAGATTTCTCATACCACGTGATGATAAATTGGACTATCTATTAGAAATATTCGGTATGGAATATGGTGACAGTCAACCTAGCACTGCAACTAATGCTCCAACAACAGACACCACAGATACACCGATAGATGGACCCGCTGATGGAAAATCTAGGCCAACACATGGTATTTTAACACAACATTTGGCCAAACTTACTACACCCGGCAATACTACCAAAATCCGGATTTGCTTTGTTAGCAATAAGCTGACAACTTATAGCAGTGTATTTCGTGATCGTATAGGAATAATTACTGGGCTCGATCCCCGGTATTTCGAAGTATGGATTGCAGTATTCAAACCGATTGAACAAATTTTCACAACAGGGCATAAAATAGTCAGTGCATTGCTAGGTCAATTTCGACAACGTAACCGAATAATCCAACTTACACCAGGTCTAGGTATCCGTGAAAATCAAAAAACCCTAGCTGACCATAAATTTCATATTATATTCTATCCGGATTTAGGCATGCAACAAGATTATACGCTCCTAGCGCATGCCAGGTTGGCACCCATTCAAATCGCTACTTGGGGACATAGTGATACTAGCGGTAATCCGAGCATTGATTATTATATAACTAGCCGGCATTTCGAGAATACCACTAACCTAGATATCCCCAGGAATAATTATTCGGAGAAACCGATTCTCCTGAACTCAATGGGAACTTATTATATTTCACCCCGCACAATGATTCGAAATGTTATAGACACTGGATTCGAAGCCGGGTTCCTGTCGGCAGTCCGGCTAGGTTTCCCCGCCAATGCTATTATTATCGGGGTTCTACAAAGTTTCTTCAAATTCACACCCGAGTTTGAATCGGTGCTAGGTCGGTTACTCACCATGACTGCTAATCACCGCCGACCAGTTGTCCTAGCTTTGAGTAATAGCATCCCGTTTAATAAGATTCATTTAGAACGGCTACAACAGCAATTTAAAGGACATACAGACCGAGTCTTCTGGTTTCAGAATAAGTTACCTGAACAATGGTTGAATTTGGTGAGTGTATGTCATGTGATGCTTGACCCTTTCCCTTTTGGTGGCTGTAACACTAGTTTGGAAGCATTTGATTATGGTATCCCGGTAGTTTGCCGGCCTAGCAATCAAATTAACGGTCGATTCACGTGTGGGTTCTATGATGTTATGGGTATACCACGCGAACATTGTTGTGCCGATAGCACCGAAAACTATCTCAAATTGGCTTATCGGCTGGTGGATGATGAATATTATTATAAACTGGTCCGTGAGAAAATCCGCCAGAATTCTAGCAAACTATTCGAACAACATGAAAGCGTCCGGGAATATCAAACAGTGTTGACTACCCTAGTGCGCCGGCATCATTCTGATAATAAGGCATCAGGAGCAACACAAACTAGCACAGCAACTGGAGAGACATCCGGGCCGCAAAATCGCAATGCTAGGATAGCAGCCATTCAACGTCGGCGTTTGGTGCAACAAAATCCAAACTAGCAATTCTATGATGAAAATATCCATAACACGACACAATACAACACAATACAACAGAAAAAACGTTTTAATTTTACATATACAAATTATGTATATACCGACTCAACAACGCCCTATTTATTTATTATTTAATTCATACATATACAAAATGGCGTGGATTACCAGATTTGCAGCGTTTGAGAAATTTTATGCCAGCGCATTTTGCTATACTGTCGTGGGTGGCACTATTGGAAATATGATGGCATATGCTGAAGATAGTAAAACCTATAGTGATTTTACAGATAAATTGCGCCGCGAATTAACTACAGATACGATGAGAAGTTTTGGTTTCGCTGCGGTATGGCCTATAACATGGGTAATGCTTACATATGATATCGTTAAAACAGTTTCATCCAATATATAAAACATATCACGGCAAATAACTCATAACTTGTCATCATTTGGTAGATTTTTATTTGTTTTTTTGTGTTTAGCTATATAAATTTAACACCTGTGCGATTATGGATTACCTAGCTACAGAAGGATATACCACTATTCCTAATCTATTAACACCTGATGAATGCCATGAATTTTGCGAGTGGATAGACAAGTTATTTGCTGCCGAACCTGAATTAGATGGCCTAGATGTGGAAGGATATGATAGATTGCGAGTTAAAAAACACGGGCTTAGCGAACTAGTCCGGAAAAGATTATCTGAAAAACTACAGCTAGGATTCCGACCATCGGGCAATACTAATAGAACTCCGCAACAGAATCAACTCGTGGTATTCTCACAATGGTTCCCGACCAAATATATTTCAGGAGGAGGGCTAGGTATTCATATTGATGGCACAGCGAGTGAAGATGAGAACACTAGCACCCATACTATCTTAATATATTTAAATGCCGAATTTATGGGTGGTAGGACTGTATTTGTTGATGACTATGATGACCCACCGGTCGTTGAGGGTAATAATCATATAACCCCCGAACCAGGGTTGGCACTTATCCTAGAACAGGATAAATTACATTTCGCCGAACCATTAATTACTGGGACTAAATATATATTGCGCGGGGATATAATTATTTCTTAGCAAGTTCAGCTAATAAAATATGATTTGATTATAAAAAACTAGCCACTACTTTTGAAAACATAAAATGGAAGTAATATATTATTTTTTGATATTCCTAGTTATAAATCTAGGACTACTATATTGGTTTCAACAAAGCGTGTTAAGTCAGCATCCTAGCACAGCTCCTACAAGTGATCCTGCCAAAAATAATTTTAGTGTTAATAGACAGCATGAACTCACAAAGGATTGCCAAGGTGGCGCGTTCGTCAACAATAAATGCAGGTTAGCCGGTTTAGCAGGGCCTGCAACTGGGTTTCACCAGTCTTTTAAACCAAGTGTCAGCCGTGAATTGGGTTGGCGCAGTTATTTTATACGCAAATTCGGCGGGCTAGGAACCAGCCAAAAAGCCGCTAATGATGATGGCCTCCAAGGAACACTTACCCAGAATTACCTCTCAAGTTTGCCTAGCACCGATAATATTTATGGGCAGACCGATTATTAGGGATTTAGTAATTCTTGTTACACCCATCACAATTTATTTTTATTCTGTAATATCTCGGCAAATATTAAATAATAGCCACACGTGGGATTTGAAAAGTATAGCTAGGATCACCAAAAATGGCAAACACTGAAACACCAGAAATAGAACCTGCAATAGCATCTGCTATAGATTATACAAACCGGGATGACACTAATGAATATGAAGAAGAGACTACACAAGTAAAACCAGGTAGCCTAGAAGAACAATTACTAACTGAACTACAGGACTCATATACTGATGCTGATGACCGAGCCACAGCTACCCAACAGGTTCAAAACCTTGATAAACAGCTCCGCGCATACCTCACCCGATTCATTCCGAAAGGTATTGTCCCTGTATTTGTAAGCCCTGCACAAAGTGATACCCTGGTCGATAGCGAATTCAGTGCAGCTACATGGTCAGAGTATAGTTCACAAGGTGATTTAGCGGGTGTAGATGATAATTATTGTCGGAAAATGGAATCAGGGGATTGGTATTATCCTAGGCGTAATAATGCAAGTGAATCTGCTGACCAAGTAGAATTAGCAAATTGCGGTAAAGTTATGAATGACGAAGTTGAACAGACCGCTGATATTAGTGCTAGGCTACCCGTTCTTATCACCCGGGCTAAACTCAGATATATTAAATCAGATACTAGTCCTAATGACCCAGTAAATTCTGCCCGTGCGCAACTATACAGACAAATCCAGGACTATGAAACTATTCACCGGCAATATTTGCAACTAGTCCGGAATGTTAACACCAATACTGATATACTTAAACGCCGGGCCAAATCAGTAAATTCGGAAGCCAAAAAATTGGATGGACTGGAAAATGATTTGGAAATTCGGAAATCAGTATTTAATGATTGGACAGCAGTTGAAGATGGGCAACATTCAAGGAATCAATCACTTATTAAATGGTCTAAATGGGGGTTATGGGTTCTTTGGATATTAATGTTTGCATTGATTCTATTAGCTAATACAAATTTTGTTGTGCAAAATTAGACCCCAAATTTTGTTGTGCAAAATTAGACCCCAAATTTTGTTGTGCAAAATTAAGCTACCTTTAAAGTCAGAAGACTTAATCAAGTAGTAAAAAAAAAAAAGATAAATAATAATAATATAATTCAAATAATTTAGATAAACTTAAATGGGTTTGACAGTTTCAAAAACTTTTAAGCTTGAACCTGCAAGCACACATCATTCTAAACATGTTTCAAAGAAACACACCAAAAAGCATTCTGGAAAACACACTAGGAAACATACCATAAAAAAAACTAAACATCATGATAAACCAAAACACCATAAAGATTCTGGTAGCAGTCATCAAAAAAAAACAGCTGTCCATAAAGTAATTATAAAATACACTAAAAAACGCAAAAGTAAGGGACATTCCAAATCATCTGATAGCAGATCAAAGAGTAGCAAATCTAATAGTTATACAACAGATGCTTTCAGTGTATATTACAAATACAAAAAAATAAATATTTCACCAATGGGATTTGTCGTATTAGGTGATGGATATGCCAAGAACAACTTTGATGTAGTATACAAAGGTGATAAAGTATCTGTGTCACCAATGGGCTTCACGGTCTTAGGAAATGGCTATGCCAAGAACCATTTTGATGTTGTTTATAAAGGTAAAAAGATAGATGTTTTTAATGCTAACAGTTTTGAAGTCTTAAAGAATGGTATGGCAAAAGATAGTAAAGGCTTTTTCAAAAAAGGAAAACGCGTTTAAAATATAAACAACACAACAATTAACACAAAACCAAATAATACAACTCACAACTCACAAAACACTAATTTATATTCGTTTTTCATAAAATTATTTTTTCAGCTTTTCAATATAAAAAAAAAATAATAC
>JACCED010499172.1_pt1 | contig 18156 bp, 11 predicted proteins | sample 7455021 | NCBI WGS metagenome assembly JACCED01 (sample SAMN15323456, study PRJNA562643) | freshwater metagenome | isolation source: river surface water | place: USA:Blue River Watershed | collected 2017-08-19 | reverse complement strand
GCCCAGACGGCCCCCCCGCCCTCCCCCCCCCCCCTAGGCGCCGTCAGTAAGGAAGAGGCCGAAGATGCCGAAATCATCGTTCTGGCCGGCCTCCCCCACCTAAAAGATAATGAGGCTATCCTTAGTTACGCCCGCCAGACCTATGTGAAAGCCGATCTGATCAAGGATAAGACCTTGCTTCAGATCATCCGCCTATCCCTGGCCAAACTGGAGGATCAGCCCGAAAAATCCGCCCAAATCCTTCAGGAACACCTCAACCAGCTGTCCGAATACTTCACCAAGGAAGGCATGGCCGCCCAAGCCGCGGGTAAGATGGACGACGCCCTTCGCCTCGCCCAGGTGGCGGTCCGTTGTAATCCGGGGAGCGCCAAGTCTAAGTTGTTCTTCGCCAACTTCTTACACACTGTAGCCGGCCGCACGGACGACGCGATTCAGACCCTTCAGCATGGACTTGAATTCCTCCCCGTGGAGGAACCCCTGACCAAGGACTACCTTGAGCGCTACTTCCAGCTGCTCCAAGCCCGGGAGCGGGACCAAGAGGTGATCGATGCCAGCCTGAAACTGCTGAGCGACACCAAGAACGTCTCGGGCAGCATGCGGGAGGTCCTCTCCCTCTCCGCCGCCACTTCGCTCTATTGGACAGGCAAATACCCGGACGCGGTCAGCCTCATCAGTTCCAGCGGCCTGGACAGGCTCCCGAGCGGCCTGCTCCTCAAGGCCCGGGCGCTCTTCGAGGGCGGCAAGACCCGCGAGGCCATCAGCCTGCTCGAATCCAAGTCGTCCAGCTTCACCGGAGCGGCGCGCGACGCGGTGCTCTCGCAGCTGACCCGCTACCATATCCTCCTCGGACAGAGCCGCATCGCCTTGTCGGTCAATCAGGAACGCATCGAGGCCGACGAAGCCGCTTTCTTCCCGCAGATCCAGAAGCTCCACCTGCTCGACCGGCTCGGCCTCAAGGAAGATTTCGACAAGCAGCTCAAGCTGATCTTCACCCGCTACGCGTCGAACTCCGCCGCGATGCTCGCGCTCGCCAATTTCGCGGCCGAGAAGGGTTACTCGGAACTCACCGGCGCGATCGCCATCGCCGCCGACCAGCAGGGCTTCGAGCGCGTGACCTTCGCGGTGCTCCACCTCGAGGCGCTGGTCAGAGGACCGGACCCGAGCCAGGCGATCACGCAGTATCAGCAGATCGTCGCCGCCGACCGCACCTATTTCAAGGCGAAGGAGCCGCTCGTCCTCGCGCTGCTCGGCATCGCGCACCACGCGCGGGCGAAGCCCGACGCCAAGGCCGCCAAGATCGACCGCGACACCGGCAACCGCTACCTCGAAGATTTCCTCAAGGCCAAGGACCTCGGCCCCGAAGCCTACCGCTCCGTCGGACGCCACCTGCGCGCGATCCGCGCCGGCGAGCCCGCGGTCCGCGTCCTCGAAGCGGGCGCCGCCAAGCATCCGCGTCATTCGCAGCTGCGCGCGGATTACGTCTCGGCCCGCATCCTCGCCGGCCAGACCGAGGCCTACGGCACGCGTCGTTCCGTCGCCGACGAGCTGGAGACGCTGCTCACGCTGCGCCGCCCCTCACCGCTCATCTGGCAGGAAGCCGCCTCGTGGCTCCGCACCGAATCGAAGCTGCCGCCCGAACGCCTCCGCAAGCTGCAGGCCGCGTGCGACTCCCTCGTGCGCAGCAACCTCGACCCCGAGGCGCTCGCCGGTTTCTGAGCCGACGATGGACCTCGCGCGCCGCCGCTCCGAGCTCATCGCCGAGCTCGAACCCTTCTCCGACCACCACGAACGCTTCCAGTACGTGATCGACCGGGCGAAATCCGCCCCGGCGCTCCCGGCCGAACTCAAGCTCGAGGCCTTCCTCGTCGAGGGGTGCACGTCCAACCTCTGGCTCATCCCCTCGCTCGAAGACGGGGCCTGCCGTTTCCGTTGCGACGCCGATTCGCTCATCACGAAAGGCGTCGCGAGCCTCGTCTGCGAGTTCTACGACGGGGCCTCGCCGGCGGAAGTCGCCGCGACCGACGCCGATTTCCTCTCGGCCGTGGGCATCACCCAGCACCTCTCCCCCAACCGTCGCAACGGCCTCACGAACCTGGTCGGCAAGATCCGCGCCTTCGGCCGGCTCGCCGCGGGTTCCTGATGAGGCCTATCGGCGCGGCTTAAGAAGAGGCCAATGCGTGCTTGGGATTTGCGCCGGGGACGAAGGCGGATGAGATGACGGCATGAGAGAGCCGGAATCCGCCGCGCCCGACCGACGCCTGTTCGGACTGTGCCTGCTCACGCTCGCGTGGTCGGTGCTCGTGCTCCAAGCCGGCGGCTTCACGACCAGCATCCAGGCGGGCATGGCCTTCCTGGACTGGCCGCTCTCCAACGGTTCCGTCAACCCGCCGGGCTGGCTCACGGAGATCGACAAGTTCGCCGAACACTCGCACCGCCTCGCGGCCGCGGGCCTGGGCCTGCTCTGCGTGGTCATCGCCGTCGCGCACCGCCGGCTCGAGACGCGGGCCGTCGTCCGCCGCGCGGCCTACGCGCTCCTGGGACTCGTCGTGCTGCAAGGCATGCTCGGCGGCCTGCGCGTGCTCCTCGACAGGCTGAACATCGGCGGCGACGGCAACTTCAAGGCCGCCGCCTTCGCCGTCGGCCACGCCGTCAACGCCCAGCTCACGCTCGCGCTCCTCGCCTTCGTCGCCCTCGCGCACAGCGCCGCCTGGCATCGCGCCGGTCGGGGCGAGGACCCCGCGCCCTTCCGTGCCGGCCGCTGGGCGGCGGGCCTGACCCTCGCGGTCATCGTCGGCGGCGCGGTGATGCGCCAAGGCCGCTTCACCGCCTGGGTCACGTCTCCCGAACAAGGCCTCTTCATCCCCTCGGTCGGCGACGGCGCGGTCTGGTGGGCGAACTTCCTCCATCGCGGCGGCGCCTTGCTGGCCGCCTCGGCCGTGCTCTTCTTCGCCTACCGGCTGGCCCGCCACGGCTACCCGTTGCTGCGCTGGGCCACCCTCGTCGCCTTGGTGGGACTGCAGGTCGTCCTCGGCGTCCTGAGCCTGCGGCTCTACGACAACCCTCATGTCCGCACCGTCCACCTCGTCGTGGGCGCCGCGTTGTTCTCCTCGCTCTGCGCCGCGGTCGCCCTCGCGCACCGCCGCGCCCGGACCGACGCCGCCTGAGACGGCGCGACGGATTTGCCTTTAACCCTGCGCGTAAACCCGCCACGACAAGACCGATGAGCGAACGCGCCGGATCCGTGCCTGCCGCCTACTGGGAGCTGACCAAGCCCCGGCTGTCGCTCCTCTCCGTCCTGACCTCGCTCGCGGGTTATTTCTGCAGCGCGCCCACGCAGCAGGCCGACGCCAGGGTGCTCGTCTCCCTCGCCCTCGGCACGGCCCTCGCGGCCGGCGGCTGCGGCGCGGTCAACATGTGGTGGGAGAGCGACGCGGACGCGAAGATGGAACGCACTCGCAACCGTCCGATCCCCGCGGGGATCATCCGGCCCGGCGCCGCCCTGCTCTTCGGGATGCTCCTGCTGACGGCGGGCGTGTGCCTGGTCTGGCTCGGCGCCAACGCCCTGGCCGGCGCGCTCACCGCCGCGACCGCGTTCTCCTACCTGTTCCTGTACACGCCGCTCAAGACGCTGACCTCCTGGTGCACGCTCGTCGGCTCGCTCCCGGGCGCGATCCCGCCGATCATCGGCACCGCGGCCAAGCTCGGCGCCATCGACCACATGGGCTGGCTGCTCTTCGCGTTGCTGTTCTTCTGGCAGGTCCCCCACTTCATGGCCCTCGCGGTGATGTGCCGGGAGGACTACGCCCGCGGCGGCTTCAAGGTGGCCACGGTCGACGATCCTTCCGGCCGCTCGGCCTCGGTCTGGGCGCTGGCCTTCATCCTGCCGATGATCGTCGTCGCCGGCTCGATCGCCACGAAGTTCTTCCCCGAATGGACCAGCCCCTACGTCTGGGTCTCCTTCCTGGCCGGCGCTTGGTTCTTCAAGCTCACCCTTGAGTTCGCCCTCCCTCAGCGTCGGGCCGCGGTCGCGAAACCGCTCTTCATCGCCTCGATCCTGTACCTGCCGGTCGTCCTGTTGACTCTGACGCTCAACCGGCTTTTCTGAGCCCATGGACGCCCGCGCCGCCAAGCAGACCCTGCGCGCGGAACTCAAGGCCCGCCGGACCGCGCTGACGTCACGCGAGCAGCAGGTCGCGGGCGACGCGGCCGCCCGCCTGATCACGCAGCTTCCCGAATGGAAGCAGGCGAAGACGGTCTGCCTCTACGCTTCCTTCGGCGGCGAACTGCCGACCGACGCCCTCCTCGCGCTGGCGCTGCTCGAAGGCAAGCGGCTCCTGCTGCCACGCGTGACGAACAGGACGACGCTCGTCCTCCACGAGGTCGCCGACCTCGGCGCGCTCCAGCCTTCCCGCCTCGGCATCCGTGAACCGAAAGCCTCCGCGCCGGTGGCGACGCCGGCCGACGCCGGGCTGATCCTCGTCCCGGGACTCGGCTTCGACGGGGCCGGCCGCCGGCTCGGCTTCGGCGGCGGTTTCTACGACCGGCTGCTGGCCAAGCCGCCCCGCAAGACCTTCCTGCTCGGCCACGCGCATGCCTTCCAGGTCGTCCCACGGCTGCCCGACGAGCCGCATGATATCAAAGTCAAGGCGGTGGCCACCCCGCAGGGCGTGATTCGCTGCCGAGTGCGCTAGCAGGTTTGCCAAGCAGGACGATTCGTGTCCGATGGAGGGTCCGATGCCCGCCCCCCGACCAGACGCGATCCGCCTTCGCGGCGTCCGCCAGAACAACCTGAAGGGCTTCGACGTCGACATCCCGGTCGGCAAGCTGGTCGTGGTCACGGGCCTCAGCGGCGCGGGCAAATCCTCGCTGGTCTTCGACACCCTGCACGCCGAAGGGCAACGCCGCTACGTCGAGACGTTCAGCCCTTACGTCCGACAGTTCCTCGAGCTCCTCCCCTCGCCGGCCCTCGATTCCGCGGAGAACGTCCGCCCCTCCGTCGCGATCAAGCAAGGCAACTCGGTCCGCACGTCGCGCTCGACGGTCGGCACGATGACGGAGCTCTGCGACTGGTTCAAAGTCTGGTTCGCCCATCGCGCCGACCTCGTCGATCCGGCCAGCGGCCAGGTCATCGTCCCCCGCGGCCCTGACGCCGCCTGGACGGATTCGCTCGCGCGCTTCCCCGGGCGTTCGCTCTCGCTCGCGTTCGCGGTCGCCAAGCCGGAATCGCTGGGCTGGCCGACCATCGCCGAAGAGTTCGCCAAGGCCGGCTTCAGCCGCGCCTTCGCCGCCGGGCGACGTATCCGGCTGACCGAGGACGAGATCCCCGCCGACGCGTCCGAACTGCTCGTCGTCCAGGACCGCGTGACGATCGCGCCCGACCAGGCGTCCCGCTTCCATGAGGCGGCCCTCGCGGCCTTCCGCCTCGGCGGCGCCCGCCTCCGCCTGCTCGACGAACAAGGCCTCGAACTCTCGCGCTACAGCGAGGCGCTCGAATCGCCGGTCGACGGACGCAGGTTCCGCCCGGCCTCGCCGGCGCTCTTCTCCTTCAACTCGCCCGTCGGCGCCTGCCCGGAGTGCCGCGGCTTCGGCCGCGTCATCGGGCTGGACTGGAACAAGATCATCCCGAACCCGGCCCTCACGCTCGCCGAAGGCGCGGTCGCCCCGTTCCAAGGCACGGTCTACGGCGAATCGCAGAAGGACCTCGCCCGCGCCTGCCGCAAGGCGGGAGTCCCGATGGACGTGCCGTGGAAGAAGCTCTCCGCGGCGCACCGGCGGTTCGTCGAGGACGGCGAACCGGGCTACGTCCAAGGTTCCTACGATTCGATGTGGTACGGCGTGCGCGGCTTCTTCCGCTGGCTCGAAGGCACGACCTATAAGATGCACGTGCGGGTCTTCCTCTCCCGCTGGCGCGCCTACGAGTCCTGCCCGAAATGCCAGGGCCGTCGCTTCCGCGAAGAATCCCTTTTCTGGCGCTGGCAGGGCAAGTCGCTCCCGGAGCTCTATGCTTCGCCGGTCTCCGACCTCCGCGCGATGCTCGCGCCGCTCGCGCCGAAGGATTCGCGCCATCCGGCCGACCACGCGCTCGAGGCCATCCTGGCCCGCCTCGGCTACCTCGAGGCGGTCGGCCTCGGCTACCTCGCGCTCGACCGCCTGTCCCGCACGCTCTCCGGCGGCGAAGTCCAGCGCGTCAACCTGACCTCCTGCCTCGGCGCCTGCCTGGCGGACACGGTCTTCGTCCTCGACGAACCGAGCGTCGGCATGCACGCCCGCGACCTCTCGCGGATGGTGGGCATCCTCCGCGGCCTCGTCGAACAGGGCAACACGGTGGTGGTGGTCGAACATGACGAGTCCGTGATGCGCGCCGCCGACTGGCTCATCGAGATCGGCCCGCGGCCCGGCGCCGAAGGCGGGCACCTCCTCTACCAAGGCGTCCCGAAGGGCATCCTGAAGGTCAAGGATTCGGCCACGGGCAACTGGCTCTCCGGTCGCCGCACGCCCGAGACGCGTTCGCCGCGTCCGATCGGCGACACGACTCCTCGGCTCCGGGTGAGCGGCGCGACGGTCAACAATCTCCGCGACTTCGGCTGCTCGATCCCGCTCGGCCGCATGGTCGGACTCTGCGGCGTCTCGGGCTCAGGCAAGTCCACGCTGCTCCACCAGGTCATCGGCCGGCGCGACCCGGAATCGGGCGACGAAGCGCCGGAACCGAAGTGGGTGAAGTTCGACAAGGAGCCGGCGGAGGTCGCGCTCGTCGACCAATCCCCGGCGACCCGCACGCCGCGCTCCAACCCGGCGCTCTACGTCGGCGCCTGGGACGCGATCCGCACGTTGCTCGGCAACTCTCCGGAAGCGAAGGCCGCCGGCCTCACGCCCTCGCACTTCTCCTTCAACGCCGGCGAAGGCCGTTGCGAACGCTGCGGCGGCGCGGGCTGGGAGACGGTCGAGATGCAGTTCGTCTCGGACGTCGCGCTGCCCTGCCCCTCCTGCAACGGCAAACGCTTCCGCGACGAGGTGCTGGGCTTCCATTATGACGGCAAGTCCGTCGGCGACCTGCTCGCGATGTCCGTCACCGAGGCGCGCAAGTTCCTCGGCGAACGCACGCCCGCCTCCGCCCAGCTCGCCTGCCTCGAAGAAGTCGGCCTCGGCTACCTCTCGATGGGCCAGCCGCTGACGACGCTCTCCGGCGGCGAAGCCCAACGCCTCAAGTTGGTCCGCTACCTTTCCAAGATCGACTCACGTAAGAGTGGCGCGCTGCTGCTGCTCGACGAACCGACGACCGGCCTCCACCGCGAGGACGTGTCCCGGCTGGTCGGCCTCCTGCATCGCCTGACCGAAGCCGGCCACTCGCTCATCGTCGTGGAGCACCACCTCGACGTGCTGAAGTCGTGCGACTGGCTGCTCGAGATGGGCCCGGAAGCCGGCCCGGCCGGCGGACGTCTCGTCGCCGAGGGCACGCCCGCGGAAGTCGCCGGGGCCGGCACGGTGACGGGACGCTTCCTCGCCCAAGGGGACGACGCCTTCGCTTCCGCGGCGACCACGCCGGGCAAGCCTCGCCCGACCTCGATCACCCTCCGTGGCGCCCGCGAACACAACCTGAAGGACGTCTCGCTCGAGATCCCGCACGGCTCGCTGACGGTCATGACCGGCGTCTCCGGCTCCGGCAAATCCTCCCTGGCGTTCGACATCCTCTTCGCCGAAGGCCAGCGCCGCTTCCTCGAGTGCGTCTCGGCCTACGCGCGCCAGTTCGTCGAACAGCTTCCCAAGCCCGACATCGATTCGCTCACGGGCCTGCCGCCCACCGTCGCGATCGAACAGCGCGTGACGCGCGGCTCCGCGAAGTCCACCGTCGCGACGGTCACCGAAGTCGCCCAATACCTCCGCGTGCTCTTCGCGCGCGCCGGCGTCCTGCACAGCCCGACGACGGGCGAACCGCTCGAAGAGATGACCGAAGACGCGGTCGTCCGCCTCGTCGCCAAGCAGGCGAAGTCCCTGAAGAAGGGCTCTCTGCTCATCGCCGCCCCGCTCGTCCGCGCTCGCAAGGGCCACCACCGTCCGCTCGCCGAGTGGGCCGAGACGAAAGGGCTCCGCCTGCTCCGTTGCGACGGCGAGCTGCTCCAGGTCGACGGCTTCGAAGGGCTTGACCGTTATTCCGAACACGACGTCGACGCGGTCTTCGGCGAACTCCGCGCCGACGGGCTCATCCTCCTGCCGGACGAGACCGAAGAGTCCGGCGAGAAGGCGCTCCGCGCGCTCGTGCGCCAGGCGCTTTCGGCCGGCAAGAACGCCTGCGTGCTCCTCGCCCCCGACGGCCGGCAGGTCGCCTATCTGTCGACGTCGCGCAGCGATCCCGCGACCGGAGAATCTTTCCCGGAAGTCGATCCGAAGCATCTCTCCTGGAACTCGCCGCGCGGCTGGTGTCCGGACTGCCGCGGCCACGGCCTCGAGGTCACGACGTTCTCCTCCGACGAAGAAGAATCCATCAACGAGAACGCGATCGCGGACCGCGTCGGCGAAGCGGTCTGCCCGACCTGCCACGGCGAGCGCCTCGGTCCGATCGGCCGCTCGGTGAAGCTCGCCGGTCCGAAGGGACGCTCGCTTTCCCTGCCGGGCCTGCTACGCCTGCAGCCCGACGAATCCCTCGCCTTCCTTTCCGGCCTCAGGCTCGAGGCGCGCGAGAAGGCCATCGTCGGCGCCCTGCTGCCGGAGATCGCCGCGCGCCTGCGCTTCCTCGATTCGGTCGGCCTCGGTTACCTCGCGCTCGACCGCGGCGCCGACACGCTCTCCGGCGGCGAAGCCCAGCGCATCCGCCTCGCGGCGCAGCTCGGTTCGACGCTTTCCGGCGCGCTCTACGTGCTGGACGAACCGAGCATCGGCCTGCATCCGCGCGACAACGACCGCCTCATCGGTTCGCTCAAGGGCCTGCGCGACCGCGGCAACACGGTCCTGGTCGTCGAGCACGACGAGGACACCATGCGTGCGGCCGACCTGGTCGTCGACATGGGCCCGGGCGCCGGCGTCCACGGCGGCGAGATCGTGGCCCAAGGCACCGCGGCCGCGCTCGAGAAACGCGCCGACTCGGTGACGGGACGCTTCCTGAAGGAGGCCATCCCGCATCCGCTCCGCGGCTCGCGCCGGCCGGTCGCCGGCAAAGGCGCGCCCGCCGCCTGGGTCCGCCTCAAGGACGCTTCGCTGCGCAACCTCAAGGGCTTCGACGCGCAGATCCCCGTCGGACGACTCACCGTCGTGTGCGGCGTCTCCGGCGCCGGCAAGTCCACGCTGGTGACCGACCTCCTCGCCCCCGCCATCCGGGCGGCCATCGCGAAGAAGAAAGACGGGCTCACGGGCAAGGAGGCGCTCGGCGTCGTCTCGCATCTGGGCAAGCCGGCGTTCGCCGCGCTGTCCGGGCTCAAGGGCTTCCGCCAGCTGGTGGTCGTCGACCAGGAACCGATCGGCAAGACGCCGCGCTCGACGCCGGCGACCTACGTGGGCGTCTGGGACCTGATCCGCGAACGGCTCGCCTCGTTGCCGGAAGCCGCCATCCGCGGCCATGGCGCCGGCTTCTTCTCCTTCAACACTTCCGGCGGACGTTGCGAGGCCTGCTCCGGCGCGGGCCGCATCAGGCTCGAGATGAGCTTCCTGCCCGACACCTACGTGCCGTGCGAAGAATGCTCGGGCACGCGCTACGGCTCCGCCGCCAAGGCGATCCGCTGGAACGGCAAGTCCGCCGCGGACCTGCTGGCGATGACCTTCGAGGAAGCCGCGGCGTTCCTGTCCTTCGACGCGAAGCTGGGCGACCTGTGCGGGCTGATGGTGAAGACCGGCCTGGGCTACCTCACGCTCGGCCAGAGCAGCCCGACGCTCTCCGGCGGCGAAGCCCAGCGCCTCAAGCTCGTCAGCGAACTCGCCCAAGGGCTGCCGACCTTCCGCGAGCGTTCGCGCGGCGAGATCCGCCCCAACCTCTACATCCTCGAAGAGCCGACCATCGGCCTGCACCAATCGGACTGCCGCCGTCTGATCGAACTCCTCCACGCGCTGGTCGACCAAGGCCATACGGTCGTGGTGATCGAGCATCACCCCGACGTGATCGCCGAAGCCGACTGGGTCCTCGAGATCGGCCCCGAAGGCGGCAACGCCGGCGGCGAACTCGTGCACGCCGGGGACCCGGAATCCCTGGCCAAGCTCAAGAAATCGCCGACGGCGCCGTCGCTGCGGCTGACGCTCGAAAGAGGCAAGGCTTCCCGGCCCGGCTGAGGCGGAGATAATCCGCCGCCCCGGACGATGTTCTTTTGACCAATCCGCGGCGGCGGGTAACTTCGGACCATTCCCACGATGGCCAGCCAACCCACCCCGCCCAAGAAGCCCACGCCCATCCTCGCCCATCGTCGGAGCCAGTCGAACTGGCCGATGCTGGTCATCGGCGGCGCCGTCCTCGCGGCGGTCGGCTGGTTCGTGTGGCAGAATACGCGGCGGCCGCCCGAGGTCGTCGTGGTGAAGGAGGCGCCGAAGGTCGTCGAAGCTCCGAAGGTCGTCGAGCCGGAGCCGAAGCCGGTCGCGGTCGTCGAACCCAAGCCGGCCGCGCCCGTCGCGCCGCCCAAGATGGCCGAAGTCCCGAAGGCGGAACCGGTGGTCGCGCCCGTGGTCGTCGAAAACAAGCCTTATGTCTTCGCCGGCGCCGCCCTGAACGACCCGAAGCTGCCGCTTCTCCTCGTCGCCGACGCGCGGGAGCGGCTCAAGGACGGCAAGTGGGAGGACCATCTGGTCAGGCTGCAGAAAGGACTGCTGCCCGCGCTCGCGGCGACCTCTTCGACGGACGGCGTCGAACGGCATAACCGCCTCTGGGAAAGCCGGGCCTTCGCGCTCGGCATGACCCAGGCCCTCTTCATCCGCCGCATCGGCGCGGAGAACCTGCGCACGGCGGCCCAAGGCGGGGAGCACCTGCCCGCCCTGCTCTCGGAACTGCTCGGCCGGCCCGACCTGCTCGAGAAATTCGCGCTCACCCTCAAGCCCGAGGATGATGCGGCCGAAGCCCTGCGCGTCTGGGCGCGGCTCGCCGCCGACGACACCCCGGCCCAGCTGGGTCGCTACGATAACCTCCAGATCGCCTGCGCGCTCGTCTTCGACCAGCCGCTGCGCTGGTCCCGCTTCGACGGCGGCGAAGCCTGCTCGGCCGACGCGCTGACCCGCTACCGTTATTATAAGACCGCCGCCGAGGCGGGCCGCCTTGTCGGTGACGTCCGCAAGGCGCCGCCGGGCGACCTCGTCTGGGTCGTCGGCGCCACGGCCACCGAGGAGGAGATGAACTGGGCGCTGGCGAATCCGAAGCTGCGCTCGCTCTCGGAATGGTCGCCGAGCTACGGCCTGATCCGCTACCGCATGGATTACGTGACCCAGGAGAAGACGAAGCTGGCGAAACCGACCGAAGGCACGCTCAAGGAGATCTTCGAGCTCGGCGGCATCTGCATGCACCAGGCGCACTTCGCCGCCAACACCGCCCGGGCCTACGGCATCCCCGCCGCTTACGTGACCGGCGACGGCAACCGCGGCGGCCATGCCTGGTTCGCCTACCAGCGGAAGGACAAGGAATGGAACATGAACACCGGCCGCTACAACGACGGCTACGCCTGCGGCGAGACGACCGACCCGCAGACCGGCCGGCGCATCGGCGAGTTCGAGGTGCAGATCCTCGGCGACCCGCAGCGCCGCGCCGAGCGTTTCGCGAAGTCCCAGCGGCTGCAGCTCGCGGCCCAGATCTTCGGCGACGGCGGCGACCGCGAAGCCCAGCACGAGTGCCTGCGGCTCGCCGTCCTCGCGGCCAACCGCTGCCTCGAGGCCTGGCGAGCCTACGCCGCCTGCCTCGAGGCGCTCGGGCCGAAGGTGAAGACGGAAGAGTGGAGACTCTTCGTCCTGGAGATGCGCCGCGCCTTCGACGACTGGCCCGACATGCGCGAGCTCGCCGACGACATGGAAGCCAAGCATCTCTTCCCGACGATGACCCAGGACGAGATCTTCCTGAGCTGCAAGCGGGCCTACGACCGGCTGATCTCCGAGAAGAAGCGGCGCGGCGATTACGACCGGACGCGCTACGACCTCATCCAGAAGGCCGTCGAACGGGAATCTTCCGTCCTCATGGCTGACCGGGCCAGGAACGCGGAGAAGCTGGCGAACATGCATCGGCGCGCCCTGGAGGACAACGCCGACCACCTGCCGACGTTCCGCGCCCTGCTCGAAGGCTATTATCAGGCCGTGAAGGGCGACAGCCGGATGGAAGCCGCCTTCCTCTCCGAGATGGAACGGGTGTATCGCCGCAAGCTCGGCGGCACGGCCGGCGCGGACGTCTTCCGCCTGAAGGCCCTCGCAGGACTGCTTGACCTTATCCAAGGCTACTTCGAGAAATGCGACGACGTCGAACGGGCCCGCCGGCTGAGGCTCGAATCCGAGAAGATCCAGAAGGCCCTAGACAAGATGAAGAAATGACCGCTTCCCGCTCCCTCCTCCTCGGCGTCAACATCGACCACGCCGCGACGCTCCGCCAGGCGCGGTACCGTGGCGCGCACCTGTCGCCGCACGCCGAGCCGGACGTGGTCGCGTTCACCCGCGAAGCCCTCGCCGGCGGCGCCGACGGCATCACGCTGCATCTCCGCGAGGACCGCCGCCACATCCAGGACGCCGACGTCCATGCGATCGCCGCCATCCCCGGCGTCCGCCTCAACCTCGAGATGGCGTGCACCCCGGCGATGACCGCCTTCGCGCTGAAGCTGAAGCCGGCCGCCGTCTGCCTCGTCCCGGAATCCCGCGAAGAAGTGACGACCGAGGGCGGACTCGACGTCGCCGGGCAGCTCGCGCGCGTCCGCGAGACGACCCAGGCGCTCAAGGCCGCCGGCGTCGAGGTCTCTTTGTTCATCGGACCGGACGCCCCGCAGATCGAAGCCGCCGTCGCCGTCGGCGCCCCGGTCATCGAACTCCACACCGGCGCGTTCGCCAACGCCTGGAAATCCCCGGCCGCCGCGGCCGAACTCGAACGCCTCCGCGCGGGCTGCGAACTGGCCCACGGCCACGGACTGATCGTGAACGCCGGCCACGGCATCAATTACGACAACGTCCGGGCGATCCTCACCCTGCCGCATCTGCACGAACTGAACATCGGCCACTCGATCGTCGCCCGCGCCCTCTTCACGGGCATCCGCGGCGCGGTGGCCGAGATGAAGGCGTACCTGGTCAGGCCGGCATGAACCTCGAAGGCGGCAACGTGCTCGGCGTCGGCGTGGACCTCACGGAGGTCGCTCGCATCCGCTCGGCGCACCTGAAGCATGGCGCCGCCTTCCTCGACAAGGTCTTCACCCCCGCGGAGCAGAAGCTCTGCCTCGCGAAAGCGGACCCGTATCCTTCGCTGGCCGCCCGTTTCGCCGCCAAGGAAGCCGCCAGCAAGGCCTTCGGCACCGGCATCGGGGCGGAGTTCTCGCTGACGAGCGTCGGCGTCCTCAGCGGACCCGAAGGCGAACCGGTCGTGGAGCTCGACGACAAGGCCCGCGCCCTGCTCGCCGCCCGCGGCGGTTCGCGGCTGCTGCTCTCGCTCACGCACACCGACACGCTCGCCCAGGCCTTCGCGGTGCTGGTCCGCTGACGCATGCGCGCCGCCTCCCGCCTGCCGGTCCTCTCCTGCGCCGAAGCCGCGGCGGCCGAGGCCGCGTTCCTCGCCGGCGATGCGAAACTTTCCTGGCAGCTGATGAACGTCGCCGCCCGCGGCGTCGGCGAAGAGGCGCTTAGGCTCCTCGGCCGCAAGCCGGAGCGCATCCTGGTGCTGGCCGGCAAAGGCAACAACGGGGCCGACGCCTTCCTCGCCGCCCTGCGCTGCGCCCGCGCCGGGACGGAGATCGTCGCGGTCTTCGCCGAAGGCGGTCCGGCCCGCGCCCAGGCCCGGCGCGCGTGGTCCGTCCGCAAGCGTGGCGTGCGCATCGGCATCGTCGCCGCGGCCAATCTGCGCCGACTCGCCGCGCACGATTTCTGCCTGATCTTCGACGGCATCCTCGGCCAGGGTTTCCGCGCGCCGCTCTCCGCCGAACTACGAAGGTTCCTCCGCGACACGGACAAGCTCCGAGGTCTGCGCATCGCGGTCGACCTGCCGAGCGGGCTGGGCGACGACGCGACCGGTCCGGCCTTCCGCGCCGACCTCACGGTGTCGATCGGCTGCCTGAAACGTCCGCTGCTCGCGCCGGGGGCCGCCCGCTTCGTCGGTCGCCTCCGCGTCCTCGACATCGGCCTGCCCCTCGGCGAGACCGAAGAGGCCTGCGTGACCGCGGCGGCCCTCGCGCCGCTCACCCGTCCGCGTCGCGCCCGCAGCGACAAACGCCACCAGGGCCGGGTGCTCATCGTCGGCGGTTCCGAACGCATGCCCGGCGCGGTCATCATGAACACCGCCGCGGCCCTGCGATCGGGGACGGCGCTCGTCACGACCTGCCTGCCGGAATCCGTAAGGGCGAAAGCCGCGGTCGCGTATCCCGAAGCGATGTGGCGCGGCCTGCGCACCGGACGAGACGGCTCGCTCTCCGCGACGAACCTGAAAGCGCTCCGCCCCCTCCTCGCGGACAAGGACGCCGTCCTCCTCGGCTCCGGCATGGGCGAGAAAGCGGTGAAGCTCATCGGGGCGATCGCCGCCTCGGCCAAGCCGGCCCTGGTCCTCGACGCCGACGCGCTCCGTCCGGCGGTCATCAAGGAATCTTCGGGCGCGCCGATCCGCGTGCTCCTGCCGCACGCCGGCGAATTCAGACGTCTCAGCGGCCGCCTCGCGTCGGTGGCCGCGGCCCGCGCCTACGCCCGCCGGACGAAGACCATCGTCGTGCTCAAAGGCCCGCTGACCTGCGTCACCGACGGGCTCCGCGTAATCCATGTCCCCTTCGGCGGACCGGTGCTCGCGCGCGGCGGCTCCGGCGATCTCCTCGCGGGGATCGTCGCCTCGGTGCTGGCCCGCCGTTCAGAACTTGGCCTGACGGCCTTCGACGCGGTGGTGCTCGCGACGACCTGGCATGCGCGGGCCGCCGACTGGCTGAGGGATAACCAGGGGGAGGAAGCGGTGAGAACCACCGAACTCCTCGCTGGGCTTTCCCCGGTCTTGCGCGGCTGAACCGGGCTGGCTGGCTGGCGGGATGCAGCCGATCCCGACCGACCCGCTCGCGCAACGCGTCCTGCTCAACGGCCTCAAGGGCGTGGGACCGGTCACGGTCCGACGTCTGCGCGAGGCGTTCGGGGGCGACCTCTCCGTGGCGCTCGGCGCTCCGGCGGAGCAGCTCGCGAAGGTCGAGGGCATCAGCCGCCCCGTGGCGGCCGCCATCGCCGCGCGCGCGTTCGACTGGGCCGCCGAGATGGGACGCGTCCGCGACCTCGGTTACCGGCTCCTGAGCGAGACCGACGACGTCTGGCCCGCGCCGCTCGCGCGGCTCTGGGACCCGCCGCTCGTGCTCTACGCGGAAGGCGCGAACTTCCCGACGGAGCGCGCGGTCGGACTCATCGGCTCGCGGCATTGCACGACCTACGGGGCCTCGCTGGCGCGCAGCTTCGCGCGCGACCTCGCGCAGCAAGGCTGGTGGGTCGTGAGCGGCCTGGCCCGGGGCATCGACACCGCGGCGCACGAAGGCGCGCTCGACGCCGCGGGCCGCACCGCGGCGGTCGTCGGCCACGGGCTGGACCTCACCTTCCCGCCGGAGGCGGTCCGCCTGCGCGCGCGGATGCGGGCCGACGGCTGCGTGCTGTCCGAATTCCCGCTCGGCCGGCCGGCGGACCGGCAGACGTTCCCTCAGCGCAACCGCATCGTCGCGGGGCTCGTCCGCGTGATGGTCGTGGTGGAGACCGACGTCGACGGCGGCAGCATGATCACCGCGCGCTTCGCGGGCGACCTCGGCCGGACGCTCTGCGCCGTGCCTGGCCGCGCGGACAGTCCCGCGAGCCGCGGCTGCCATGCGCTCATCCGCGACGGCGCGACGCTCGTGTCGTCGGTGGACGACATCCTGACGGAACTCGGCGAAAGCCGCGACCAGCCGGCCTTGGCGTTGGCGGCCGATCCGCCGGAATTCGCCCGTTGGCTCCCGCACTTCGCGGGCGGCGCCGCGCAGGACGCCGAGAGCCTCGCCGCATTGGCGGACTGCGCCGTCGCCGAGGCGGCGGTGAGCCTGACGATGATGGAGATCCGCGGAGTGCTGACCCGCCGGCCGGACGGACGCCACGAACGCGCCTGACTCAGCGGTGCGGGACGTTGCCTTGGTCCGCCGGCACCGGCGCCGAGAGCGGATTGCCCAGGCAGAGGTCGAGCACCGCCTTGGGCTTGGCGAAGCAATCCCGCAGACAGCCCATCACCGGACGCCAGCCTTCGCCGAACGCGGCCGGATAAGCCGTCGACTTCAGCCCGGCCCGGTCGGCCAGCCAGAGCGCGCGCACGCAGTGCCAGCCTTGCGACACGAACACGATCTGGTCGCCGGGATAGTAGGCCTTGGCGCGCTGTACGGAATCCAAGGTGCGCCAGCCGTAAGGGTCTTCGACGATCGGACAGGTCACGCCCGACGCGCGCAGGCGTTCGGCCATCACGCGCGCATGGACGGCGGTCCCGGAAGTCACGATCAGCCTCACCCGGCCCGAGCGGGCGAGCTCCGCGGCGGCGGCGATACGAGGCCGGAAGGTGCCGGAGTGCTCCTGCGTTCCCTGCACGAACTCATCCGTCCCGAGAAGCACCATCACCGCACCGCGCGGAACTTCGTCCGGCTTGGCGGCGAGTCGCCCCCAGCCGGCGGACCAGAGCCAGGCGTTGGCGCCGACGAAGAACAACGCCAAGAGGGCCAAAACCACCCCCACCCCGCGTTTTAGCCAACGAGACATGGAATCGAGAATTACGCCCAATTATTGATTAGCAAGGGGTCTGTCAGGGTGGGTTTGCTTAAAAATAGGCATCAATAGGTTGCGGTAAGCCCGTATTAGGTCATTTTCAGGAGGCGTCATCTGCTGGCACGGATTCTGCCTACTTTTACTCATCATGAGTGCCAACCCCGCCGCCCCGAACGCCAAAGTCCTGGTCATCGATGACGACAAGGACCTCCGTTATTCGCTGCGCCGTGCGCTCGCGGGCCTCGGCTACGCCGTGATCGAGGCGGACAGCGGCGAGACGGGCGTCGTCGCCGCCAAGCGCGACCAGCCCGACGTCATCCTCCTCGACAACCGCATGGGCGGCATGACCGGCATCGAGACGTTGCAGATGCTCCGCGGCGCGCAGCCGCAGGCGATGGTCATCCTGATGACCGCTTTCGGCACGACGCAGACCGCCATCGAGGCGATGAAGTTCGGCGCGTATGACTACGTGATGAAGCCGTTCGACCAGGCGAAGCTGATCGCGCTCGTCGACAAGGCCCTGTCCGCCCGCCGCGACCTCGCTTCGGCGACGCGCTCGACGCGCATGCTCGTGAACCCGGCCGACTACAAGGAAGGCATCGTCGGCAGTTCCGAGCCGATGCAGGAGGTCCTGAAGTCCATCGGCCAGGTCGCCGCGAGCGACGCCACGGTGCTCATCACCGGCGAAAGCGGCACGGGCAAGGAGCTCGTCGCCCGCTGCATCCACCAGCATTCCCTCCGCGCCAAGGGACCGTTCCTCGCCGTCAACTGCGCCGCGATCCCCGAGAACCTGATCGAGTCCGAGCTCTTCGGCCACGAGAAGGGAGCCTTCACCGGCGCGACCAACCAGAAGCCCGGCAAGTTCGAGCTCTGCGACGGCGGCACGATCTTCCTCGACGAGATCGGCGACATGTCCCTGCCCACGCAGACCAAGGTCCTGCGCGCCATCCAGGAAGGCGAGATCCAGCGCGTCGGCGGCACGTCGACGCTCAAGGTCAGCGTCCGCCTCGTCGCCGCGACCAACAAGGACCTCGAGGCCATGGTCGCCTCGCGCCAGTTCCGCGAGGACCTCTATTACCGCCTCAACGTCTTCCGCATCCGCCTGCCCGCCCTGCGCCACCGCAAGGGCGACGTGCCGCTGCTCGTGGACTACATGCTGCAGCGCCAGGCCGCGGCCAAGAAGCTCAAGCCGAAGCGCCTCTCCGACGAGGCCCTCGACGCCCTGCTCGCCTACGACTGGCCGGGCAACGTGCGCGAACTCGAGAACGTCGTGCAGCGCGCCAACGTGCT
>JACCED011725637.1_pt1 | contig 18165 bp, 11 predicted proteins | sample 7455021 | NCBI WGS metagenome assembly JACCED01 (sample SAMN15323456, study PRJNA562643) | freshwater metagenome | isolation source: river surface water | place: USA:Blue River Watershed | collected 2017-08-19 | reverse complement strand
CCGTCGTACACCTTGCGCGAGTTCTGGATGCCGAACAGGTCGTCCTTTGCCCGCCGGGCGTTTTCCTCGGCGCGGGCTCCCCACGACAGCAGCAGCACTTCGAGGCGCTTCAGCCGCGGCACGACGTACGGGTACTGCACGTCCCGCAGGAAACGCAGTTCTTCGAGGGTGAACTGCCGGTTGGTGCTGCCCGGATGGCCCGAGACGAACGTGAGGTCGCCTTCCTTCGTGCCGTTGGGCGACCACTTGAGGTAGTGCTCGATCCGCGCCGGCTTGCCGTCCTCGTACGCGCGGTAGACCGCGGCATCGAGGTTGAAGCGGGGGAACTCGAAGTTGTCGGGGTCGCCGCCGAAGAACGCCGCCTGCTGCTCGGGGGCCCAGACGAGGCGCACGTCGGTGTACTTCTTGAAGCGGTAGAGGTGGTAGGCGCCTCCCTGGTAGAGCGTCACCACGTCGCTCCGCAGGCCGGTCGCGGCCAGGGATTCCTTCTCGATCTCGGCGATGACCTTCCGCCGCGCGGCCGCCGCCTCCGATCCCGCCAGCCCCACCGGCACCCCGGCGTTCACCCGCGCCGTCACGTCCTCGATCGACTGGAGCACGTTGAGCTCGAGGTCCACCGCCTTGCGCTCCTCCTCGGGGGTGCGCGCGAGGAAACCGTCCCGGAGGAAATTGTTCCGCTCGTCGCTCAGCTTCTGGATGTCGTCCGAGGCGACGTGGTGGTTGGTGATCACGAGGCCGTCGGCCGAGACGAATGACCCCGAGCCGCCGCTGTTGAAGCGCACCGAAGACTTCATCAGGTGCTGCAGCCACGCCTCGGTGAGCTCGAAGCCGTATTTCGCCTTCACCTGCTCGCGGGGCGGCGCGGAGAAGAGCCACATGCCCTCGTCGGCGCGGACCGGGGCAGCAAGCAGGAGGATGAGGGGGAGAACGCGTCTGTTCATGGTGGCGAACAGGTGGCCGAGGACCCGGGGCGGCGCGAGGAGAAAGGCCCTTTTTGCCGTCGGGCGCGGGCCGTCATTGGGCTTGCCCGCCGCGGAGGCATGAAATCGGCTTTCGCCGGGTCCGGCGCGGCCCGAGCCGTCGCACCTGCCCCTCCAAACCTATGAACCTACGCACCCTGTGGATCCGCGCGGCCGGCCCGTTGGCCCTCACCGTCGCCTGCCTCATCCCGCCCGCCGCCGCGCAAGTCGCGCCGGCCCCCAAGCCCGCGGCCGCCGACGAGTCGCTCAAGCTCGAGAAGTTCGTCGTGACCGGCTCGCTCATCAAGCGGGTCGAGGGCGAGGGCGCCCTGCCCGTCGTCACCTTGAAGCCCGAGGAGATGGAGTTCCGCGGCATCACCTCCGTGGAGCAGATGATGATGGAGCTGAACATCAACAGCAACGGCCTCGACAACCTCGCGTCCAACGCCGACGTCGTCGCCGGCCAGCAGCGCGGCAACAACGGCGCCACCTCCGCCAACCTGCGCATGCAGGGTGCCGGCGCCACCCTCGTCCTCCTCAACGGCCGCCGCGTCTCCTCCCACGGCCTCAGCGGCGGCGTCGTCGACCTCAACCAGATCCCGTTTTCCGCCATCGAGCGCGTCGAGGTCCTCAAGGACGGCGCTTCCGCCATCTACGGCACCGACGCCGTCGGCGGCGTGATCAACTTCATCGTCAAGACCAACTACCAGGGCCTCGCCGCGAGCGCCGGCCTCGACGTCACCGAGCAGGGTGGCGCCAACATCTTCCGCTACTCGCTCGTCGGTGGCTGGGGCGACGTCGTCCGCGACGGCTTCAACGTCATGGCGACCGTCTCCCTCTCCGACTCCTCGGCGCTCCGCGGCGACCAGCGCGATTTCGTCAACACCTTCCAGGTCAACCGCGGTCTCTCGCCCGACACCCGCGGCACGCCGATCGCGACGGCCTTCGCCATCAGCTCGCTCTTCACGGTCCTGAGCCGCGACAACGTCGACAACGCGGGCCGCAGCACCGGACCGGCTGATCCGCAGAACCCCGCGCTGCGTGTCAACGGCATCAACTACGTCGATCTCCCCGGCGGCCCCGGCTACGCGGGCCTCGACGGCATGGGTCCCTACGACGAGGTCCTGTGGGCCTCGCCGGCCTCGAAGTACGGCTCGGCCTGGGATACCGGTCGCGCGGCCGTGCTGCAGCAGCCGGTGAAGAACACCAACGTCGTCACGCGCGCCACGTTCAAGGTCGCCGAGCGCCACCGGCTGTTCGTCGAGGGCGTCTTCGGCCGCAGCGTCTCCACGAAGAGCTTCTCCCCCAACCAGTGGTCCAGCGGCACGGCCGCCAACACCACCGCGATGGACGGCCGTACCGTCGTCCCGAACCCGCTCTTCAACCTGGCCTACCCGAGCACGGGCGCGAGCTACAACAAGGTGTTCAACACACTGGCGGGTTACTTCCCGGCGCTGGCCGCCAACCGCGGCGCGCCGATCGCGTTCCGCTGGCGTTCGCTGCCGCTCGGCAACCGCGGCTTCACGACCACCACCGACACCTACCGCGGCATGGTCGGCCTCGAGGGGCCGCTCGGGATCCTTTCTCAGTGGGATTACCGCGCCGGCGCCTCGCGCGCGCAGAGTCGCGGCAACTCCCTCCTCAACAGCGGCTACGTCTACACCCTGCCGTTCGTGAACCTCATCAACACGGGCGTCGTCGACGTCTTCTCCTACACCCAGACGCCCGAGGCGATGGCGGCGATCGACAAGACCCGCGCCAACGGCGTGCGCCTCTACGGCGGCACCTACCGCACCGACCAGGCCGACTTCTCCGCGAGCGGCCCGGTGACGAAGCTGTTCGCCGGCACCATCCAGGGCGCGGTGGGCGTCGACTGGCGCGAGGAGACCTTCTTCTTCTCCGGCGACACCCGCACCAACCTCAGCTCCGCCGACGCGCTTATCTTCAACGCGCCGTTCGACAACTCCCTCGCCACGGCCGGCACCCTGAAGCGTGTCATCAAGGCAGCCTACGCCGAGCTGCAGATCCCGATCCTGCGCGGGCTCGATCTCAACCTCGCGGGCCGCATCGACCAGTACACCGGGTTCGGTTCCTCCAAGAACCCGAAGGTCACGCTGCGCTATGCGCCCTCCGACAAGTTCCTCGTGCGCAGCTCATACAGCACCGGTTTCCGCGTGCCGACGTTCAAGCAGATGTTCGATCCCGTCACGGAGAGCCCCCTCGCCGCCACGGGTCTGATCGATCCCGCGACGGGCCAGCAGATCCCCGCGAACTCGGTGACCACGCTCTTTGGCGGCAAGAGCGACCTCCAGCCCGAGGAGGCGAAGATGTACTCCGCCGGCATCGTCGTGCAGCCCACGCGGAACATCAGCGGCAACGTCGACTGGTGGGAGGTGGACCGCACCGGCACGATCCAGAGCTTCGGCACCACGGTGCTGCTGCAGAACTACGCGCTGTTCCAGGACCGCTTTACGCGCCGCGCCGACGGCACCATCTCCCGCGTCGACTCGCGCTGGGTGAACGCCGGCAAGACCTCCACCAAGGGCATCGACTTCGGCCTCAAGGGCGACGCCGCCCTGGGCAAGGGCAAGGTGAGCGCCGGATTCGACCTCTCCTACCTGCTCGGCAAGCAGTCGAAGCTCCTCGCGTCGGCTCCGTGGAGCGCCAACGAGGTCGGCGTCTTCACCCGCTCTTCGGAGATCGGGATCAAGTGGAAGCACACTGCCTTCGTCTCCTACCGCCAGGGCAACTGGAGCGTGCAGGTGAACAACCTGTACCGCGGCGGCTACGTCGACGCCGTGCTGCCGGGCGTCGCCAACGGCTCCGTCAAGCCCGCCGACTGGCAGGCCAAGGTGAAGCCCTACAGCCTCTACGGCCTGTCGTTCGCCTACCGCGGCGTGCGCAACACGACCGTCACCGCCGGCATCAAGAACCTGTTCAACACCAATCCGCCGTTCTCCGCGGTCTACGACACCAACACCGGCGCGGGCAGCAGCTGGGAGCCCCGCGTGGCCGACCCCCGCGGCCGCGCCTACACGCTGCGGGTGGATTACAAGTTCCGCTGAGCGATCCCCCGCTTCCGCCGCGAGTTTCCAGGCCCGGGTATCCCCCCGGGCCTTTTTGTTGGCACGAGGTGTCTGCGCCGGTGGCGCGGTGCCGACTCCTGAAAAGCAGAAGGGGCCGGCGATAACCCCTTAACGCCGGCCCCAGTTTTTTTCTGTTTTCCGGCCTTTCGGCCGGTTGACGCTGCCCGAACCCTGCATGGGCAGGATGGCACCGTTAAGCATTGGCCGTGCCAGCCCGGGGAGGGCGGGCGGCGCCATTAGCCGGGCGTCTGCGGAGAACGAGGGCGATAAGCCGCGCTGGCGCGATTTCCGCTCAATGCGGGGCGAAGTTCGTCATTCCGTCGAATTCGTCCGCGATCTTCCGGTCGCCCGCGCAGCGCGTCATCTTGTTCTGCCCGCCCCACCTTCCGTGGAATCGGAGCCAATGCTCGAATACGCCGGGCATGACAAGGCGTGCCACCGGCGCCTCCAGCGCCCCGCTCGCGCGGCGTTCCGCGTAGGGGGCGTGCGTCACCGTGAGCTTGGAATCCAGCTCAGCCGCGAGCTGGGGTCCGGTCGGCGTCGCCGCCGTGCCGGCCTGCAACTCGATCCACCACTCGTGCCTCCCGCGGCGTTCTCCCACCAGGGTCTCGACGGTCACTTGCGGTGCCACATGGAACTCCGCGATGCGCCATCCTTGGCGTCGGCAGACCGCCGTGAGCGCGCCCGAAAGGTCGCGCTCGTGCAGGTTCTCGCGGAAAAGGTTCAGCCGTCGCGTGGTTCTGCCGACCACCAGCAGCCGCGGCGGCGCCATCGAGGTGAACCGCACCACATCCTCCAGCAGGTGGCGCACCAGCCCGCCCGGCGTGGTCACGAGGATCGCGTAATCAATCCCGGCCTTCGCGTCGGCCAGCGGCACCGCGCGCCGGCCGGCCCCCGTGAGCCCGGCCTCGAGCTCCGTCATGGGCAGAAACTCAAGGAAGACCCCCAGGTCGCTCAGCACCCGCAGGCCCTGCGAGGCTTCTCCGTCCTGCGCGGCGAGGAATGCCTCCGTGGCGGCGTAGCATTCGTGGAGCCGCACTCCTTGGCCGGCGAGGTCGCGGAGCGCGTCCGCCCGGAACCCGAGCGGGTCCCCTCCGTGCAGGAGGCACTCGAGGTTGGGCCAGCGTGACTGCAGGCCGCTGGCCACGCCGCCCGCGCGGGCGAACGCCTCGATCTCACCCGGCAGCCCCGCGATCAGGCTGAGGTCAGCCCCGGCGGCGCGCGCGAGGACGGCGGCGCGCCGCTGGTCCGGGTCCGGGATCGAAGCTGCCGCGAGGCCGGGTTCGTGCAGGTGGCGCTCGGCCCAAGCGGGTAGGCTCAGCGCCGCGATGCCACTCAGTTCGCCCGCCGCCGCCCCTTCGGGCCGCGCCGGATCGACCGGCTCCAGCACCGCCGGTCCCCCGAGCAGGAGATGGCGTCCGCGGAAGACGCCCGCGTGGCGCACCGCGACCGCATGGTGTTGTACCGCGTGCAGGCCGGCGCGCTGGAAATGGGCCAGTAGTTCCTCGGTGACGGGTACGAGGCGGCGTTTCCCGTCGGAGACCCCCGCGGTGCGGGCGAACAGCCGGCACGTGCCCGGCCAGAGCACGTCGGCCTCGCCGGAGGCCATCCGGGCGACGGCCGACGCGATCGCGGCATGGTTCTGGAGCGGAATCTTCGCCTGGAAGGCCGCGTACGTCATGCGCGCTTCCACCCCGAGATCGCGCCAATGGGAGGCGGCGGCCAGCCGCGGCAGGAGGTTCCTCAAGGCGGCGGCCTGCTCGTCCGCGCCGGAGTTGCGCCGCCGCAGGCTCCATTCCACCCCGGCCGTGCGCAGGCCGAGGCTGAGGACATGGAGGAACTTGGGCCGGACGGGCATGGCGGCGCTGGGACGACCGTAGCGCACGTCGGGCTCCGGAGACCCGCAAGCGAATTACCAGCCGCGTGGGCGCGTTCTGCGGGTTTGCGCGGCCGGCTCGCGGTCGTCACGTTCCGCCCGATGCCGCTGCCGCCGATCATCCACGAGGACGCCGAGGTTCTCGCGTTCGACAAACCGAGCGGCCTGCTGGTCGCCCCGGACCGCTGGGACAAGGCCCGCGCCAACCTGATGGGCATGGTGCACGCGGATCCACGCCTCGGCCGCACGGTGGCCAACGTGCACCGGCTTGATGCCGACACCAGCGGCGTCCTCCTGTGCGCGAAGACGAAGCCCGCGCTCGATTTCCTCTCGGGGCAGTTCCAGTCCAAGACGGTCGGCAAGACCTACCATGCGCTCGTGGCGGTGCTGGCGCCCGGGCACGAGATGAAGGTGGTGGCGCCGGTGCGCGACGCGGCGGGCGTGCTGCCCGATGAATTCACGGTCGAGTTGTCCTTGGGCGAGGATGAGCGGCAGCCGGGGCGGATGCGCGTCTTCAAGGGCCGCGGAGGAAAGGCCTGCGCCACCCGCTTCCGCACCTTGGAGCGCTTCGGCGCGGGCGCGCCGCGCGGGGGCGCGGATCGACGCGGGAGTACCCCGCCGGTGGCCGGCTACGCGTGGGTCGAGTGCGAACCCCTGACGGGCCGCACCCATCAACTGCGGCTCCACCTGGCCGCCATCGGCGCGCCGATCCTGTATGATCCGTTCTACGGACACCCCGGGGCCGTGTTGCGGCTCTCCGACCTGAAGCGCGGCTACAAGGGCCGCGAGGACGAAAAACCCTTCATCGGCCGCCTCGCCCTCCACGCCAGCGCCCTCACGTTCACCCATCCCGCGACGCGCGAGCGCGTCACGCTCTCCGCTCCGGTGCCGCACGACTTCGAGGTCGCCCTCAAGTACCTCCGGCGCTTCGCGACCCGTTCCGGGCCCGCAATCGGGCATCGCCCCGGGGGCGCCGTGGGTTCATCCGTTTCCGAATCCCCATGAACAATTCCATCCCGTCCATCTCCCGCCGTGAGGCGCTCCGCGCCGCCGCCGGTCTCCTCGCCCTGCCCGTCGTCGGCTCCATCGCCGCCGCCGCCGAGAAGAAGCAGAAGGCCCCCGAGGCCTCCCTGCCGACGTACGCCAGCTTCCCCGAGGGCCGCGAGAACGGCCTGCGGCTCGGCGTCGCGTCCTATTCCCTGCGCAACCTGCCGCTCGACGAGTTCATCCCGGTCGTGAAGGTGATGCGCATCTCGAACGTCGCGCTGTTCCGGCTGCACTGCAATTGGGAGGCCGCGCCCGTCGCGGAGTGCCGCGCCGTGGGCGACAAGCTCAAGGCCGCCGGCCTGCGTCTCACCGGTTCCGGCGTCGTCAACCTGCCCAACGACGAGGCGAAGTGCCGCCAGGCCTTCGAGAACGTCAAGGCTGCCGGCATGGCCACCATGGTCTGCAAGCCCGACCTCGCCGCCCTGCCGCTCGTCGCCCGTCTCGCCAAGGAGTACGACCAGCGCCTCGCGATCCACAACCACGGGCCCGAGGACAAGGTCTATCCGACGCCCGCCGTCGCGTTCGATGCCATCAAGTCCCTCGATTCGCGCGTCGGTCTCTGCATCGACGTCGGCCACACCGTGCGCGGCGGCGAGGACGCCGTCACCGCGATCCGCAAGTACGCCTCCCGCGTCTACGACGTGCACATGAAGGACAGCGTCGCCGTGCCGGGCGCGATGCGGGACGTCCCGATCGAGGTCGGCGCCGGCCGGCTCGACATCCGCGGCATGCTGCGCGCGCTGCTCGACATCCGCTACGACGGCGTCGTGTCCTTCGAGTACGAGAAGGTCTCGGGCAATCCGGTCACGGGCCTGGCCGAGTCGATCGGCTACGTCCGCGGCGTGCTTGCCGCCTTCGCGCGCTGAATTCGCGTGTCAGCGAAGCCCTCCCGGTAGCATGACTTCCGTCCGGGGATGTCGTTCGCGCGCCGTGGCGGAACACGGACTCGATCGGAATGCGGCGAAAGGGGGTGCCGTCCGCGGTGGCCTGTATGCGGGCGTTTCCGGCATTTACACGGCAGGGTGCATTTGCTCTCTTCGGCGGTTCATTCGTTCAAATCCGCCCGCATGAGCACGCCCGCCACTCCCTCCCAGCCGGCCCCCGCCGGGGATGATCGCAATCTCGTCCCGGCCGAGGCCTCGCCGGTCATCACCTTTGAGGACAGGGTAAGGGGCTTCTGGGCTTCGTACCAGAAGGTCATCTATGCGCTCTGCGCCGTGGTCGTCCTCGCCATCGTGGGCAAGGGAGCCTTCGAGTATCTTGAGGAGCAGCGAGAGGACGGGGTTCGCAAGGCCTATGCCGCCGCCACCACTCCCGACCAGTTGAAGGCCTTCGTCGCCGCACACGCCTCGCACGCCCTCGCCGGCGTCGCCCACCTACGCATGGCCGACGACGCCCACAAGGCCGGCAAGGTCGCCGACGCCGCCGCCAGCTACGAGAAGGCGGCTGGAATCCTGAAGTCCGGTCCGCTCGCCGCCCGCGCCCGCGTGGGCCAAGCGCTTTCGCATGTCCTCGCTGGCAAGGCAGCCGACGGCTCGAAGGTCCTGGCGCAGATCGCCGGTGACGAGAAGGAGTTCAAGGCCGTCCGCGCCGAGGCCATCTACCATTTGAGCAGCCTCGCCGCCGAGGCCGGCCAGGTCGAAGAGGTCCAGAAGCGCGTCGACGAGCTGATGAAGCTCGATGTCTCCAGCCCTTGGACGCAGCGCGCGATGTCGCTCCGCGCGTCCCTGCCGGCCGCCGCTGCGCCTGCCGCCGATGCGAAGAAGGACGGTGCGACTCCAACTGGCGGCGTGCAGGTCAAGGTGCCCGGCAAGTGAGCTGGGCCGGTTCTTTGTTCTTGCGATGACTTTTTTCGCCCGCGTAGTTCCGCGGGCTCCTTTCCCGCCGGCGTCAGCGCTGGAACCGTGGAAGGCTCACATTTTGCTCAGGTGGTGGAACTGGTAGACACGCAGGTCTCAGAAGCCTGTGCTTAACCGCATGGGGGTTCGAGTCCCCCCCTGAGCACCAATTCCAGAGGTAAAACCGGTCCCGAAAGGGGCCGGTTTTTTCGTTGGCGGCGCGTGGTTTTCATCGGTCCGCGGACGTACATTCCGTCCTCCTTTTTTCCCCTCAAACTCTGCAAGCATGGACGCCGAGTAGGCATTCAAGAATCGACAGCGGGTGGTACGGATTGAGTGTCATCCCCACGCTGTGCACCCGCGGTTGCCGCCGCGCATTCGGTGAGTGGGCGCTGCGGTGAAATCGGTTCGGCGGAGGCGGTCTAAGCCATGGCTGGCCGACGGAAGCTTCCGGTTACGGCCCGAACGGGTGGGGCGGCGGCTCGTCTACAGGTGCGACTTATCTCGGATCTCGATATGGCTCCTCAGGGTGTCCACCCTGACCCTCGGGAACCATGAAACAGCCTTCCAAATCAGGAATCATCCCTGATGAAAGCCCGGCCCTCGCGCGCCATTGCCTTGGCTACCTGACCGCAGGCGCGAGTCTGGCGGTGGTGAGCACCGGCGCTATGGCTTGGTTTGGAGACCGGCGCGTTCCCAAAGCCTTGGGCGTCTCGATCGCGCTCGGCTTTCTCCTCGCGGGCTTATCCTCAGCGATAGGCGCCTCGATTTTCTACTTCGGTCTGGAACCGGAGTCCCGGAAGGCATTGCCGCACTGGGCGAGGAGCCTGGCGCGCCTCGGCGTGGCCTTGGCGGCCTTTACCGGGCTGCTGGTCGTCGCGCTGGTTATCTTTGCCGCTGGCGCGATCAAGTAGGCAGCTTCGTGGTTAAGGGATTCGGAGTCGTGATTCGGTCGCAGCCGTTTGGACTCGTCTCCGAGTCTGGTGCCGGCGGTGACCTGACGCATGCCTCTCGGGCTCACTTCGGACCGTAGCGATGGGGACTTGACGAAGGCGGTCGAAACGAGGCTTTCCCGCCTCTTGGGTTCACCGCGAAACCTCCAGCTCGAGGTCTGATGTTGTTTGCCGACTCGCGACCGAGTCACCGCATCGCCGAACCATCCATTTCGCCGCTACCGACACCACAGTCGGTCACCTTTGCGCTATCTGTCGTGGTCGGTTGTCTCCGCGGTTACCGCCTTAGCCCTTGGGCAGGCGGTCCTCGGGAGTGATGCGGCGGAGGGTGTAGAGATCGGAAGCGGCGAGCTCCTCGCGGCGGGTCGCGAAGGTCTTCCAAGGGTCCCATGGGGCGGAGATCAGGCGTCCGCTGATGCCGTCGCTCTCCGGTGACAGCAGCCATTCGACGCAGTCGAGCGCACCTTCGAGCGATCCGCCACCGGCGGCCTTCTGGCGCTGCGCAGCCGCGAATTCGGCCTCGCCCACGACGGCCGGGCCGAGAGCCAGCACCTCGTCGGTGAGCCGCGTGTTGATGGCGCCGGGGGCGAGGGCGTTGATGTCGAGCTTCGCGCCGCGTTCCTCCTCGGCGATCGTCTCCACGAGGCGCACGATGGCGGTCTTCGCGGCGCCGTAGGCGGAGAAGTTTCCGCGGGCCTTGGTCGCCCCGCCGCCTGAGAAGCACACGATCTTCGCCCGACGCGGCGCGGCCCGCAGCAGCGGCGCGAAGGCCCGGAGCGCGAAATACGTACCGTCCAGGTTGGCCCGCACCGTGGCACTCCAGGCCGCGGGATCCGTCTCCAGTGCCCGTCCGATCTCGCCCTGCACGCCGGCGCAGGCGACGAGACCGTCCACCGCGGAAACCTCGGCCGCGACCCCCGCCGCGGCAGCCTGCATGCGCTCCCAGTCGGCCACGTCGGCGCGGATGGCGTTGAAACCCGGGTGGTGCACCGCGAAGTCCGTCTGGTCGGACCGGGCCGCGCCCCAGACGCGGTGGCCGCGGGCCAGCAGGCGCTCCACGAGCGCGCGGCCGATGCCGCTGCTGGATCCGGTCACGACGAGGTTCATCGCTCTGGGGCGCCGGGGCTCAGCCGCGGGCCTCGTACACCCAGCGGTTGGCCTCGAGCCAGCGCAGGGTGCGGATGATGCCCTGCTCGATGGTGAGCTTCGGTTTCCAGCCGGTGGCCTGGATCCTTTTCGTGTCGAGGAAGATGAACGGGTTGTCGCCCACCCAGCCGCGGTCGCCGCCGGTGTAATCCAGCCGCGGCTTCAGCCCGAGCGCGGCGCAGATGAAGCGGATGCTGTCGTTGACCTGCACGAACTCCGGAGTGCCGAGGTTGTAGACCTGCGTGCGGTGCTTCGCGTCGCGGGCGGTGTGCGCGCGGGCGACGTGGAGCATGGCGTCGATGCAGTCCTGCACGTAGAGGTAGCTTTTCCGCTGCGTGCCGTTGCCGAGGACGCGAAGGTAGTCCGGGTGCGCGATGAGCTGCTGGTAGAAGTCGAAGACGTGACCGTGCGTGTAACGCTCGCCGAGGATCGACACGAAGCGGAACACGTAGGCCTCGTCGAGCTGGGCGCCCTCCGCGTAGGCCGAGATCAGGCCCTCGCCGGCGGTCTTCGAGGCGCCGTAAAGGGACGTCTGCACCGGGAACGAATCATCCTCCGGCGTCGGGGAATCGGGAGTTACCAGCGCCTCGCCGTACACCGAGCCGGTCGAGGAGAACGCGATGCGCCGCACGCCGCCGGCCCGCATGGCCTCGAGCACGTTGAAGGTCGCGACGGTGTTCTGCTGCAGGTCCTTCGCGGGGTGCTTCCAGCCGTCGCGGATGTCTGCGTTGGCCGCGAGGTGGAAGATGAAGTCGGCTCCCTTCATCGCCGCCGTGAGGGCCGGCAGGTCGAGGTTGTCGCCGCGCACGAGGCGGAAGTTCGGATGGCGCTGCGCGCCTTCGAGGAAACGCGGCTGGCCGGTGGAGAGGTTGTCCCAGCCGGTGACCTTTACGCCGTCTGCGAGCAGACGGTCGACGAGGTTGGAACCGATGAAGCCGGCGGCGCCGGTGACGAAGGCGTGTTGCATCGTACGAATCGCGAATGAGACCCGAATCCGTCCGGGAGGGAATGCCAAATCCGCCCAGCCTACGCCGAACGGTGGGCTTAACTTACGGCGGCCGCAGCCGAAGCCACGTGTTAGGACTGCATCAAACTGTTGCGCCGAAGGCGGGCTGATGTGGCCGCGGCTGCAGCCGCGGAAGATTCACGACGGACGTTCGGTCGAGGGATCGCGGGATCGTGCAGGACGCGTCACGGATGAAGGAGTGATCGGAAGGAGAGCGGTAAGGTTGGAAGAGCCTGAGGCGGAAAGGCATGACGTGAAATCTCCGCGGGAGCACCCGCGGCCACATTGAAGAACTTCTTGCGGTGTGGCCGCGGCTGCAGCCGTGGAAGATCCATGAAGGACGTTCCGCCTCCGAAAGTTCCCCTTCAGCGCGTTTGCGACGTGATGACCGCGTCGATGCCCCGGCGCGTCTCGCGATAGGCCGCGCGCGTCTCTTCCGGCACGCCCCAGAGGGTTTCTCCCTGGTAGTGAAGCGTGAGGGCCCAGGTCACCGCCACGGCGGCGGCGGTCGCGAGGCCGGCGGTGACGAGGGCGGTCGCGCGTGCCGCTGGCCGCAGCGATGCGATCCCCGCTAAGCCGAGAGCAGCGGCGGTCACGAGCAATGGGCAGAAATCCCCCGTGTAACGTTGGGCGGTCGCCACGGCCGCGAACAGCGCGAGGCTCATGGGCACCGCCGCCAGCCACGTCACGGCGATCGCAACCCGCAGTCCCGGCGCGATCCACACGGCCAGCAGGGCGCCGGCGGTCGCGAGCAGGAAGAGCCCTGGCATCGAGTACGGGATCGCCAGCGTATGGTCGGGCAGGTCGATCTTCGCCTTCGGGAAAAAGTGGCCGGGCGTATTGGAGCCGAGGTAGATCCAAGGGAAGCCCGACTCGAGGCGCAGGTTGGGTCGTACGACGTAGGTGTAGAAACCGTACGGCACGTTCGCGGCGTGCATGCTTTTCCCATCGATCGCGTTGATGCGCTCCGGGTTCGCGTACGGCCGGCTCATGCGCAGCGGCGCGGGGTCGAAGGTGCCGAATTTCGCGTAGGCGAGGGCATTCAGGCTCAGTGCGCCTGCCACACATGCGAGGCCGAGCGGCACGCAGCGGACGACGCTCGAGGAGACGAAGGCTCGCAGGCCTTCTCGATCCATGGTCACGTGCGCGCCGCGCGCCGCCCGCGCCACCGCCACGCTGCCGAGCAGCGTGAGTGCGAACAGGCCTGTCGGCGGACGGGTGTGGATCGACAGGACTCCCGCGACGAGGGCGCCGATCCACCAGCGGGATTCGGGCAGGCGCAGGTATCGCAGGCTGCAGACACACGACACCAAGGCGAACGCGATGCCGCCGAGGATCGCCTCATGGAAGATCAGCCCGCGGCTCGCGAGGAACAGTACCGTGCTGCCCCAGCCGGTCGCCGTGAGCAGGATCGCGGTCGCGGCCCGCGGGGGTACCGGGTCGTCGTCGCCGTCTGCGCGACCCGCGAGCCGGAGCGCCTCGCGGAGGAGCAGGTAGGCGCAGCCGAGTGTGAGCGCGAAATAGAACAGCATCGCCGCGCGGCTCAGGTTGCCGAAGGCGAGGCCGGTCGCCACGAACGGGAGCCGCAGCAGCGCCGGGGTCGGCCCGAAGTAACCGTAGAGCTTGCCCTTCGCTTCGAAGGCCTCGCCGCCGATCGCCTCCTCGGGGACGTCGAGCCGGCCCTGCAGGAAGCTCGCGGCCTGGAAGTCGTAGAAGTTTCCGAAGATCTCCCGCTCGTTGAGCCGCCACGTGCCGAGCGTGACCATCCACGTGAAGCCGAATCCGAGCACGGCCGAGACGCCGACGAACCAAAGGTGCCTCTGTGTCTGTCTCGCCGCGGCGGCGAGGGTCCGGCGTCGCAGGGCAAACGTGCCGAGCCGGACCAGTGCTACAGAGAACACGGCGAGCCAAGCCGCCTCCCTCGGGGATTGTCGCACCCAGGCCGCGGCCTGCCCACCGAGGCGGCCAATTCGGAAAGAAAGTGGGTAGCCAGCCGAGGGCGTGCCGCGGTACTCGCGGCCTCCAGCGGCGTCACGGATCCGGCCGCGCAGGATCGGGCCGCAGGCGGCGCCGCCGATTGGATTCATCGCGAAGAAGATCCGCCCGGGATCCCGCGGGTAGAAATGGACGCGTTCCGCGAGGATCGCCTCGTCGTTGAGCTGCACCTCGAGCTTCGCCTCGCCGGATTCTGCGGCGGGTTTCACGCCGTTGAGCGCAGGCATCGTGACCGTGAGCCGTAGACGACCGTCGGCCGGGATCTGAAAGGGCCGGGAAGCGATTCCAGGGTGTCCCCAACTATCGTAGACGATCGTGGCCTCGCCGTCCTTGGCCAGCCGCAGAGTTAGGAAGTCGCCGCGGCCGGTTTCACCGGAGGTGATCAGCGGATCTGATCGCGGACCGGAGGGGTCCGTGACGGTTACGTTGAGCGCGAGCGGGTTGGGCAGCAGCGCGGCGGGTTCGTCGACGCGGATCGCCGTGAGCACGGCGAAGACGACGAGCGTCGCGGCTATCCAGGCGGCGCGGCGGCGGCGAGGCGGCGGGATTTTCACCTGGGGATCGGCGCGGTCTGCCTCAGGCGCGGGACGAAGCCGCTTTCAACCAACTGGAGCCAGCGCGGCGGACTTCTTTGCGCTATGCCGCTGGGCGTCGGACATCAATTTCCCGAGCGTGGGCAGCGGCTGGACCACCATCAGCATCTGGTAGGCGAAAAGGCCGCGGGAGACGCGGATCAGCGCCCCCTGCAGGGCCATGAGCACGCGTTGCCAGAACGCGCTGCGGACGACGAGCGGCACGGGTGCGGGGATGCCGGTCTCGCGCTCGATCACGAAGCCGGTTTCCTTGAGCAGCCGGCGCAGCGAGGAGAACGTGAACAGCCGCGTGTGCGTGAGGTCGAGGATGCCGCGCTTGTTGTAGTTGAACTGTCCGAGGAAGAGCATGAGCCGCGTCACGAGGAAGCCGATGTTACCCGTGGAGATCACGATGCAGATCCCCGGGTTCTCCTGCGCGCGGCGGCGCAGGGTGTCGCAGAACGCCTCCGGCGAGATCAGGTGCTCGATGATGTCGAGCACGAGGACCACCTGCACGTCGGCGAGGTCGCGGGGCAGGGGATCACGGTTGAGGTCGGTGAGATGGAACTCGTCGAATCGACCCTCGGCGACGGTGGGCCGGAACTGGTCGACACCGATCACGCGGCAGCCGCGGGCGTGCAGGGCGGGGCAGAGGTGGCCCGGGCCGCACCCGAGATCGAGCACGGTGGCGCCGGCGGGCACCTCCGCGAGCGCCTCGGTGTGCGTGCTGCGGAAGGAGAGCTTGGCGTGGTAGTGCTCGTTGTGCGGCTTGAGCGACTCGACGTCGAAGTTGCGGCGGTAGACGAGGCCGAAGTCCTGCAGCCACGCGACCGTTGAGGCGTTGACGACGTCGAGCGCGTAGCGCGGGCCGTTCACGCGGCAGATCTCATCGCCGTAGTGCGTCGGAATCGGAATCTCCGTGAGGCGGGCGCGGGCGCGCAGCAGCTGGATGATGATCTCCGTGTCGAAGTGGAAGACGTTCGAGTTGAGCTCGAACGGGATGCGGCGCAGGACCGCCGTCGTGTAGGCCTTGTAGCCGGTGTGGAACTCACTGAGCCGGCTGCCGAGCACGCGGTTCTGGTACCAGGTGAGGAGCTTGTTGCCGGCGAACTTGTACAGCGGCATGCCGCCGCGGAGCGCGTTGCGGGCGACCAGCATCCGCGAGCCGTGGACAACATCGGCCTCGCCGGCCGCCAGCGGGGCGAGCATCTGCGGCAGCATCTCCGGGGCGTACTGTCCATCGCCGTGGACCAGCACGACGAAGTCGAAGCCGTGCTCGATTGCGTAATGGTAGCCGAGCTTCTGGTTGCCGCCGTAGCCCTGATTGACCGGGTTCGCGAGGACGGTGAGGCGATGCCGATAGGTGTTGAGTCGCCGCAGCTGCTCGGAGAGGGCGAAGGTCCCGTCGGTCGAGCCGTCGTCGATCATCAGCACCTCGACGTCGTATCCCTCGAGCGCCGGGATGCGCTCCAGCACACCAAGGATCGTCGTCTCCGCGTGGTACGCGACGATGAAGACGAGCACGCGGGGGCGGCGGTCTTGGCTCATGGCTTGAAGCCGAGAAATTGGTCGCTCCAGCGCTTCATGGCGAGATAACGCGCCTGGATGTCGGGCGCCACGCCCCACACGCCCTCGCCTTGGTAATGGAGCGTGACCGCGAGGGTGATCGCGATGGCGACCGGAGTGAGAATCGCGGCCAACGCGAGCCACGTGCGCCGCGCCGCCTTCCCGAGCGCGTCGGTCCCGGCGAGGCCGAACGCCGCGGCGGCGACGAGGAACGGGACGAAGTCCGCCGTGTAGCGGTGCGATTGAGCGACCGCGGCAAGGAGCGCGGCGGCCATCGGCGCGAGCCCGCCCGCAAGCACGAGGAGCGGTGCGGTTGCTCCCGGCCAGCCCAGCGCCATCACGGCGAAGCCGAGCGCCGCGAGCAGAGAGAGCGCCGGCATCGACCAAGTCGGTGCCAGGGTGTTCTCGGCGAGGTCGATGCGGCTGCCGGGAAAATGCTCGGGGTTGTTGCCGTGGATCAGGAAGTAGGGGAAGGACCGGCGAATCTCCGCGTTGGGACGCCAAAGGTATCCGGCCAAGCCGTACGGAATGTTGGCGAAGTGGAAATTTCGGCCGTCGATGTTGGCGAGCCGTCCGGGATGGTACTGGACGTGGTAACGCAGCGGTGCGCCGTCGAAGGAGCGAAACTTCAGGTAGCTGAGGGCGTTGAAGCTGAGCACGCCGAGAATCGAGAGGATACCGACCACAGTGAAGCCGCCGATGCCGGGCGTGCGGATCCCTTCCGGTCCTCTGGCGGCCCGCAGGAGCAGCCACGCCGCCGCGCAGCCTAGCGTGGCCAGCGCGAAGAGCCCGGTAGGCGGCCGGGCGTGAACCGACAGCACGCCGCAGAGCAGCGCCGCGATCCATGCCTTACTCCGGCCGCCTTGGTGCAGCCAGCGCAGCGTGGCCCAGACGCTCCAGAGCGCGAACGCGGCGCCGCACAGGATCGCCTCGTGGTAAACGTAGGCCCGACTGCCGAGGAAGAACAGGCTGCTGCCCGCCCCGGTGGCGAGGACGAGCAGGACGACGTGACGCCGCGCCGGCCAGGCGCCCGGGCCGCCCATCAGCCGAGCAGCGTGGATCAGCAGCGCGTAGGCCGCGACGAGACAGGCGGCGAGGTAGGCCACCATGTAACACCGGCTCAGCCGGCCGAAGCCCACGCCGGCGAGGTTGAAGGGAATTCTCAGCAACGCGGGAGTCGGTCCAAAATAGCCGTAAACCTTACCCTCGAAGATAAAGGCCTCTTCCTCCAGCGCCGCCCTGGACACGTCCAGCCTGCCTTTGAGCAAGCTGGACGCCTGATGATCATAGAACTGTCCGAAGGACTCCGCGGCGAAAAGGTCCAGCCTGCCGCCCGAGACCACGAGGGCGAAGAGGGCGAGGCATGGCGCGGTTACCGCTGCGAACATCCAGAGAGTGGCGCGTTTGCGTGCCGGTGGGATTGGGTCCCTTCGCTTCCGCGCATGCGCGATCACGCGGTCCGCGGTCAAGGGCAGCAGCCAGCCGACCAATGCGGCGCCAATGAGGGCGAGAAGCACAGCCTTTGGATCAAGCACCAACCGGCCGAGGATCCGCTGGTGAAGGCTGAAGATCGCATCCGGTCTCCCACGCAGCTCCGTGTCGGCCAGCGTTGTGAGCCGACCTTTGAAGCGGGTGTTGGTGATCGATCCGCCGATCGGATTTTCGCCGAAGTAGACCGCGTCCGGCGTCCGGCCATGGTAGTGCACTTCGCTGTCGAGCACCTTGCGGCCGGCGTGGACGACCAGAAGACGCCCGCGTGCCTTCCGGTCGACTCGGGTGGGCGCGGTGAATCCGGGCAGGCTTACGCGGAGTTCCTCCGCTTGGCCCGGTACGATTCGTATCTCCGGTGACTCCGGGCCGCCCACCGCCCAACTGTCGTAGCCTAGCACGACCGTTTCCGGGCCCGTGTACCGTACGTACAGCAGCGTGCCTGCGTCGGTCCGCCCAGTCGTGATCAGCGGCGCACACGTGCCAGTGTTTTCGCGCGGCAGCGTCAGACGCAGTTCTAGGGTCGAGGGTAGGGGTGGGTAGTTCGAGCGCGCGAGCCAGGCGATCGCGGTCAGCAGGCAGAGCGCGCCGGTCACCCAGCGTAGCGAGGCGAGTGTCATGGCTCTCCTCGTT
>JACCED010830782.1_pt1 | contig 18170 bp, 3 predicted proteins | sample 7455021 | NCBI WGS metagenome assembly JACCED01 (sample SAMN15323456, study PRJNA562643) | freshwater metagenome | isolation source: river surface water | place: USA:Blue River Watershed | collected 2017-08-19 | reverse complement strand
CATTGAGCGTTAATTGAGTGGCCGTAGTGCTAGTAGGTACAGCACCTAAATTGGCCTCACTACTAATCGATAAAATACCGCCACTAATCGTCGTAATACCCGTGTAGGTATTCGTACCAGAGAGTGTGACGGTGCCGGCACCAGACTTAGTAAGCGTGCCGGAACCAGCCAAGATTGCAGATATAGAAGTGCTACCACTGCTGTTATTGATGGTGTAACTGGAACCAGTTAATACTCCACTTGTACCGTCTATGGATCCTGATGATAGGGTTACTGCACCAACTGTGTCGTTGTAGCTTGAAATATCAAAAATACCGCCGGATATAGACACTACACCTGTATTGGCAAAGACATTATTTGCACCCAATGCAAGTGTACCTGCACTAACTGTTGTACCACCGGTGTAAGTATTAGCGCCAGAGAGTGTGAGCACGCCTGCTCCAGCTTTAGATAGAGCTACAGATGTTGCAGAACCATTCTGAATAACGCCCGCGTAAGTTGTACTAGAGTTATCACCGCCTGATGTCAGCACTGGAGAACCGCTAGCAGTGCTGGTAATTAAACCTGTGCTAGCGCCAGCAATCGAACCTATTGTTTCTGAGTAACCAGCAAGATCTAAAGTACCGTCAATGACTAATGCCGAGCTATTAGAAATTGTGGTTGCGGAACCAAGCTTGAGTGTGGCGCCATTGTTAATCGTGGTTGTGCCAGTGTAGGTGTTGGTAGCAGTCAGCGTTACTGCCGCAGACCCCGTCATCGTGACTGTACCGCTACCACTTATAGTTGCTGGCATGCTAACAGCGCTAGTATTGGTAAAGCTTATTCCACCATTATTAGTTATTGCAACAGCACTGGTTGGAGTGAGACCAACCATTGAATCACCGTAAGAAACTGAACTACCCACTGGAATCACTACAGTGGCTACGTTTCCAAGAGTAGGTGTAGCGCCAGTAGCTACTCCACCAGTAACCGTCCAGTTAGCGCCATTCGACCAGGACCCTCCAGCACTACCTGTATATGTGACCGATGAAAGTTGTGAAATAGATGCGCTGACAGTGCCACCAGTCAAGGTGTAATTACTATTATTCAAAGCAAAGGTATTGGTTGCAAAGGCTGTAGCGGCACTTGCAGTGACATTAGCACTAGATAGCGCTGCAGAACCAGAGCTGATAGTTGGCGCACTATCCGTACCAGCCATACCAGTCAATGTATAACTGTTGGCGTTGGAGAATGTTGTATTGCCATCATAAGTTTTAGATATGGTGATATTTAATGCTTTTGGATTAACGATAAAGTTTTTTGCATTACCAGCAAGGAACGTCACACCAGAACCGGAAAGAGCTAAGGTTGGCGTCAAAGTCAAGCTATAGGTATTAGCATTTGTTGTTGTTGTCAACGCGGTACTAATGTCAATCGTTCCTGTTAAGCCACCAGAGTTGATCGTGATAGTACTCTGCCCTGCTGTAAAGGTTTGTGCAGAATTAAATGAGGAAAGTGATGAGGGTAAGTAGGCTGAGCCATAGAGAGTTGGGCTAGTGGAATACCAGTAACTCAAACCAGAAGCGGTGCCATAGGTCCCTGTTTGTGAATCTACAATCGTCAAGTAGACGTATGGCGGCGCGCCACGATAAACAACGTTGTAGCCAGCGGTACTTGGCTGAGTGGTTAAATCTGCACTATAGGTATATGACTTAGGTGATTGAGTATCTATGTAGGCAGCCAAACCAGTGCTGCCTGAGCTATCACCTGTATAGAAATCAATAATGCCGCCACTACCTACAGTAAATGTTGGCGAACCACTGAGTTTGATATTTTTAGTAGCCGTTCCTGCTGATTGATCGTAACCCGCAGCCAATAGCAATGCTGGTGCAGATGCAGTAGCTGAGGCACTTGTAGTGGCGACATTTTGTGAAATAGTCAGATCGCCAGTAGTTTTAACGGAGATGGCACCAGTGGAATTGAGTCCGTTATATGTGCCGCCACCTACTGTGACTGAACTAATCGCTAAATCACCAGTATTAACAATGGTAAGAGCGCCAATTGATGAACCTGAGGCAATAGTTTGCAGTGCATTGCTTGCGTTACTTAAGGTAACGACCTGATCTCCGACGATGGCCAAACCGTAATCACTAGTATCTGAGATTGCACCTGAAATAGTGATTGCTCCGCTCGTGCTGCCAATGGAAGATGCGCTACCAAGAGCAATGGTCCCTGCATATGTGCCACCAGTGCCGCTCGAATTAGTTAGCGCACCACCAGAACTAACGCCAGCGCCATTCAATGTCAAAGCATTAGTATTGGTTAGCGTCTTACCGTTGAGATCCAAAGAGGCACCATCGGCGACAGTAATGGCGCCAGCTGAGGCACCAAAGGCTGTAGCACTGCCTGCTTTAAGGGTTCCATCGCTGATAGTAGTGCCGCCGCTATAAGTATTGGCACCACTCATGGTCCAAGTGCCTGCGCCAATCTTAGTCAATGCGCCCGTAGAAATTCCGATAACGGAATCAATTGAACCGCCTTGAGCTCCACCTAGAGTTAAGTTATAGGCACCGGAAATCGTGCCTACATGGGTCAAGGCAATGGTTCCAGTATCACCCACAATAGAACTGGCGCTACCTAAGGTCACTAGACCTGCGTAAGACGCTGCGGTAGAACTGCTATTAATCACTGCACCACCACTAGAGATACCAGTGCCTCTAATGGTTAAGGCTTCAGCATTACTAATTGATTGGCCATTGAGATCTAATACTGCGCCGGAGGTGATTGTGGTGCCTGATGCATCCGTTCCTAAGGCTGTTGCATTACCAAGTTTGAGCGTACCTGCACTAATAGTAGTGGTGCCGGTATAAGAGTTTGATCCCACAAGGGTAAGAACACCCCCTTCTTGCTTGGTTAATACTCCTGATCCAGAAATAGCGTTAGAAACTGATAAATCGCTGTCGCTACTAAATACCAATGTAGCATTATTGATGACATTACCGGAGCCCAGCGCACCAGTAGCCACTCCACTTCCAATTTGTAAGGCTCCAGCTGAAATCGTGGTGGTGGTTGCACCATTGCTAGAACCAGTTAACATCAGCGTGTTTGAGCCAACCTTAATAATCCCATAAGCACCAGCAATTGAACCACTTAAAGTAATTGCCCCAGATCCACCAATGCTTGATGCAGCACCAAGTGTCACATCCCCACTGATAATTGCTGCTGTAGCACTCGAATTAATAATTACCCCACTTGAGCTAATGCCCGTGCCACGAATGTTGAACGCGTTAGCGATTGTTTGACCATTGAGATCAACTACAAATCCAGAATTAATCGTAACGGCACCAGCACCAAATGCGCCAGAAGTAATTGAGCCAACGGAGCTTGCTTCAGCTTTAACAGTTCCTCCAGAAACTGTGGTACCGCCGCTAAAAGTATTTGCACCTGAGAGAGTTAATGTGCCTTGCGCTGCATTTACAGTTAATCTATTGGCACCACTGATAACCCCCGATAACTTTGCTGATATCGTATCAAAGGTGAGGGATCCACTAGATGTGAAGGTATATAAGCTATATCCCTTTGCTGTTCCTGTGCCCACCGATTCAGTGCCGCCACTTGCTACATCAGCACCTAGATAACGAATTACTACAATACCAGAGCCACCTGCACCACCACCCGTTGAGTTAGAAGAAGCAGCACCACCAGCCCGCCCACCATTACCACTATTTGCGGTCCCGGAAATACCAGAGTTTTGAGTGCCGCTATTTGCACCATCACCGCCAACTGCATAAGTTACCGAGCTTCCACTTATAGAAGATAGCTGTCCAACGCCTCCAGCGCCTCCAGTAGTCCCAACATTAGCACTACCAGAACCCGTGGCGCCGCCGCCGCCTTTACCACCAGAACCCCCACCAGAACCAGTTCCACCGGTTGGAGCGTTTGTATCAGATACTTGAGCGGAACCAACCGCACCTCCAGTTCTACTACCATATCCACCACCACCACCTAGAGCAGTTATCGTGGCAAATGAACTAGAGCCACCTGCAGTCCCTGAATTGTTGGCTCGAGCATTAGCACCGCCAGCACCACCCGCTCCAACCACAACGGCTTGGGTGCCGCTAATACCATCAATAGTTCCTTGCAACACCATGCCGCCGCCGCCACCACCGCCGCCAGCGTTGTCGTATCCATTTCCACCACCACCGCCACCGCCAACAAGTAGATACTCTACGCTTGTATCAAAGGCAACTGTTGCATCACCGGTTAGAGAAATATTGTTAGTGATATCAGTTACTGCTCGGCCTAATAAAAATGTAGTACTATCAGCCAAGGTGAGCGCTCCACTACCAAGAGCTGAGTTAGTATAAGCACCTAGAGTACCTGCTATTAGTGTTGTACCACCTGAGTAGGTGTTTGCGCCGGCGAGAGATACTGTTCCAGTTTGACTTGCGCCATTAATGGTGAGGCTATAGCCACCACCGATAACGCCCTCATAAACCAAAGTATTAGATGAAGTAGATGCCAAACCACTATTAGCAGTCAGCGTGATGCCACGATTGCTATTCAGTGTCACGCTAGCTGTAGTTTGCAAAACACCGCCAGACAACATAATTGAGTTTGCTGTTACCGAGCTAGGAACGGCACCTAAATTAGCATCCGAACTAATCGATAGGATACCGCCGGATACAGTTGTGCCGCCGGCATATGAGTTTGAGCCACTCAATGTCCATGTGCCAGCACCTGCCTTGGTTAGAGCATTTGAACCAGTGATAACCTGCTGTATTGAACCATTACCAGCACCAGTAAATGTTACATTGCCATTAAACGCAGCTTGATATCCAACTGTTGAATCTCTGTACATATTCCAAGTAACGCCTGATGTCAACGTTTCAAAAGTTGCGCCACTTGATCCAACAGTGAAACCACGTGCTCCATTGTTGTAATCCATGGTATTGCTTGACCCTGCATATTTGAGAGTTCCACCATTAATCACCAATGCAGTCTTATCGTAGAAAAGAGTGCCAAAACTTCCGCCGTATGCCCAATCCAAGATGGATAAATTTGCACCAGAATTAACTGTAATGACCGGCCCAGAACCTCCAACTGTTGAGTAAATTTTTCCAGACCCGCTGATAGCAAGAGTTCCGTCATTTACTGTTGTGTTACCAGAGTAGGTATTGACTCCTGTAAGCGACCATGTACCTGCATCTGCTTTTGTTAAGGTACCTGTGCCCGTACCAATGATTGATGCAACAGAACCGCCTGATGCACCACCGAGTGTTAGGCCAAAGGTGCTACCAGTTATAGTGCCAGTATGGGTTAACGCAATCGATCCGGTTCCACCAACAATCGAGCTTGCACTACCTAAAGTAACGAGTCCAGCATAAGAAGCAGCATTTGAACTACTGTTTATTACTGCACCACCACCTGAGATGCCAGTGCCGTTTACAGTTAATGCTTCCGCATTTGAAATGGTTTGACCATTTAGGTCAAGTACTGCGCCAGAACTAATAGAAGTTCCACCGGCCGTTGACCCAAGAGAATTAGCGCTACCAAGCTTGAGTGTGCCTGCTGCAACTACAGTTGCACCTTCATAGGTGTGATAACTACCCGTAGGGGTCAAAATCATTGTTCCAGATCCAGACTTCGTAAATCCAGTATCTACACCAGAGCTTGATCTAAAGAAACTACCAGTAACTGTAAGTGTCTTGCCGCTTGCCACATTGAAAGTATTACCACCGCCGCCATTAAAAGTTATCCCCTGAGCGCTTATAGTGGAATCATCTGTGACTGTAACTGTTGAATCAAGCATCCATGTCCCATGTATTGGGCAATTTCCACTTGCAAGACAAGATGGATTTCCCCAGGCTATCTCACCACCGGCAAGCGTAACGGTTTTAAGATGGAAAGTAGTATTGAGCGAAGATGCGCTAGTTAATAATCCACCAGCGTTAATAATCAAGTTGGTTGATGAGGAATATCCCATTAACGAGTTGGCATCTGGACCTGCAACAGTAATGGTTCCGCCGTTCAAAATTTCAATGGTGGTTGCATAACCAAGGCCACCATTAGTGCCATTAACTCCATTTTGAACGGTTAGTGCTTGGGCCACATTTAAAGTTCCGCTAAATGTGTTATTTCCGTTAATTGTGATGACTCCAGTACCATTGAATAAAATCGTGCCGGCACCCGTCTCGATCTTCCCTGTCGTACTCGATCCGAATGTTTGATTTGCTGAACTTGAAAATTGGAAAGTTGCCCCGGAGCTAACAGTCAATGTACCTGCATAGGTGCCAGAACCAAGAGAGCCCGAACCATTAATAGTAAGAGTACCTGAACTTATAGTGGTGTTACCAGTATAAGTATTGGTGTTTGAAAGTGTGAGATTACTAGAACTCGATGTGTTTTTCGTTAAAGCACCTGTTCCAGAGATAATTCCTGAAAGAGTTTGTGCAGCACTAGAGGAATATTGGAAAGTACCGCTATTGATAATATCGCCAGCATAAGTGCCAGAACCTAGAGAACCTGAGCCCCCAATAGTCAAGGTACCTGAACTTATTGTGGTATTACCAGAGTAAGTATTCGTGTTTGAAAGTGTGAGATTGCTTGAACTCGATGTGTCTTTCGTTAAAGCGCCTGTTCCAGAGATAATTCCTGAAAGAGTTTGTGCGGTACTAGAGGAGTATTGGAGAGTGCCGCTATTGATAATAGCGCCAGCATAAGTACCCGAACCTAAAGAACCTGATCCACCAATAGTCAGAGTGCCCGCACTGATGGTTGTGGTTCCGGTATAGGTATTGGTACCACTTAAAGTCAATGTGCCAGCACCTTGCTTTGTTAGGGTACCGCCAGAGCTAGTTAGATTTGAAGCGAATGTGATGTTCTGACCATTTGTGTCAATCTTTATAGCTTGATTAGTTACGGTTGAAAATCTTGAAGAATAATCTGTTGTATTGCTAGAACTATATTTAAGAGAGGCTCCGCCAAATGTAATTGTTCCCGAGGCTCCAATAGCGTTTGCACTTCCGAGAATCAATGCTCCCCCAGTATTTAAACTTACTCCACCTGAAAAAGTATTATTTCCGCTGAGCGTTAGATTTGCCGATGCTGATTTATCAACGGATCCGGTACCTGATATATCTCCAGTAAATGTGAAATCAACAGAACGTGCAAAAGTCAAAGTACCATTATTAATAATTGATTGATTTTCTATAGAGGCTGACCCTCCGTTTCCAAGCTGGATTGTTCCGGAGCTGATGGTTATTCCACCTGTAAACGTATTAGCACCTAGAAGAGTTAGAGATCTACTTCCGGTTTTTACTAAGCCGCCCGTCCCAGCAATAACACCGTTAAACCATAAACCATTGGAATTGGTATTGATTGTTCCGCCACTTCCACTGAGTGTTATACCTCGCAAACTACTCATTTGAAGAGTTGAAGACCCAGTGATAGTCAAAGTACCGCCATTGATACCTAGATTATCTGCATCAAATGAGCCTGGTAAAGCACCTAGATTAAGGTCCGCGGAAATACTCAAGACACCCGCTGTAATAGATGTACCGCCAGTATATGTATTAGTCCCAGATAAGGTTAGAGTACCAGCACCAACTTTTCTCAAAATTCCTGCCAGTCCCGAGACATCAGCAATGACACCTCCGTAAGTCAAGGTTTTTGAAGTACTCACACTAAACGTATCTCCGCTAGTTCCAATTTGGATGCCACGCTTTGTATCCAATGTGAAAGTTTCTGTCGCCAACAATGTGCCACCATTGATGACTATCGAAGCAACTGTTGTTACCGAAGGAACACTTCCAAGACTACGATCAGTATTGATGGATAAAATGCCAGCGGAAATTGTGGTAGCACCTGTATAAGTATTTGTTCCAGTTAAAGTGAGAGTTCCATCACCAAGCTTTCTCAAAACCCCTGCAACTCCTGAGACATCAGCAATGACACCTCCGTAAGTCAAAGTTTTTGAACTGCTTACACTGAACTTGCCTTCACTAGCTCCAATTTGTATGCCACGTTTTGTATCCAACGACAAAGTTTCTGTTGCCAACAATGTGCCGCCATTGATAACTATCGAAGCAGCTGTTGTTACCGAAGGAACGCTTCCAAGGCTACGATCACTATTGATGGATAAAACACCTTCCGAAATAGTTGTGGTACCTGTATAACTATTTGTTCCAGATAAGGTCAAAGTCCCTGATCCCGTTTTTGTAAACGCTCCAGAACTACTCATCTCACCAGAAAAAGTCGTATCGAGAGATGCGCCTGCAGTTAAGTTGCCTGTCAAAGTGATGTTACCGGCACCAGATATTGAAGCAATTGTGTCGTTTACTCCCACAATATAAGTTGCTCCACTACTCACAGTCATAGCAGTGCTATTAGAGAGTGTGCCCGTTACATTCAGAGTACCTGCTGAGACAGTTGTTGCTCCAGTGTGTGAATTGTTACCAGCTAGAGTTAATGTTCCACCCGTGGCATTTACTGTTAAATCACCAGCCCCGGAAATAGTTCCTGATAAGGTTGCGGAAAACCCACTGCTAGCAAGAACAAAATTTGAGCCTCCAGTAGATGAAAAAGTGTGGATTTTGTAATTCCCAGAGCTTGTTTCCGTACCACCTGTAGCGATATCTGATCCAACATACCTTACGATAACTACACCAGATCCACCAGATGCTGTCACATTATTTTGAGAGCCACCCCCACCTCCGCCGAGACCGTTTGATCCGGCACCTCCAGCAGCTCCACAACCACCTGCCCCTCCACCACCAGATCCAGAAGCACAAACGCTACTATCGCTGGCAGTTGCACCGCCACCACCTCCACCATATGTAACATTACTTCCAGAAATATTAAAAGCAATGCCATTGCCTCCATTTCCAGGCCGTCTAAACGCTGTAGCGTCACCCCCAGCAGAACCAGCGCCACCCCCACCTCCGCCGGCTTGCACCCCCGATGTAATCGAGCTACTTCCACCAGGGTTACCATACGCAGTCCAACCACTTGGGACACTCTGAGAAGAAGCCGCACCTCCTTGCATGCTGCTAACGTAATTATCCTCTCCAGATCCACCCCCAGAACCACCTGCGGCACCATTTGCAGCAACTCCTGAGTTCCATCCATATCCTGCACCACCACCACCACCAAGGGCAGTTACCGATCCAAATTGACTATTTCCGCCATTATTACCAAGCCCGCCTGAACCTGGCGAACCAGAACCACCAGCACCAACCGTCACTGCTGTAGTAGTTCCTAAATTTATAGCTGTATTGCCGTAGACAACACCACCACCGCCACCACCACCGGCCCATCCATTTGTTCCGCCAGCACCACCACCAGCCACGATAAGAACTTGTAAATCTATTTGTTGAAATAATTTAATAGTAGCTCCACCGGTACCAATAACAATATCGTTTGAAACTGTGTTTCCATGGGCCACCTCTAACGTTGTGCCTCCGCTGAGGTATAACTTACCGTCTCCAGTTACTGAACCTGATCCAGATCTTAGAATCAAACCTCCTGTAGATGATCGGGTGATATCAGCACTAATAACAATGTTCCCAGCTGCTTGCAAAGTAAGAACTCCTGTACCTCCCGCATTGATTGCAGCACTTACCGTAATATTTCCGTCCTGACTATTACCTGTTGATCCAGTAAAAACAGTAACGTTGGAGCTCGCTAATGCTGAAGTTAATGTTGATACATTAATCACAGCACTATTGGCAGTAGCTGTGTAGCCAGATACGCCGCTACTAGAGCCAGAACTAATAGTGATATCTCTGGGGTCAAGCAACCACTGACCCATTTGTCCATTTGGAGCCTCAGAAGAGATTGAGACATTGTCAACATTTAAGTTGAAGCCAGATGTTTCAATCTGACCACCATCACCGCCCAATAAACCTGCTTTTGCAAAAATGCGGCCATTTGCAGTAGTTACTGAATTCTGATTGGTAACATCACTCCACAAAACAACTGTTCCACCATTACCATTTTGGGAAGCACTTGCATCAATGATGGCACTTTGATTCATGCTAACAGTGGTTGACTGGTGCACAGTGCCTGCTCCCTGCCAATCACCACCAACCAATACAGAACCACCACCAGTGTTACCGGTGACATCAATGTTGGTGCTGCTATCTAAAAGAATGTGATCTGCGGTTAAGAGAACTGATCCGCCAACAGTGGCACCAGTCGCTTGGATGGTGCTATTAAAAGTGAGGCTACCTGAGTTAGAAGAAATCTCAACCGTGCCTCCACGACCATTACTGCCATTTGTTTGAATAACTGAATTATCAAAAACAATATCTTGATATTGAGAGTTCAAATAAATTTGACCACCTTTCTCACCATTCGCTTTAAATGTTGAGTTATTAATCAGCAAGTCATTTTGTACATCAATCTTTATTTGATTGATTACTTGATTATTTAAGTTATTAGTTGCTGAGACATCAATATTCGTATTATCTAATGCCACAGAAATAGAAAACGGCAATGTGCCATTATCTGCATCATTGCCGATTAATATTATGCCACCTTGATTAAATCCTTTTGCCTTGATATTAGAATCATTGACCAAAGTATTATTAGCGGCGGATATTCCAATCGAACCACCTCGGCCATTTGAACCATTAGTTTGGATTAATGTATTTTGTAGGATTAAATCACCAGAGTTGGTGAATATTTGAATATTACCGCCATTATCTGCATTGGATTGAATAATAGCATTATTAATGTGAATATCATCTGCGTGGGAGATAGTAATTTCCCCACCACGTCCGTTACCACCATTCGTCTGTATAGTCCCCTCAATATAAATCGATCCCGTATCGTTAGCACTCAATACAATGGTACCGCCGTTAATGTCACCATTGGCCTCTAACCTTCCACCTGATGCCAAGGTTAACTCATCCGCTGCGATACGAATTATTCCAACAGTAGCACCGTTACTTGTGACGCCATTCACCGTAACCTGAGTTCTAGAGTTAACAGTGATAGCGCCATGGAAATTAAAAATGTTTGCCAAGATATTAACCAATGGATTAGCTCCTGCTCCAATGATGCTACCGTAACCTGTCACTGAGTTTACTGCGGTGATCGTTACCTTGTTAACCTCAATCTGACTGTTTTGGGCCAGGTTAACATTTTGAGCCTGAATCACTACTTCCAAAATTGAATCAGCTGCCTGATTGATGACACCATAGTTAAAGAAAGTGCCATCTGCTAAGAAAGTTAAGACAGTTCTGGCACTACCAGTCTTCGTGATAGTTACTCCTTGGTCAACCGTGAGGTTACCGCTGCCATTCTGAGTACAACTACCCCCTGAACAAATATTGCCTTGGACCTGAACGGTCACGTTGTTATTTTGCAACGCATCACTGATTACTTGAGCAAAACTAGTGGTTATTAGCAAGTCCATCGGATCCAATAGCCAAGTACCCGCTTTACCTAGGAGATTTCTGGCAGAGGTATCCACCTTGGTAGCACTGCTGATCACGAGAACTTCTTTAGAGCTGGTATCAATAAAGCCACCGTTGCCGCTAGTCTTACCGCCTTTGGCCTCTAAGAGACCTGAGACTTCGGTCTTCTTTTCAGAAAGGACAATGATTTGGCCACCATCCCCCTGCTCCTTCGCATTGGCCTTGATCTTGCTGGAATCAGCTAGCGCGATGGTGTTACCTCGGATATTGACCCGGCCACCATGACCAGTGCTGCCTCTAGCGTTCGCAACGATGGCACCTGAGTTCTCGACCTTATCGGCCAAGATCTCAATCACACCCCCATTGTTGACCATCGAGCTGGTACTGATGCGACCGCTGTTTTTGATGACCGAACCCATGAGCTGGGCGGCTGAGTTGGCAGCAATGACGACCATGCCACCATCTACCTGTACCAGTCGCTTGTTCTCTACTAGGCTCTTGTAGGCAGAAGCGTCGACCTTCACGGTCATGAGCTGATCACCACGGAAGTCCAAGGTAACTTGGCTGCCGCTGGCCAGGGCCACAGTATTGGCTGCTCCACCCTTGGCCAAAATGTATCCTTCATTGCGTACTTCAGGAGCCAATAAGGCGATATAGCCCTTCGGATCAGTGGTTTGAAGCTTGCCGTAATTGGTTACGCTGCCCGTGCCATTGCCTTTGAAGGTGTTCTTGCCTTCCATGAAGTCTTGATCGTTGATATCCATGGTGGTCGCCACAATGGCGGCCGCGTCTACTTGAGCGCCTTTTCCGAATACGACCCCGTTGGGGTTGGATATCACCACTTGGCCGTTTGCCTTGATCATGCCATCTACCTGGGTTGGCGTAACTGTGGTCACACGGTTCATCACGACCGCTTGGCTATTGGGCTGATTGAACTCCACCTTAGCATTGGCGCCAACATTGAAACTCTTCCAGTTAATCACCGCCCGTTGAGAGGCTTGCTGAACATTGAGGGTGTTGCCAACTTGGGTAATGGTGGCAGAACCTGCCGTGACCTTTCCAGCCGTCGGTAGCGCATCCGCAGCCGTTTGCGCAAAGGACAAACCAGCCCAAAGGCTGGTAGCAAGGAAAGTTAAAGTCAACTTATGCACTAGAAGGTCCACTGCACTTGGGCCCAGAGATATGCACTCTTGGACCGACCGTCATTGTTGATCCCCTTACCGTTGTTATCGTAAAGGGGGTTATGACCCAACTTCCAAGCAATCGAGGTACTCCAGATAATGTCCTTATCAGCCCTCTTCAGTCCAAGACCAAGTCCTCTCAAACTGTATGAATTATTGGCATTCGTATTGCCTTTTAAGGCGGTGTAGGTTGATTTAGAACGGTACTGCTGAACAAAGCCCGCATCAAAGAAAGCACTGGCGACTAATTTGTCCTCAAGTTGTTGCTGAACCTCAATGTTGATCATGGCTCCCTGCGCTCCAGCACCTTGAGAGCCTGGATAGGCACGAACACCATTGGGGCCGCCGAGATAAAACTTTTCTGCCGAATCAAGGTCAACCGAGGACATTTGGGCAGAAGCAGAAACTGACAACACCGTTTTGTCAGGAACTAGCTGTTGGTTTCTGGAAGCAGTCAGGTTCAGCTTGGTAAAGGTGGTCGGGGTATAAATCCCGTAATTATCTGGGTTTTCCGATCCAAAGACGATATGGCCCTTAGTCAGATTGGCTGAGCCGGCTAAAACACCCCCGCCACCCCATTGGTCAAAGCGATTTCCAGAGAAACCCATGACCAAGTTATCAATGCGGTAATCGCTACTGAAATCCCCTGATTGGACCTGCTTGTTCAAATACATTTTCCGATCAGCACCCGCCGTGAAATTGCTGTTTGCTTCAGCACTCCTGAGGATTGGGTAACTGAGATTGGCACCGACTGTTTTAGATCGACCAAAGCCGGCTGCGGAGTTTTTGGGATAGCTAAACTGACCCACGTTAATGTAATCAAGATAACTGGCGGACATGCCAAGCCTTAAGCCATCAGTGTTCAAAGGGACTGAGTAACTTGCCTGAGAAAAGTCCGAACCAGAAGATTTAATGTTACTGATCGAGAGTTGATCACCAAAATCATTTGGATTATCAAAAATAAAACTGATAATTCTTTGCCCCATGCCTGTGCTGCGACTACCGTAATTATTGGCTTCTAGCTTGCCTCTCACCGGCTTGGTATCGGCCAAACTAACCCGTAAATCTACGTCCCCGTCATTCTTTCCAGGTTCTATCTGGGTTGAAACAACTACGCCTGGGGTTTCATTGAGGATGTAGATGGAACGTTCAATATTTTGGGTCTGAACAATCTCCGAGAGCCTATTGGCATCGGTGATGTAGCGACGTGCGCGGTCTTCCGTGAAGCGAGAGGGCCCATTGGGCATGTCAATGTGAACGGCACCGAGTTTGGCCTCTACAGCTTTCAAAATCACAATACCATCAGCGATTCTTTGAGGCGGGACCGATACCTGAGCGAGTCTGCCATAGCTTTGATACAAAGCTGCTATCGCATCAGCGGCCTTCTGAAGCTCTTCAAATGGGACTGTTTTGCCGATCCAAGGTTTTAAAGTCTGCTGAATCGACTCCTCAGGAAGCGTCTGATTACCATCTAGCCGAAAACCTTTAATGGTCACGTTCACTTGGCTAGGCTTGGCTTCCTTAGGCTCAGCTTTTTTGGCTGGGGCGCTGGGCTGTGGCAATGCCTGTAGGTTTGGAATTTGCTTCTGAAGCTGTTGCTGTAGAGCACCGGCATCAGGACTTTGCGCTGCATACACGTGTGCAGTCATGGCTAAAAAGCCAATAACTACAAGGGATACAGAGCGAAACAGTCTCATCAGTACAAAAACAATTTTTATTTATTTGAAAAACAACTATTAATCGTGCGCACGCCCGCGATTATAGGGAAATGACCAGTTTAAGCAAGCAAGAACAAACACTAAGACGATGATTTAGTTAAAGAAAATATAAAAAATCAGCTTAATTTTTATGAAAAAAGAATGATCAAGTACAGCTGTATTTCAAGAATTTTTAGAGGTTACAAGTGAAAGAAAATTCACCGTAGAGTGAATACTTGGATAGTTAAGCAATAAAAAAGGTCGCCTTTGGCGACCTTGTTCTTAACTTTTTACCAGTTAATTTAGGTTAAGCCAAAATCGGAGGCTTGAGATGATTGGTTAAGCTTGGGCTCATTGTCATTTTGATTGCTCATCTGAGTATCAAGATGTAACTTTTTAAGATCCTCAACAGTTTTTAATCCCAACTTAGAAGTCATGCGAGAACGATGTACTTTTACGCTAGCTTCTGAAGAGTTAAGAATGATGGCCATCTCACCATTCTTTTTACCCTCGATCACCAATAAATATACTTCCCTCTCTTTATCAGTTAACTTAGCCAATAAAGCCAATTTATCTTCTTGCGAAAGTGACTCGAGATTTGTGACCGGTTTAGGCTCTAACTTCTTTTCAGCCTTATTAACTTCTTTAGCGTTACTTTTTTTATTACTAAATTCTTGATTATCAGCATTAGTTGATAAATCAATAGATTTATCAGACTTATTTTTATTCATTACTGATTCTGAATACTCACTCAATGCTTGTGAAGTTCTAGCGTGACCAATTAATATGTCTTGGGCATTTTGCAATGACCAAACCATGTTATTAATAATCGTGCTAATTAAGAAGGCAAAACCTGTGATTTTCACAACATCTGAAGTCACAACAATATACTGATCTCCGATTGCAGCCAAAGCACCCAGAGTTAATGCTGAGATCAGAATACCTTTTAGCCAGTAAATACCACTGATGACATATACATACTTACTCTTAAATGATTTTGCTTCAACCCCACTGAACCAAGCGATATATATCAGTGTGGCTGCCAAGGGAGCCAATAAAATAGCTTCCAAACTTCCAAGCGGTGCTCCTACCTGACGGCTAAACTGAAATAAAGCCGCTGATAAAACTACGCCACCCAAACATATGAGCATGGGTTTCTTCGGTAATTTAAATCCAGCCCACTTCCCTAAGCCAGCCAAACAAATTAAGTTACCTAATAGGATGGCTGTAGGAGCTACAACCCAGAATTCTGGTAAAGGATCCTGAATTAAAGCCAAGATCCCAATGAGCCCCAAGCCAATACAGGCTTGTCCTAAGGACCATAGGGGGACCATTGCTCCATTTTTTCTCAATAAAATCAATTGGCTAATGGCGAAGAATAAGGCAATCACTCCAGTTACGGCGATGATTGTTACGTTATCAGTGAGTAACATGGTTAACCTTTACTTAATTAAGAGAAAGGTGAATGTACTCTATTTACCAAAAATGGTAAATATGATTTAAAGTGTTTTTCCCGTTCAATCAATCATTTTATTTCCTTGCTCAAACGCTTTTGAATTGAGGCCGTCTGAGTTCAACCCCTCCCCGCTGCTCTGACCACCTTGATCCCATGGGTATTTGTTTGCGCTTGGGACTTTCATCAGCTCTATTTATTTCAGTTGGCCCATTCACTTTATTCTGAGTGCCCAGATTATGTTTCTTCATATTCTGATGAATTAAGGTTTGAAGTTATGAATAGTTAACGAATGGGGTCAAGAGCGAAAAACTCCATTTTTGATAAAACTACAAAATTTAACGTAATGTTTGCCATGACGAATTTTTAGGAGCAAAGGATGTAAAAAAACCATCCCTAGGGATGGTTTCACGATTAAGGCAATATGTGACTATTGAATCGCTATCTATATGGAGAGGTAGTTTTCTTGCCGAACATTTTCAGATCTGAGTCCTGGTACCCAGGTTTTGGTTGGTAAACCATATTTTTTCTCTAAGTAGGCTGCTCTCCCCTTCACCTCTTTCCAGTCGACTTCCAAATGAGGTCCTTTGAAAGCGATCACGACAATATTGCAGTCATGCACTTGTTGAAACACCATGACCCGGTTGTGAAAGGCATTGCAGATATTGATGATGTTGCTTCTATAGCTTTTGTGATTACCAAATAAGTTCACTGTCATGACCCCGGGCTCTTTGAGTGTGTCATAACAGCCCTGATAAAACTCTGGGGAGCTCAAAGCCGGACCTCTGGCCGTCGCATCATATAAATCCACTTGGAGCAAATCGATGCTTTCTGAGTTTTTCTTAGTAGTGACATATTTAAGAGCATCACCTTGAATAATTTCTAGGTTTTTATTAGGGGGTGGTAATTCAAACATAACCCGAGCTGCCACAATGACCGCAGGATTGAGATCAATCGCGGTGACTTGCGCTTTTGGAAAATGCTTATGAGCAAACTTGGTCAATGCACCTGTACCCAAACCCAACTGAACCATGTGGAATGGCTTATCCGATTTTTTAGATTGAGATGTTTTTAATCTTTTGTCATTGGGGTCTAGAAATAGTAAGCCAGCCATCATTTGTTGGGCATACTCAAGTTCAATGAAGTCAGGCTTATTAATGCGCATCGCGCCCTGCACCCACCAAGTTCCAAAGTGTAAAAAGCGCACTCCATTCTCTTCAGAGAATGTAACTGGTGCAAATGTTGGTTTTGGATCTTTTTTACTGACTGTTTTTCTTGCTTGTTTGCTAGCCATCGCGGCCTCCGATAAAAGAATAAGGCTCAACGCTTGTTGAGCCTTATGGTCTAGTGCTTGCATCAATTTAGAACGAATGGATCTTGTTTAATTGTTCGATTGAATATTTTGCTTACTCTTACTTTGTCCAAGCTCTGGCATTACGGAACATGCGCATCCACGGGCTTGCGCCATCAGCGATGTCAAACCACTGCTTTGGAGCCCAGCTCGTTTGAACAGTTCTAAAGACTCGCTCAGGATGAGGCATCAAGACTGTGAAACGACCATCTGGTGTGGTCAAGCCAGTGATACCATCTGGTGAACCATTCGGGTTCAATGGATAAGTCTCGGTTGCTTGTCCTTGGTTATCAACAAATTTGAGAGCCACCAAGCCTTTAGCTTGTGTCTGCTCTTTGTTACCTTGTTGACTGAAGTTAGCAAAGCCTTCACCGTGGGCCACAGCGATTGGCAACTGACTGCCTGCCATGCCTTGCAAGAAGATCGATGGTGATTGTGTCACTTCAACCATCACCAAACGTGCTTCGTACTGTTCGGATTTATTGCGTGTGAACTTAGACCATGTGTCAGCACCTGGAATGATGCTGGCCAAGTTAGACATCATCTGACAGCCATTACAGATACCTAAACCAAAGGTGTCTGGACGATTGAAGTAAGTCTGGAATTGGTCTTTGATTGCTGGATTGAACAAGATAGATTTTGCCCAACCTTCGCCTGCACCTAATACGTCACCATAACTAAATCCGCCACAAGCGACCAAGCCTTGGAAGTCTTTAAGGTTGACTCGACCCGCAATCAAATCACTCATGTGCACGTCATGGCTTGAGAAGCCTGCCCAGTCCATGGCATAGGCCATCTCCAGGTGCGAGTTCACGCCCTGCTCTCTGAGGATCGCAACCTTAGGTTTAATACCTTTGGCAATATAAGGCGCTGCCACATCTTCACTGGGGTTGAATGTGAGCTTGGGCTGCATACCTGTATCGGCCAAGTTGTCGATCAGATTGTTTTCACTGTCGGCGCAATCTGGGTTGTCACGCAAACGCGCGATTTGCCAGCTGGTGCTTTGCCATAGTTTTTGTAAGACATGGCGTGGTACATCCAAAATCTTCTTGGCATCCCGCCAGATTTCTATTTGACCTGTGGTGT
>JACCED012461812.1_pt1 | contig 18176 bp, 36 predicted proteins | sample 7455021 | NCBI WGS metagenome assembly JACCED01 (sample SAMN15323456, study PRJNA562643) | freshwater metagenome | isolation source: river surface water | place: USA:Blue River Watershed | collected 2017-08-19 | reverse complement strand
CTCCAATCTATCTCCTGTAAAATACTTTTTGATGATGGCAATAAATCTCTCGTAGTTGTCTTTCAGTTCTTTTTCTGTCTTTTGTTTCATATTCTATTTTTTAAGTTTTATTTTTAATCTTTTAGTGCTTCTGTGCTGTCTGCTCTGTAGTAGTAATAAAAAGATATCACAAACATACAAAAATTTTTTCAAATTTCCAAATTAAATCAAATCTTTTTTTGTTAAAATTTTGTAAAGTATCTCAACTTCCTCTTCGGTAGTCAATTCAGGCAAATCTTCATCAAATAATCGCATAGTATATAGGGTAACTCCTTCTTCTGATTCAAATTCAGTAGATTCGGATGACCATAATGCTGGTATAGATTCTAAATTTTCTTCTAATTCTTTTTGCGATACATCGATTAGTGGAATGATGTAATAATGGAATGAATCTTCTAATAATTCATCCTTCATTTCTATTTTAATGCACGGATTCCATTTTGTAAAACTTACATCCGTAATTGGGGTTTCTGGTACTATAATCATAAATTGATACGATATGATTGGCAAATATACGAAAAATATTTGATTAAACCAAATTTTGATTCATATTCCTATACCTTTTATTTTCTAATCCAAATCTAAATTTAATACCAAAATAATCTTCCAACATAGAAATACCTGTATTGGAATTATATAATTGTTCGTATGTTAGGATTAAACAATTTTCTAATTTTCTTAACATATCATTTTCAGATTTAATGATTTCACACATACGTTCAATATCATCCGATTTTTCTTTTAAGAATGATTCCGAAATAGAATATGCTGAAAACTTCTTACCATATATTTCGGAATAAACTCTACTTTCAGATTGCTGTCTTACATCTTCTCTAATTAGAATTATTTTTTTATCGAATAAATTCACAACACTATTATAATCAATTTCTGATGGAGTTAATTTTATCACAATATCATTTGGTAAATTATTTTTATTAGTTTTAAAATAATTGAATCTCTGATAATCGCAGTTAAAATTGAACATTAAAAAATTAGCCAAAGAAGTTGAGCCGGTTCTATACGTTGTATATATTAGTATCTTCATTCTTAATAAAATTTAATATAAACGTAGCAATATCATTATGCCCATCGTAGCTTGGATGATAATCTACAATACCACCATTTGTATCGTGATATATAGTTTTCTTATTATCAATAACATACCCATACATGCCTCTGTTATGAATTTCAATTAAGTTATCGGGCTTTGGAATATACATAGGCCAAATATCTTCATTTATTATATAAGATGTTATACCCATCTTTCTCAATAATTTACTCAACTCAATTATCCTCCAAATACTTCTTTCATAATATTTTTCGGTTGATATAAATTCTGAAAAGAAATTTCTAATGGTATCGTATTTTGTTTTATTTAATTTAAGAGTAGTATCATTTAGGTTTTCTTGTCCATTTGTATATTGTAATACATTCTCCATTTCGGATGTATATGCATCAGCTACATTTGTAGCGAATATTGTTTTGAAAAAATATGGTGAGTTTTGAGATAAAAATAAACCATCATCTCTTTTATATTTTCTATTATCATATCCCATTAAAGTTTTTTCTTTTAAAAATGGAAAATCATACCTACCGGTTGTAGATGTTTGTATAATTACAATATCATCCGATGATATTTCCGAAGCGTATTTTAGTGTTGTATCGAATATAGTTTCTGTTGAACTTCCATTCGCAGAAAAATCTTTCAATTCCATAGATAAAATTTTGGAAACGATTTCATTCCATATAAACTTATCTTCGGATATATAATCTCTATATGTTTTGTAATAAAAATTGTTTATATTTTCAGTTGAAAATGTACCTTCTGACATAAATTTACACCCATGTCCAGCGGTAAAACTATCCCCAAAAGTCCACAACTTACTCATATAACCTTTTTATTTATTTTTTCTATATCAAACTTATGATAATATATACTATCCATTTGCATTAAATCAATTAGTTTATCATAGTGAATTGGATAATCGGTTTTAATCATTTCCATTATGGTATCCTTACTATACCAAATATCTCTATTCGTAAAATCGAATTTCTGCTTATCATATGGTTTATAATACCCCATTGTTGATATGAAATATGATAAATCATTTAGTTCGATTATTTTGATTGATTTATTTTTATGAATCCATAAATCATAAAATTTTTTATACATAGAACCACTCCAATGGTCGCAACCACCATCGCTTATAAATCTATCTAACACCATTTCCGTTGTCATACCTTCCCACAATCTATGTCCATTGTATAAGTTTAACAATTCGGTTTGTAAAGCTGATTTTAAATGCTCTATTGGATTTCTTACTACAATAATTTTCCAATCAATATCATATGATTTATTCCAATCGGTTTCATTTAAGTGAATCAATTTTAGTGGTAGATTTAAACTTCGTAAATATCTTGTACCACATTTTAATGGGGCCATTATTTTATCATCGAAACAATATACAGTCATATTACATACGATTTAAAAAATATCTAAATTGAATATAATGTCCCTTCTCTCCAAAATTATCATCGATTAATTTACCATTAGTTTCCCAAGTTATATCTTCCGCTCCTCTTTTTATCAAATCATTTCTAAAATCGGATGTTGATATATAATATGGTTTATTTAAAGTTGTATCAAATGTCCAATACCTTATTTTAAATCCAATCAATTCTGATAATTTATTTATAACATTCTCCCAACCATATACTTCATTTAACCACTCCGAATTTTGCCTGTTAGATAGAATAGAGTTAACTACATTTATATCAATACCATTCAACAATGTCGGTGTATTGATATCATCTGCTTTGAATTGATTACTGCGTATTGTTACAAATGAATTAGTAGTTTCATCAACCAATCTAAATCTATTAATATATCCCCAACCAATAATTACTATATCATCTTTTTGGATTTGATTAATGCATTTACAAAACATATCAAATATATCGTAATTAGATTGACCCGATACTGCCATATTTCTTAATTCCAAATTCAATTCCTTAGAAAGCAATTCAGACCAAGTTTTTGGAAATACTCCGTTTCTATATTCTTTGTAATATTTAAAACGTCTTTCTTTGGTTTTACCAAAAATTGCAGAATTATTATCACCAAATATCCACAACTTATTCATACAATTTATTATAAACTTTTTTACTTAACTCATAGTGTGCACTTTCACTATAATGATAATCATTCACATCATTATTAGTTTCCAATGCTATGGTTTGCAATGAATTTAACCCATCTATTATAGATATATTTAAATTAGGATGTTGTGATTGAAATGGTGACCAATGTAATATCTTAACATCTTTTAAATACAGATTTATGATTTTAATAAATCTATTTAACTCATATTCGTATAATGGGTTATCTCTATTGATTAATATTTCATTTATTGTATTTAATGATATATTTCTATATTCAAACGTACTATCTAACGTACTTTTTTCAATAAATGATGATGGTCGTATCGTATTGAAACTATTCGTTTTATCAATTAACCTAAATCGTAACGTAGAACTCCATCCAATTATTACAATATCATCTTTATGAATTTTATCTATATTATCTATAATTGTATCGAATATTGTATAATTATCGGTAGCACTTATTGCTAAGTTTATCAATTTAAATCCAATAGTTTCATTCAAAAATTCAGGCCAAACTTTTGGTACATATCCTTTCCATTTGATATAATTTCTCCTCCAACCTTCAATATTTGTTCTATTATTGGTAGCTGAAAAAGAATCTCCAAATATCCATAATTTACTCATATTAATGATTTATTACTTTTAATTGATTCGTAGTTATTAATTACATCAATAAATTGATTTGAAATTAATCTATGAGCATTTTCACTAAAATGACTATCGATTATATCACCATTTGTTTCTTTAGAAATAATCTCTAATCCAACTAAACTATTGGTTGTAGTATTTAGCCCATCCGAATCTTGCCCAAATGGTGACCAATGTATTATTTTATTATTTTTAAAAACAAAATTTAATAATTTTATAATATTGTTTAATTCTTCTATGTAAGGTTTTGTATTTCTATTTACAGTAATATCTTTTAAAGTTATATCCGAAATATCTAAGTATGGAGTTTTTCTATTTACATCAAAGACTGTATCTAAACTCGATGGACGTATCGTATTAAATGTGCCTAACTTATTAACCACTCTAAAACGTAAAGTGTGCGACCAACCAATTATGATTATATCATTTGAATCGATTTTATCTAAATGAGGTATTATAGATTCGAATATAGTGTAATTATCGGCACCACCAATAGCATAGTTTTTATGTAATAAATTTAATTCATTTGAAATAAATTCACCATAACATAACGGAGTGTACCCTTTCCAATGAATATAGTTTGGTTTCCAATCCATTCCATTTAGTTTTGAAAATGGTTCACTGTAACTATCCCCAAATACCCATAATTTTCTCATATCAAAGTTACTTTATCTTTAGTTTTAGTTTTCATAAAACAAACTAAAGTAAATCTTTCACCATTAAAAACAGGGGATACATAGTGCTTATAAGCGCTTTGAAAATATACACAATCTCCAATAGATAAGTTTGAATCGATGGATTCAACAATTAAACTACCACCATCAAATGAATCATTTAATAATGTAATAGAAGTGTAATCCCAACTATCAATGTGTTCTTTTGAAAGTTTGGTATTATCCATTCGTAATACTTCACATTCGAATTCAGTTACATTGGGAATTTTTTGTGATAAAAGTTTTTGTATTTCGGAAATTTCGGGTAAATGATTTACGTTCCATGCATCCGCATTAGATGGTTGATTTTTAAAGATATTACCATCCTTCATAGTAATATCAGCCTGCTCATCTAATAGCAGATATATTTTAGGACACGTATTTAATTTGCCTAATATTGAATTACAAAATTCAGTAGAGAATTTATGTACATTGGATACATACATTTAACTATATAACTTTTTGCGATTTCCCTATTAACTATGAGCCGCCTTAATAGCAGTGAATATAGTTTGTAATAAACTCAAAGTCGCTTGCTTTTCGGCTGTTGTTAATGGTTTTTTAATTGGTTGTACTATCATATTCTAATTATTTATTACCACCAGTTCTTTCTGTTGTGGACAATTAAACTTCCAATTGAATTAAGATTTATTTCGTTCAAATCAGTTCCGGCTAAGAACACATCATCTGGTTCGGTATTGATAACAACAACACTACCACTATACCAATATTCATCTACTGATAGAATACTAGCCGTAACGTTATTCGATACTACCAATGAATCGGTTGGTTCAATTTCAGATATACTCTTAAATCTAACAACGTTTTCAGTATCTTTAACTAATAATATTTCCGTTTTAGTTAAAATAGAACTACCTGTCTCCGCATTTAATTCATAATTCAAATTACAAAGCCATCCTTCATATGGTTGAGATACTTTTCTCACAACCGATGCAGTTGTGTATGTTATTAAGTTAGTAATATCTAAAGATGATGACCAAGTTTGCTTAAAAGTAACAGTTTCGTTTGTATCTAATCCTGCTAATTGTATGGATTTTATAACATCGCCGGATTGTAAATCATCCATTGTTATAATCGTTTCATTTTCACCATCAATTTTTACTACCTCATAATAACCCGGAACTCCACTAGCCAATGTGTTTGGATTTGAGAAATACATATATCTCCACTTATTATTTAATAAGTTATCTGTATATTCAATTTCTCCTAAATCCAATGGAATAGGGTTTGTTACTAAATGTCCACCTATATAAATCATAGTTTCAACATCCTCTAACAAAATAGTCCAAGTTCTAATTACATCACAAATACGATTTTCATCCAATGCTGCTTCATTGAAATCATATTCCTGCATTAATGTATTTGGATTCAATGTATCCTTCATATCTGCCAACTCTTCATTAGTATCTATTTTATATAAAGCAGGATATACATTTTTCTCAAAATCAGGCAATATCTTTTTAACGATTACGTTAGGATGAATACCATTATCTGAAACTTCATCAAAATTATTGTAGGTTACATTATTGTTAGGGTTAACAACATATGTTTTTGGTAATATCGATTCGTTATTAGATTCGAATAATAATTTGATAATTTCGGATTTATCTCTACAATATGTATCATCTATAATCGCAGTTACATCATATGAACATCTTAAATAGAACGTATTTGGTTCTGACGTAATAGATGGTACAGTGATACTATTATTTGGAACAACAACAAACTCTAATGTAATACCATTCGTATTAGCCATACTTTGAAATACGCTTATAACGGATTCCATAATATGTTGTCTTTTATAGATAAGAACTAATTTGGTATAATTGTTCTCTTCTAAATAACTAAACAATGCTGCTAATTCTAAAAAATTAACATCGTTTGTAAATAAATCCGTATCAGTATTTATTTCCAAAAATTTTATTTCGTCTGCTAACCTAAGAAAATCAGACCCGATTAATACACCCTTCATATTTTGTTGTTGTTTAACTATAAATATATTATAAAATCGTTTTTATCATCTTCTCACCTTTAATAAATTCATCTATCTTATCTACATAGTTTGCCACATCGTTGTATATGAATACGAATTTATCTCCGAACTCCTTCTTATATGTTCCCATATTATTGTAAGCAAGATACCAACTATCGTTTGTGAGATTTTCTTTATATACCCTATCTCTACCTTCTATACGTTTAACGCACACATCTAAATCGGAATACATCATAATGAACATAGTATCATACCCAAGCTGATTCAGCATATTTCTTTGCATCAAAATTATATCAGAATCTCTACCAATTCCATCGATTACAATATTTTTACCATCTTCAATAGCTTTCTTTAATTTTATTCCATTTAAAAGTTTTGCTTCTTCAAATAAACCATTTGCTAAATTGGTTTGAGTATCATTGAAATCTTTTATTTTCAATCCTAACCCATTTGATATTAATAATTCTTCGTAAATTATATCAACATCGATATGAACGAACTCACTCAATTTGGTTTTGGCAAATGTGGATTTACCACTACCACCACTACCACATATGAATATAGCCTTTTTATTACTCATTTATAAATTTTTTAATACAATCTATATCGTATAATATTTTGGAATTAGTTGGTTCATCTTCCAACATACACATCTTATCTAATAAATGTAATTCAGGTTTTAAAACTCTGAATGTATAATCTCCATAATTGACTAAATTAAATAAATTGGTTTCTATATAATTTATAAACAAATGAAACTCATTTATTCCCTGCTTTGTTAAGCAAGTGCATATTCTGAATTTAAGATTCGGTTCTAAATTTAAAACCATTTGCTGATATATTTTGTAATTCTTATTTAATTGGGATTCGTATTTCACCCAATCCGTATTAAGTATATTCAAATCTATATCATCAATATCTCTATCGATTATATTTTGTAATCGTAAACTAAGAGAACCTCCGATTATAATATCACCATTTGTTATATTATAAATATCCAATAGTATATCGTTGTAAGAATTCTTTAGAAATGGTATCATATCAATTTCTTCTTTAATTTTATACCATCATTGATAATATTCCAATTCAGTAATTCGTATGCATTACTATTTGGGAAAACCTTTCTCAATTCTGTTGTGGTTTTTAAAATAACATCACCATCTTCATTTATAATCCCTTTTAATCTATCGGGAGCATTTTTGTAAGTATAGTGTTCCCAAAATGGAGTATCATTTCGATTATTTAAATAATGATAGTAAATAAAATTCATTATCTCTTCACTATATTCCGTAATCTTAGCATTAAACGCATCTCTATTAAATCCATTTAAAAAATAAGAATCTAATGAATTAAGTTGTATAACGCCCTGCATTATCGAAGTTGCTTCCAATGGTTCTATGAATCCCAAACTCAATCCTACGAAAATAACATTATGTACCCAAGGACTTGTATGTACGCCTGATTTGAATTTTATAACACGATTGGTAGATATCTCATATCCCAAATATTCTTCTATTTCCTTTTTAGCTTCTACTTCATTGATGTAATTATCATCATAAACATATCCACATCCCCATCTATTTTGCAATGGTATCTGCCACATCCATCCATACTTCATAGCAATTGCCTTAGTATCCGTATATTCGGAAACGTTTTCCATAGGTAGAAAATATGGTACGGCTGAATTTACTGTTAGGTAATCAGTATATGAAACCCAATCCAATGGATATGCTCTACTCATTAAATTATTATTCATACCCATACAATTGAATATGAAATCGCAATGGATAACTTCATCACTCTCTAATACAACACCACTTATATCACCATCACTTTTTTTAACAAAGTTATAAACGTTTGCATCGATATGCTTTACGCCTCTTTCTAATGCCTTTTCCTTAAAAAATTCTGCAACCATTCTTGCATCAAAATGGAATGAATAAGATTGTTTAGAAGAAAAGTAATGATTATAATATGTGTTTGGTTCTTTCCAATCCCTAAAATGTACTCCCAACTTATAGGTAGCATTTGTTCTACTTATGAATTCCTTTTCATCTATATCCACTTTATTTAGGAATTCAACGAATACGGGCACCGAACCTTCTCCTGCTCCCAATATACCAATCTTTGTACTTTCTATCAAAGTTACATTCGATTTTGGACAGAACTTATTTATATACAATGCCGTTAACCACCCCGCAGTTCCTCCTCCTATGATTAATATATTTTGTGGATACATTATATTAATTTTTTAACTTTGTTTGGTGAAAAATCATACACATCATAAATACTATTATAACGTTCTATAAATGAATCAGACAAACTTAATTTACATTCGTAATGTTTGCTAGAGTTACCTCTTTCTAATTTAAACTCTCTATTCAATCTATTTGAAACCCACTCTTCCATTTTATCCAATTGATTAAAATCAAACCATATAACAGATTCGTTATGTTGGTGGTAATATGAATATGGTGTAAACGCAACACTCAAAGACCATTTAGCATAGCTTGACGCATTTGGTAATCCATATCTTATACAGAAATCCTCTATCAACTGATTAACCTCACCACTATCGTATATGTTTTCTGATTTGTAATACAATATATCATCGTAATCCAATTTACTACATAAATCAGCAAACTCATACTCACCCTTTCTATTCATTTCATCTATAATATGTTTCCATATAGAAATGAATCGTTCATGTCTATTTCTATTTACTGAAATGATTGGTTGGTGTTTCCCATACCATTGTTGTAATTCGTGCACCCTAACGTGTCCGTGATTCATATTATCTGCTAACCAATCTACGGATTTATCGGATAAATCTATCCCCTTTAAGTGTTCGTTTTTCTTATCGGTAAAATCGACAATAGGAATACCACTCTTTAAGCACGATACGTGAAAAGCAGTAGAAGCACATCTCGGTAACGAAAGATATATAAACTTACTATCGACTAACATAATAAATTATGTATTTTCTACTTTGTTCCATTTACCCAAATCACAACTACCCATCTTAGGTGTAAAAATCTTTTTACCCAAAGGACATCCACACTCACCACAAACATATTGGAATACTACCGATTCTCTTCTACTATCACATCCCATACATATCGCCAATCTCTTCTCTGCTAAATCGGATTGTTCCTTTGTAGGATTTTCGGCTCTCCACCAACTAATGATTATTTCTTTTACTTTATTCATAGTTTATGCTGAAATTTGTGTAATCGATGGCATTCTTCATACATCTCCAACTTAGTTAACCTATTCATTAACCATTCACCCATCTTAGAAAAATCTTCTCTTCTTAGAGTTATATATACGGGTAGATTCTTATACTTAGCAAGAACTATCTCCTTACATCTTCTATTTGATTTCCAATTATCCAACTTATCCACAAATTCAGATAAACTTTTTTGACTCAACTGAATCCTATCCAACCGATTACTCCAATCCAAAGTAATCCATCCTTTCTCTAATTTCTCTAAAGCAGATATATTCATAGATAACAATATACAATTAATTATTCAAATTTCCAAATATATTTTAGGGGGGTGGGGGTTGGGGGCCCGCTTCGTCAAAAAGAAATTTTTTGTTATCTCTATTGATAGTTGCCCTTCTGTCTTTTGAGTTTTGATGGTTATACGATATCGATATCTCTCCATTTTAACCACTCCAACTTACCCTCCTTACGCTTCTTTTGATAATACCAAATAGGAAACCATCCAATTAGATATCCCATCAGGATGACAAAGGAAATCAATAAGAATGGTATCATAACAATAGATAGAAGTACATCTTTAATAAATCGTATCATCTTTATACGGTCTTAATCGCTTTCAATTGTTCCCTTAACGCTTTTAGTTCGGTATCCAATGCCCTTTGTGCATTCGCATCGCCCGATTGAGCAGCTTGGATAGTTGCTTCGTTGTTTGATATCCTTTGTTGAAGTGTAGTAGTTTGGGTTTTCACTTCCGTTTTCACCGATTCCACTTCCGCCGATTGCGCTTCGGCAAGTTGTGTGGTAGGTGTAGCTACCTTAGATGCCATTACGGAATCCTTCGTTACGACTTGTACTTCGAACTCTTCTCCCTCTGCGGACGCGAGAACATTATAGTTTGTAGTAGATGTAGGTGTACTCTTACCAAAGTAGAATATATCCTTTATCGTATTGAAATCAGAACGTAATTGAGCAATCCTATCATTGATTATCTTTAGGTTACCTTCTAATACCTTCTCATCTATTCTCTTATTCTCATCTAAGGGAGTAATAGGTAGAGAGTTAATACTATAATCACCTGAAAGATTTAAATCCCATATCTTATACTCATCTTTAGGTTTAGGGTAAGTGGGGGATAATGTCCAATTTATCTGCTCTATCAATCCCTTATAAGAATCTTCTATCGCCCATAGAACTTCTTTAACCCCGGCAAATTTACCCCTCTCTTTTTGCTTAGATATCGATTCCTCTATACCATCTAACTTAACCTCTAATATAGGAATAGTTCTTCCCATCACTGCTCCTAATACTTTACTATGCTCCTTATAAGAATAGTGGGGGTTTGTACGGAATGAATCTGCTAAGTTCCCAACTAATTCATCTGAACCTAAATAGTAATCCGTTCCCGCAATATGTACTATAACACCCGATACTGATAGAAAAGGGGTTACATCCAAAGTCTCCCTCCCTTCGGTTATCACAATCGGTTCGATGTCGTTAGATGCCGAGATTTTCCACACTCCGCTATTATATGTGTACCTTTGTGGGTTTTGTTCTAATTCTATTTGCATAATCCGTAAGCCCTTTTGTATATTGTTGAATCCTTTATATTCCCTTTACGTTTCCTTTGTAATTCGTAAACCTTTCTAATAACCGATTTATAGATACCTTCATCGATACTATTTGCTACAACCTCATTGATGATAGAATCCTCTCCATATATCCTATTCTTCTTTACCACATCTACTCTATCCATAAAGTTAATCATCGTTGCTACTCCTATTGAAGTACTATACTCCGATGCTATCTTCATATAATCCGTATCTCTTAACATATCATTTCCTTTGTTAATAAATATACCCATCCTCAATAAAAGGAAAACAGCTAAGATGGCTCAGAATCGCTAATGGTGTATCACACCCCATATCAAAATAGCGTTTCCCAGTCAAAAAAATTGACCGCAATATTTAAACGGACCCGACCCGGTCCAGGGCTAGCCCTCTTCTCTTGCTTTACGTGAAATTCAGTTGGGGGGGGGGTCTACTCTAACTAACTACTAACCGATGCGAATGGGCATAAAAAAAGGCCACACTCTTTTGGAGTGCAGCCTCTCTCGCTTTGCATGGCATGCTTCTTATTTACTCTTCACCTATTCGGTGTGTGTACTGCTTCATTAATCTATTAGCATTGTGTATTAACTCTCTACTCGTATATAGTGTGGATACTTTCATATCTTTAAACCACTTTTGGAACTTAGGGTCTGCCATTGTCTTTCTCCTTTGTTCTTCTATACTATGTATTCTATCTACATTACTATATTGTTCTACTACTATACTATTATTACTATTCATATATTAGCTGATTTTATTTTTATTAAGGGTGTCCGAATTGTTTCCTTTATGCCTGTGCGATAGGTGGGTTAATGGTAAGTGCCTCTTTAAGATATTCATCTTGCTCAGCTTCAAACGCCTCCGCTTCCTTCTCATAAGCCTTAATCATTTTAAGTGCAGCCCTCAATTCGTTTAACCTCTTTGATGCGGACCACTTAGGTGAACCATCCCTCATTGCACGGATACGTTTCATTAATACCGCCTCCGCTTTCTCTAATACTACTATTGCTTCTTGCATATGTTTACTTATTTAATTTATGTTTAATTACATTCCATAACTCACTATATAGTACTTCAGATGCGTATGCTTCCTTTTCATAGGGGTTAGTGCTATATGCTATATCGTTGTACTCTTTCCACTTAGATGTAAGGGGTTGTAGTGAGTGTGTCCATTCGTGTATGATGGTTTGTAGTAACTCCTTTACATTACTGATGTTGTTATAGTATATAAAGATATTGTGTTCTTGTGGGTCATACTCACCCATTATAGTATCCCAGCCTTTCCAATAGGTAACCAATAAGCTGAATTTCTTTTTGTTGTTATTACCCATATACTTACGACACCACGTTTCTGCCATCTTACCTATACGAACTACATCCTTTCTATCACTTATCTTGCTGTTTAGTTTCCATCTCATTTACTAATGTTTTTAAATAAAAATAGATGGCTATTCGGTTTAGCCATCTATTGTAATGTAACGCTTTGCTTTGTAAATGTAAATCAATCAATCAGAGAATAACCAAATAATACCGAATGCGTTGAGCGGTGGTGTGGATTCGAACCACCTCCTTCGACCTGGACAGCCGATGTGCTACCATTACACTTCCACCGCTTGTAGGGGGGGTTGCCCCCGTTTGATTACTTCACTACTGAAGAATCCACCTTAGCTGAATCAGCTGCTACTACTGTTGTATCTACTGCCGTACTATCTACTGCTGTTGAATCAGTTGCGGTTGCTGAACCATTACCATTACCTCCACATGCTACCAATGTAGCTGCTACTGCGAAAATTGCGATTACTTTTTTCATTTTTTGTTTGTTTATGTTTAACTATTAGTTTAAATTTAAGTAAGGATGGGACCAACCATAGTGCTGGTCCCTTCCCTTAGTGATATTAAGCCAACATTGCTTTCTTCACCTCTCTTGCTTTCTTCAAAGAAGTAGCGAATTGAGATTCACCTGCTACTCTCACTCTATAAGATACGGTACCTGATGGGTATGTAATCTTTTGAATGTTAGATACTACGGTCTCATAAGATGTAGAGCGTTTAGCCGCCTTACGAGATGGGGTACTCTTAGTACTCTTCGCCGGTGTGAACTTTGCGTTAATACCTTTAGCTCCTTTAAAGGTAATCGCTTGCTTTGTTTGCTTGTTTGACTTTGTAGCCATATTATACAATTTAATCCATTGGGTGTTTAATAACAGGTCCCCAACTTCACCTTTGTTATACAAATATACGAAATATTTTCGATATTGCCAAATTTATTTTACTTTATTCAGGCTGAAGCCCTTCCCACAACTCTTCCCAATTCACCTCATCGGTTTGGATTCCATCATCCACCTCATCCAAATAGTACTCAAAATGCCTCCTTAGATGTGTAGGACCGGCTGTGTTAGCGGCTTTCCTAAATACTGATTCATCTTCGGTTAACCAATTGTAAGCATTCCACGTATCCCAATTGGTCCACCCGTTATACTCTTCGTACTTCATTATTCAATATCATTTAAAGGTTCATCAAATTCACCAGCCAATTCCTTAGATGCAACTAAATCCTTACCGGCAGCAAGTATAGCGGCTTTTCCCATTGTAGGTGCTCCCTTACCGGCTAATGCACTCTTTTGTACTTTCTCAACTTCTTGCTTAGCTATCCACTTAATAGCGAACTCTTCACTACTGAATAGCTTTTCGATTCCTTTACGTTTGTGTACTAATTGTACCAATTGGGTACGTTTACGTCCTTCCTTAGTTCTTAGAAACTTCACTTTTGGGGTAATAGTGTAACCTTTAGGTATCTTATTCATAACTCATTGATTTGATTAATAACTCATTTACTATGTAAATATACGAAAAATATTCCGAATTGCCAAATATTTTGGGTACTTTTTTCTAACTGATTGATTATCAATGAGTTATATATTAGCCACATATTGGGGTTTACCATCCCATGCCTGCCCATTTAGATACCATTGGTAGTTCTTTTGTTGGACATGTACGCCAGGCAATCCATTTAGCCGCTCTTTTGTAGTGTTGGTTCGCCATCCTGCGGAACTCACCCACATTTTACCATCGGACTCCAATGCTGCTATCTTATTACCATGCAGTTTTAGGTAGTATATAGTACCCTCTCGGACCACACTCATATTAGATTTCTTAAATGGAACTCCATCTAAAAAGTTCCTAACCGATTCTTGTGTTATCTTTCTACTCATAACTCATTGTGTTTTAGTTAGTTGCTAAATATAATTTACCTTCTGCTACTCCCATTCCCTCACTATACTCTACCGCCTCCACCTCATCGTTAACCGCATCACCGCCGGCAACATATTGAATCTTTGGATACTTACTCACTACGGACCAAACCTTTAATAGTTTACGATACGTTTCCCTACTCATATCAGATTGCTCCGCCTCCACAATTAGATTATCATAAAGGTATCCATCGAATAAACCATATAACATATTAGTTAGTTCAAATGATGCATCGAATCGGACATCCCTAATGATATCCATAATATCACCCAATGTTTCAGCACTCATGTGCTCATGTCTATTGTATAAAGAATAACCCATAGTTTACTTATTTAAATAGTTTAATAAAGATTTCCAATCATAACATATCGTACATAACGTACCCATAGTAAGTGCTGCTACTGCACATCCCAATTCATTAAGGGGACCAGCGAAGTAAACATATTGTTGTGCAGTACCATCTATAATAAGATAGCCGATAGTGTAGGAAATAATAGCTGTAAGGATAATTTGATAATTTTTCATAACGATTAAGTTTTAAGGATTAGTGAATAGAAAGGATTTGGTCAATAGCTGATTTTGAAAAACCAAAAGCCTCTTTGATTTCAGCTCTCAACTTAGGTTCATTCACATAACGACCCATCTTAACGTTATAATCAGAAAGGATACGTTTAAGGGTAATATCTTCATTTCTGAACAACTTAATAAACTGAACGATTTCAGCGTATTGTTTCTTAGTTCTATAAGGTAGGTTAAAAGTTTTACCGAACATATTAGTGTAAGTAACTACTGGCGTACCAGCCTTAACTACTCTAGCGGTATTAGCTGGAATATTTTTATACATTCCGAACTTCTCATAATTCATACTTGCGTAACTCATAATAGATTGATTTAAATTGTTAACTCTCATTTACATAGTAAATATACGAATAATCTCCGATATAGCAATGGATTTTAGTAAAAAAGTTTTGGAAATATGAAAAATTTTCCTATTGAGAATCAACACGTTAGCATAACTCATTGGTAATCAAATCCCAATGCTTCCGCACTTAAAGTTATACTTTACTTTAAATAATAATATATAATCGATTGATTCCCAATGAGTTATGCTCCCCAATCTAACGGATTCATTTAACTAATTCGCAATTCTCAAATTACGAATCGCAACTGATTGATTATCAGTCTGTTATGCTTCTCACCGGAATTGCCCCACCCGCAACCGCCCTATAAAGGTACGAAAAAAAACTGAAAAAGTCAAGCCATGTGGATAACTTTTTTTCTTTGCTATGTGAATTTTTTTTCGTATCTTTGTAAGCTTTTGCGCTTCGCAGGACTGCCAAACTTAATCAGTTGCCGCATGCGCTGTGTTTACATTTGTATTCCCCTATACCCAAATAGCAAAATTTATTTGTTCACATTTGTAATTCAGGCCTGTGGATAAATTTTTTTTGCTGTGAACGCCAAAGGGTGGGGTCTATGCGCTTTCAATGCCACTTATGCGGTTAGCGATATATGTGTATTCCTATATATGTATATCAATATATATTTTGATAGAGTGTACAAAATTTACCACTTTATCCCACTTATTACCACTCTTTAGATAAAGTATTTATATTGACACCTTTGCGTAGTGTATTTTGATATGGCTATATAAGTGTTTTCGGTTGTGGGGGTTGGGAACTATCCCTTCTATACCTCCATTTTGGATTTAACATACTATCGAACCTCCATTCCCTTACTCCTAAATATTCTTTTAAGGATTCCATATTCTCTTTAGTATTGTATATCCCTTCATAGGTTATTTGATGTCCAATTATAGGATTCTCCCTTATTCTCTTATTCCATTCTCTTACCCGTTTCTTATTCTCTTCTATTCTCTCCTTATTACTCTCTAGCCATTCGTTTGTTATACTATACTCACTATGCCATACATTCGTATCTTCAGCCATTAGGATACTTTGTACACATTCCTCTTCATTCTCCCTTACTATTCCTATTATCTTATCCCACTTAATCCCTATCTCTTCAGTTAGTGTTTCGAATTCTTTTCCAGGGAATACCTTTACTATTACGTTATTCAATTCCTTTATTAGCTTCCTTCTATTATAATCTATTCCTAATTCGCTTCTCCAATGTGCAAAAGGTTCGTGTATATACTCTATACCTAATTCATAACTTAGCCATTCTCCTATCTTTGTCCCTCCTACTCTACTACCTGCTACTATTAATACATTCATATTAGCTGAATTATTTTTATATTGTTTTTCCAATGCGTTTTCTTTTATTTCGCATCATCTAACATTTGTTGTAACTTTTGGATTTCCCTTTTTACTTCAACACTCATCGGTTTACCCTTCAACTCTAATATCCTTTTTTGAATTGCTTCCTTTAAACTCATCTTTACTTAATTTATCAATTTCACCAATTTCTCTTAATATCTTTTCTTTACTCACTATCAATCTGCCCATCACTCCCTTAACTCCAAAAACGATTTCGGTTTTCCGTACCTCTAATATCGTTGGCGTTCCGTATTCCTTTGGATTCTCCGTTAACCATTTTGTTAACTTACCTTCCCACCACACTTTTGGGTGTAACCATTTTCCGTACTTACTCCAATTCATTATTTTATATTTTCTATACTCTTCTTTACATCCATATACCATTCCCTCTTTGATTGCTTAAATAGCATAGATTCATTCACCACTTCTAACATTTCATCTATCGCTTTTATAGCACATCTTTTTGCTACCTCCGCTCTTTGTTTATTGGTATGAGCAAAGGGAATTGTTTCGTAATAAAACATAAATAGTTCGTATCCTTTACTACTTGCACTCACAATCGAATTCACTTATTACTTTATAACTCCATCCATCCCTACCATTATTTCCACAAAGTACCCCTACAATAAAATCATGCGCATCACTATGTGTTTTGAATTCCGTTCTCACATCGTAACAATCGCCCATTCCGCATATTTGATGCGTTACCCAACTCCAATAAGGTATTCCTAAAAACGATTTTTTACGTTTGATTTGATATACTTTACTTTTTTCCACTCCGTATTCATCGTGGTACTTCGCTTCTACGATTTGATAGTGCATAAACTTTATTTTATTTCGTACAATAATTTACTATTTAAATACATACTCGCCGCAATAAGAATTAATCCTATTCCACCTAAGCCCGGTGAATCATCTATTTCACCCAACACTATCGCCATACCTCCCACTACACACACTACATTTGTCGCCAAACCCTTTAACATTCGTAAACGTTTTTCCGTTCTCATATTATTTTATTTTACTTTTAATATATTGTATCACCATTCCTATTGGTGTTGAATACCATAACGCCTGCCATCTCTTTCGCCTTTCCTCTCTTAATTCCTTCAATCGTTTTTGATATTCAATAACCTCTAATGCTGCTCCCATTGGTATTGGTTCACCCTTTCGTACCATATCCGAAAGTACTTCTAATCTTTCATCTTTCATTATAAGTTATATTTGTTT
>JACCED010871762.1_pt1 | contig 18177 bp, 18 predicted proteins | sample 7455021 | NCBI WGS metagenome assembly JACCED01 (sample SAMN15323456, study PRJNA562643) | freshwater metagenome | isolation source: river surface water | place: USA:Blue River Watershed | collected 2017-08-19 | reverse complement strand
CCTCCGGCCGCGAAGCGTATCCTGGCGACGTGTTCTATCTCCACTCCCGCCTGCTCGAGCGCGCCGCGCGCCTCGACGGCAAGGGCTCGCTCACGGCGCTCCCGATCATCGAGACCCAGGCCGGCGACGTGTCCGCCTACATCCCGACCAACGTGATTTCGATCACCGACGGTCAGATCTTCCTCGAGACCGACCTCTTCAACCAGGGCATCCGCCCCGCCGTGTCCGTCGGTCTTTCCGTCTCGCGCGTCGGTTCCTCCGCCCAGATCAAGGTCACCAAGCAGGTCGGCGGCAAACTCAAGGGCGAGCTCGCCCAGTTCCGCGAACTCGCGGCCTTCGCCCAGTTCGGCTCCGACCTCGACGCGAAGACCAAGGCCACCCTCGACCGCGGCGCCCGCATCGTCGAACTCTTCAAGCAGCCCCAGCTCAACCCGATCGCGATCGAGGTCCAGGCCTCCGTCCTCTGGGTGCTCCAGAAGAACTACTTCGATTCCATCGAAGTGAAGTCCATCGTCGCCGCCGCCAACTCGCTCAAGGACTTCCTCACCACCCGGAAGTCGGACCTGCTCACCAAGATCCGCACCGAGGCCAAGCTCACCGAGGAAATCGAGTCCGGCCTCAAGGCCGCCGCCGACGAGTGGAAGGCCTCCTTCGCCGCCAAGTAATCCCTGCGGGAAATCTTACGATCCGCTTCGCCGTCCGTCGCACCCGCGCTCGCGCCGCCTGAACCGCCCATCGTAACTCCAAACTCGACACTCTAGATGGCTTCCCTTCGCGACATCCGCCGACGCATCAAGTCGGTCAAGAACACCCGCCAGATCACCAAGGCGATGGAGCTGGTCGCGGCCTCGAAGATGAAGAAGGCGCAGCAGGCCGCCCTCGCCGGCCGCGCCTACGCCGGCCTCATGGCCGAGATGCTCGCCGCCGTCGCCGGCCGCGTCGAGGAGTCCCACCACCCGTTCCTCACCCGCCGCGACGTCAAGGTCCGCGGTATCATCCTTGTCACTACGGACAAGGGCCTCTGCGGTCCGCTCAACGCCAACCTCTTCAAGCTCGTCACCGAGATCAAGGAACCCGCCAAATACGCCGTCATCGGCCGCAAGGGCGCCCAGTTCCTCGCCCGCACGCGCCGCGACCTCCTCGCCGACTTCACCGTCACCGACCGCGTGCCGTTCGCCGAGGTCAAGACCGTCGCCGAGTTCATGGTGAAGCAGTATCTCGAGGGCGCCGTCGACACCGTCGAGCTCATCTATCCGCACTTCCGCAACACCCTCATCCAGACGCCGACGAATCTCCCGCTGCTCCCGCTGCAGAGCCTTGCCGCCGTCGTCGCCGACCTGCGTGCCGATGCCGGCGGCACCGCCCGCACCGACGATCGCGAGGTCCAGTTCGAGCCCGACGCCCAGAGCGTGCTCGACGCGCTGCTCCCGCTCTACGTCAACCGCGAGATCTACCAGCACATCCTCGACGCCAAGGCCTCCGAGCACAGCTCGCGCATGGTCGCGATGAAGACCGCGAAGGACAACGCCACCAAGCTGATCGGCGACCTCACTCTCGAATACAACAAGGCCCGCCAGGCCGGCATCACGCAGGAAATCCTCGAGATCGCCGCCGCCTCGTTTGCCACCACCTGATCCTTTAGCATCCCCCGCCCACCGTCTCCGTCATGAGCAATCAAGGCAAAATCGTCCAAGTCATCGGCGCCGTCGTCGACGTCCAGTTCGCCGAGAGCACCATCCCGCCCATTTACCAGGCTCTCACCGTCGACTTCACCGTCGCCGGCAAGAAGGAGACGCTGACCCTCGAGGTCCAGCAGCACCTCGGCGAAGGTCTGGTGCGCGCCATCGCCATGTCTTCGACCGAAGGCCTCGTGCGCGGCATGCCCGTCGCCAACACCGGCGCGCCCATCTCCGTCCCGGTCGGCGAAGGCATCCTCGGCCGCATCTTCGACGTCACCGGCACGCCCGTCGACGGCAAGGGCCCGGTCCCGCACACCAAGCGCTACCCGATTCACCGTCCCGCCCCGGCCCTCGCCGAGCAGGACACCAAGGCCCAGATCCTCGAGACGGGCATCAAGGTCATCGACCTGATCTGCCCCTTCATCAAGGGCGGCAAAGCCGGCGCCTTCGGTGGTGCCGGCGTCGGCAAGACCGTCGTCATTCTCGAGCTCATCAACAACGTCGCCAAGGCCCACGGCGGTTACTCCGTGTTCGCCGGCGTCGGTGAGCGCTCCCGCGAAGGCAACGACCTTTACCACGAAATGTCCGAGGCCGGCGTCATCAACCAGAAGGACCTCGGCAAGTCCAAGGTCGCGCTGGTTTACGGCCAGATGAACGAACCGCCGGGCGCCCGTATGCGCGTCGCCCTCTCGGCCCTCGCGATGACCGAATACTTCCGCGACGAGAAGAACCAGGACGTGCTGCTCTTCATCGACAACATCTTCCGCTTCTCGCAGGCCGGCTCCGAAGTGTCCGCGCTCCTCGGCCGTTCGCCCTCCGCCGTCGGTTACCAGCCGACGCTCTCCAACGAGATGGGCCTCCTCCAGGAGCGCATCACCTCGACGAAGAAGGGTTCCATCACTTCCGTGCAGGCCGTTTACGTGCCCGCGGACGATTTGACCGACCCCGCTCCGGCCAACACCTTCGCCCACCTTGACTCGACGATCGTGCTCGAGCGCTCCATCGCCGAGCTCGGCATCTATCCCGCCGTCGACCCGCTCGCCTCCGTCTCGAAGGCCCTCCAGCCCGACATCGTCGGCGAAGAGCACTACAAGGTCGCCCGCGAAGTGCAGCGCGTCCTCCAGCGCTACAAGGACCTGCAGGACATCATCGCGATTCTCGGTCTCGATGAGCTCTCCCCCGAGGACAAGCTCACCGTCTACCGCGCCCGCAAGATCCAGCGCCTCCTGTCGCAGCCGTTCGCGGTCGCCGAAGTCTTCACCGGCACCCCGGGCAAATACGTCCCCGTCAAGGAGACCGTCCGCGGCTTCAAGATGCTCCTCGCCGGCGAACTCGACCACATCGCCGAGACCGACTTCTACATGAAGGGTGGCATCGACGAGGTCATCGCCGCCGCCGGCAAGAAGTAACCCGCCCCGCGCGTTACCGGAGCGTTCCCGCCACCATGCCTCTCACCCTCGAAATCGTCACCCCGGAAGCGAAGGTCTACTCCGACACCATCGACTCCGTCGTCATCCCGACGGTCGAGGGCGAGATCGGTGTGCTGCCCGGCCACATCCCGCTGCTCACCCAGGTGGAGCACGGCGAACTGTGCGTCACCAAGGGCAACGCCCAGCAACTCCTCGCCGTGAGCGGCGGCTTTGCCCAGATCGACGGCGACACCGTGCGCGTCCTGGCCGAGCACGCCATCACCGAAGAAAAGATCGACGAGAAAGCCGTGGAAGATGCCCTCAAGCGCGCCGAGCAGGAGCTCGCCGACGCGAAGAACATCGACCCGCAGCAATACGAGAACCTGCAGAACCTCGTCCGCTACTCGGGCGTGCAGCTCGCCGTCAAACGCCGCCGTCGCTGACCCTTTTTCAAGGCTCGACCGCCCCCGCGCTCGGGCCTTTTTCTTCCCCCGCCACTGAAACCGAGTCTCAATACCGCCGTCTCATCGTCTCGGATGCACTCGCAAACCCCCTTCGCCCCGCTGCCGCTCTGCCAGCTTCCCGCCGGCTCGCGCGGTCGCGTGCGCGAGCTCACGGGCAATTCCGACTTTTGCCAACGCGTGCGGGAGATGGGTTTCGGTGAGTCCGCCTTTGTGACCAAGATCGGCGGCAGCGGCCCGTTTATTTGCCAGGTCAACGGCACCCGCATCGCCCTCAGTCACAGCGCGGCCATGTGCATTCTGGTAGAGCCCGCCGGCCGCTTTTGACGCGGTCCCCCGCCCCATGAAACTCTCGGAGTTGTCCGTCGGCGCGACCGCCGTCGTGCGTGAATTCCCGGCCACCGGCAACGCCTTCGTGCGCCTGCGCGAGATGGGGCTTCTCGCGGGCACGCGTCTCACGCTCATCCGCACAGCCCCCCTCGGCGACCCGATCGAAATCAAACTGCGCGGCTATCACCTGACCCTGCGCAAATCCGAAGCCGATCACGTGATCGTCGAGCCGACACCGTGATATGGCTCTGCCGCCGCACATCGCCACCGCGCCTACCGCCAACCCCGGTCGCACCCCTGTTTACGCCCTTGTCGGCAACCCCAACTGCGGGAAGAGCACTCTCTTCAACGCTCTCACCGGCCTGAAACAGAAGGTCGGCAACTATCCCGGCGTCACCGTCGAGAAAAAGGTCGGCACCGCCTATTCGCAACACGGCCAGCCGATCACTGTCATCGACCTGCCCGGCGCCTACTCGCTCGCCGCCCGTTCTCCGGATGAAGCGGTCACCCGCGATGTCCTGCTCGGCCGCCGCGCCGACACCGCGTTGCCCGACCGCATCCTCTGCATCGTCGACGCCAGCAATCTCGAGCGAAACCTCTACCTCGTTCACCAGATCCTCGATCTCGGCCGACCCGTCATCGTCGTGCTCAACATGATGGACCTCGCCGCCACCGCCGGCCTGCAGGTCCAGCCGGAGCGTCTCGAGGAAGCGCTCGGCGTGCCCGTCATTGCGTGCGAGGCCGTCCACGGCAAAGGCCTGATCGACCTGAAGCTCGCGATGAGCCGGCCCGATCTTCCCCTCTCGAAACACGCCTGGGACGTCCCCGCCCGCATCGCTCCCGCCGTCGCCGAACTCCAATCCTCGCTCACGGCCCACGACGGCAAGCCACCGCTCATCGCCCGCGCCGAAGCCCTGCTGTTGCTCACCGACCAGGATTCCGTGCGCGTCGCCGGTTCGACCCCGCTGCACGCCCGCACCGCCGAGGTCCTGAAAACCTGGCAACAACGTTGGTCCGCCGAGGGCACCGACTGGGCCGGCACCCTTGTCAATTCCCGCTACGATGTCATCGGCCGTATCGCGGGTGAAGTCGTGACGCCGGCCGCGGTCGCCGCCGGACCCAGCGTGTCCGATCGGATCGACGCCGTCGCGACCCACCCCGTCTGGGGCTGGCTCACGCTCGGTGCCATCATGGCCGCGCTGTTCCTCAGCATCTTCACGCTCGCGGAGTATCCGATGGCGCTGATCGAGGACGGCCTTGCCGCGCTCGCGGATCAGGTCAAAGCCGCCATGCCCGAAGGCGACTTGCGCGACCTCATCACCGACGGTGCGATCGCCGGCGTCGGCGGCGTGGTGGTGTTCCTCCCGCAGATTCTGATTCTCTTCTTCTTCATCGGCCTGCTCGAAAGCACCGGCTACATGGCCCGGGCCGCCTTCATCATGGATCGCCTGATGAGCCGCGTCGGCCTCAACGGCAAGAGCTTCATCCCGCTGCTCAGCTCCTACGCGTGTGCGATTCCCGGCATCATGGCCACGCGCACGATCGAGGATCAGAAGGACCGCCTCGTCACCATCCTGGTTGCGCCGCTCATGAGTTGCTCCGCGCGCCTGCCCGTCTACCTGCTCATGATCGCCGCGCTCGTGCCCGGCGACCAGGTCCCGGTCGGCACCAAGATCGGCATCATGCTCCTGATGTATGCGCTCGGCACCTTCGGGGCCTTCGGCTTTGCGTGGTTCTTCAAACGCACGCTGCTCAAGGGCGAACCGCCGCTGATGATCATGGAACTGCCGCCCTACCGCGTGCCGGGCTTCAAGGACGTCGCGCTCCACATGCTCGAGCGCGCCTGGATCTTCCTGCGCCGCGCCGGCACCGTCATTCTCGGCATCAGCATCGTCCTCTGGTTCCTCGCCGCGTATCCGAAAGCTCCCGACGGCGCGACGCCGCAGCAGCAGCTCGCGCAGAGCTTTGCCGGACGCGCCGGCCATGCGATCGAACCCGCCATCAAGCCGCTCGGCTTCGACTGGCAGATCGGCATCGGGCTCATCAGTTCTTTCGCGGCGCGCGAGGTTTTCGTCTCCACCATGGGCGTCGTCTTCAACGCCGAGGCTTCGGATGAAGACACCGCGCCGCTGCGTCAGGCGCTGCTCGCCGCCAAGTGGCCCGACGGCCGCCCGCTTTTCACGCCGCTCGTGTGCTTCACGCTCATGATATTCTACGTGTTCGCGATGCAGTGCATCAGCACCATCGCGATCGTGCGCCGTGAAACCAACTCCTGGCGTTGGCCGCTTTTCCAGCTCGGCTACATGACCGGGTTCGCGTGGCTGCTGTCCTTCGTCGTTTTCCAGGGCGGCCGCGCCCTCGGTTTCTGAGGCCGCCGATGTCGCCCGAAGTCCAGACCCTCGTCGCCCTCGCGGTCGTTGCGGTCGCCGCGATCTGGCTCGCCTTGCGCGCCCTGGCCAAACGCCGCTCACCGGGATGCGGCCACGACTGTGCCTGCCCGGGCAAGCAGGGCTTGAAGAAAAACCTTTAGCGCGGGCGCTGCGCCCGCGGCCGGAGGACGCTGAGGAGCTGTGCGCCGCTACGAATCCGGCTGCACGTCGGTGCAGCCTCTCAGTCCGACCCGAACCGTGACGACGCTTGGACGCACCCGGAAAATCGGCGGCCGCACGCCGTCTGGCGAATCGGACATCTTGCCGCGCTGGCCATTGCCGGCCCGACCCTTCACCGTGCGGCGGATGATACGGCTTTCACCTTCCCTGGTCCTCGGTGCCGCGGACCTGGCCGCGTCCACCGCGAAGCAATCTCCCCGGAGCAGGCCATGAGCGTCGCGGTTGCAGGACTCGGCGAAGTGCTTTGGGACCTGTTGCCCGGCGGGCGTCAGCTCGGCGGCGCGCCCGCCAACTTCGCCTATCACGCCGGCGCGCTCGGCGCCCGTGCCGCCGTCGTCTCGCGGGTGGGCCCCGACGCGGCCGGCCGCGATCTGCTCGATCGCCTGCGGCTGCTCGGACTCGATGTTTCGGGTGTAGAAATCGATGGTGCCGCCCCGACATCCACGGTGTCGGTGGAACTGGGGGCCGACGGCCAGCCGCGCTACGTGATCCACGAAAACGTCGCATGGGATCGTCTCCAAGGCGTCGCGGCCGCACAGAGTGCGGTCGCGCAAGCCGATGTGGTCTGCTTCGGCACGCTGGCCCAGCGCGACCCGGCGGCGCGGACCGCTCTCCGCGCCTTGGTGTCAGCCGCGCGCGACGGCGCTCTGCGCATCTTCGATATCAACCTGCGCCAGCACTATCACAGTGCCGAAGTCATCGCCTCGTCGCTGGCGCTCGCGCACGTCCTCAAGATCAACGACGCCGAACTCCCGGTCGTGGCCGCCCAATTCGACCTCGTTGGCGACGAGCGGACCCAGCTCGCCGCTTTGGCCGCGAGGTTTTCCCTGCGGGCGATTGCGTATACCCGCGGTGCTCGCGGCAGCCTGCTTTACTCCGCCGGCGCGTGGTCCGACTTGGCCGCCGCGCCGATCGCGGTCGCGGACACCGTGGGTGCCGGAGATTCGTTCACGGCGGCGCTCGCGCTCGGGTTGCTCGCCGGGTGGCCGCTCGACGTCGTGCATCGGCAAGCGGCGGCGATCGCCGCCTATGTTTGCACGCAGGCAGGCGGCACCCCCCCGCTCCCGGCGAACCTCACGGCGCCGTTTTTGGCCTTTACCCGACCCTCCTCCTGACTCTCCGGCCGTGCCGGCATGTCTGCGAAACCGCGAGGGAGGGCAGGGGGGGCGGCAGCCTATGCCGGTTGCGGGCGAGCCGCCGCTTGGCGCGCGATCGGCAGGACCGCGAGGGCGGCGATCAGACACAGCAATCCCGCGCCGATAAAGGCCCACGCATAGCTGCCCATCGCCGTGCGCACCGCGCCGGCGGCATACGCCGCGAACGCCGCTCCCACCTGGTGCGCGGCCACCACCCAGCCGAAGACGATGCTCGCTTTCTCCCGGCCGAAAACCTCGCCGGTCAAGCGCACCGTCGGCGGCACCGTCGCAATCCAGTCCAGTCCGTAAAAAACCGCGAACACGGCCAGCCCGGCCGTCGGACCGAGCAGCGCCTGGGGCAGGAACAGCAGCGAGATCCCGCGGAGCCCGTAGTAACCGAAAAGCAAATACCGGCAGTTCCAGCGGTCGCTCAGCCAGCCGGACGCCGTCGTCCCGACGAGATCGAAGAGTCCCATGGCGGCCAGCAGACTCGCCGCCCGCACCTCCGGAATGCCGCAGTCGAACGCCGCCGCCACCAGGTGGGTGCCGATCAGGCCGTTGGTGCTCGCGCCGCAGACGAAGAAGGAGCCCGCCAGCAGCCAGAAATCCCGCACCCGCACCGCCTCCGCGAGCACCGCCAGGGCCCGCACCGCCGGATTTCCCGCGGCGGCCCGCCGCGCCGCCACCCGGGCGGGATCCTCCGCGACGCCGGTTTCGCCGTAAGCGCGCAGACCGACGTCGCCGGGATCGTCGCGCATGCGCCACGCGATGAGCGGTGCCATCGCCAGCGTCGCGCCCGCGACAATGAGGGGCGCCGCCCGCCAACCGTCGCTCGTGGTCGCGGCGGCCAGCCACGGCAAAAAGACCAGCTGGCCGGTCGCCGTGCTCGCCGTGAGCACGCCCATCACCAATCCGCGCCGGGCCGTGAACCAGCGATTGGCCACCGCCGCGCCCAGCACGGTCGCCGCGAGTCCCGAGCCGGCACCGACCACGAAGCCCCAGAGCACGACAAACTGCCAGAATTGCGTGGCCAGCGTCGACAACCCGTAGCCGGTGCTCAGCAGCAGCATCGCGGCCACCATGCAGCGCCGGAGCCCGAAACGTTGATACAGCGCCGCCGCGAAGGGACCGATCAATCCGTAGAGAAAGATGTTGATCGAGACGATCGACGACACCGTCGCGCGGCTCCACTGGAACTCGTTGCCCAGCGGCAGCAAGATGACCCCGGGCGCTGCGCGCGCGCCGGCGGCGGCGAGCAACGTGACGAAGGTCACCGCGGCCGCGACCCAGGCGTAGTGCAGGCGCGGACGGGTCGCGGACTCGGCGTTCATGGCGGCGGACGCTGCGGGCTTCCGCGCCGCGCAGCAAGCTGCCCTGCCGCTGTATCGTCCGAGGAAGCGGAGTGCCGTGCCGGTCGGATGCGGTGCGGTGCCGTGCCCCGTGGTCTGCCCGCGCGGGGGCCGTTCGTGGCCGCGAAAGTCCCCGGGCGCGACGCGGGTCGGATGACGGCGATCGTTGTCGTTCGGTTTGGAGCCACGGCGAAAGACGCCATGCTCCGGCTTCAGGTCCACGCTCCGTCCCGCCCCGGACCGATTGCCCCGCGAACTGGAGGCACCCGATGCCCTCCGCCGCTTCGGCAGCGGCTGGCTCGGCGGTGTGATCGGGCTCGCGTTGGGGGCGGGCGGCCTGCTGCTCGTCCTCTCGCTCCGGGCACCGGGAGCGCTTTCCATGTCGGAGATCACCGCGCTGCATCGCAGCCCCGGCTTCCGGTTCGTCGTGCTCGGCGTGCTGGTGGCGGCCTTTGGCTGCTCCGCGCTCAGCCTGGCCCGGCGGCGCGAGCGCATCCCCGGCACGCTCGGCTTGGCCGCGACGCTGGTCGCCGCCCTGCTCGGCGGGGCCCAAGCGGATGCGCTGGTGCCGGATCCGACGTCGCTGTTCCTCGGGCTCGATTTCTTCGTCCTCAACGTCCTCTTCACCGGCTTCCTGTTCGTCCCGGTCGAGCGTCTCTTCCCGCGACATCCGGATCAGGCCGTCTTCCGCGAGGAGTGGCGCGAGGAAATCTTCTACTACCTCGTGAGCAGCCTGCTCGCGCAGGTGATCACGCTCGTCGCCTTCGGCCCGGCCAAGGGGATTCTGGCCTTCGCGCCGCTCGACGGGGTGCGCGCCTGGGTCGGGGCTTTGCCGTTCCTCGTGCAGTTCGCGGCGATCATGTTCCTGACCGACCTCGTGCAATATTGGGTGCACCGCGCGTTCCACCGCGTGCCCTGGCTGTGGCGCTTCCACGCCGTCCACCATGCTGCGCGCAGCATGGATTGGATGGCGGGAGCCCGCCTGCACTTCCTCGAGATCCTCCCGCTGCGCGCGACGACGGTGATCCCGATGTTCGTGCTCGGTTTCGATGCCGCGGCGATGAACGCCTACATTTTCCTCGTCTACCTCTACTCGACGTTCGTGCACGCCAATCTCGGCTGGCGCTTTCCGGTGGTGGAGAAATTCCTCGTGACGCCGCGGTTCCACCACTGGCACCACGGCATCGAGCGCGAGGCGATCGACGCGAATTTCGCGATCCACTTCCCGCTGCTCGACCGCCTGTTCGGCACCCACTTCCTGCCGAAGGACCGATGGTCCCGGGGGCTACGGCATCGCGCACCACCCCGTGCCGCGCGGCTACCTGGCGCAGTTCAAGTATCCGTTCCGCGGCGACGAATAGCCCCGCGACCGCCCGCGGCACTCAGCGCTTTTCTTCCATCAGCCCGACCAGGTTGCCGTCGGGATCGCGCACGAAGCCGATCCACAGTTCGTGGTCCGGCATTTTGGCGGTGAGCTGCGGCGCGCGTTCGTTCCGGGCGCCGCGGGCGACGATCGCGGCGTGCGTCGCGACGACGTCGGCCACCTTGAAATAGGGCACCGAGTTCTTCCCGGGTTCGCCGTGGCCTTGCGGCGTGGTGAGCATCACCCGCACCTCGCCCGCCGCGAGAAACGCGAGGTTCGGGCCGGCCGCGAAAAGGAAACGGAGGCCGAGGACGTCGCGATAAAACATCGTGGCTTGGCCGACATCGGCGACGGTGAGGGCGAGCTGGCCGAGCGAGGGGTGGGGGGAGTGCATGCGGAAAATCGGGTGGGGCGAAGGGAGCGATGCGGGGCCTGCCTGCCGCGCGGACGATGACGATCGTGGCACTTTGGTTGCCGGGTGGGCGGTGTCGAGTGCCCGGTCTGCCGAAGGAAAGTGGAACCTTTGTCGGGGATTCCAGACCGGTCTGCGTTGAGCTGCGCCGGCCGGGCGGCTCCCTTCCGCGGCTCTCCTATGACCGCTCTCACCTTGTTCCCCTTCGCCGACTACTGGTGGTTCTACGCGATCTTCACCGCCGGTGTGATCGGACTCCTCGCCCTCGATCTGGGTGTTTTTCACCGCCAGGCGCATACCGTCGGCTTCAAGGAAGCGCTCGGCTGGACGGTCGCGTGGACGACCCTGGCGCTCCTGTTCTGTTTCGCGCTTTGGCGCTACGCCGAGTGGAAGCTGCCGCAGGATCCGCGTTTGTTGGCGGCCGGCGTCACCGCCGAGGCTGCGACCGGACTCGCGCGCCAGACCGCGCTGGAGTTCCTGACCGGCTACGTCATCGAGCTGTCCCTCTCGGTCGACAACATCTTCGTCTTCATCGTTGTCTTCACGTTTTTCGGCATCCCGGCGCAGTATCAGCACCGCGTGTTGTTCTTCGGTATTCTCGGCGCGCTGGTCTTCCGTGTGCTCTTCATCGCGCTCGGTTCGGTGCTGATGCAGTTCCACTGGGTGATCTGGGTGTTCGGCGGCTTCCTGGTCCTCACCGGCCTCAAGATCCTCTTCGCGCCCGAGAAGCCGATGGATCCGGAGAAGAATCCGCTGCTGCGCCTCGTGCGCCGGTTGGTGCCCGTCGTGCCGCGCTTCGAGGGGCAGAAGTTCTTCGTGATGGAGAACGGCGTGCGGCACGGCACCCCGCTGCTGGTCGCCCTCGCGGCGATCGAGTTCAGCGACATCATCTTCGCCGTCGATTCCGTGCCGGCCATTTTCGCGATCACCAAGGAGCCGCTGGTGGTTTTCACCTCCAACATCTTCGCCATTCTCGGCCTCCGCTCGATGTTCTTCCTGCTGTCCGGCGTCGTGGACAAGTTCCGCTTCCTCAAATACGGCCTCGGCCTGGTGCTCATCTTTGTCGGGCTGAAGATGGCCTGGCTCAACGGGCTCTTCGGCGGAAAATTCCCCATCGCCTGGTCCCTCGGCATCATCGCCGGTCTGCTCGGTGCGTCGGTCGCGGTATCGCTGCTCGTTCCGCCGAAGGCCGGGAAATCCGCGCCTCCTGCGGCCTGAGGCTTCGCCGCGGCGGCCCGCCTACTTCATCCACGCCCAGAGAAACTCCACGGCTTCCCGGCCGAACAGCGCGATCGCGCCGAAAAACACGATCGAGGCGAGGGTCATCCCGTATCCCGCGATCACGAACAGGCCGTCGCGCTCGAGCAGGCCCGCCGCGACGAGCATGATGCTCCACGCCGGGATCGAATTGCTGAAGGGCACCGGCAGCGGCAGCAGCAGCAGCGCGGCGCCGATCGCGATCGGCACCGCGTGCAGTTGCTGCAGCAGGCCGGTCGCGGTCAGCCACGGCAGCCGCGGTCGCAACAACCGCTCGAACGCGAGAATGATCCGCCGCGTCACCGCGAAGACTTTTTTGAAGACCGCCGGCGGCAGCCGGGTGTCGAGCAGCCGCTGCGGCAGCCACGGCTTCGCCCCGCACGCCAGACGCACGCCGATCAGCCCGATAATGAGCCCGAGCGGGGTCGACAGGCCCGGCAGCGGGATCGGCGTGCAGAAGGGCAGGGCGAGCAGCATCGTGAGCAGCACGTAGCCGCGTCCGTGCAACAGCCCCAGCACCTCGCGCAGCGTCACCGTTTCGACTTCGAACTCGCGCAGGATCAGCTCGAGCTCCTCGCTGAGTTTGCGTGCCTGCCCGGGATCGGCGGCCGCGATCACCGAGACGCCGGCGGCGGGCGGCGCGCCTTCCCGCGGCGTGGCGGCCTCCGGCTCGCGTCCGGCGGGCTCAGGTGCCGCGCTTGTTGCCATAGAGCTCGATGTGCAACCGGTGCGCGTAGCGGTAGCCGCGGGCCTTGCAGAGGTCGCCCAGCCACGCGGCCCGGCCGCGCATTTTTTCCAGCGTCGTCGCCTCCGGCATCAGCAGCACCTTGTGGCGCGGGATCTCGCGCTGCAGCGCCGCCAGCATGTGCTCCAGCTCCTCCACGTCCTCCGGACGCGCCACCACGAACTTGAATTGATACGGATAACGGTCGATCCAGGCGCGCACCGCCTCCGGCTGCCACCGCGTCGCCTCGTGTTTCTTCCGCCACGCCAGGTGCTCCGCCGCATCCGGGGCGGAATTGAGCAGTTTGGGCGAGAGCGACGCCAGGTCGCACGCGATGCCGCCGGGCGCGACGGTCGCCGCGGTCTCGATCGTGAGGTGCCGCCCCGTCTCCCGGAGTGCCGCCGCCAGCGCATGGATGTCTTTCGCGATCATCGGCTCGCCGCCCGTGAGCACCACGTGTCGGGCCTGCGGATACGCTTCGACCGCCGCCACCAGCTGCGCCACCGTCCGCTGCGTGCCCTCGGGGTTCCACGAGGCGTAGGGCGTGTCGCACCAGGCGCAGCGGAGATTGCAGCCGCTCGTGCGCACGAACACCGACGGCACCCCCGTCAGCTCGCCCTCGCCCTGCAGCGAAAAAAACGTCTCGGAAATCAACATGGCCGGAAATCTCCCCGCTCAGGCGCCGCCCCGCCCGGGGCGTTCGCCGGGCCCCGGCTTGGCGGGCAGCGGTCCCGCGGCCGCATACGTCGTCGGATCCGCCCGCCCCGCCAGGGCGAAGGCCTCGCGCCGCTCCACGCAGGTGCCGCATTTTCCGCAGTGCTCCGCGCCGCCCTTGTAGCAGGACCAGGTCCGCCCGAGGTCGACGCGGCGCCGGGCCGCCTCCGCCGCGATCGCGCCCTTGTCCATCGCGATGAAGGGCCGCAGCAGCGTCACGCCGGCGTAGGTGCCCAGCCGCATCGCGTCGCCCATCGCGCGCATGAAGTCCTCGCGGCAATCCGGGTAGATGGCGTGGTCGCCGCCGTGCGCCGCGATCACGAGGCCTTCCGCGCCGACGCTCTCCGCGAAGCCGCAGGCGATCGCCAGCATGATCGCGTTCCGGAAGGGCACCACGGTCTGCTTCATGTTTTCCGCCTCGTAATGACCTTCGGGAATGTCGCCGCCGCTCCTGAGCAGGTCGGAGGCAAAGAGCCGGTTCACGAAGTCCAGCGCGATCACTTCGTGGCGCACGCCGAGCGCCGCCGCGTGCTCCGCCGCGAACGGAATCTCCCGGTGGTTGTGCTTCGCCCCGTAGTCGAAACTCACCGCCGCCGCCACGGTATGCTCCGCCCGCGCCCAATGGAGCGCGGTCACGGAATCCATCCCGCCGGAACACAGCACGACAACCTTCATGCCGTGCAGCATGGCCACAAACCCGGCGAAAGTGACACAAAAAGAAGCCGCGCCGTCCCCGTCGCCGCGGGCGGCTCGTGCGGTTCCGGGGCCGATCCGATCCGCCCCGGCTGATTTCCCTTTTGCGCCGCCCGCGGCTTTTTGCGGCGATTTCCGCCGCCCCGCGCCATCTTCCGCTCCGCCCATGCTGATTCTCCACGACCCCCGCTGCGCCGACTACGGCTCCTCGATGCGGCCCGAGCAGCCCGCCCGGGTCATCCGCTCCGCCGCCCACCTGCGCTCCGCCCACCCCGACTGGACCTGGCGCGAACCCGACGCCGCGCTCGTCACCGACGAGGTGCTGCTCCTCGCCCACACGCCCGCGCACCTGCGTCGCCTCGGCCTCGGGCGTGATTTCGACGCGGATACGCCGTATTTCGAAGGCATCGGCGACCACGCCCGCCGGGCCGTCGCGGCCGCCCTCGGGGCGGCCCGTCACGCGATGGCGCAGCGCGACGCCGCCCGCGGGCCGGAGCCGGTCTTTTCCCTCATGCGCCCGCCCGGCCACCACGCCATGGCGGAGAAGGCCATGGGCTTCTGCTACCTCAACCAGATCGCGCTCGCCGCGATCTACGCCCGCGCCCGGCTCGGGGCCGCGCGCGTCGCGGTCTGGGACTTCGACGCCCACCACGGCAACGGCACCGAGGCGATCCTCCATCCCGCCACCGCCGCCGGTCCGTTCGCCGGATCCTATTTCTTCGCCTCCATCCACCAGCATCCCTGTTACCCCGGCACCGGCACCCGGGATCTCGGCCCGCTCACGCGCAACTGGCCCGTGCCGCCCCGCGCCCCCCGCGCCGACCACCTCGCCGCCCTGCGCGCGTCGCTCGACGCCATCATCGCCTTCGCGCCTGACCTGGTGCTCGTTTCCGCCGGTTTCGACGCCTACGCCCGCGACCCGATCACGCAGATGACCCTTGAAGCCGAGGACTTTGCCCAACTCGGCCGCTGGCTCGCCGCCGCCCGTCACCCCGCCACGGGCCGCCCCATCCCGGCCGCCGCCCTGCTCGAGGGCGGTTACCACGCGGATCTCCCTTTGCTGATTGATGCTTTTCTCTCGGCGTGGAACATCCCCGGCTAGTTTTCGCATGATTTCGCGCTTCCTCCCGTCGCCGCTCCGCCGTTTTCTCGGCGTGAAAGTGACCGCCCGACCGCCCTCCTACCTTCTGCTCGACCAGCCCGGTTCGCTCGGTCCCCTGCTCGCTGCCCTGGAGAAAGTGGACGAAGTCGCCCTCGATACCGAGGCCGACAACATGTATCACTACAAGACGCGCGTCTGCCTCCTCCAATTCCTGGTCGACGGCGAAGTCTACCTCGTCGACGTCCTCGCGCCCGGGCTCGATCTGGGCCCGCTCTGGAGCGCCCTCGCCCGCAAGCACCTCGTGATGCACGGCAGCGACTTCGACCTGCGGCTGCTCCACGATCTCTGCCGGTTCAGCCCGCACAGCCTTTTCGACACCATGCTCGCCGCCCAGCTGCTGGGCCTCCAACGCATCGGTCTCGCCTCCCTGCTCGAGCAGCACTTCGGCGTCGCCCTCGACAAGGACGGCCAGAAGGCCAACTGGTCCAAGCGCCCCATCACGCCGAAGTTGCTCAACTACGCCGCGCTCGACGTCTGGCACCTGCCCGCCCTGCGCGACATCCTCCGCCGCGACCTCAAGAAACTGGGCCGCCTCGACTGGCTGGAGCAGCAATGCCGTGCCCAGCTCGCCTCCGGCGCCACCGGGTTTTCCCCCGCCACCGAAAACGACTGGCGCATCGGGCGCAGCGAACGCCTCCGCGGCCCCGGCCTCAGCGTGCTCCATGCCGTCTGGCACTGGCGTGAAGCCCAAGCTCAGCGCCTGGATACCCCCCCGTTCAAGGTCTGTGGCAACACCTTGTTGCTCAAGATCGCCGAGACCGCCGAATCGGGCGCGTCCGAGTCCGCCATCCTCGCCGACGTCCACCTCGGCAAGCGTCACGACCGCATCTTCCCCTCCCTCGCCGCCGCCGTTCGCGCCGGCCTTGCCCGCGATCCCAAGTCCCTGCCGCGCCGTCCGGGGCGCGACCCCAGCCATATCTCACTGACCCAGGCCGAGATCGAACTTCAGGATCGTATCCGAGGCGACCGTGACCGCGTCGCCAAGGCCCTCGCCATCGAGGCCACGCTGATAGCCAATCGCTCCCAGCTCGCCCAGATCGCCCGCGCTCCCCGCAAGCTCGGCGAGATCCTCCTGCCGTGGCAGGCGGCCCTGCTGCGCGACGAACCGTCGCTCAAATCCTGACGCCCCGCTTCTCGGCGCCAGGGCGCCTGCGCGCCGACCAATCCCCGACCTTGCGAAACTTCTTCCGCTTACCCAGCGTCCTCCTTCGCCGTTCCCCATGAAATCCAAGCTTCCGCTGGCCGCCACCCTCGTCCTCGTCCTCCTCGCCTCCGGCTGCGCCACGCGCAACACCGGCAGCGGCGGCAAGGAAACCACCCTGCTCGGCGGCGCCATCACCTACTCCAAGGACTCTTTTCAGCCGACCACCGCGGCCACCGTCGATGCCGACACGTCCAAAATCATCGGCAAGAACGGTCCCTCCGGCAGCAAGACCACGCTCCTCTGGGGCTTGATCACCCTCCGCGACTACTGAGCTCCGGGCCCCCGCCTCCGAAACTTCCGTAAAATCACCCGCCGCTCCCCTCCGGAGCGGCGTTTTTGTTGCCCCGTCCACCGCGCCCCCCGCACCCTCGCGCCGAAATGCCCGAACGCGCCCTTGCCGACGCTGCCGGTGCCGATGCCAACATCGCGCGCCACCTTGCCCGCATGGCCGCCGCGCACCCCGACCGCGCCGCGCTCAAGATCCCCCGCGGCCGCACCGCCGCCGGTGACATCGACTACCTCGGTCTTTCTTTCGCCGAACTCGACGCCGAGGTCGCCGCATGGTCCGCCCGGCTCGCCGCCGCCGGAATCCGCCCCGGCGACCGCACCTTGGTGATGGTCAAGCAGGGGCTCCCGCTCATCGCCTCGGTCTTCGCGCTCTTCCGCACGGGCGCCGTGCCCGTCGTCATCGACCCCGGCATGGGCCTCAAAAACTTCCTCGCCTGCGTCGCCCGTTCGCGCCCCCGCGCCCTTCTCGGCATTCCGCTGGCCCAGCTGATCGGCCGCCTCTTCCGCCCGTCGTTCCGCACCGTCGCCGTGCGCGTCCCCGCGTCGTCCGTGCTCACCGCCCGGCTCACCGCGCCGGGTGCGCGCGCCGCCGCCCCCGGCTACGCACCGCCGGCGTTTGCCGCCGGCCCGGATGCCCTCGCGGCGATCCTCTTCACGTCCGGCTCCACCGGAGCCCCCAAGGGGGTCTGCTACGAGCACGGCATGTTCGAGGCCCAGGTCCGGCTCATCCGCGAGACCTACGCCATTGAGCCGGGCGAGATCGACCTCCCGCTGCTTCCGATCTTCGCCCTCTTCAACCCCGCCCTCGGCATGACCACCGTCGTGCCCGAGCTCGATCCGCGCCGACCGGCCGCCCTCGACCCCGCGAAAATCGTCCAGGCCATCAATCAGGAGCGGGTCACCAACTCCTTCGGGTCCCCCACACTCTGGCGCAAGATCGGCGACCATTGCCGCCGCGAACGCCTCACGCTTCCCACGGTCCGCCGCGTCCTCTGCGCCGGCGCTCCCGTCCCCGCCGACCTCTGGCGCCAATCGCGCGTGTTTCTGCCCCTCGGTCGCCTCCACAGCCCCTACGGCGCCACCGAATCGCTTCCCGTCGCCACCATCTCCTCCGACGAGATCGTCCCCGGCTCCGTCGCCGGCGCCTGCGTCGGCCGTCCCGTCCCCGGCGTGGCCGTGAAAGTCATCGCGCTCACGGACGCCGCGCTCCCGAGCCTCGCCGCCGCCGGCGAGCTCGCGCCGGGCGAGGTCGGCGAGTTCATCGTCGCCGGGCCGGTCGTCACGAAAACCTACGACGCCCTGCCCGAGGCCACCGCCCGGGCGAAAATCCCGGAAGCCGCGCCGCCCGCCGCCCCCGGCGCTCCTGCCCACCCGCCCCCGACGGTCT
>JACCED011535735.1_pt1 | contig 18180 bp, 14 predicted proteins | sample 7455021 | NCBI WGS metagenome assembly JACCED01 (sample SAMN15323456, study PRJNA562643) | freshwater metagenome | isolation source: river surface water | place: USA:Blue River Watershed | collected 2017-08-19 | reverse complement strand
GGACATTGGGTGCCAATCAGGTCGGCAAGGGGGCGATTTCGGGCTGGAAGGAAGTGGTCATACCTTGCGTGAACGGAGGGGCGCGGCTTTGGCCCTTTGATGGTGAATTGGGCACGGAAAGCCCCAATGGCCTGACCATCGCTGAGACCTATCCGGCTGAGATGTACGGATGGCTCGGGGCGGAAAGTATTCGCAGGGAGGGCAAGCGGAACCAGCATGCACGAAAATCAGTGGCCGATAACATCCTCAACTGGGCGTCATCGAAAGGGGTTTCCATCGCTTCCTCCGTTCAGGACATTATCAAAAATGGTTTCGGCGAAAAGTCCGAAGGTGAAGACCCGTTTGACGCCTTTTGCGGCGTCTGCGGCATGATCGAGTTAGCCTTGGGCTGCCGTCACGATGGCGCACCAACCGATGAAGCCGTTCGCACGTACGAAGGCCGGATATTGGGTCTGAAGCAGGACGACCTCCGCACGTAATACGCGAAGCGTTTTTTATTGAGCGCGCTGGCTCTCAGGCAAGACTACTCAAAACATCAGTGAGCGCTTCGCCAACTGGGCCGAACCTTAGCCCGATCTTGCGGCACCCCTACTTCCTGAGTTCCATCTGGATCGGCCCTTCCCGCTCACCACGGGCGAATTGATCCACCATGGCATTGCCCGTCTGGCCGAGCTTGGCGGCTTCCCCGGTCCAGACAATTCGGCCCTTATGGATCATCGCGGCATCGGTGCCGATGCGCCGCGCACTGGCCATGTCATGGGTGATGGAAACCGCGGTAGCGCCCAGGCGCTGCACAACATCCACAATCAGGCCATCGATCACCGCCCCCATAATGGGATCAAGCCCGGTGGTCGGTTCGTCGAAGAAAATAATCTCGGGTTCCGCGGCAATGGCGCGCGCCAGACCAACACGCTTTTGCATGCCGCCAGAAAGCTCCGCCGGCGAAAGATCGCCCACCGATGCGGCCAAGCCCACCTGCGCCAGCACTTCCGCCGCCTTGTCGCGCGCGCGGGCGCGGGTGATGCGCTTTTGCGCCAGCAGTTTGAAGCAGACATTTTCCCAAACCGGCAGGCTGTCAAACAGCGCACCATTCTGAAACAGCATGCCGATGCGGTCATTCAGCGCTTCGCGGTCGCGCCGGGGCAGTTTCAGAATATCCTGGCCGTCAATTTCAATACTGCCGGCATCAGGCGTGATCAGGCCGAGCACGCATTTGATGGTCACGGATTTGCCGGAACCCGACCCGCCCAGAATGACCATGCCATGCCCGGCGCGGATATCGAGATCCACGCCATCCAGCACCTGCTTCGTCCCGAAGGCTTTGGACAGGCCGCGCAGGCGAATTTTTGGCGGCGGGGCGCTGTTCATCGGGCGAAGAACATTTCGGTCAAAATATAATCCACCGCCAGGATCAGGATGGAAGACGCCACCACGGCAGAGGTTGTTGCCGCACCAACGCCCTGCGCGCCGCCCCGGCTATTATAGCCACACCAGCAGCCCATCAGCGCAATGACGAAGCCGAATACCGCAGCCTTCACAAGGCCGGAGACAACATCCATGGTCTGCAGGAAATCAAAGGTAGCCTTGAGATACCCGGCGGAGCTGAAATCCAGCTTGACCGTACCGATCAGCCAGCCCCCCATCACGCCCAGAATATCGGCAACCAGCACCAGAAAGGGCAGCGCAATAATGCCCGCCAAAAGCCGTGGCGCGACCAGATATTTCATCGGGTTGGTGGAAAGCGTGGTCAGCGCGTCAATCTGATCCGTCACGCGCATGGTGCCGATTTCAGCAGCGAAGGAAGCACCGATACGCCCCGCCACCATCAAGCTTGCAATCACCGGGCCCAATTCGCGCGTGATGGACAGCACGACAACATTGGCCACCGCCCCTTCGGCATTGAAGCGCGCAAAGCCGGTATAGGATTGCAGCGCCAGCACCATGCCGGTGAAAAACGCCGTCAGCGCCACAACAGGCAGCGAAAAATAGCCAATATCGGTGACATGGCGCAGAAAAAGGCGCCCATAAAAAGGCGGGCGCACCAGATGCGTCAGCGCTTCCAGGGCAAACAGGATGACGGCGCCGGCGGCCTGCAATCCCGACAGTACCGCACGCCCAATAGCCGCCACAGGATCGAGTATCGCGCCCAAATTCAGCCCTGCCCGTAGTCGCGGCGGTAACGATCACCAAGGGAGGTCAGGATTTCATACCCGATGGTGCCCGCGCGCTGAGCCAGATCATCCGGCGATGTCGCGGCCCCGCCGATCAAGGTCACCGCATCACCAGGCTGGATGCCTGGCGCGTCTGTGACATCCAATGTGACCAAATCCATGGAAACCCGCCCCACCAGGGGCAGCGTCATGTCGCGCCATGCCGCGACCCCGCGCCCCGAAAGACTTCTGAGGTAGCCGTCCGCGTAGCCAACCGCAATGGTGGCAATGCGGCTGGGTCGGCTGGCAACCCAAGAAGCGCCGTAACCAACGCTCGCCCCCGCCGGAATATCGCGGATTTGCAGGATCGGCACCTCCAACCGCACCACCTGGCGCATGGGGTTCGTCGCGCCCGGCGTGGGGTTGATGCCGTAAAGCGCGCAGCCCGGCCGCGCCAAATCCGAAGCATAAGCTCCGCCCAGGAAAAGACCGGAAGAATTGGCAAAGGATCGTGGCAGCGGGGGCAAGCCCGCACAGGCATCGGCAAAACGCGCGGCCTGCGCCGCGTTCAAGGGATGTTCGGGTTCATCGGCGCAGGCCAGATGCGTCATGACATAAAGCAGATCGAGCCCCGCCAGCAGCGCGTGATCAGCCGCAAGGCGCGCCTGTTCTCCGGCATCCAGCCCAAGCCGCGCCATGCCGGTATCCAGATGCAAAAGCGCCCGCTGCGCCCGGCCAGTGCTCCGCGCAGCAGCGGCATGGGCCGCGACATCGCCAAGGCTGTTCAGCACCGGCAGCAGCCCCGCATCGGCATCGGCGCCAGGGGCAAAGCCATTCAGCACAGCAATCATCGGCCCCGGCCCCAGGGCGGCGCGCAGCGCCATGCCTTCCGCCAGATGTGCGACGAAAAAATGCTGACACCCCACCGCAAGCAGCGCCGCGCCTACCTTTTCGGCACCCAAGCCATAAGCATTGGCCTTGACCACGCCGGCCACCCTGCCGGGCGCGGCGCGGCGCGCCAAGGCGCGCCAATTCTCGGCGATCGCGGCAAGATCCACCCGCAAGACGGCGCTGGTTTGCATCATGCCCTGCGCGGATCAGCCGCCATAGCCATCATCATGCTGTTCATCCAAATCACCAAAGCGGGTGAATTCAGCTTCGAAGAACAAGCGGATGGTGCCGGTTGGGCCATGGCGCTGCTTGGCGATGATCAATTCCGCCTTGTTATGCGCCATTTCCATGTCCTTCTGCCATTTATCGATGGCAGCCTGGAATTTCTCGCCACTATCGAAGCTCAATTCCTTGGGCGTGCGCTGCGCCAGATAATAATCGTCACGATAGACAAACATGACTGAATCCGCGTCCTGTTCGATGGAGCCGGATTCACGCAAATCCGACAGCTGCGGGCGTTTGTCTTCCCGGCTTTCCACCGCGCGCGAGAGCTGGGAAAGCGCAATCACCGGCACGGATAATTCCTTGGCCAGGGCCTTCAGCCCCTGGGTGATCATGCTGATTTCCAACACGCGGCTTTCCGGCCGGGTGCCTGCGGCCGGGCGCATCAATTGCAGGTAATCGACGACAATCAGATTAAGCCCCTTGGTGCGCTGTAAGCGCCGGCAGCGGGTCCGCAGGGCGGAAATGCTGATGGCGGGCGTATCATCGATATGCAGCGGCAAGGCGGCCAATTCGCGGCTGACTTCCAGGAAACGATCGAAATCGCGCTGGCCGATATCGCCACGGCGGATCCGGTCACCGGAAATCCGCGCTTCTTCCGATAATAGACGGGTGGCGAGCTGATCGGCACTCATTTCCAGCGAAAATATCGCAACCCCGCCCTTGGGGACGGCGTTGGGGTCCTTATCGCGCGCCTCACGCAGGATGTATTTGGCGGCCCCGAAGGCAATTTTGGTGGCAAGGGCGGTTTTACCCATGCCCGGCCGGCCGGCGACGATAATAAGGTCCGAAGGGTGCAAGCCGCCGGTCTTGCTATCAAGGTCACGCAAACCGCTGGGCAGGCCGGAAACCCCGCCGGGCGTGGTGAAGGCGCGTTCCGCCAATTCCACCGCCGCAGTCAGGGCGCGTTCGAAGGTGACAAAACCGCCATCCCCCGCGCCGCCTTCCTTGGCCAATTCGAACAAGGCCTGTTCAGCGGCCTCAACCTGCCCCTTGGCGTCCAATTCGGCTTCCGCGCCAAAGGCGCGATTGACCACAACCTCTCCCAAATCAACCAATTGGCGCCGTAGCCAGGCATCATAAATGACCTGGCCATATTCGCCGGCATTGATGACGCCCACCATGGCCGAGAGCAGTTGCGCCAGATAGGCGGGGCCACCGACCTCATCCAACAGGCCGGAATGTTCAAATTCGCCGCGCAGCGTCACCGCATCGGCCAATTGCCCCGCTTCAACCCGGCGCTTAATGGCGTGGAAGATGCGGCCATGAACGGGGTCAGCGAAATGTTCAGGGGCAAGATATTCGCCCACGCGCTCAAACGCCTTGTTATTGGCCAAAAGCGCGCCCAGCAGCGCCTGTTCCGCCGCCAGATTGGACGGGGGAATGCGTTGGGAAAGGCCAAACAGGCCCCCATCTGGGGCCGGGCTTGGTACGCCATCAAAGCTGTTCATGCCCCCCTTATAGACCCATCCGGGCCCAAAGGGGGCTGGGGATTACGGGGATGGTGGGGATGAGCTGCGAATATCGCCGCCCGCGGCCAGGCCCCGCATCACGGCCTGGCGTTCGGCTTGCCACATATAGTCGCGCGTCAGCGGCAAGGCTTCCTGGCGCCGCGTGAGCTGCAATTGCCAATTCATATGGCCCATGCGCCGAAAGGCGAGTTCCGCCCCGGAAAGGTAGAATTCGAACATGCGGCAGAAACGCTCATCATACAGGGAGGCAATGGCGTCCCGATTCCCGGCAAAACGCGCCCGCCAATGGGCCAGGGTTTTGGCGTAATGCAGGCGCAGGATTTCAATATCGGTGACGAAAAGCCCGGCTTTTTCCGCCGCCGGCAAAACCTCTGACAAGGCGGGCGAATAGCCGCCTGGGAATATATATCTCGCGAGCCATGGGTTGGTGGCGCCCGGCCCATCGGCACGCCCAATGGCATGGATCAGCGCCACACCTTGCGGCTTCAGCGCCTGCCGGATCAGGTGGAAAAAGGCCGGGTAGTGATGCAACCCGACATGTTCAAACATGCCGACCGACACAATCCGATCAACCGGCTGGTGCCAATCCCGGTAATCCATCAAGGCAAAGCGCACACGCTCAGAAAGCCCTGCTTCCGCCGCACGCGCCCGCGCCACGGCAAGCTGTTCGGTGGAAAGGGTAATGCCGGTAACCCGCGCCCCCCATTCCTGGGCCAGGGTGATCGCCATGCCACCCCAACCGCAGCCAATATCGAGCACTTCCAGCCCTGGACGATCAAGCTTCAACTTGGCCGCGATATGGCGCTTTTTGGCCGCCTGGGCTTCTTCCAGGCTTTCCTCACCGGTCTGGAAATAGGCACAGGAATATTGCCGGTCCCGGTCCAGAAACAGCGCATAAAGCCGACCATTCAAATCATAATGATGCGCGACATTGCGCCGGGCGCGGGGGGCGGGGTTGAACTGGTCCAGCCGCCTTTTGGCCCAGCGCGCCCATGTCATCGCCCATTCACCGGGATGCGTGCCCCCTTCCATCAGATTGAGCGACAGAAGATCAAGCACATCATGCAATGTGCAGTCCTCGGGCCAGAGATCGCCTTCCATATAGGCTTCCCCGAAAGCAAGGCCGGGGTTGAGCGCCAAACGCCGCAAGGTAGCGTGGGAGCCAACGGCAAAGCCCGCCACCGGCCCCTTGCCGCCGCGAAAGCAGCGCCTTGCACCATGCGGCAGGCGCACCACCAGCGTGCCATGCTGAATGAGGCGCTTCATGGCCAGATCAAATAACACGGCTTTCTTCCCTGTCGGATGCAGCAGTTTCTGCATCCACGGGCAGTCAGCGCAACTCAATTGGCCGTGAAGATATGGCGCCTATTCGGCGGCGCCGCGCAGCCCATCCCACCAGGGGCAGGCGCCCGGCATCAGCGTGTGATTGCCAGGCATTACCTGGACTGGCGCCCTTTCGCCGCGTGCCGCCGCCGCCATGCGCATTTCCCGCCCCTTGGCGACGGCTTCCGGCCCGGCCCAATGCCGATCATGCCCCCAAAGGCTTGGCCCGCTATCCATGCGTTCCGCGCGCCAAGTGGCGGGTTCGATATGCCGCCCGCCCCAACCATATTCGACCAGAAAGCCGCCCGGCGTGCGGGCATAAAAGCTGGTCATCCAATCATTGGTATGGCGGCCAAGCGTGGTGCCGATGCGCCCTTCTTCCGAAAGCGCAATGTCATAGCCTTGCCCAACATCATCCAGGCTCAGGCATTCCATCATCAAATGATGCAAGGATGCCTTGCCGCTTTCGATCAAGGCCAGCGAATGATGGCGCCCATTCACATGCATGAAATAGGCGCGGAAGGGATTTTCCACCCAATCGGAAAGGCCGAAGCCCAGCACTTCCCGATAGAAGGGCAGCACATCTTCCACGCGCGGCACATTCAGGACGGCATGGCCCATGCCGAGCGGGCCGGTGCGAAAGCCTGATATGGCGCGGCCGGGGATGAAGGCCTGGTCTGTGACTTCCGGCCCGTGAAACAATTCCACCCGATTGCCGAGCGGATCGGCGGTTACAATCAATTCTGCCACGCGCCGCCGCGCAGCCAAAGCAGCACTACCAAGCGCCACGCGATGCCCCGCCGCTTCCAGCCGCGCCGCCATGGCGTGCAGCGCCGGCGCATCCGCCACTTCCCAGCCAAAGGCACCGAGGCCGTCATGCGGATCAGCGCTGATGATCACGCGCTGGCGCCGATCATCCATGCGGAAGGCGAGCTCAGTCGCGGATTTTTCGGCGAGCATCAGCCCAAGCAGGCGCGGGCCGAAGCCCGCCCAATCATCCAATTGGCTGGCCCGCAGTTCCAGATAGCCCAATGCGATAACGGCCATGGCGCAATCCTTTTGCTTCAGCGCATAATGAGGCCAAAGCCCGATGAAGGCCAAGGGAGGAAATCATGCGGCAGTGGATTTTAGCACTAGGCGTGTGCTTGGGCCTGACAAGTGCCGTGGCGGCGCAACCTTGGTCACCGGACCGGCCGGTGACGGTATTGAACCCCTATGCGGCCGGTAGCACCACGGACCAATTGGCGCGCGCGCTGGCAGCCGGCATGGCGCCACGGCTTGGCCAGCCTGTCATTGTGGTCAATCGCGATGGCGCTGCCGGGGGTGTTGGCACGGCGCAAGCGGCCCGCGCCGCCCCGGATGGCCATGCCCTGTTGTTCATACCGGCCGTGGTGCTTTCCGTATTGCCTGCCCGTGGGGAGGTTGGCTTCACGCCAGATTCCTTCCTGCCCGTATGCCAAAGCTTCGAAAACACCATGGCGATCGCGGTGCGGCCCGAAAGCCCTTTCACATCACTCGGTGATTTGGTCGCGGCCGCCCGGGCGCGGCCCGGTACACTCACCTTCGGGCATCAGGGGGTCGCTTCGGTCCCGCATCTGGCGGCGATTGAATTGGCCGATGCGGCGGGTTTGCAGGTGCAGGATGTGCCCTATCGCGGTGAACCCGCGGTGGTGACGGATTTACGCGCCGGGCGTGTGGATTTCGCAGTCCTGGTCATGGGGTCTTTGGCGAGCGGTGGGCTGCGCACGCTTGGCGTTTTTACCACCGAACGCCACCCGCTGCTGCCAGAGGCGCCAACCGTCATGGAACAGGGTTTCCCGGTGGCACCCACGAGTTTCGGCGGGCTTTTTGCCCCCGCCGGCACGCCCGCCGCGGTCATCAGCAGGCTGGAAGCCGCCTGTCTGGAAGCTGTGCAGGATGAAAGCTATCGCCAGGTTGCTGCCCGCATGTTCCAGCCAAGCCGGCCAGAAGCCGCTGCGGCAAGGCTTGCGGCAAGCCTTGCGCGCGATATCGCCGATAAGCGCCGATTGCTCGGCATGATCGGAGAGGCAAAATAGACGGTGTCAGGAAAGCGTTGTCAGATCCTGGAACCAATGCTGCGCTTGGGTATAGCCACGGACATTGCGCCCAAGCGCGCGCGGGTTGGTGTCATGCACCACGAAGACCAGTAATGCCTCATTTACCGCCTTTTCATGCACTTTCGCCATGAGGCGATCAACCTCCGCCGCGTCAAAGGTATTGAGAGCGGTATCAATCAGCCGGTCCATTTCCGCATCACGGTAATGGGACCAATTCACCCCTGTGGGCGCGATTTGGTTCGAATGAAAAAAGCGGATCAGCGCATAAAGCGGATCACTGGTGACATAAGCGACATTATTGGCCGTGACATTACTGGCCCGCGCCAATTCACCCGCCGCGCCCTGACGCCAGCAGGTATAGAGGACTTCCAATTCAACCGGGACGAATTCAACCTCGATCCCCACCTCGCGCCAGCTTTGCTGGATGAATTCATTGATGGGCATGGACAGCATCTGCCCGCTACCACCGGTGGCGACAATGAATTTGGTGCGGAGCGGATTGCGCGGGGAATACCCCGCCGCGGCAAGCAGGCGCCGCGCCTCGGCAGGATCATGCCTGATCTTGAAGGATGGATTGCCGAACCAGGGTGAGGTTGGATCAACGACACCAACCGCCGGCTTCGCGAGGCCATTCATCAGCGCCACAACACCATCCCGATCAATCGCCAGATTGGCCGCCTGACGCAGGCGAATATCGCGCCAGGGCGACCCTTCCAAAAGGCTCAAATGGTAATTCCAGACATGGGGCGTGACGTTTTCCATCACGCGCGCACCGGATTGGCGCAGACGCCCCACAATATCCGGGGCGGGCGTTTCAATCAGATCCACCTGTCCCGTCAGCAACGCATTGGACCGCGTGACGGCTTCCGGCGCGCAGACCAGCACTATGCGATCCAGCTTCGCCATGCGCGCAGGGTTCCAATATGCGGCATTGCGCAATAATTCAGCACTGGCACGCGGCACCAAGCGCCCGAGCCGGAAGGGGCCCGTGCCCGAAGGTTCCATGGCAAAGCGTTCCCAGGAACGGCCGAGTTTTTCATATTGCGCCGGGGAGGAAATCAAAAACCACAGCATCTGATAGGGAAAAATACTGTCCACGGTCTTGGTGGTGACTTCCACCGTCATGGCGTCAATCTTCCGCCAGGACGCAACCGATGGCAGGCGCGGGCGCACCTGCGCCGCCTGACGATTATCAAAATGCGCTGCTTGCGGATTGAGCACCTTCTCAAAATTCCAGATCACCGCATCGGCATCGAAGTCCGATCCGTCATGGAATTTCACACCTGGGCGCAGCTTGAAGATCCAACGCTTGCGATCCGCGGGATCGGTTTCCCACGAGGTCGCGAGGCCTGGGGCCAGCTTGCCCGGCCGGTCCGCCACATCCATTTCCCAGGCGACCAAGGGGTCATAGAGCGTATAACCGGTGAATTGATAGGCACCCGCGCCACGATCCGGCTGACCGGTGGTTTGCGGAATATCCGCCATGGAAATGCCGTAGCGCAGCGTTTTTTCGCCTGCGGCTTGGGCAAAAGCTGGGCTGAACGCCTCAGGAAGCAGCGGCAAGGTCAGGCCGGACGCACCAGCACCCAGCAGCGCACGGCGCGAAAAGCGAGCAATGGACATGGTTTGAAGCCCCGGAGTTGTTGTTCCGGGGCTGCAGGAGCAAGGACCGTGCCGCGGTGCTTCAGTCTATCTTCACCCCGGCGGCGCGGGCTTTTTCCACCATATAGCCGCGCGCCCATTGCATATCTTCAAGCGACCCAAAGGCATTGGTGTAATGCCCCTTGAAGCCACGGGCTTCGATCAGGCGGAACATATCGCCGAAATCGAAATCGCCCTTGCCGGGCACCAGATGCTCCTCATGCCCATTGCGCCAGCAATCCGCCAAGCGCACTTCGCGCACACGTTCCATGGGAATGCCCGCAACCCAGGCGGCGACGCCATCCGGCATCAGATGCGCGTGATTGGCCGTAAAGGAGAGCGCAAAGGCAGGGGAATGGATGGCGTCATAATAATAGCGCCATTCTTCCTGCGTATGGGCCAGGTAATGCACCTCGGCCGTTGGGGGTTCCACATTCAGGTTTTCGAGCAACAGAAGCGCACCGTGCTTTTCGGCATGCTGCACCATGCGCTGCAAACGGTCCCGCCCCGCTTCCATGCGCATCGGCACATCAGCGGTGAAATGATAGCCGGCATGGACCACAATCCATTCGGCTTCAAGCTTTGGGGCCACTTCAATATAGGCGCGCAGATAGGCATCGACCGCTTCCGCCAGAAAGGGCGAATATTCAGCGACATTGACGGCGGAAAGCGTGTGCAGCGCCAGCTTCACGCCATTGGCCCGGGCAGCGGCGACAATGGCGCGGCAGCGCGCATCATCGAACATAGTGACCTTATTGGCGCCAGTGTCCAGCTGGATATCAATATGGCGCACTTGGTTGCGCGCGGCCCATTCAATGGCGTCTTCCAATTTCAGCTTGCGGCCAACATCGACACCAATACGATCAAGCAAGGTCATGGGGTTCCTCCTGTGTTTCGCTATGGTTTACAGCCCCCGTGGAGGGTGGCAAGCTTCCCGCAAGAATAAGGCCGGACCAGTTTGGGAGCGAGCCTGGATCGGGAGGAAGCAGCACATGATGATGATCAACCGCCGTGGAATGCTGGCGCTGGGCGCTTGGGCCGCCGCCACAAGCAAGGCCTTCGCCCAAGGCCCGATGCCCGAGCATGAGCGGGCGCTTTACGAAGCCGCCAAACGCGAAGGTGAGATCACCTGGTATTCCGGCCAATATAGCGCCGAGGCTTCGGAAGCCGCTGGCCGCGCGTTCAATGAACGCTACCCGGGTGTGCGCTGCAATGTGGTGCGCAGCACGTCCCAAGTGGCCTTCCAGCGCCTTTCGCAGGATCTGCGTGCCGGCGTTGCGCAATGTGACGTGCTGTCTTCCACCAATGGCGGGCATTACGTTCAATTGAAGCGGCAGAACCGCCTGATGCAATTCCGCCCGAAAAATGCCGACGGGCTGCTGCCCGATTTGCGGGTAGCGGATCCCGATAATTACTATCAATCCAGCTTCCTGGGCATTTATCTTATCGCGCATAATACGCGCATGGTATCAGAAGCGGATGCGCCAAAATCCTGGAAGGACCTGCTTGACCCGAAATGGAAGGACAAGCTTGCGGTTGGCCATCCCGGCTTCAGCGGCGCCATCGGACTATGGGCCATGGAAATGCGCCGGCTTTATACCTGGGATTATTTCAAGCAGCTGGAACGTAACAAGCCTCAAATCGGGCGATCCTCGATCGATCCGGTCACCACCATGAATGCCGGGGAACGCGGCGTTGGTGTTGCTGTGCCTTCCGCTTCCACCCTGTTCAGCATGTCGCGTGGCAATCCGCTCAAGCTGATTTATCCGGAGGAAGGCGTACTGGCAGCGCTCTCGCCCTCCGCCATCATCCGCAATGCGCCGCATCCAAATGCCGCCAAGCTGTTCATGGAATTTCAGACAGGGATCGGGCTTTCGACCGCCATTCGCCAGCTATTCAATGAAAGCATCCGCCCGGATGTACCGCCGCCGGAAGGTTCCCGCCCGCTGGATCAGGTAAAAATGCTGGCGCCCTCGATTGAAGATGCCGAAAAAGGCGTGCCCGAAGTGCGCGATGCCTGGCGCGAAACCTTCGGCGTCTGATATTTTTCATGGCTGAAGGCGCTGCTGTGATGACTGGGCCACGCGCGGGGTTACTGGCGCGGCTCCGCATGCTGGAACCGGTCACCCTGCTTTGGGTCGTGCTGGTTGCGGGGCTGGTATTCCTGGTGGCGGCCCCGCTCCTCAAAATGCTGCTGATCAGCTTTGAGGAACAGGATACCGGCGACTTCACGCTGATGAATTACGCAACGGCTTATGGTCGGCAGCGCTACCTCGATGCCTTGCGCAATTCCCTGCTGCTTGGGCTGTTGAGTGCGGCGATTTCCACCATCATTGCCGTGCCCATGGCTTGGGCGGTTTCGCGTACCGATATGCCGGGCAAGGGTTTCACTTGGGCCATGGTGCTGGCCGCCTTTGTGATGCCGCCCTATCTTGGTGCCATTGGCTGGATTTTGTTGGCAGGTCCCAATTCCGGCTGGATCAATCAGGTCTGGCGTGCCGTGACGGGTGCGCAGGATCCGCTGATGAATGTCTATACCTTCGGCGGACTTGCCTTTGTGATTGCGCTGCATTCCTTCCCGCTGGTTTTCATTTTCGTCAAATCCGCGCTGGATCTGATTTCCTCCGAAATGGAGGATGCGGCGAATATCATGGGCGCCGGCACCTGGACGACCATGCGCAAGGTGACGCTGCCCTTGGTATGGCCTTCCATCCTGGGTGGCTTCATTCTGATTTTCCTGGAGACCATTGCGCTTTTCGGCACACCAGCCATTATCGGCATCCCCGCGCGCATCAATGTGGTGACCACGCAGCTTTGGCAGTTTTTTGAAGACCCGGTGCGGGTGGAAGTGGCAGCGGCCTATTCCATTCCGCTACTGCTGATCACAGTGGCGCTGATTGGTGTGCAGAAGCTACTGCTGTCCCGCAAAGGCTTTGTTTCGCAAACCGGCAAAGGCGGCGAAAGGCGGCAGATCAAGCTTGGCCCATGGCGCTGGGTGTTGTTCGCCTGGTGCCTAGGTGTGGCGTTGCTGGCGGTGCTGAAGCCCCTACTTGTATTGCTGCAAGCCTCCTTCGCCAAAGCCTGGGGGCGCGGTTTTTCTTTGGATAATCTGACGCTCCGCAATTACCGGATGCTGCTTTTTGAACATGATATGGCGCTGCAATCTGTCTGGAATACCATTTGGTTCTCTGCTGCTTCGGCCGCTTTGGCCCTGATCCTGGCACTGCTTGTGGCCTATATCGTCGTTCGCCGCCTGATCCGCTTTGCTGATGGCTTGGCGTTCCTTGCCATGGCGCCTTTCGTCATTCCCGGCATTGTCATGGCGATTGGTTTTTACGCTGCCTATGCCGGCCCGCCGCTGATGCTTTACGGTAGCGCTTTGCTCATCATTCTGGCCTTCACCGCGCGCTTTCTGCCGATTGCTTATGCCAATGCACAAGCTTCCATCCGCGCGGTACACCCGGAAATGGAAGAAGCCGCGCGCATCCTGGGCAGTGGGCGGCTACAGACCATCCGCCGCATCACAGCGCCTTTGTTGAAGACATCCCTGCTTGGTGGCTGGCTGATCGTTTTTATTGTCGCCTCACGCGAATTATCGGCCGCGATCTTCCTGGTGGGGCCGCGTACACGCACCATGTCTGTCCTGCTCTATGACCTGAGTGAGCAGGGCAATTTCGAATTGGTCTCCGCCTTTGGCGGCATATTGCTGGTGATCACCATGGTCTTTGTCGGCATCGGCATGAAGCTTGTCGGCCGCGATTTCATGCTGCGGAGGGATTGAAATGCCGCGCCTGACCCTTTCTGGCCTGACCAAGGCCTATGGCAAGAACACCGTGGTGGATGCCATTGATCTGACCTTGGAAGAAGGCGAATTCCTGTCCCTGCTTGGCCCATCTGGCTGCGGCAAGACCACGACGCTGCGCATGATTGCGGGCTTTGTGGAACCCAATGCCGGCACCATCGCGGTGGATGGCAAGGTGCTTTCCGCCCCCGGTGCCGTATTGCCGCCGGAACGCCGCGGCATGTCCATGATTTTCCAATCCTACGCCATTTGGCCGAATATGACAGTGGCCGAGAATGTCGGCTTCGGCCTGACGCTCCGCAAATTGCCCAGCGATGAAATCAAGCGCCGCGTCGCTGAGATTCTGGATGTGGTGAAAATGGGCCACCTTGCGGCCCGCTACCCGGCGGAGCTTTCAGGTGGCCAGCAGCAACGCGTGGCGCTTGCCCGCGCCATTGTGGTGAAGCCCGCCGTGCTGCTGCTGGATGAACCGCTATCCAATCTGGATGCCAATCTGCGGGAAGAAATGCGCTTCGAAATCCGTCGCCTGCATGATGAATTCCGCATCACCACGGTCTATGTGACGCATGATCAGGCGGAAGCCATGGCGACATCGGACCGTATTGCGGTGATGAATGCCGGCAAGATCGAACAGGTAGATGCGCCGCATTTGCTCTACACCAAGCCACGCACCCGTTTTGTCGCGGGCTTTGTCGGGCGCACCAATTTGCTGGAAGCGCGTGTGGAAGATGGCGCCTTGCTACTTGGCGGCCTATCACTTGGCCCCGCGGCAGCAGCAGGGCTTGCGCCGGGCGCTTCAGGCGATGTGCTGCTTTCCCTTCGCCCACAGGCCATGAGTCTGCATCTGATGGAACCAGCAAGGGACACCCATGCGCTGACCATGCCGGTGGAAGTGCTGGAACGCACCTATTTGGGTGAGGCTTGGGATTATGTGCTGCGCCCGGAAGGTGCGGCACTTCGCCTGCGCGCCGCCGCCCCCCCGCTCAACGCCTATTCTGTCGGCAGCAAACTTTGGCTGCGGATAGACCCGCAACAAATCGCGGTGGTGCAGTAAAATTCAGTGCAACGGCAGGCTGATCGGCGCGATTTCATCGCCGCTCCGCCCACGGTAATCACGCCCGACTGAATCGCGCAGCATCTTGGCCTGGCTTTCAGCCAGAATGCCGGCAGCGTCTGCCACATTCAGCTTGGTGGGTTTGCCATCGGCGTAAATCGTCTCACCGCCCACCAGCACGCGCTTCACGGCGCGGTCAGCGGCATGGAAGACCAGCGCACGCAAGGGATCACGCGGCGGCGTCATCAGCGGATGCGCCAAATCGACCAGCACGATATCGGCTGCAGCGCCGTGATGCAGGCGGCCAAGATCACGCCGCCCCAATGCATCTGCGCCACCGACAGTCGCCGCATGGAAAACACTGCCGGTATCGGCGGCGGCAATATCGCGGCAGGCATTGCGCGCCAGAATGATGGCAAGGCGCATTTCCTCAATCAGATTATGCGGCGCGCAATCCGTGCCAAAACCCATATTGATGCCACGCGCGCGATATTTGCCGAAATGGCGCAAATGCTCCCCATACCGCGCAAAGGGCGAAGGGCAATGCGCAACCGTCGCACCCGTATCGGCAATCAGGCCGATATCCTTCGCGGTATGCCAGCCGATTGAGATATGTTCATCCACAAAAATCGCATGGCCCAGAATGCTGCGCGGTGTCAGCAAGCCAATATCGGCTGCCCATTGAATGGGCGTGACGCCATGGCGGCGAATAATCTCCCGCACTTCCACCACGGATTGAGAAATATGGGTGGTAAAGGGCCGCCCTGTTTCGGCAGCATAGGCGATGCTTTCGCGCAGCATCTCCTCCTCCACCGTGTCAATCTGGGCGGGGAAGACGATGCCGGTCAGACGGCCGGAGGGATCAGCCTCGGCGTCCTTCATGAATTGCTTGGCAGCGTCGAATTGGCGCCGCGCATCTTCCCGGTTCCACATCCAGGTCACGCTTTGTGGCGCTTCCATGCCCCAACGCGCGGCGGCATAGCCTGCCCCCGCCCAGCCCCGCAGGCCACTTTCCGCCATGATCGAAATCCAGGATGGAAAGGGCGGCGACAAATCCACCACGCTGGTGACACCGGCGGACATCAATTCGGCATAGGCAAGGCGCATCGCCGCAGCCTGGCCTTGTTGATCCAGCTTGAAGGCTTGCAGGCGTTCAAACAGGCCGGTCATTTGCTGTTCCGGCACGCCATGATCTTCACGCACACCGCGCCCAGCGGATTCTGTTGTTGGGTGGGTATGGATATTGATGAGCCCAGGCATGACCAGCAATTTGCTGCCATCAATCACCTCAGCGCCCGCAGGCGGCGCCTTATTGGGGTCATGCGGTGTAATCGCGGCAATGCGGCCATCGGCCAGCAGCACATCTCTACCCTGGCCATAGAAATGCTGGCCGGCCGCTGCATCCCATTCAGCGGTCCAGGCAGCGTTGCGGATCAGGGTGGATGCGGGCATGGCGGCCTCCTGGCTTCTGGATCGCGGCGATGCCCACAAGCCAAGCGCGAAGCGCGCCGCCGTTCAAGCGAAAAGGTGACGGGGTCAAGCTTCCGCGAAGGCCGGCGCGGCGCGTGCGATGCCGCCATAGGCATCCAGCATCCTTTCCCGCCACGCATAAACCGCATCATCCTTTGCAAGCAGCGGAAAGGCGCTGACGCAGCGCGCCCATTGAAAGCCACCGAACACAATCATATCCGCATAGCCGGGCGCTTCGCCGTGCAGAAACGGTGCGGAACGCAGGGCGATGCGCAACGTCATCAGGCTATCGCGAAAACCCTTCACGCGCTCCGCACGATCCGCCGTTACGGCTTCAAGCTTCATGCCGAAGCGCTTTTCCCGATCCGGCACGAAATACGCCGCATCTTCCGGCGCCAGATGCTGTGGAATGTCTGAAACCACCAGCCGCGCAATCCCGGCATGCAGCACCGCATCGCCCCAGGCATTGATGAAGCGCGCCAGCGCCCGCCCGCCAGCACCACCAAAGAGCGAAGGCCGATCCGGATAGGTATCTTCCAGATATTCCGCGATGGCCCAGGAATCGACAATGGCGCGGCCATTATCCAGCATCACCGGCACCTTCTGCGCCCCATGGGCGTCAATCGCAGCTTTTTCGGTAAAACGCCAGGGAATGGTTTCAAAGGCCAAGCCCTTATGGGCCAGTGCCAGATGGCTCCGCCAGCAATAGGGGCTGAAGCGCCGCGCCGGATCGGCGCCACAGAGTTCGAAAAGCTGAATAGCCATCGCGGAATCTCCTTTCCGGCATTATGCTCCGGCCAGAAAGGAAAAGCCACGGCATGAAGACCCCCCTGCTGCTTGCGCTCGATCAGGGCACAACCTCCACGCGCACCATTGCCTTCGGGGCTGATCTGGCGCCGCGCGCGACAGCGCAGATGGAATTGCCGCAGCATTTTCCGGCACCTGGCTGGGTCGAGCATGAACCAGAGGATATCTGGCAGGGCGCCATCACCACCTTGCGTCAGGCCCTGGAAAAGGCGGGTGGCAGCGCGGCTGATGTTGCTGGCATCGGTATCACCAATCAGCGCGAACCCACGCTACTTTGGGATCGTGCCACCGGTCGCTGCCTGCATCGCGCCATTGTCTGGCAGGATCGCCGCACGGCGGATGCCTGCGCGAAGCTCCGCGCTGAGGGCCATGAAGCGCTGCTGACGGACCGCACGGGGCTGCTGGCCGATCCCTATTTCTCCGCCACCAAGCTTGCCTGGATGCTGGATAATATCGCGGGTGCGCGGGCGGCGGCGGAACGCGGCGCGCTGGCTTTCGGCACGGTGGATTGCTTTCTGCTTTGGCGCCTGACGGGCGGGCGCGTGCATGCAACGGATGCCACCAATGCCGCGCGCACCATGTTGTTCGATATCCGCCATGGGGTTTGGGATGCTGATCTGCTGCGGCTGTTTCGCATCCCGGAAGCCATTCTGCCGGAAGTGCGTGATTGCGCCGGGGATTTCGGCGCAACCGATCCCGCGCTGCTCGGCGCCGCCATTCCCATTCGCGGCATGGCGGGTGACCAGCAGGCGGCCACTATCGGGCAGGGCTGCTTCGCGCCGGGCATGGTGAAATCCACCTATGGCACGGGCTGCTTTGCGCTGTTGAATACGGGCGAAACGCCCGTGGCATCGCGCAATCGGCTGCTGACGACGATTGTCTATCAATTGCAGGGCAAACGCCATTACGCCTTGGAAGGGGCGATTTTTGTTGCGGGTGCGGCGGTGCAATGGCTGCGCGATGGCTTGGGCATCATCAAGGAAGCGAAGGAAGCCGGTATTCTGGCCGCGCAGGCTGATCCCGCGCAGCGCGTGGTGCTGGTGCCGGCCTTTGCCGGGCTTGGCGCGCCGCATTGGGATGCCACGGCACAAGCGGCGATCTTCGGCCTGACCCGTGGTGCGGGCCGCGCCGAGCTTTGCCGTGCTGCCCTTGAAAGTGTCGCCTTTCAAACACGCGATCTGATCGAAGCCATGCATGCGGATTGGCAGGG
>JACCED010065441.1_pt1 | contig 18181 bp, 16 predicted proteins | sample 7455021 | NCBI WGS metagenome assembly JACCED01 (sample SAMN15323456, study PRJNA562643) | freshwater metagenome | isolation source: river surface water | place: USA:Blue River Watershed | collected 2017-08-19 | reverse complement strand
CTGACGCGATCCGCGAGGGGATGCTCTCACTCCTCGCCGGCACGATCCTCGTGTTTCTCTATATGGGCTTCGCCTATGGCATCCTCGGCTGGTTCGCCAATATTGCGCTCGCCATCAATATTCTTTTGCTGGTGGCTGGGCTTTCCTTGCTGGAAGCCACCCTCACCCTGCCCGGCATCGCCGGCATTGTGCTGACACTCGGCACCGCCTTGGATGCCAATATCCTGATCAATGAACGCATCCGAGAGGAAGTAAAAAACGGCCGCTCGCCGATCAACGCGCTGGAAGCGGGCTATACCAAGGCATCCGGCACTATTCTGGATTCGAACCTGACCAACCTGATCGCCATGGCCTGCCTTTATGGCTTCGGTTCGGGTCCGGTGAAGGGTTTTGCCGTCACGGTCGCCATTGGCACCATTGTGCAGATGTGGACCGCAACCGTGCTGACGCGGCTTTTCGTTTCCTGGTGGTATCGCGCGACGCGCCCCAAGGAATTGCCGGTTTTCCAACGCTCCGGGCTTTCACTGCTGGATCGCTTGCGCCGCCCATTGTTTCGCATCTTCCCCGATGGCACGCGCATTCCCTTCATGCGCGGTGCGCGGATGGGCTTGATTGTCTCGGCGGTCCTATCAACGCTTTCCGTCGTCATCGCCTTCAATCCCGGCCTTGAAAAAGGCATTGATTTCAAGGGCGGTGTCGAGATGGAAATTCGCACGCCCGCGGCCGGGGATATCAGCGTATTGCGTGGCGCCGTGGCTGGGCTTGGTTTGGGCGATGCCACTTTGCTGCAATTTGGCGATGCCTCCACCTTCGCGCTGCGCTTGCCGGCGCAAGGCGATGAGGGCGCGGTGCAGCGTGCGGTCACCATGGTGCGAGAAGCACTGGAACGCGCGACACCCGGCACCCGTATTCTCCGCGTTGAAGCGGTGGGTAATCGTGTCTCGGATGAATTATTCATCGGCGGGCTGATGGCCTTGGGCCTCAGCTTCCTCGCGATGCTGATTTATATCTGGGTTCGGTTTGAATGGCAGTTCGGCATTGCTGCCATCACCACACTGATCCTGGACGCCACGAAAACCATCGGCTTCATGGTCCTGTTCGGTATCGAATTCAACCTGACGACCGTCGCGGCGATCCTGACCGTGATTGGCTTTTCCGCCAATGACAAGGTGGTGGTGTTTGACCGCATGCGAGAGAATTTGCGCAAATTCAAAGCCATGCCATTGGAAGAACTGGTCGATCTTTCGATCAATGAAACCATGAACCGATCACTTGGTACTTCCATGACCCTGCTGCTTTCGGCGCTGCCTCTGGCGCTATTCGGCGGGGATACGCTCTCCGGATTTGCCTGGGTGATGGTGGTCGGGATTGTGATTTCGGCCGGCTCATCGGTCTTCATTGCGGCACCGATTGTGCTGTTCACCGGGCGCAATCGTCTGCGCCTTGGTGATCCGGCAGCAAGCGGCAAGGCGGAGGCGGCAGCCGCCGCGCGGCGCTAACACTGGGTCGAGAGGGGCTTTTCTTTATTAGCATTAGGTAATAATTATGCCCTCCAAGGGATTCCTCTGGCCTTTGGAAGCATCGCGTGGCGCCTCATTTCGCTCCTGAGAGCCTTACAGGAGCCGCGACCTCTCTGGGCGCGCCGCGCCCAAGCTATGCGCCTGTCGCCAATTTTGAAGGTGCTTTCCGCCAAGCCCTCGCGGCGCGGCACCTCCAGCTGCAATATCAGACCATCATCCGCCTGCGGGATGGCCGTGTAGCGGCGCTGGAGGGGCTGCTCCGCTGGTCACGCGATGGCAGCCTGCTGCATGCGGCTGATTTTGTACCCATGGCGGAAAAGCTGGGCCTTGCGCATGATTTGACCCGTGCAGTTCTGGATCGGGTATCGCTGGACTGGCGCCGCGGCCCCTTCGTGAAGGGCGAATTGGTGGTCAATGTACCGCTGAGCGTCATGCTGCATGCCGAATTGCCGGCCATCCTGGCCACGCAGTTTCGCCGCAGCCGATCAGGGTCTTCCGGGCTTCTGGTGGAATTGACGGAAACTGAAAGCATCCGCGATCAAGGCCGTCTGCGGCATGCACTCATGCGCCTCAAGCGTATTGGCTGCCATGTGCTCTTGGATGACGTGCTGCTGGGGGATCGGCGTTGGCGTCTACGGGACATGCCTTTTGCCGGGGTCAAACTGGATCGCAGCCTGACAGAAGCCCTGCCCGGTTGCATGCGCGCCCGGCGCTTTGTCCGGGAAATCATCGCCCATGCGCGCCGGCATGGCCGCTATGTGGTGGCGGAAGGCGTCGCCAATGAAGCCTTGCGCCGCGCCGTCCGCAGCCTTGGTGTGGATTTCGCCCAGGGCTTCCTGCTTGGCCACCCCGCACCGCCGAAGCGGCGACGGGATGGCCAGAACGACGTCAGCCTTTCCAGGCGCGCTGGTAAAGCGCGATGATCGCCTCGGCATCCGGCACTGCCGGGTTATTGGCCGGGCTGCCGGAAGCCAGCGCCTGCGCTGCCATGGTGGGCAGAAGCCCGTTCCATTTCGCGGCATCAATGCCGTAAGCCGCTGGCGTGGGCACCGCCAATTCGCGGTTCAGCGCGGAAAGCTCCTCAAGCAGCTTGGCCCCAGCGCTTTGATCGCCCTCATCCCGGCCCGCCACGCCAATAGCGCGCGCGGCTTCCGCATAGCGGGGTAGCGCGGCATTGAGTGAATAGGCGGTGACAGCGGGGAGCAGCATGGCGTTGGAAAGCCCGTGCGGCACATGGAAATGCGCCCCGATCGGGCGCGACATGCCATGCACCAGCGCGACCGAGCTATTGCTGAAGGCAAGCCCCGCCAATGTGGCGCCCTTCATCATGGCTTCCCGCGCCGCGGCATTCTTGGGGTCGTGATAGACAGTCCGCAGATTGGGTCCGATCAGACGCATGGCGCGCAAAGCATATTCATCCGATTCCGGATTGGCGCGGCGGGATACCAGGGCTTCCAGCGCATGGGTCAGGCTATCAATGCCGGTATCGGCGGTGGTGCGCGGGGGCACGCTGAAGGTGAGTTCGTAATCCACAATCGCGGCCAAAGGCAGCGCGCCGAGCCCGGCGATGAGCATCTTCTCATCGGTTTCGGTATCGGTAATGACCGTGAAGCGCGTGGCTTCACTGCCCGTGCCGGCCGTGGTTGGGATGCAGATCACCGGCAAAGCGGCCTTATTCGCCTGGGCCGGTACCTTGAAGTCACGCATCTTGGCGCCTGCGGGTGCCGCGGCCAGGATGGTCATGGCCTTGGCGGTATCCATCGGGCTACCGCCACCGAAACCGATCAGGCAGTCATAATCGCGGCCCTGCAAGGCGGCGACACCAGTGGCGATCACGGTATCGGTCGGGTCCGGCACGGTATCGCTGAACACGCCATAGCTGATGCCTGCCGCCTTCAAGGGGGCGAGCAGTTTTTCGACCGTGCCGGAAGACACCATCCAGGGATCGGTCACCACCAGCGGGCGTGACAGGCCCAACTGCGCCAGCACCGCCGCCGCCTGGCCGATAGACCCCCCGCCCATCACAAGCAGGCGGGGTGAGACGAAGGAGGTGATCACTTAACACCCCCTTCGCGGATCATATTGATGATGCCGGAGAAATCCTTATCGCCCCCGCCGCGTTCCAGATATTGCCGGAACAGGGCCAAGGCATGCGCCCCGATGGGGGAAGCGGTGCCCGCCTGCTCCACCGCTTCCTGCGCCAAGCCGAGGTCCTTGGCCATCAGCGCGGCGGCAAAGCCTGGCTTGTATTCGCGATTGGCGGGGCTGGCCGGCGCCGGCCCCGGCACCGGGCAATAGCTGGAAAGCGCCCAGGAATTGCTGGTGGAGGTCGAGCAGACATCGAACAGCACCTGATGCGAAAGCCCCAATTTTTCTGCCAGAACAAAGGCTTCCGACGTGACGATCATGGTGGCGGCGAGCATCATGTTATTGCACAGCTTCACGCCCTGCCCTGCACCAGATTCACCGCAATGAATGATGTTGCGCCCCATCTGCTTCAGGATCGGCTCGGCACGGGCGAAATGCTCCTTCGTGCCGCCGACCATGAAGGTGAGTGTCCCGGCTTCCGCCCCCATCATCCCGCCCGAAACCGGCGCATCGACAAAAGCGCGGCCGGATTTCGCGGCAACATCGCGCGCCGTTGCGACATCAATGGTGGAACAATCAATCATCAAGGCATCCGGCGCGCTCGCCGCCGCCATGCCACCCGCGCCAAGCCAGGCATCACGCACATGCTGGCCAGCGGGCAGCATGGTGATGACGTATTCGGCGCCACGCGCCGCATCCGCCGCACTGGCCGCGCCCTTGGCGCCGGAGGCCACCACGGCGGAAATCGCCGCCGGTACCAAATCAAATACCGTCACCTCATGGCCGGCCTTCAGCAGGTTGCGCGCCATATGGGCGCCCATATTGCCAAGTCCAACAAAACCTATCCGCGCCATGGCAGCGTTCCTTTCCTTTAAAATCAGAGCCTTTTGGGTTTCAGTGCAAGTCGTTTCGCGACTTCACCACAGCGCTTGGTGCTCAAACGGGCCAGGATATCGGCCGGCCAAGGCGCAACGCGGCGGCGCGTCAGATCTATGCTCAGATAAAGAACTTCATTTTCAGCAACTTGCCAGCCTTCGGTCGCATGAAACATGGCATGGCGGCAGAGCAAGCGCTTGTCATCATAATCCAGCACCGCACTCTCACAGGCCAAAGGCGCGCCTTCGCGCACTTCGCGGATATAGGCCTGCCAGGATTCAGCGGCGAAAGTGCCCATGCCCCGCGCGCGGTATTCCGGCCCGAAACCAAGGTCGAGCCACTGCACATCGCAGGCCATATCAAAGACCACGAGGTAATAGGCCAGGTTCATATGCCCGTAATGATCGACCCATTCGGGCCTTACATGGGTCAGTAGCGGGCGTTCGGTCATGCAAGCACCTTGGGGGCGGTTGCCCGCCCCCTGATGGTTTCAGTGGATTTCGTCAGATTTCGCGAGGGCTTCGCGCAGCTTCGCGATATTGAAGCCAGGGGCGCGGGCCATATCCAGGATCACCGCTTCCTTGCGCGCGCCAAGATCGATCGCGGCTGGGATCTTGGTGACCACATCATGCGGGATCACCACCGCGCCGTGATGGTCAGCATGGATCACATCATCATGCGATACCTGCATGCCATGGATCGTGACTTCGCATTTCAGCGCAACGATATGCACATGGGCATGGGACGGGTTCACCACCCCGGCAATGCCCTGGAAGCCAGGCGCGAACATATCAAGGTCACGCACCGACCCATTGGTGACCACGCCAAGCGCGCCCAAGCCCTTATGGATCGCGCTATTCACTTCGCCCCAAAAGGCGCCCACGCCCGGGGTATCGTCCAGATCCTGCAAGCAGACCACAGTCGGCAGGCTGGCATCGGCCACATATTCATACCAGCCAACCCGCATGGCCTTATCGGCTTCCTTGCTGCGGCCAGACGGGAAAGCCGCCCGCTGAGTCCCGGTCCGCGCCAGGCCACAAATCGGCGGCAGTTTGCGATCTACCGCCACCATGGGGCGCACGGTGAAGCCGTAATTGCGCCGATGCGGCGCCACCACTTCCAAGGCGTTGCAAATGGTCGGCGTATCCCAAGCGCGCAGCGCTTCCAGATCAGCGGCGGTAAAGGGGTATTTGCTCATCTATCGGTCTCCTCCAAGGCGCCAGCATCGGGCGGGTCTCGCTTGCGGTCAAACCCCCTGCCCGCTGGCTGACGCCAACCGTCCGCCCCCCTCCCCGAAGCAGGGGCCAGCCATGCCTTAATCCGCCTGCACATTCCCCTGGCGCACAACATCCAACCAGCGCTTGCGTTCGCGTGTGACCAGGGCCGCGTAATCGGCGGGCGGGCCGCCGCGCGGGGTGGTGCCGCGCCCGGCCAATTGCTGGCGCACCGCAGGGTCATTCAGCGCGGCCTGTGCCACTTCCGCCATGCGCGCCACCACCGCGTCCGATGCCGATTTATGCGCGTGCAGGCCAAACCAGGCCTCCGCCTCAAACCCCACCAGATTGAACTCGGCGCCCAATTCAGAAACCGCCGGCACATTGGGCAGATCAGGCAGGCGTTCGCGTGATGTGACGGCCAGCGCCACCACATTGCCATTCTGGATTTGTGGCAGCGCGGTGGGCAGATTGTCGATCAGGCTATCCACCTCGCCCCCGATCACCGCCGTCATGGCCGGGCCAGCACCGCGATAGGGCACATGCTGCACGCGCACGCCGGCCAACTGGTTGATCAGCTCCCCGGTCAGATGGGTGGAGGTGCCATTGCCGGCGGAGGCGAAATTGCGTTCCCCAGGCTTGGCTTTCGCATCGCGCAAAAAGGCGCGCAGATCGCCCCCCGGGACTCGGCGCGGATTGGCGACCCAGACATTGGGCACCGTCACCACCAGCGTCACGGCGCGGAAATCCGCTTCGGGATCATAGGGCAGGTTGCGATAAAGGGCAGGGCCAATCGCGTGGGAGGCAATCTGGCTCAAGAACAGCGCGTGATCATCCGCTTCGCGGGCAAAGCGCCCTGCAGCAAGGGTGCTGCCCGCACCGGGCTGGTTTTCCACAACAACATTGCGCCCGAACCTGTCGCGCATCGCGGCCGCGACCAGCCGCGCAACGACATCCGTGGTGCCGCCCGGCGGGAAGGGGCAGACCAGCCGCAGATCCTTATTCGGCCAAGCGGTTTGCGCCCGTAATGCTGGGGCCGCAAGCAGCCCGGCAGCGGCGGCGATCGAAGTGCGGCGTGAGAACATTGTCATGAGGTTGAGCCTCCTTCCCGGTTCGGCCAACGCTTTGCCTGAATTGGCGCCCCTGGCAAGATGGGGTGATGGAGCAAACTGCATGACGCAAAAACCCGATTCCCTGCCTGCCCATGATGTCGCCGGCCGCTTCGCCGCGCCGATTGACCAAAGCGCGCATGAGCCCGCCCATTGGGAAAAGGAAGCCGACGCCATACGCCTGCTTCTGGCCGATAAGAAGCGCCACATCTTCACCACGGATGAAAGCCGGCGCGTGCAGGAAGCGCTTGATAGCGAAACCTATTGGGCCCTGCCCTATTATGAGCGCTGGATCCACGGCTTTTCCTCTCTGCTCAAGGAAAAGGGCGTGGTGAGTGAAGCCGATCTATGCGCGGAAGAAGCGCGCCTGCGCGCCGCCGGAGAGGATAAGGTGGAAGGGCCGGCCGCTGGGCATGGGCACCATCATGATCACGAACATCATCATCATCACGACCATGACCATGACCATGACCATGATGATCACCCTTATCAGGAAGATGATGATGCCGGCATTGCCGTACTCTCGCCCCTGCAATTGCGCGGGCGAGCGGTTCGCAATCTGCTGATCGCGCGCGGCATTCTGACGGCGGCTGAAATCCGCGCCCAGATTGAGGCGATGGATAGCCGTGGTGAGCATCTCGGCGCCAAGGTTGTCGTGCGCGCCTGGACCGATCCCGCCTATGCCACGCGGCTTGCCGCCGATGCCGGCGCGGCGGTGGAGGAATTGGGCCTGTCGCGTGGGGAGACAGTGCTGACCGCGCTTTTCAATACGCCCGATGTCCATAACCTTGTCGTCTGCACGCTGTGTTCCTGTTATCCGCGCAGCGTCTTGGGCCGCCCGCCCGCCTGGTACAAAAGCCGCGCCTATCGCGCGCGCGCAGTGCGCGACCCGCGCGGGGTGCTGGCCGAATTCGGCACCCATCTACCGGACGGCACCAGTATTCGCGTGCATGATAGCAATGCGGAGCTGCGCTATCTGGTCGTGCCCCGCCGCCCCGCCGGGACTGAGGGTTGGGATGCGGCGCGCCTCGAAAAGCTGGTAACGCGGGATTCCATGATTGGCGTGACGGAAGCGCAGAAACCTTGAGAGCTAAAGGCCAAGCCTTTCCCGATAACGCGCACGCCAATCCGCGCCACTGATCCAGCGGCGGAGCGATACCCCATCCGCCGCTTCACCGCGTAACGCGGCAATGGCTTGCCAGATCAGCGCCAGATTGCAGGAAATCACCGGCGCGCCACCCACTTCCGGCTGCGCCAGAATGGCACCGAGCGAGGGCATGCCGGTGCCGAGCAGAATAATCGCCTCTGCCCCCGCGCCCCGCATGGCGGCCAGCGCGGCCCCCGCATCATCCTCGGCCAGGGCATAGATCGGGTGAAAGGCCGCGCCGGGTGTGGCCATGGCAATAATGCGCACCACGTCAAAACCCCGCGCCGTCCAATAGGCGGCCGAGGCTTCCGTCAGATCCGGCGGATAGGGTGAAACAAGGCCAATGCGCCGCGCGCCCAGCGCACGAAACGCGTCGCAAACCGCGCGGCCGGCCGTGATGAAGGGCGCACGGGCGGAAAGCCGCGCCACAGCGGCATCTTCCGCTGCCGCCCCCACCAGATAGGAAGACCCAGTGCAGGCAAAGGCGATGGCGCCCAGTGGCGCATTGGCGAATTGCGCACAGGTCTCATCAAGCCCCGCGACGTAGTCCACCAAACGATCATTCAATACGGGTCGCGCGCTGGTGAGCCTGGCGGTCAGCATGGCGGTTGCAGGCGGCAGAAGGATCGAGAATTCGGGCTCCACCGTCGTATTTGCCTGGGGCGTCAGCACACCAAGCAAGCCCGCCCGCGCATAAGCTAGTGACATTCCATTCCCCCATGGCATGCAGACATGACCATCGCTTCCGGTCTATTCAGCGCAACAGCTCGAGGATTGCAGAGGGTTATCAAGATGCAAAGACGCGGATTCATTGCCGCTACGCTGAGTGTGCCTGCCTTGGCGGCACAGGCACAAACGGCACGGCCCATTCGCTTCATTGTTCCCTTCCCGCCCGGCGGCACGGCGGATTTGCTGGCGCGCCTGGTGGCGCGTGAAATGGAAACCCGGCTTGCCGCGCCAGTGGTTGTGGAAAACCGCGCCGGCGCAGGCGGTGTTGTCGGCAGTGATTCGGTCGCCAAAAGCCCCGCCGATGGCACGACCATTCTGCTTTCCAATATCGCTTCCCAAGGCATTGCACCGGCCATTCTGCCCAGCATGCCCTATGACGTGATGCGCGATTTCACCCATATCGGGCTTCTCGCTGCGGTGCCGAGTGCCATTGCGGTTTCCGCCACCGGCCCATGGCAAAGCCTGCCCGCACTGATCGCCGCGGCGCGCGAGAAGCCCGGCAGCATTCGCTTCGGGTCCAATGGCAATGGCACATCTTCCCACGCCAAGCTCGAAATCCTGAAGCGGCTGGCGGGGGTGGATATTACCCATGTGCCCTATCGCGGCGCGGCACCGGCAGCGACGGATGTGATCGCGGGCAATATTGATGGGCTGATCGCGGCCATTCCTGATGTCGGGCGCAATGAAAGGCTGCGCCTGCTCGCGATGACGACAGAAAGGCGCCTTGCCCGCTGGCCGGATGTGCCATCTGTCGCAGAACTTGGCCTTGGGCAATTGGTCGCGGCGAATTGGTTCGGCATCAGTGGACCGGCCGGCATTCCGGCACCGATGGCGGACCGGCTGAATGCCGCGCTGGTGGAAAGCCTGGCAACCCCGGCCTTGAGCGAACGGTTGAACGAACTCGGCGCCGCGCCCAACCGCTTGGACCGTGCCGCCTTCACCGCACTGGTGCAGACCGATATCACCCGCTGGGCGACCATTGTGCGAGAGGCCGGCATCAAGGCCGATTAACATTCTGGCACAAGGCTTGCCTTGCTTTGGGGCATGAACCGACCAGAGGGCCATTTCAAAGCAAAATTGCTCGCGAAATGCGCACCTGCTGCCGGTTTGCCGCAACAGGGAGCCTTTTCATGAATCGTCGTCATCTCTTGGGCCTGGCCGGAGGAGCCATTGCAGGTTCATTGGCCAGCCCGGCTATCCTTTCCGCACAAAGCGGCGCCTGGCCAAGCCGTGGCACCATTCGGCTGGTCGCGCAATTTCCCCCGGGCGGGCTTGTCGATACCGTAAGCCGCTTGATGGCGCCAAGCTTGTCACAGGCGCTGGGACAAACCGTGGTGGTGGAAAACCGCGCCGGTGCCGGCGGCGTGATCGGCACGGATTTCGTCGCGAAACAGCCTGCGGATGGTTATACGCTGCTGGTGTCGCATGCTTCGGTGCATGTCTATTCGGCCGCGACCATGCCATCCCTGCCCTTCGATCCGGTGGCTGATTTCACCCATATCGGCTTGCTGGTGGAAGCGCCAAATGTGCTGCTGGTGAAAGCGAATTCGCCCTTCAAGACACTTGGCGATTATCTGGACGCCGCGAAGCGTCAGCCTGTGCGCTTCGGTTCTTCCGGTATCGGTTCAGCACCGCATCTATTGGGGGCGATGCTGTCTTCAGAAGCCAAGGCGCCGAATCTGGACCATGTTCCCTATCGCGGCAGCGCCCCCGCGATGCAGGATTTGATGGCCAATCAGATCGAAAGCCTGGTCGACCCGATCACGACCAATGTGCAACTCATGAAGGATGGTGTGCTGCGCGCCTTGGCGGTTTCTTCCCCGCAGCGCCTGCCTGCATTCCCCAATGTACCGACCTTCGCTGAATTGGGTTTTGCCAAGCTGACATCTGCCCAATGGCTTGGGCTTTCCGCGCCCAAGGGATTGCCGCAGCCCATTATCAGCCGCCTGGCTGGATTGATTGGCCCGACGCTGGCAAAGCCCGAATTGATGGCGCGGTTTGAGGAATTGCAGACCCTGCCGCGCAATCCGGCACCGTTGAATGGTGATTTCGTGAAAATCATGCGCGAACAAATCACGGAATGGACCGCGGTCGCGAAGCAATTCGATATTGTCGTGAGCTAGAAGAAGCAGCCCCACCCAGGATTTTCTGGGTGGGGCAGGCTTGTCGTATCACGCGGCCTGCGCGGCCGCTTCCACCGTTTCGTAAATCTGCAATACCTTGTTGAAGCCGCTGATATTCAGCACTTCAATCACTGAAGGCTGTGGGGAAGCGATGCTAAAGAACCCCCCTGCCTTTTTCGCATCCTTCGCCGCGCGCAAAAGCACACGCAGACCCGCCGAGGATACATAGGAAACCTGCGCCATATCAGCGCAAACCTTCCCTGCACTCGTCAGCATTTCCAGGATTTTCACCTCAGCCGCCGGGGCGGTGGAGGTATCCAAGCGACCATTCAAGATCGCTATCATGCAGTTCCCGACCTGTTGTTCTGTAATTTCCATAGTCACTTTCCTTCTTAACCCCGCATGCCGCTGATGGCGTATCAGAGCGGCATTTACCAAAATCATGGCGTTGGCAGCTTCTACAGCTCAGCGCCGGTCACCTTGCACAGCTTGCTGACTGCGAAGTGATTTTCAGCACCGCGCCGTTCATAGTTTTGGCTATCGGTGAAATTTTTCACCATATGAATACCCAAGCCGCCAATTTCGCGATCTTCCAACGATGCATCAATATCAGGCGCACTACGTGCCAAGGGATCATAGGCAATACCGTCATCGCATGTGCTGAAGCGCACATTGATGCCCGCCGGTAAGCGCTCAATATCCAGGCAGGCGCTGAATTCCTTGTCCTCTCCTTCAGGCCAAGCGTGGCGGCTGATATTGGTCAGAATTTCTTCTGCCACAATGGCCATTTGCTGCGCATCTGCTGCATTGCAGCCCATATCAGCCAGCATCATTTCCGTGCTTTCAACAAGCGCGGCTATGCCATCGACCTGGCGGAGCAGCACAGCCTGATAGCGATTCTCCGCCTTATTTTCCCACAGAAAATGGCGGGGGCTTCCCATCAGGCGGCGCCAAGAAGCCTGCGGCCCTCGGCCGTGACTTCCTGACTTCCTTGCTGAACATAAAGGCACAACATGGTGATATCATCAGCCTGCGGTTCGCCCTGGCTGAAACGCTCAACATCTTCAATTACCAGGCGTATCAAGGCTGCCGGATCCGCGCGGGTGGCGCTGCGCACCAAATCTTCCAAGCGTTGTTCGCCATAGAAACCACCCGGCCCATCAACCGCTTCCGTGACCCCATCGGTATAGAGCAGCAGCGTATCGCCTTCCTTAATGGTCACGCTGCCGGGAATGAATTCATGGTCTTCCAGAATGCCAAGAGCAATATTATTTTCTTCGCTGATCCAAACAACACTGCCATCCGCCTTGCGGAGTATCGGCGCGTTATGTCCGGCATTGGAAAATACGAAAGCGCCTGTCGTAAGATTGAAAACGCCGACAAAGGCCGTGGTGAACATCATGGTTGGATTATCGACAGACAGCACCGCATTCGCCTGCCCCATCGCTTCATCCGGAGAAAGCCCACGCAGAATGCAGCTTTTCAAAAGGCTGCGCGCAACCGCCACCACCATGGCAGCGCCAACACCCTTGCCAGATGCATCGCCGATGAAGACGGCCAGGCGTTCCTGATCCAACATGAAGACATCAAAGAAATCGCCACCCACTTCCTTGGCAGGAATCAGATCCGCTGAAACCATGAAGGCCTCATGCGTCGGGAAAACGCTGGGCAGGCTGGATAATTGCAGATTACGCGCAACCTCCAGCTCCTCCTTCAGGCGGTTCAATTGCACCCTTTCGTGCAAGGCGGCACGAACCGTCTCAAGATCCTTGGTTCGTTCCTCCAGCAATGTTGCCAGGCGTTCATGCCGGCGCATGACGCTGGCCGCCATGTGCTGGAATGATTCCGCCAGCACTGCCCCCGACGCTTCGGGGCTTTCACGCATCCGATCGAGCAGCCGCATGGCCTGCGCATGCTCACGTTCTTCAAGGACCTTGCTGAGCGTGGAAAGTTCCGCCCCGATAAGCGCCTGGTGATGCTTCACCGAAATCCGCTCATGGATTTTCATGCGATCCAATGTCAGCGCGCTATCGCGTACCAATTCCAACGCATTCGCGATCTCCCCCACCTCATCCGTGCGGCGCAATACTGGCGCACTAGCGAAGATATCGCCTTCCGCCACAGAGCGCAGCGTATTGGAAACATCTGTCAATGGATCAAGAGTTGAACGAATGGTGCGATACAGTACAAGGCAAGTACCAGCCATGATCAGCACAAGGAAGAAAAGCGCCTTCATGGCAGTCAGCACTTCGCGGCGGGTTTCCGTGCTGACATCCTGCAAAATAAACAAGCTACCCGTGGGAAGGCCCGCAAGCCCGCGCAATTCCGTTTGCACAAGTTCTACATAGGACCCATTGCGACGATGCAGTTCTTCATCCAGGCGATCCAAGGATCCAGCCGCTGCCAATAATTCGGACATGCCGGCATCTGAAAGCAGAAGCGGCCTTCCATCGCTGCCCAAAATGCCGCCGCCCACGGCACCGATATTCTTGATGATATTGCCCAAAGATGGTTCAAAGGATGCGCCGAGAACCAGCAGAACCGGGCCAATACGACGTGCATGAAAAATCAGTGGCAAGCGCGTATCAGGGTTCAGATCAATACCAACAAGGCTGGCTTCTGCCCCGACGCTCCGCAGCACATTACGGTTGACCGTAACCGGTTTGGCCCCACGGCCCTCAGGCACAGAGACGAGTATTCGCTCTTCCTGCACAATCAGATCAATACGCCGGATATCCGCAAAGCGCGCGTCGCCGGCCATAAGATCCCTCAGCCGCTTCTCAAGCGCTTCCGCATCAAGGCTTTGTAGATCTGCCCGCAAACTCTCCTCAGTCTCAAACAGCCGGGCCGCCCTTTGCATCATCAGATCGGCATGATCTATCGCGCGACGCAACTCCACGCCCTGGCGCTCACTGATCAGCCGACTGATACGCTCCCCTCTTTCCTGGAACAGCAGCCAGGCTGGCCCACCTATCGCCGCGGCGACCATTGCAAATGCCAAAAGCATGAGCAGCATGATGCGGGTACGAAGTAACAAAAGACTTCTCCCTAAACCGGTTCGGCGATTTTTAGCAGCGACAGTGACGGAAATAGGCCAAGCTTGCGGGCGGTTTCCATGCGAATAAGATACGACATCCGCGACAAGGTCTCGACCGGAATGCTACTCGCCCGCCGCCCATCCAGAATCTGTTCCGCCTTATACGCGGTAAAGGCACCAACACTGTAGTAGCGGCTCACCAGCCCAGCCAGGCCGGCGGCAAAGCCGACAAAGCGTTCAGTAGCCGCGAAGGTCGGCAGGCCCAACGCCAAAGCGGTATTGGTCAGGCTTTCGCGGTGATCATTCAAAAAAGTATCCGGCGGGATATAGAGCCACTGCGCGCCAGAGGCTTTAGCTTCCGCCACCAAAGCTGGAATGGTGCTGGCGTCCGGGCGACCATCGGCGGAAAGCGGAATTGGCAATTCACGCAACCTGGCCTGCCTGGCCTGTAAAGTATTTCTTAGATCTTCCACCACCAGAACGGAATTTCGTTCCCGCGGATTGTAGATTGTCGCCGCGGAATCAAAATTACGATAAAGGCTCATCGCCCTTTCCTGCACGGCTACGGGCGCGATATATTCGGTCCCCGTTACCTCTCGGCCTGGCGCCTCGCGGCTGCGGATGATGCCGCTGCGCACCGGTTCGGTCACAATATTGAAGACGCAAGGAATATCGCGGATGTACCGATTTGATGGCGCCGCATCCCACGGCCCAAGGGCAGTAATGGCAAGTGATGTGCCCCATAGATACACAATATCCGGCTTTGTATCATTGGCCTCTTCGACAAAGCGGCGCACCTGATTGAGATTCTGTCCCGCATCGCGGATGATCAGGTCAACGGGTTTTCTTCTGGAAACAAAATAATCCGAAAAACCGTCGCAGGCTTCTTCCCAGCCCCGGAAGAGCATCATCATGATACGCGGTTTGACGGATGTGTCAGCCAGGACATTGGAAGCGGTCAGCACCGCCCCCCCGACGGCAAGAGAATTGCGTAATGCGGCGCGGCGTGTGGTTTTGAAAATTGCATCCTTCATGATGTGGCACGCCTTGCATTCTTGGGAAGGATAAAAAGACCCAAGAAAAAGCCGATACCGGCAAGCGCCGAAATCAGCGCCATGACCGCCAAAACTGCATTCAAGCCGCCAAAATTCATGGCATAGGCCGCAATCATCGGGCCGGTGACGCTGCCAATTCTTTCCCCGAAGCGGAGAAAGGACAGCACGATGGGAATGGCCGGCGCATCCGGGCCGGCGGCCTTCACCGGCAATGACAATAGGGAAGCAGAGGCCAAGCCCTGCAAAACACCCACCAAAGCCACCGCGATCGGAAGCCCAATCATGATGTCAGTGAACATCGGCAAGGCGAGCGCAGCACCGGTCGCGACCGCCGCGAAGATAATAAGGAAATTCCCAAGCTTGACCCGATCCGACAGCCACGCCCCGACAAGAATGGCAGGGATCATGAATAATCCATAGAGCATAATCACCCGGCCAATCGCCGCCGGGCTGAAGCCCAATTCCTTCAAGGTCGGCGGTGCGAGATAGAACACAAAGCCGGTGAGAACGATCTTGGCGGGAATGGCAATAAGAATGAGCAGCATCACAATATAGGGATACTTAAAGGTTTCCCTGATATCAGACAGCAGTGAAGTCTTGAGTGGCAGACGGGAATTTTCGTACTTGGCCTTGATCGTGACGGCAGACAAAATCTGCACAAGAACGACTATCACCGCCGATATGACGAAGGTCACTGAAAAGCCGAGCCGATCAGCAAAAACAGCACCAACTGCAGTACCACACACCGCACCCGCCATGACTGCGCCGGTAAAGCCACCCAGGCTCCGCGCCAATTTGCCTTGCGCGCTGGCCTGCGCCAATTCCGCCTGGCACGCCATGCTCACAATCGCATAGCCAAGTCCACAAAGCATGCGGGCGATAGTAAATTCCACAATCCCCCCCGCCCAGGCACTCCATAGGAAGCCAATAACGGCAGGCAGCGCCCCAAGAACAATGCCCATGCGGGAACCATGCCGAGCAATGAAGCGGCCCGCATATGGCGTGAAGACAGCCACTGCGGCCACAAATCCCATGATGGGCAAGGCGGTCAAAAGCTCTGGCCGCCATGTATGCCCCGAAGCCAGGGTCAGATCTCGGGCAAAGATCGGAATGAAGGATGTGGAGAGTTGTTCTGCGGTGACAAAAAGAAAAAGCGCAAGACGCGCTGCCGAACCGGTGATGGGCGTTGGCTCAACACTCACCCGCTCCGGTGCCAAATCAAGCCCGCCGGCGGTTCGGGCGATACGATCCGCCATTTTCTTGGCAGCGGCAGACGACAAATTCGCCAAATTACCCGACAGCCAAACGAACCTCTCCCACCGATCATGCATGCGGCGGATAACCGCATTGGCCGCCCGGGCCAGCCGGCCAACCTCATCAGGCGCATCAGTATCCGCGCGCCGGCTATAATCCCCTTGCGAAAGGCGCGACAGAACAGCGTTGATCATGCTGAGCGGCGCCAGCAATGACCGTTGGATCACGAAGCGGATGATTTCAAAAGCGAGCAGTAAGCCAACGATAAGAAGGATGACAATGTCCCACAGCGTGTCCTGGACAATGACATCCAAAGGCTCTCGCTTCATGCCGATATGCAGCCATCCTTCGATATGCTGCGTATCCCGCCCCAAGGCGAGCACCGTACCGTAACCATTGGTCGTGTGAAAATCTGGCCGCGTCAGTTCTTCCGCTGAAAGCTTGGCGATCGCGCTGAGAAACGCATCCGCCCCCCCGCCCGCATGAAAAACAGGGCGGCCATTCAAGTCGGTGATAACAAAAAATGAGACGCCAGAATGCGCCGTCAGAACCTCCTGCAAATACTCATCAACGCCAACCAGTTCAGTGAAGGGAATGCCGACGCGTAAGGCATTGGAAATCGGCGCCGCCACGGTGCTTCCAATGGCCCGCGCCTCCAGACCGATTTCGGGGCGCACTTGCGCCTCAAACGCCCGCAAGGCCGCCCATGACGTGACAATGACACTCACCAGAACCAGAAGCGCGGCAATCAGCACCAAAGGTGTGGAAAGCCGCTCGACGCGGCCCATATCGGCTGCCGCTTTCATTCGCTTGTCCTTACTTTGGCCATGCTGATATCGGCCTCCAAGGCGCGTTCGGCGTCGGAAATCATTGTCTCTGTGCGCTGCATCGCGTCTGCCAATTGGTGCGCCAAGGCAGGGTCTTCGGCCCGTGGTGCCGCGCCGAGCAAAGCACGCTCCAAGGCCGCGAAGCGCCGCAATGCGGGTCGTGAGAGCAGGAAGATCAGCAGGCCCCCCAAAGGCACGGATAGCAGCAACACCAAGGAGGTTGGTTGAATGATTTCCAAGCCGATCGCATCCAGGCGGCTCGACAGAATGCCGCGATCAAAGGCCAAAAAAAGCACTCCCTCGGTCTGGCCGAAGGAGTTAATGATCGGCGAACCCACCCAAAATAGGTCAAGCGCGCTAATTGTTTCGGTTGATTGCGATACCCCAAAGGCCCGCAAATCCTCGGCGATTTTTTGGCCAATCTGCGCACGATTGGTATCAAACAGGATAACGCCCTGTGAATCGACAACAGATAATCTGCTGATCCCGCGATTGCCGGTCCAATTACGGTCAAGCAATACCTGCGCATCTGCCACATTCATCAACCGCACACCAAGGTTGATGCTCCGTTCCAGGGTTTCCGCCAAATCATGCGCCGTGACGCGCATTACCCGGGATTGCTGCGCCAAGAGAAGACGTTCGAATTTGAAATAGTTGAGCGCGGCGACGAATAGGCAGATGAAAACCAATATCGCCGAAACAGTGAAAACAATGCGGGAGAAAAAGGATGAACCCATCATCAGACACCAAGCCTTTCCGGCATAGCGGCGCCATAGGATGGCAGCGCAAATGCCTCCCGCATCAGGGCGGCATAATCTGAAGGATCGACGAATTTCAGTAAGCCAGTGGAAGCTTCCTTCAATTCATCATCGCTCGGAAATTTATAGTAGTTTCCTTCTGGCGGTTGGGGGGCTGCCTTCACGCGCTTTTTTTCCTTTAGGCTGCGCAGCACCACATCCGCAGCCAACGCCGCACCACCGCGGTAAAGCTCCGCAATATGCCACATCAATGAACGCGCATTATCCCGGGCGATGCTGTGGGTCCCAATAATCGGTCCCGTATCGATGCCCTTATCGATGAAATGCAGCGTACTCGCAAAAGTCTCTTCGCCTGCGCACATCTGCCAAAACGGCGCGAAAAGGCCACGATACTTCGGCAATGGTCCCGGATGAACATTGATGATGCCATAGGGAATGGCATTG
>JACCED012407335.1_pt1 | contig 18193 bp, 19 predicted proteins | sample 7455021 | NCBI WGS metagenome assembly JACCED01 (sample SAMN15323456, study PRJNA562643) | freshwater metagenome | isolation source: river surface water | place: USA:Blue River Watershed | collected 2017-08-19 | reverse complement strand
GCCTGTCCGAGCCCGACGGCGGCTCGGTGCGCTACTTCAACGGACTGCAGATGCCGGGCGACGCGCTGGCCATCAAGTCGCAGCTGGGCGTGGTGGCGCAGATGGACACCCTCGACCCGGACTTCACCGCCGCCGAAAACCTGCTGGTGTTCGGCCGCTATTTCGGCCTGCCCGACCAGCTCATTCGCGAGCGCATTCCGCGCCTGCTGGAGTTTGCCGCCCTCAGCCACAAGGCCGACGCCAAGCCCGGCCAGCTCTCGGGTGGCATGAAGCGGCGCCTGAGCCTGGCCCGCGCCCTGATCAATGAACCACGGCTGCTGCTGCTCGACGAGCCCACCACCGGCCTGGACCCGCAGGCGCGCCACCTGATGTGGGAGCGCCTGCAACTGCTGCTGCAGGAGGGCAAGTCGATCCTGCTGACGACGCACTTCATGGACGAGGCCGAGCGCCTGTGCTCGCGGCTGCTGGTGATCGACCAGGGACGCAAGATTGCCGAAGGCCAGCCGCGTGAGCTGATCGCCCGCCACCTGGAGCCCGAAGTGGTCGAGGTGTACGGGCAAGGCGCCACCGCACTGGCGAACGAGGCTGCGCTGCGGTCGCTGGCCGAACGCACCGAGGTGAGTGGCGAGACGGTGTTCTTCTACACCCGCGACAGCCGGCCCCTGCTGGCGGCCTTGCAGGCCTGGCCCGCGCTGCGCACGCTGCACCGCCCGTCCAATCTGGAAGACCTGTTCCTGAAGCTGACCGGGCGCCAGATCCGGGAGGAGGGCTGACCATGAGCCAGATCCAGAACAACATCTGGGCCGCACCGCGGCTGTCCATGCGCTGGTGGCCGGTGTTTCGCCGCAACTTCCTCGTCTGGCAAAAGCTCGCCATCCCGAGCCTGGTGGGCAACATCGCCGAGCCGCTCATGTGGCTGGTGGCCTTTGGCTACGGCCTGGGCGCGCTGGTCGGACAGGTCGAGCTGGGGGGCGAGCAGGTCCCCTACATCCTGTTTCTGGCCAGCGGCAGCATTTGCATGAGCGCCATGAACGCGGCCACCTTCGAAGCGCTGTACTCGGCGTTTTCGCGCATGCATGTGCAGAAAACCTGGGACGGCATCATGAACGCGCCGGTGCGGCTGGACGACGTGGTGCTGGCAGAAATGCTCTGGGCCGCCTTCAAGGCCCTGTTCACCGTCACCGCCATCCTGATCGTGATGCTGGCCCTGGGCATCAGCCACAGCCCCAAGCTGCTGGTGGCCTGGCCGGTGCTGCTGGGCGTGGGCATCACCTTCAGCTGCATGGCGCTCATCTTCAACGCGCTGGCCAAGGGCTACGACTTCTTCACCTATTACTTCACCCTGTTCCTCACGCCCATGATGTTCCTCTCGGGCATCTTCTTTCCGCGTGACCAGCTGCCGCCCATCGTGCGCGCCATCGCCGACTGGCTGCCGCTGTCGGCGGCGGTGGACCTGGTGCGCCCCCTGTTCTTGGACCGCTGGCCCGAACACGCCCTGCGCCACGGGCTGGTGCTGCTGGTGTTCAGTGCAGTGTCGTTCTGGATTGCCCTGGCGCTCACGCGCAAACGCTTTCGCAGCTGAGGCAGCCGGCGGCGCTGCCGCCGGCACTCACCGGTGCAGGGCGATCAGTCGCTGCAGGACGGCCTTCAGGCGCGCCGCTTCCTCAGGGCCGACATCGGCCATCACCCGCTGCTCGTGCAACAGGGCCTGCTGCAGCAGGGGCCCGACTTTCTGGCGGCCTTGCGCGGTCAGGCTCACCAGCGACTGCCGCTTGTCGTGCTGGGCATCGCATCGCACCACCCAGCCGGCCGACTGCATCCGGCCCACCAGCTTGGTCACCGTGGGTTGCTTGGCCAGCACGATGTCGGCCAGCTCGCTGATGCTCAGGGCCGGCTTGCCCGAGAGGCTGGCCATGACGCGCCACTCCATCAGGCTCAGGCCGCTGGCCTCGACGACCAGGTGGAATTCGCCCGAGATCAGGTGGCTGGCCCGCGCCAGCAGGTAGGCCAGGTAATCATCGACAAAGCCGGCCATCAGCGCAGGGCCGTCAGGGAGCCGAACTGGCTGGCCTGGTAGACCAGCGGCTGGCCCTCGGCAAAGCCGCAACGCTCAACCTCGCCGACAAAAATGAGGTGGTCGCCTTCTTCGTAACGGCTGCGGTTGTGGCATTCGAACCAAGCCAGGGCCCCGTCGAGGATGGGCAGACCACTCTGGCCCAGGCGGTAGTCCACCCCGGCAAAGCGGTCGCCCTGGCCATAGGCAAAGCGCTCGCACAGCGCCAGCTGCTCGGCCGCCAGCACATTGATGACGTAATGCGTGCCGGCATGGAAGGCCGGCAGCTTGGCCGACTGCAAGCCCAGGCTCCAGAGCACCAGCGGCGGGCTCAGCGAGACCGAGTTGAAGGAACTCGCCGTCAGGCCAATGAAATGGCTGCTGTCGGTGCTGCCACGGGGGGCGCCCGGGGCACGGGTGGTGACCACCGTCACGCCAGTGGCAAAACGCGAGAGCGCCTGGCGAAAATGCGGCAACTCGAAATCCGGACTCAGGGCACGGATGTCGGCGGGCGGGGAGGCGTGGCCAGGGGATCGCATGGGTGGGATTATGGATGGAATTCCATGAAAATTCATATAAACTGGATTCGCACCGGAGACAGCAGACATGTTGATAGAACGCATCGAACACAAATGGCTCGCGGCTTTTGTCCGCACTTTCACGCTGTGCAAGGTGGCCCCCGGCGAAGTGGTGGCCATTCTGTCCGAAACCCAGTCCCGTCGTGTGAATGTGGACATGGCGCGGCTGGCGCTCGAGAGCCTGGGCGCCCGGGTGTTTGAAATCACCCTGACCAGCCCGCCCCTGACGGCCCCGGCGCCGGTGCGCTCGACGGGTGCGAGCGATGCCATCGGGCAGCTGGCGCCGGTGGTGGCCTCGCTGGCACGCGCCGACTTCGTGGTGGACTGCACCGTCGAAGGCCTGCTGCATGCGCCCGAGCTGCCCGCCATCCTGCAGGGCGTGCAAGACGGTTCGGGCAAGCGCCCGCGCGTGCTGATGGTCTCCAATGAGCACCCCGAGATTCTGGAGCGCACTGTGCCCGACCCGGCCCTCGAGGGCGTGGTGCGCAGTGCCATGAAGCGGCTCAAGGGCGCGCAACAGATGCATGTCAGCTCCGCGGCGGGTACCGACCTGCGCGTGCGGCTGGACCAGGCGGTGGTGGGTGGCGTCTGGGGCTTCTGCCCCAAGCCGGGCATGGTCTCGCACTGGCCCGCCGGGCTGGCGCTGGCCTTCCCGGCCGCCGGCAGCGTCAACGGCACGCTGGTCATGGCCCCGGGCGATGTGAACCTGACCTTCAAGCGCTACCTGCGCGACACCATCCGTCTGACCATCGAGCACGACAGCGTGGTGGCGATCGAGGGCAGCGGTGTGGACGCCGACATGATGCGCGGCTACTGGAAGGCCTGGGAGGACGCCGAGGGCCACCGCGCCTGCTACGCCGTTTCGCATGTGGGCTTTGGCCTGAACCCGGCGGCACGCTGGGACGCCATGACCTTCTACGACAAGCGTGACTGCAACGGCACCGAACTGCGGGCCTTCGCCGGCAACTTCCTGTACTCGACCGGCGCCAACGAGGTCGCCGGTCGCCACACGCTCGGCCACTTTGACCTGCCCATGCGCGGCTGCACCGTCCGGCTGGACGACACGGTGGTCGTGGCGGCGGGCGAACTGGTGCGCGAGACACTGGCATGAGCACGGTCCCTGTCTGTGTCGCCTTGCCCGCGCAGGGCGAGGCGCGCGGCACTGCCCTGGTCTTTCTGCACGGCATCGGCGGGCGCGCCAGCGGCTGGGCGCCTGTGCAGCAGGCCTGTGCTGCAGCAGGCTACCGCAGCCTGGCCTGGGACATGCCCGGCTATGGCGAGAGCCCTTTGATCGAGCCGTATGACTTTGACGGCCTGGCCGATGCACTGGCTGCAGGGATGGACAAGCAGGGTCTGAGCCAGGCCGTGCTGGTGGGCCACAGCCTGGGCGGCATGGTGGCGCTGCAGATGTGGGCGCGGCATCCGGCGCGTGTGGCGGGCCTGGTGCTGGCGGCCAGCAGCCCGGCCTTTGGCCACGGCAGTGGCGACTTCCAGCAGGCCTTCATCGCACAGCGGCTGGCCCCGCTGGAGGCGGGCAAAAGCATGGCCGAGGTGGCGGCGGGCCTGATCCCCAGCATGGTGGCACCTGGCTACCAGGGGCCGGGGCTGGCGCAGGCCATGGCCTGCATGGGCTCCATCACGCCCTCGGCCTACAAGGCGGCGCTGGGGGCGCTGGTGCGCTTCGAGCAACGCGCGGCCCTGCCCACCATCACCGTGCCGACGCTGTGCATCGCTGGCGAGCACGACCGCACCGCCTCGCCAACGGTGGTGCAGCGCATGGCCGAGAAGATCCCCAACGCCCAATACCAATGCCTGCCCGGCGCAGGCCACCTGTTGACCTTTGAGCAACCCGGGCGATTTGCCGAGGCGCTGCTGCCCTTTTTGCGGAGCATTCCATGACCGACACTGCCATTGCACATGAACCCATGCCCATCTGTGGCGACGATTACCCGCTGAGCGAGAAGCAGCACAAGCTGATGGCGCTGGCGCGCCAACTGGGGCGCGAAAAATTTGCAGGCCGCGCCGCGCAGCTCGACCGCGATGCGCAGTTCCCGTTTGCCAACTACGAGGACATGCGCCAGGCGGGCCTGCTCGGCCTGTGCGTGCCCGAGACCCATGGCGGCCACGGCGCCGACTACGCGACCTATGCCCTGGTCTCGGCCGAGATCGGCCGCTACTGCGGCGCCACGGCCCTGACCTTCAACATGCATGTCTGCACCACGCTCTGGAGCGGCCTGCTCTCCGAAGACCTGGAGATGACACCCGAGCAGCGCGAGCGGCACCGCGAGCACCAGAAGGTGCACTTTGCCCGCGTGGTGAAAGACGGTGCCATCTATGCGCAGCCCTTCTCCGAAGGGGGCGCGGCCGCGGCGGGCGCACAGCCCTTTGGCACCACCGCCGTCAAGGTGGACGGCGGCTGGAAGGTCAGCGGCAAGAAGATCTTTGCCTCGCTCTCGGACGCAGCCGATTTCTTTGGCGTGCTGTGCACCGAGAAGAAAGAGGGCGCCGACCTGTCACGCCGGGACACCCTCTACCTGGCCATCCCGCGCACCGCGCCAGGCCTCACCGTCGAGGGCGACTGGGACCCGCTGGGCATGCGCGCCACCGTCTCGCGCAACCTGGTGTTCAAGGACGTGTTCGTGCCCGATGAGGCCGCCCTCATGCCGCAGGGCCTGTACTTCCAGGCGGCCAGCCGCTGGCCGCACATGTTCATGACCCTCTCGCCAACCTACATGGGCATCGCCCAGGCGGCATACGACTTCACCGTGGCCTACCTGCGTGGCGAGATCCCGGGCACCGGCCCCGTCAAGCGCCGCCAGTTCGCCACCAAGCAAATCGCGGTGGCCGAGATGTTCATCAAGCTCGAGCAGACCCGCAACCTCTTCCTGCGCGCCATCGAGGACGCCCGGGTCGACCCCAGCAAGTCCACCCGCCTGCGCGCCTATGCGGCGCAATACACCATCATGGAAAACGCGCAGGACATCGCGCGCCTGGCGATCCGCACCTGCGGCGGCCAATCCATGCTCAAGAGCCTGCCGCTCGAACGCCTGTACCGGGATGCCCGCTGCGGTGCGCTGATGCTGCCCTGGACGGCCGAGCTGTGCATGGACCGCATCGGCCGCGAGGCACTGTACGAACCCGGCGAAAAAGACGAGTGATGACGGGCAAAGAAAGCAGCCTGATTGCGGCACGTTTTGCGCAGCTGGCGCAGGCGCATGGCACGCAGCCGGCCATCACCTTTCGTGGCGACGCGCACAAGCCTGGCCACACCCTGGCTTATGACTTCGGCAAATTCTGGCGGCGCGTCGAACGTGTCACAGGACACCTGCAGTCGAGCTGGGGCGTGCAAGCGGGCGACCGCGTGTCCTGGCTGGGCTTGAACCACGAACTGCAGCTGGTCATGCTGGTGGCCTGTGCCCGGCTGGGCGCCATCTTCCTGCCGCTGAACTTCCGGCTGGCGGTGCCCGAGCTGCAGCAGGTGGTCAGCGATGCACACCCTCGCCTGCTGGTGCATGACACACCCCATGCCCCAGCGGCCCAGTCTCTGCAATGCGACCGCTTGCAGCACACCCACCACGACACCTTGATCGCCGACGCCTCGCCGCGTGGCCAGGCCCTGCCCGCAGTGCATGGCGAGCTGCCGCTGCTGCTGGTCTACACCTCGGGCACCACAGGGGTGGCCAAGGGCGCGGTGCACACACAGGCGGCCTTGCTCGCCAATGCGCGGGCCAGCCAGTGGGCACATGCATTTGTGCCGGGTGACAAGGTGCTCTCCACACTGCCCATGTTCCATGTGGGCGGGCTGTGCATCCAGACCTTGCCAGCCTTGCTGGCAGGCGTCGAGGTGGTGTTGCACCCACGCTTCGAACCGGGCGCCTGGCTGGCCGAAATGCACACCAGCCAGCCCACGCTGTCGCTGCTGGTGCCGGCCACCATGCGCGCCCTGTTTGACCACCCGCAGTGGGCAGACACCCCGCTGTCGGGGCTGCGCGGCATCATGACGGGCTCATCGACCGTGCCAAGGGACTATTTGCAGACCCTGCACGCGCGTGGCGTGCCGGTGGGGCAGGTGTACGGCACCACCGAGACCGGCCCCGTTTCCATCGTGCTGCGTCTGCCTGAGGCGATGGCACATGAGGGTGCTGCGGGCTGGCCTCATCCCGATGCCAAGGTCAGGCTGATCGACACCCAAGGCCAGGAAGTGGGGCCCGGTGAAACCGGCGAGGTCTGCATCCGCGCCCCCAACCTGATGCGTGGCTACTGGCGCGCGGGCGGGGAGCCCGGCCTCGGCCTGCAGGACGGGTGGTTCCACTCGGGCGACCTGGGCCAGTGTGACCACAACGGCTGCATCACCATCGTCGGCCGCAGCAAGGACATGGTCATCTCGGGCGGTGAGAACATCTACCCGGCCGAAATCGAAAACCTGCTGGTGACCTTGCCGGGCGTGGCCGAATGCGCGGTGGTCGGCCTGCCCGATGCGCGCTGGGGCGAGGTGCCGGTGGCGGTGCTGGTGCGCGCCCCCGGGGCGCAGGGGCAAGCCCTGAGCGAGGACAGTGTGCTGGCCCACCTGCATACACGGATTGCCCGCTTCAAGCTGCCCCGGCGGGTGGTATTTGAAGACAGCCTGCCCAAGAGCGCGCTGGGCAAGGTGCAAAAGCCCCATCTGCAGGCCCAGCTGCAGGCCCGCATGACCGGCCAATAGCCGGACGACCGACCCCGAAAAAACCCTTAAAGACGCGCCCGAGTGACAGCGCGGTGGCGCGGTGCTGGCATCATGGTGCACCACACCCACAGGAGACCTCGATGCGACACACCAACCGCCGCGCCAGCCTCATGGCCCTGGCCCTTTGTGCCCTGGGTTTCAGCACCCCCTGGGCCCACGCCCAGTCGGCCTGGCCAAACAAGCCGGTCAAGATCGTCGTGCCCTTTGCGCCTGGCGGAACCACCGACATCCTCGCGCGGGCCATTGCGCCCGACCTCTCCAAGGCCTTTGGCCAGCAGTTCGTGATCGAGAACAAGGCCGGTGCCGGCGGAAATCTGGGGGCCGAACAGGTGGCCAAGTCGCCCGGCGACGGCTACACCCTGCTGATGGGCACGGTGGGCACCCACGGCATCAACCGGGCCCTGTACGCCAGGCTGCCCTACGACCCGTTCAAGGATTTCGTGCCCATCACGCTGGTGGCAGGGGTGCCCAATGTGATGGTGGTCAATGCGGAATTCGCGGCCACACACAAGATCAATTCCGTGCCCGACTTCATCAAGTACGCCAGGGCCAACCCCGGCAAGCTCAATATGGCCTCCAGTGGCAACGGTACGTCCATCCACCTGGCTGGCGAGCTCTTCAAGAGCATGACCGGCACCTTCATGACACACATTCCCTACCGGGGCTCGGGGCCGGCGCTGCTGGATTTGGCGGGCGGCAACATGCAGGTGATGTTCGACAACCTGCCCTCGGCCATGCAGCTGATCAAGGCCGGCAAGATCAAGGCCCTGGCAGTGACCAGCAGCCAGCGCTCGGCCGCCCTGCCGGAGGCGCCCACGGTGGAAGAAGCGGGCAACCTCAAGGGCTTTGAGGCCAGCAGCTGGTTTGGCCTGCTGGCCCCGGCCGGCACACCGCCCGATGTGGTCAACCGCATCCAGCAGGAAGTGGCCAAGTCCCTGGCCACTCCGGCGCTCAAGGAACGCCTGGCTGCGCTGGGCGCGATCCCGAGCGGCAACACGCCGGCCCAGTTCGCCGCCCTGATCGAGGCCGAACACAAGAAATGGGCCGAGGTGGTGAAGGTCTCCGGCGCCAAGGTCGACTGATGGCCTGGTTCGACGGCTTCGAGCGCCACACCCTCAGCCTGGGCGGCCTGCCGGTCACCTTCCGGCGCTCGGCCGACTGGAACAGCGACAAGCCGGTGCTGGTGCTGCTGCACGGCTTTCCGCAGACGCATGTGCTGTGGCACCGTGTGGCGCAGCGACTCCAGGACCACTGCCGCATCGTCATGCCGGACCTGCGCGGCTACGGCGATTCGTCACACGCCATGGGCGACCCCGACCATGCGCACTACAGCAAGCGGGCCATGGCGCGTGAAGTCGTCGACCTGCTCGACCACCTGGGCGTGCAGGACTTTTTCCTCTGTGGTCACGACCGCGGCGGCCGCGTGGCGCACCGGCTGGCGCTGGACCACCCGGCGCGCGTCAACAAGCTGTGTGTGATTGACATCGCGCCCACGCTCGACATGTACGGCGCCACCGACTTTGATTTTGCGCGGGCCTATTACCACTGGTTCCACCTGATCCAGCCCGCGCCGCTGCCCGAGCAGATGATTGCCGGCAACGCCAAGGCCTACCTGCATGCCAAGCTGGGCGGCTGGGGCAGCCAGGGGCTGGGCTACATCGAGCCCGAAGCGCTGGCCGAATACGAGCGCTGCTTTTGCAACCCGGCACCCAATGCGGGCGGCCTGCCGGCCGCCATCCATTCGGCCTGCGAGGACTACCGCGCCAGCGCCGGGATCGACCTCGACCACGACCGCGAGAGCCGCGCGCGTGGCCAGAAGATCGCATGCGACACGCTGGTGCTGTGGGGCGAACGCGGCGTGGTCAACCGCCTGTTCAGACCCCTCGAACTCTGGCAGGCGCAATGCGCCGGCAGGGTGTCCGGTCAGGCGGTACCGGCCGGGCACTTCATCCCCGAAGAGCTGCCGGAGCTGACGGCGCAGGCATTGTCCCAATTCATGCGCTGATCGCTGCCTCACGGCACCAGCCGTTCTCGCTCGCCAGTGGGCGTCGTCCTGCGCAGACCCCTCTTTGCGCCATCAGCGTCGCCCTTTGCTTCGGCTGCGCCGGGTCGGCGGATCGAAGTCGCCAGCCTTGCCTCTGCGCCAGTCGATGCATCTGGCCATGTGCAAGTGAGCCTCGAACATCACAGCACCTTGGGACAATGATTGCAAGGGGTTTGCATTGGCTGTAGCCGCCAATCCGGATGGGGTTGAACTGCCCGCTCAGCGAAGCACCATGACGGTTTGATCCGCTGCGATACGGACCTTGACTTCCACCAGCTCGCCGCCGACGCGCAGTGGAGGGTAGCCCATGCCAACGACCTCCAGACGGCCAGGCTTGGCAGCTGGCACCGGTGATTTGGGCTTGGTTGTTGATCCGTCCGCCGCAGCCAGAGGCCTGTTCCCCTCGCACACCGACAGCAAGGCGGGCTCGGTGATTTCCAGGGTCCGCACTGTGTCAAGGTCTGCTTTGGCAGAGCCGGACACCGGCTTGCCTGCGCTGTCCAAGAGGGCAATGGCATGGAGTTTCGGAGCCCACTGGCCGGCGCTGTCCAGGCGACCTGCGGTGATGCATGCGACATCGCTGGCCTGTGCGATGGGGAGCTGAGAAAGCAAGCAAAGCAGCACAAGACCACAAGGCTTGCGGACAATTCGGTATGCCATGGCGATACAGGACTGGATGAGGTGCAGCATGCGCAGAGACTCCATTCAAAGTTTCAGAAACGGCGCGCGAGCATGACCGCCGCACAAGACCCCCACTCGACGGCCTTGCACCATGCGCGCAAAATCATACCTGGCTTCACGCCGAGCAGGGCAGCGGCTTCGTCTCGGTGGTGCAGCTCATCGGCCTGGCATCGGACCAGCAGCGGCAGCAAGCGATCTGGCCCGCCCCGCGCGCAAAGATGGTCAATCTGCTGTTGGTAATGCCGATCGACAAAGGTCTCCACCGCAGCGATGGTGGCGTACACCGCACGCCGACCGAACAGCGCCGGCAACGCACCCGTCAACCAGCCGGCCAGGCGCCAAGGCCCCAGCAGCCGGCTTTGCTGAGAGGCCGGCAGCCATTGGGCAATGTCTGCCAGGTGAACGTTTTCGGTGACCCCATGGGCTTTGGCAAATGTGCGCAGCGCATCATCACCACGCCAGCCGGCCACGGCCTCAATGCCTTTGTAGATCCACACTGCCCCCGTCTCGCCCGCATGGTCAGACCGGAGTTCACGCAGCATGTGCAGAGACAAGGGTTGTGTCACAAGCATTTGTGTCTCATCTGCCCAGCACCATGGCATCGATGGCGCGCATCTCGCCAGGGTGGCCAAGGGCCAAGGCACGCTCAATGCCGGAGCAGAACCTGTCGTTCCGCACCGTCAGACACCGCAGCACTTTTTGAACTTCTTCCCGCTGCCGCAGCTGCACGGGTCATTGCGGCCGGGTGTGGCGTCCTTGATGACCTGCTGCACGCGCGGGCCGATGTTGCGCCAGATTTCGCGCAGGTCGTAGACCGCCCACAGGGCTTCACCGTAGGCATTCAGGCGGTTTTCGCTCACGCTCGGCGGGCCATCCTCGCCAAAGGCCGACAGCGTGGCCTCGTCGGTGTCGTCTTCGGTCAGGGCCACGATGGCCTGCAGTGACAGGTCGTGCCATTTGGCAGCGTCCTTGTCCTTGGGGGCCTCCCATTCCTCGGGCCAGCTCTCGATGGCATACATGAAGCCCAACGCCCAGACCTGCGCAAAGGAAGGAATGTCTTCACCTTCGATCTCCTGGCGCTCTTCGGGCGGCAACGAGGCGATGGCGCCACGCACGTCCATGACCTCGGGGGCATAGGCCTTGTCCTCGTCAAGCGCCTGCACCTCGGTGTCCAGCGCCACACGAACTTCTTCCAAACGGCGGGTCCACAGGACCATGAATTGTTCGCGCTGCGCATCGCTGGCAAACGCGCCGCCTTCGTCCAGCCCCAGCAGCACCGGCAGCCATTCGTCAGCGCCAATGCGGCGGCGGCAGCACACGAGTGCGGCCAGAAAGCCCTCGCAGAATTCCCATTGCGGGGTTTCGTCATGGCGGGTGCGCAGTTCGTCAAGGATGTCGTCTAGCGCGTCGAAATCGTTGGCCTGCAGGCCGGTCGTTGGGGTCATGGGAGCGTTTCCAGAAGGGACGGGTTGAGGACCACGCCGCAGCGGGCCAGACGGTTTTTCATGCATAGCACCTGCGCGTCCTTGCTGTACAAATCGGCGCCGTGCTGCACGGCCAGGTCGATGAATTTCTGGTCATCGATGTCCTTGCAGGTGCAGGGCGCCTTGGGGGCCTCGGGCTGCAGCAGGGCATGCCGGTCAAAGTGGCCAAGTACAGCCTCTGGCGTGCTCGGCCGGGCCGCCAGACGCCGCGCAATGTGCGGGTAGTCCAACACCCGCGCCAGCTCTTCGCGCATGGCCGGGGTGGCCAGCCAGCGTGCAGCCCCGGTGGCCAGCAGCGTCCGCAAAGGCTGGCTGTGCGGATCGTCGAACACCCACAGGTCCAGGACGATGTTGGTGTCAAGGACGAGGGCATTCATGGCTTGGCGGCATCCTCGCGGCGCGCGCTGCCGGCCACCAGATCAAAACGGAAGAGGCGGCATTCGATCGGCCCGTTCCACATGGGCACGCGGCGCGACTCCTTCAGGCGCATGCGGCCGGGCAGCTTGAGGTCGGGCGTGAGCATCCAGGCGCTCCAGCCGGCAAAGTGTTTCTTCCAGTGGGCCGAGAGCTGCAGAAAGAAGTCACCGCCATCGTCGGTCTGCACCTGTTCGCGGTGTTCGCGCGGCTGGCCGGTGCGCGCTGCCGCGAGCAGGCCGGGCACGAAATGCTCGCGCCCCCGGCCGGCCACACCGGCGGCTGCAATCCGCTCGCCATAGGGCGGGTTGAGCAACATGATGCCGGGCACCTCGCTGGGCGGCATTCGCTGCAGCGCATCGCCGCCGCGCAGCTGCAGCGCGCGCGCCACCCCCGCGCGTTCTGCATTGCGCTGGGCAAAGTCGACCATGCGGTGTGCCACATCGCTGCCGAACACCGCCGTGGTGGGGGCGTGCTCCATGGCGCGCGCTTCTTCCTTGAGGCCTTGCCAGACATGGGCCTGGTAAGGCAGCAGCTTCTCGAAGCCGAAGCGGCGCTGGCTGCCCGCCGCGATGCCGCAGGCGATCTGCGCGGCCTCGATCGGTATGGTGCCGCTGCCACAGCAGGGGTCATACAGGGGCACACTGGCGTCCCAGCCGCTGGCGGCGATCATGGCGGCGGCCAGGGTTTCCTTGAGCGGCGCATCGCCCTTGTCGGTGCGCCAGCCGCGCTTGAACAGGGGCTCGCCCGAGGTGTCGATGTAGAGCGTGAGGTGGTCGCGTGTGAGGTGTGCGTAGATGCGGGCGTCGGGCCACTGGGTCTCCACGCTGGGGCGTTCGCCGCGCTTGGCGCGGAAGCGGTCGGCCACCGCATCCTTGATCTTCAGCGCGGCGAAGTTCAGGCTCTTGAGCGGACTGTGCTGCGCGGTGATTTCGATCTTGAAGGTCTGTTGGGTGGTGAACCAGATTTCCCAGGCCACACTGCTGGCTGCCTCGTACAGGTCGGACTCGCTGCGGTAGGGCGTGTGCGAGAGCTGCACCAGCACCCGTTGGGCCAGGCGGCTGTGCAGGTTCAGGCGCATGGCGTCGCGCCAGCTGGCGTTGACCACCACGCCCCCCCGGCCAGTCAGCAGGTCATGGCCGGTCAGGCCAGTGAGCTGGTGCACCTCGTCGGCCAGGAATTCCTCGACACCTGCAGCACAGGGCAGGAACAGTTGCAATGCGTTCACTTTGGGGTACTCAGAGGGTTTTGCGCAGGTTGGCGGGCGCGATCTTGAGCGCCTCGCGGTACTTGGCCACCGTACGGCGGGCGCAGTCGATGCCCTGCTCCTTGAGCATGTCGGAGATCTGGTTGTCCGACAGCGGCTTTTGCGGGTTTTCAGCGGCCACGAACTGCTTGATGAGGGCCCGCACGGCCGTGCTCGATGCGGCGCTGCCACTGTCGGTGCCCAGACCCGAGCCAAAAAAGTACTTGAGCTCGAAGGTGCCCTGGGGCGTGCTCATGTATTTGGCGGTGGTGACGCGGCTGATGGTGGACTCGTGCATGCCCAGCTCGTCGGCAATCTCCCGCAGCACCAGCGGACGCATGGCCAGCTCGCCGTGGACCAGGAAGCTCTTCTGGCGCTCGACAATGGCACCGGAGACCCGCAGGATGGTGTCAAAGCGCTGCTGGATGTTCTTGATGAACCAGCGTGCCTCCTGCAGGCGCTGCTGCAGGCCGGCGGCGCTGTCGCCCTTGCTGCCGCGCAAGGCATTGGCATAGATGTCGTGCACCCGCAGCTTGGGCATCACATCGGGGTTGAGCTGCACCCTGAACTGCGGCGCGGTGCCGCGCCGCAACGGGGTCACGATGACGTCGGGCACGATGATGTTCTGTTCGGCCTGCACAAAGCGCCGCCCGGGCTTGGGCTCTAGCCGGGCCACGAACTGCAGGGCGGCGCGCAGCTCGGCGTCGCCCAGGCCAGTCAGGGCCATCAGCCGCTTGATGTCGCGCTTGGCCAGCAGTTCCATGGGCTGGGCGCACACCAGCAGGGCGTGCTCGGCCACCGGATCGCCGGGCCGGCGCTGCAGCCAGTCATGGCATTGCAGCTGCAGGCATTCGCCCAGGTGCCTCGCCCCCACGCCGGCCGGCTCGAGCGACTGCAGCAGCCGCAGCGCCACCGTGAAGCGGTGCACCAGCTCATCGAGCTGCTCCAGATCGTCGCTGCCGCCCAGGCTCACGGCCAGGTCTTCAAGGCTGTCTTCGAGGTAGCCGTCGTCGTTCAGCGAGCCGATCAGGAACTGCAGCGCGGCGCGGTCCAGCGGCGAGAGCCGCAGGGACAATGCCTGGCGCAGCAGGTGCTCGTCGAGCGAGCCCAGGCTGCGGGCCAGCTCGACCGCATCGGCCGTCTCTTCCTCGTTGTTGCTGGAGCGGGCCTTGGCCTCGCCACCCCATTCGTCTTCGTGCGGAGCCATGTCCATGCTGCCGTCGCCGTCCCAGCTCTCGGCCACACCTTCGACCGCTTCGTCACGGAACTCCGACACCTCATCGGAGGCCGCTGTCTCCTGCGCCGCCTCGCTGACGCGGTCGCCCAGGCTCACGCGCGCATCCAGAGTGGCCAGGCCCATCGCCTCCGCAGGCGCATCTTCCTCTGCCCGCTCCAGGAACGGGTTGTCGTCGAGCATCTGGTCGATTTCCTGCGACAGCTCCAGGGTGGAGAGCTGGAGCAGGCGGATGGATTGCTGCAGCTGGGGCGTGAGCGCCAGGTGCTGCGACATCTTCAGCGAAAGGCTGGGTTTCATGCCTTCACATCCTGAAGTGTTCGCCCAGGTAGACCCTTCGCACGTCCGGGTTCTCGATGATGACCTCGGGTGTGCCCTGCGCCAGCACGCGGCCATCGCTGATGATGTAGGCGTGGTCACAGATGCCCAGTGTTTCGCGGACATTGTGGTCGGTGATCAGCACGCCGATGCCGCGCTGCTTGAGGAAAGCGATGATGCGCTGGATCTCGATCACCGCGATCGGATCGATGCCGGCAAAGGGCTCGTCCAGCAGGATGAAGCGGGGCTGGGAGGCCAGTGCGCGTGCGATTTCCACGCGCCGCCGCTCGCCACCGGAGAGGGCCAGCGCTGGCGAGTCGCGCAGGTGGTCCACGCGCAGGTCCGTGAGCAGATGCTCGAGCTGCTGCTCGATCGCCGAAGGGGTCAGCGCAAGACCTGCATCGTCATGCTGCAACTCCAGGATGGCACGCACATTGTCGGCCACCGAGAGCTTGCGGAACACCGAGGCCTCCTGCGGCAGGTAGGACAGTCCCAGCCTTGCACGCTGGTGCATGGGTGAACGCGTCACGTCCTGGCCATCGATCAGGATCTGACCACCATCGGCGCGCACCAGGCCGACGATCATGTAGAAGGAGGTGGTCTTGCCGGCGCCATTGGGGCCGAGCAGGCCCACCACTTCGCCCTTGTCGACCTTCATCGAGACATCGTGCACCACCTTGCGGCTGCCGTAGGCCTTGCGCAGGTGACGGGCCTCCAGGCAGGATGCCATGCTCACGGCCGGGCCTTCTGGACTTCAGGGCTGCTGCGCAGCTCTGTTTGCGGCGCCCGCGGGGCCGAGGCCTCGACCTTGGGAGCCAGCACCGCCCGCACACGCGGGCGTCCCGCCCCACCCTCCTGCAACCGGCCATCGACGTTGAGGATTTCAGTGCTGTTGTTGTAGACGATGCGCTGGCCTTCAAGCCGGTCGGCGGTGGCGCCGTTGCGCAGGATGCGGGCCTCGGCCCGATCGGTCAGCGTCATCAGGTCCTGGCGGCTGTCATAGACCGCCTGCACTGCCTCGCCTTCAATGAATTCGTCGAGCCCTTCGCGCTTTTGTCTGAAGAACACCCGTTGACCGGGTTCGGCCCAGAAATGCACCAGTTGCTGGCCCTGGGCATCCTGCTGCACCTGCATGCGGGCCGCGCGCATGAGCAGGGTACCCTTGACCGCCTGCACCTGGCCGGTGAGTACGGTCAGTTGCCGCCCTTCATCGTGCTGCATGCGGTCGGCCTCCACCTGCATCGGCTTGAACCGGTCCGCCCGCTCCGCCCGAGCCACCCCGGCCTGCACCAGACACAGGGCAGCGATCGGAATGAGGAGGAAAAACTTCATGGGGCACGAATCTTGCTGTTGCCCGCATTGTAGGTGCTGGCCATGCGGCCAAGGCGGCCGGGAACGAAAAAAAGCCCGCAGTGCGCTGCGGGCAGATGGAGCAGGGGCAAGCGGCTCAGCGCGCGGCGCGGGACTGGGCCAACAGCGACTCGGCCACCTTGAGGGCGCGCTCCATGCTGCCGGCCAGCGAGCCGTCGGTGTAGAAACGGCCCGCAATCCCCAGCGAAGGCACGCCTTCGACACGGAACTCGTTTTGCAGTTGCACCGCCCTTTTGACCTTGCCGGCCACACCGAAGGATTTGTAGGTGTCGGCGAATTTCTTGCCGTCCACGCCCTGCTTCTCGACCCAGGCCTGGATGAGGGCTTCGGTGTTGAGCGGCAGGCGCTCGACATGGATGGCATGGAACACCTTGGCGTGCACGGTCTCGATCAGGTCCATGGCCTCGAGGGTGTAGTACAGGCGCTGCTGGGGAACAAAATCGTCGCGAAAGGCCACGGGCACGCGGCGCACCACCACGTCTTTGGGGGCGCTCCTGATCCACTGCACAAAAGTCGGCTCGAAGGCGTTGCAATGCGGGCAGCTGTACCAGAAGAATTCGACCAGTTCGACCTTGCCCGGCCCGACGTCGGTAGCCAGGGGGCGCTCAAGCGTCAGGTAATCCTTGCCGGCACGAAAGGCCTGCTGCGCCCAGGTCAGGGACTGGCCCAGCGCGCTGCAAACGGCCAGCAGGCCAGTGGCAAATGAACGGCGTTTCATGTCAGGACTCCTTGGGGTTCAGCGCTGGATGCGCACAATGGTGTTCTCGAACTGGGCACTCTCGAGCCGGGCATGCAGGCGCTCGGCCACCGCCTTGTCATCGAACGGGCCCAGGCGCACACGGTAGACGATCCGGCCAGCCTGTTCGCGCTCGGAAATCCGGGCATCCAGGCCCAGAAGGGCCATCTTGGCTTTCTGGCTGTCGGCCTCGGCCTGGCTGCGGTAGGCACCCACCTGGACAAAATACTGGAAAGGCTCGGTCCCTGCATCAGGTGCACTGACGGCCGTCCTGGACTTGGCCAGATCCGCCAGCGGATCGGCATTGACGGCCGGCTTGATTTCCTTGCGCGGCGCCTCGAGCGCCCCCTGCAGGGCGGGGGCCGAGGCAGGTGCGGAAGCAGGATCGGCGGGAACCGAGGCCGGGGCCTTGGGCTGGAGCACACCGTTGGGGTTCCAGTCCTTGTTCTTCTGGCTCTCCATCGCATCCTGGTCGGGGCTGCGTGTCTGGTTCTTGTTGGAAAAGGGCGTCGGCACCTTGGTCACGTACATGGCCACGCCCAACGCCACCGCCAGGCCAATGACCAGGCCAAGGATGAAGCCCAAAAAAGTTCCGCCGTGCTGGCGCTGTGCTGTGTTCATGTCATGCATCACATCTTGGTCGGTGCCGTGACGCCCAGCACCTTCAGGCCATTGTGCAGTACCTGAGCGGTGGCAGCCACCAGCGCCAGCCGGGCCATGCGCACCGGCACGTCCTCAACCAGGATGCGCTCTGCATCGTAGTAGGAGTGGTAGAGGGAGGCCAGCTCACGCAGGTAGAAGGTAACGTCGTGCGGCGCAAAGTCCTGTGCGGCATCGCTCAGCATTTGCGGGTATTGCGCCAGCTTGAGCATCAGGGCCTGGGCCTGCGGCCCTTGCAGCGGCGAGAGGTCGGTCTGGCCCAGCGAGGCCATTGCCCCCCCCTGCTCCCTGAAAGTGGCCAGCACCGAGCAGATGCGGGCATGGGCGTACTGCACGTAATACACCGGGTTGTCGTTGTTCTGCGCCAGCGCCAGGTCGATGTCGAAAACGTATTCGGTGTCGGGCTTGCGGCTGAGCAGGAAAAACCGCACCGCGTCCTTGCTGGTCCAGTCAATCAGGTCGCGCAGCGTGACATAGCTGCCGGCGCGCTTGGAGATCTTGGCCTCCTCGCCACCGCGCATGGCGCGCACCATGGTGTGCAGAACGTAGTACGGATAGCCGGCCGGAATGCCGGTTTCGGACGCCTGCAGGCCAGCGCGCACACGGGCGATGGTGCCGTGGTGGTCGGTGCCCTGGATGTTGACCACGCGG
>JACCED011002545.1_pt1 | contig 18203 bp, 26 predicted proteins | sample 7455021 | NCBI WGS metagenome assembly JACCED01 (sample SAMN15323456, study PRJNA562643) | freshwater metagenome | isolation source: river surface water | place: USA:Blue River Watershed | collected 2017-08-19 | reverse complement strand
AATTAGCAGTTGAGTTAATTGCTATTTGTGAGAAAGACCCAAAGGCTGCTTGGGTTAGGTTGGAGAAAGAGAACTTAGAAGCTGACCAAAAGGTTGCTCTTTGGACTTTGATGCCAAGCAATGTAAGGTCTGCAATCAAAAAGGCTAAAGAGTTGTAGAATGATGGAATGGCTAGGGTCTGCAGCCCGAAAAGAAACTCATCATTTCCTGCCATAACTTTTAGATGACACTTGATGGAGTGAACAATGCTTACGCAAAAAGAAATCCGTAATTATTTTGACTATGCAGATGGAGTTTTATATTGGAAAGTCAAAAAAGGTTATGCAATAAAAATTGGACAGCCTGCTGGGACATTTGATGAAACAACTGGATATTACAGAATTCATGTAAATTCAAAACTTCAAAAAGTTCATAGGTTAGTTTTTTTATATCATCATGGATATTTACCAAAGTTTGTTGACCATATTGATGGCAATAAAAAAAATAACAGAATTGAAAATTTGAGAGAAGCAACAAAATCTCAAAATGCAATGAACCAAAAAATTAGCACAAGAAATACAAGTGGAATTAAAGGAGTAATGTGGCACAAAAGAGATAAAAAATGGTTTGTTCAATTAAGGGTTAATTCAAAGTGTCATAGTTTTGGCTACTACGACAATAAAGAATTAGCTGAATTAGTAGCAATAGAGGCAACTAACAAGTTGCATAAAGAGTTTTCAGCTTACAAAGGAGTATTAAATGGAATATAACAATGAAAATCGTGGTGCGTTGTGGAAGAACGACCGCAGAGATGATGATAAGTTTCCTCACTACAAAGGGTCACTCAATGTAGAGGGTGTAGATTTCTGGATTAGTGCGTGGATTAAAGAAGGCAAGGACGGCACTAAGTTCATGTCTTTGTCTATTAAAGCTAAAGACCAAAAAGAAGCTAAAGCACCTGCAAAGCGTTCACCAAGAGATGATTTTGAAGACGCGCCTTTTTAAAATTTAAGTTTAACGGAGGGAAAACGGACAGCAATGTCGGACGAACGCTAGTACCTCCACCTAAAAGACTTTTATGTCATGTGGTACGACTTCGCAAATCAGAAAGGATAGAAATGTCATACGCAAATGTAGAAATGCGGATAATTCAATGGTCTGAGCAAAGAAAGATTATTCCTAACAGTACTCCAGAAGTTCAGCTTCTCAAAGCAATGTCAGAGATGGGAGAACTAGCAGATGCAACCATTAAGAAAGACAAGGAAGCTATTGTGGACGCTGTTGGTGATGTCATGGTTTGCCTTGTTAATTACTGCGCTTTGCAAGACCTCAATCTGGTAGACTGTATGGAAGTTGCATACGACCAGATAAAGAATCGTAGGGGTACTCTTTTGCCAAACGGATTGTTCGTTAAAGACGCTACTTAGCCAACAAGTAAAGACCCACATTTGAAAATGCGTACCCTGCGTACACAATAGCCATGTGTGGGTTATCTTTCCAAAGCTGCTCACCAGCTATGTAGGCGTAGATTGCCCCTGTGAGAATGATTAACCAAGCACTCAAAATAAACTCACATCAATTACTTCGCCACGAAACTCCACCATGTTTTCAGCAAACTTGTGGACTAATTCAGGCCATAACAATTGACCATTAAAAAAGGTCAGCACCGCAAAGCCTGACCTGTGATTAGATGGGTTTAACTCGCCATAAGTGAATTGTGGGCCATCTGGCTCTGCAAGTGTTCCTGTATCTACACCATAGCGGTTGCCGTTGTAATCAGAGAAAGGCGTAACCTTGAGTGAGTGCAAGTGTCCAGTAACGATAGACACACCAGCGTTAACAGTATTGTTGTGAGTAGCGTGAACACCACCTTTATAACGATGCTTAACAATTACTTTATCTGTAGGCCAACAAGCCCAACAGAACTCCCAATCAGGGATATGGTCTGACAGCTTAAACCCTTGCACTTCTTTGAACTGTGGTGCATGGTTAGCCAACTTGGTAGCAAACCGAGAGTCATGGTTTCCATAGGTAAAGATTAGCTTTACATTGTGTCTTTCTTCTTTAGCTGCTTCCTCAATCTCACCAAGCATTGCCTGACAAGCCTTCAACTCTTGGATAACAGAAGTCTGGTATTCAGAAGCATCGTGACGAGATATAGACGCACCATCAAAAGCGTCACCATTACAGATAACTGCTTTAGGCTTGAACTCTTGAATAGCCCATAAAAGCCCTTTAAAGGCTGTAGAACGCTGATTTGGAATGAAGTGAGCATCAGAGAACACCAACACCACTCCGTCCTCTATACCAAGGTTTATCTGCTTTAAAGGAGAAAAGGATTTCTGGCGTTTTTTCTCGTAATATTGGGCACGAATATCAGAAGATGATAATTTAATCTTGTAGTGGTCTTCAATCCACCTTCTTCTGAGAAATACAGCACGAGTGTGAATTTTAAGATGTTCCGCTACTGCTGAAGCTGATTGAAGTTCACTCCACAGCTTGATAAACTCAACATCAGAACACGATTCATTATGTGCGCCCATTGGAATCCTTGGTCAATAGGTTTTCTAGCAGATTGATAACCCTATGCTCTTGCATTTCTATATCCTCGTCTGAGGACTTTGGGTCTGTAGCTACACACATCAAGTCATGCAAAAAGATATGCAATAACTCGTGAAGTGCAGTTTTGTCTAGGCTGTCTGGTGTTATTTTCTCAGCACCAAAGTCACCCAATCGATAAACAGCTAGTCTAGCGTTATCAGTAAATTCAACAGATGCCATTGCACCCTTGGCTGGCTTTATGCCCTTCTCAATTCTCCAATCGCCAAGACTTAGCACCTGTTGCCATTTTTTTACGCTTTCAGCAAAGATTCGTGCATCGTCTTGTGTTGGTATGTTAGCCATTCAAAACCTCTAAGGCATGATTGATATGCTTGATTCGGTCATTCAATCCTATCGTGCCTCCGTTAATCTTTTTTGTCATCATCGTGAAATCACGAATATCTGCAAACTTATTTAACTTGTGGGTGTCCCAGAACCAACCTGCTGTCATAGCAGCGTACTTAGGAGTAGCCACAAGGTCTGGATTCATAACAAAATCTTCACCGCAAGCCTGACCAGCATGAAAATAATTAGCATGACCAGTAAGTTGAATGCACCCACGACCACGAAAGCGATAACCATCTCCAGACGATTCATCTCTGTTTCCCATCCTTGAGGCATACACCTTGTTGGCAATTTTCTTAGGATTCCTAGCGTACTCGTTAGCAATCTCAATTGTTGGGAAGCGAGTTTTCCACAACTTCATTAAAGTTTCTGCTTTGTAGTTAAGATTTTCTTCAAGTGTCTTAAAATTACCACACTCGTGACCACATTGCCCAATGAATGAGGCTTGCTGTAGTGGTGTAAGGATATTGAAACGCTGAAAAGTCTCGTTCAGCGCATCAACCCATTGCTCACCAATGTGAAGCTGTTTTAGTTGTTCAGCGTTTACTGTCATTTAAAAGATTCCTAACATTTTCGTAAGCATCAACACAAGCATTTAACGCTGCTGTGTTCCTGTCACCTTGTGCAACTATTTCTGCGATGGCATCGATTGTTGCTCTTTCGGCATCAGAAGCTGTGTCAGCCTGTCTGTCAGGTTGACTGGTTGCTTTTGTATCTGCGCTGGCAATGGGGGTACTTGTGGCGGTTTGTACGTTACTTGTGGGGCAGAGGCGCAACTTGCCAGCACGATTGGCAACAGCAAGAGCAGTAGTTTTTTTATTGATAGCATCGTTAGCCTCCTGTAATTTCGCAGATTGTTGGTTTAACTTCTCACTCATGTTTTGCTCTATCTGACGAGCCTCCTCGTTCTTCTTGGCAATGGCTATTTTCATGTCGTTATCACGCTCTAGCCATCCATAGTGGTGTCCAACTCGGTATGTACCAAAGAGAGATACCAAAACACCAACAATTAACCAAGGAATAGGTAACATTAGTCAGCCTCTTTTCTAGCTTGTGCTAATTGCTCTCGTTCATCATCATCCTCTAGCAAATCTGGAGGCGTAGTCGGAGGAGGAGGAGGAGTCCACGATTCATCTAGTTCTGGGTTTTTCCAAACAGGCATAGCACCAAAAGGTTGGCTTGGCAGACCATAAGCCGATTGTGGAGGTGCATAGGATTGATTAAAACCGCCCATAGAGCCTTGATAGCCCATTGGTTGACACATTGGTTGCATTGGCGGTTGAGGCGCTCCAAAAGCCTTTGCTGCCGCACCTGCCGCCCTCTTGGTCATCACGCCACCAATGCCGCCAACAATCAAAAGAACAATGTCGTTCAGCATCTTGGTATAGGCTTGGTCAATCGGAGCCATGCTCTTGATTGGCTGAGTCACAAATGTCACAGAGTACAAAAGTGCAATCACGATAAAGCACAGGATACAAGTGACCACAACGACCACAAAACCCCACACCCGAACCTCAAATTCTTCAGTTGTTAGGTTTGGCTTCTGATTGGACGTCATTGACTTTTTTCTCCAAGATTGGTGCTACTAAGTATTCTGGGCATTGCTGAGTAAATAAGCATTTAGGCTTCTGACATTCCTCTGCATGGAAGAAGTCTGGATTCTGGCACTTGTAGCGGTATCTGTCTTCACAGCCTGTCAACAAGAGCAGAAGTAGTAAATATCTCATGCCATTGTGTCCACAGAATTAGGTTTGACCCAATTGGTCTTTATCTCGTAGGCTTTCTTTTGCAACTCAGCTTGTCGGTTTAGTTCTGCAAGTCGTTCCATATTCTGCTTGTGTATCACCCTGTGAGCCTCCCACAACATCTTTGCATTTTGTTGGTAAGTGGTGATTTTCATTTGCCAAGTCCAATCTTGCCAAGCAAAAGGTTAACAATGCGGTCTGACAAGTCATCAGGAAGGAACTTCAGAAACCCAAGAAACCAAAGAGCAACCAAACCATAGACAATGATTCGGAGTGCTAAATCAAAGTCTTTTTGATACCGATTCATCGCCCACAGCGTTTAGTTGTTTGGCAGAAATCCATCATTTCATTGATGCCTATACCAACGAGAAGGATTACGAACGCTATCCCTCCAATAAGCATAGCCATCTCCAGTTGCTCTTGTTCCTCTTTCTTCTGTTTTTTTTCCAATGCTTTTAGAGATGCCATCTCTTTGGCATCGTCCCTGTCCATCTCAGCCTGACGAGCCTTAATCTTGTTCCAGACATCAATCTTGCCTGTCTGCATGAACAACATTTTCAATTCTTCTTCAAATGCTCTGGCTTGCTCTAGTGCCATCTCAATCTGTAGAGCAGCACCCATGTTTGAGCCTTTTTTGCTCTTAGCTTGAAGCATAGCCTTAGTAGCTTGGCTCTTGGCATCAAACATCTGCCCAAGCATAGGGGCAAGACCGCCTAGGTCATTGGCTACCTTACTGGCTTTCTTGACCATGCCAATGGCTTTTTGCAAGCCATCAAGCGCAGCAATCGGGTCTAAAGGAATCATTTTTTATCTACCTTTTTCCATTCAATACAGTAGACTTTCCTGTTGTAGACATCGCCCACCCAAGCCCACTTGACACACCTGTACTCAATAGATACAGCTAGTAAAAATTCTATAAATACCATGTCCACAAAATTATGTAGACACACCAAACGATGGTTATACAGAGAATGGCTGCGCTAGTAAAAGCTAACAGCCAATCTTTCATTTTTTAACCCAGCCTTGCCATAATGCGCCAGCAGCCAAGACCAAACCACCTATCCATAAAACAGGTTGAGCAATAGAGGCAATCCAGTTAAGAACCTTTACAGCACCCTTGGCAGCATCAATAGCGTCTACCAAGTCTTTTGTGTTCTTATCTATCTCATCTACCTTTGCTTCTACCGCCAACAGACGATTGTAGATTTGCTCGTGGCTGACATCACTCATTACTACTCCGTTGGTTTTTCAAGTGCGGTTTTGAGCAACCCAAAGAAAGCGTCTCTGCCTACCTGAAGTTGGTCAACATTGAATTTAGCAGAATTAAGTTTCCTCTCCAAGTCAACCACATGATTCAGCAGGGTTTGCTGCTCAGGCGTCATGTCCTCAAAGATGTACTCAACTCCATCGATTGTCACAGGGTTTGTTTTTTTCTCGCCCATGAGTTTCTCCTAATGCGCCACTAAATTCAGGTAGTGGCTTCCTGTTTTACCAAGGTGTGCCAGTAGCAGTTACAGGATTCTTCTGCAAAGCAATATTAGCTGCCAGAGCATCTTCTGTGGCTTGTTTATCAACAGATTCCCATACCCAGTTCAATACTTCAGCTTCTGTAACTGAGGCATAAGGGATTGTGGGTGTTCCTGCTTGCCAAGATACTGTGGAGTAGATAGAGGCTGTGTATTCTCCATCTACTGCTGTTGCAGTCCAATGTGCTGTGGTGATGAAGCCATCAGCAGTTTGATAGTCGGTTTGGGTAACTGTCCAAGTTGTTGTCGTAGTCATAATTTTCCTTTCAAAGATTAGCGGAATCAAGTCGTGCCTTGAGTGATTCAATGATTGCTTGTTGTTCTTGAATAGCCGCAGTCAATGTAGCCACCAAGAATGATGTGTCAATGCCTTGGTACTTAGGATTGCCATCAGCATCCACAGCATCTTTTTCACCGCTTACGCATTGAGGCACAACTTCAGCCAATTCGTGAGCAATAAAGCCTTCGCCATCAGAGCCGTCAGCGTTCCACTTGTATGTGCAAGGCTTGAGCAACGCAACTTTAGCCAAAGCACCTGTCATGGGTGCAACGGTGTTCTTTAGGCGGTAGTCAGATGTAGTGTTGTATGCAACGGCTGTTGTGCCGTTTTGAGTAATGTTACCAATGCTTGAAGTTGCGTATGTAAATGAAGCGTAAGTAGCACCGCTTGCAGTTCCAGTATCGTGCTTTACAACAAAATTAGTTTCGCCAGTTGTAGTTGGGTAAACAAGAAAACCACCTGAATCTGCTAAAAAAGTAGCACTCGTAGTCCCCACCAGCAAGTTACCGCTAGAGTCTATTCTGGCTCGTTCTGTGGAGGAAGTCCAAAATGTCATAGGAGGATATGCCCCACTACGAGCATCCGCTTTAATATCTACACTTCCGTTTGCGGCATTTGGAATTACTTGAAGGTAAGTTCCAGTATTACCAGTGTATTGAACAGCCAACCCAGAAGAACCAATACACATCAGGCGAGAACTTAAATCGGATGCAGAAGCTCCCACCAACAAATTCCCACTTGCATCCAGAGTCATCGCCTGAGTAAAGGAGATGGGGTTTCCTGCTGTGCCTGATGCGGCTGTGTACCAGCGATGTTGCCCTGCAAGTTGTTCGTATCTGGATGAGTTTGCGGTAATGTTGTAAATGTAATTGCCGCTACTATTTAAATAGGCGTTGTACGCCAATACAGCCTCGGAACTGCTGCCGCGAATAAGCGACAACGAGTTTCCCACCTGCAAAGCGCGTTCAATACTTCCCCAAGCACTCGGAGTAACTCCCAAGCCTAAATTGCCTGAGGAGTCAACAACCGCACCAGTTCCTCCTCCTCCAAATAAACGAAGTGTTGAACCTGTAAGCGTCAAAGGAAGATACGCGCCTTCTGCGGTGTTTGTTGAGTCAATGACTGCACCATTTGTAGCATCAGCGTAAGGACGAAAACGAACACGACCTGTTGCGGCTTGAAAACTTGTGGACTGCGCGGCATCCGCAACTAACACAGTCAACTTCTGTGAAGGCGAACTTGTACCAATACCCAACCCTGTTGAGGTGAGGCGCATTTGTTCGGAACTGTTTACAATAAACTGAATTGGGTGATTGCTTGTTGTTCCAAGGTAAAGACCAACACTATAAGAACCAAAATAGGAAACAATGCCAGTACCTGACTCTGTTGACCTAAAAAATGGCGCACTAGCACGAGTAAATCCAAACTCAGCACCATCAAAAGTAAGCGCAGACCCACTTGTCAGAACCTTTGAACCATTGAGATAGGTTACTCCATTGGCTGTGCCTCCAGAGAGGGTTACAGAACTAGAAGCGGCTAGTGTTGTGAAAGCACCAGTCGTAGGAGTAGTAGCGCCAACAGTGCCGTTGATATTGATAGAGGCTGTACCTGTAAGGTTAGTTACAGTACCGCTAGAAGGTGTACCCAAAGCTCCACCATTGACAACAGGAGCGCCAGCAGAGCCTACATTGACCGCTAGAGCCGTTGCAACACCAGTTCCTAGACCTGATACACCTGTTGAGATAGGCAAGCCTGTAGCGTTTGTTAGCGTCACAGATGCAGGTGTATTCAAGATAGCACCAGCACCTAATGTAGCCACACCAGTTACACCCAATGTCCCAGAGGCTGTAATGTTTGTAAATGCGCCTGTTGAAGCGGTAGATGAACCGATAGGGCCGTTAAATGAGTCACCAACAGCGCCAGTCTGGAAGTCCTTTAACTGAGCCATCAACTCACGAATAGCATCGTTAATATTGGAAGGCGCACAACCCTCTGCAATGTTAATCGAGTCAATGTCTGTGTTATTCGCAGGGGTGCTGCTGAATTCACTAATCTTTGTTTTTGCCATGTTTATTCCTTGGGTTGATTTGCTTGATAAAGCAGATTGAACATTGTTGGGTAATCAAGTGCAGGTAGTTTGTTCTGTACATCCAGCAGACCTTTAGCAACTCGACCTGCGCCATAAGCGGCTTCACCAACTAATCTTGGTGACGATACGCCACCATAAGCTAAAGTCAATGGAAGACCACCAAGGCTAAATGCGCCTAAGCTAGTAGGAATACTTGTAGCACCTTGAATACCACGAGGCGTAATTTGATTCAATGCTTGACCAGCTAATGAAGGCATCAACTGACGACCACCTGCTGCCTCAAGTTCTTGAGCCAAGCGCAAACGCTGTCCATAGTTTGTATTGACATTGTTTCGCATCAAAGATTGCAATTTACGCATTGCAGTATCTACAGAGGCTTTCTTACCAAGAGACAATGCTTTTTCAATCTCTTTGATTTGCTCACTTGCATCAGCATAAGCCTTCATTGTTTTGGCATATGTAGGAGCTTGCTTGTTAATCTCATTCTTAACAGCGTTATACACCTCGCCAACAACAAGTCGTTGCTGTGTAGATTCAAATGGAATACTCTCTAAAGTCTCACCAATGCTTTGTTTTAAAGCATCTAAACCTTCAGGTGTGTGGAAGTCTTTAGGGTCAAACGATTTCCACTCAGCAACCTTAGCCTCAACTTCTGCAAGTTTTTGTGCAGCAGCCTCATTCTTAATCTTGCCTTTAAAGACAACCTTAGACTGAGCATCAGACAATGCTTTATCAATTCCTGTGAAATCAAGAACAGATTTATCGCCCTTAATGTTTTCCATGTTGGCACGATATGCTTGCTGACGCTGGCGACCTAATTCAGCAATGTTTTGTTTGGCGGCATCAAGAACAGCAGTCTGCTCAACATTGCCACGCATATTTGCTTTAAGAGCCTCTCCAGCCTCACCACCAACTAATCCAGCTTTATAGGCTTGTGCAATAGGCTCACCACCTACACCAGTAGTTAAACCTAGTGCTTGCTTAGTAGCAGCGCCACCAAATTCAGCAGTTTTACCAAGTGCTTTGGCAGATAGCATCAATGGGTCAACAGCACGAGCAGCAGTAGCTAACGCAGGTGCAACACGAGTAGGCAATGTAGCGCCAGCAGTCAGAATAGTAGACAAGTCAGCCATAACCCCTGCTGGGTCTTTTGCAATCGCTTGTTTTGCGCCTTCTGCACTACCATATCGGTTGACATAGTATTGACCAACTTTTGCGGCTAATTCACGGCTTGGCTTGTCCTCGCCAATCATTTGAACCAGTTTTTCTGGCAAAACATTTTGCAAAGCACCTGCACCAAGGTCTAAAACTGCTTTAGTTGTTTGAACAGGGCTTGTAACAGCTTGGTAAATGTCACCAACCATATTGGCAACAGATGGCCCAAAACTTTTTACAGCTTCAAGTGGCACATCAACAAGAGCAATGGGTTTAGGAGATGAAGCCTTCTCCATCTCATATCTGCGTCTGAACTCAAATTCTTCTAGTTCATCCATGATTAACCCTTAGTCTGCTGTTTTAACCATTGTTGATAGCGGTCTTCTTTTGCAGGAGAAAACTTAAATGGCGTTGCTGCTTCAGGCGCAGGTTTGCTAGAACCTTCAGGAACTTTTGCGTAACGCTCTTGAATTTGACGGATTGTCTCAAGTGCGGCTTTACGAGTTTCAACTGGCAATGTTGAGTCACCAACTTGACCAGCCATTTCACGATAAAGCAAAACATCTTTGTCAGACTGTGGGCCTGACATTTTAGGCATCTTAGCAACCAATGCACCTTGAATTGCTTTCAGCTTAGATGCAGCTTGTGCGCCTTCAGTAGACTTGCCCAATGCACCAGCAACAACATCAACAGCAGTACCAGTCAAAGAGCCTGTAGCCTTATCAAGCAACTTCTCAGCTTGGTCAATCAGCTTAAGTGATTCTTTAGCTTCAGTAACAGGCTTCTGACGTTCTTCGGCTTTTGCTTCAGATTCCAACTGTCGAATAGCCAAATTACCTTTTGCAATCTCACCTTGCAAAGCACGAGCCTCAGCAGACTGAGCAAGCCCTTGTCTACGGAACTCAGCCATTTGGTCTTGTTGAGCCTTAAGGTTAGCTTGTGCTGTTTCTTTATCTTGCGCCCTTTGAGCCATAGAAGCCAACTCAGAAACACGCTTATCAGCCAAGTCTGGGTCTAAACGACCACTTGCCCAACTCTTAGCATATTGGTCTGCCAAAGTCTTAATGTTTTTGGGGATTGTTTCGTCTTGAGTAAATACCAAGAAAGGATTGTCTTCAGCTTTTTGCTCAACACCAAGACCAGCTTTGCGCATCTCTGGAACTAGCTTAGACAACTGAGCTAATTTAGCTTGACCCTGTTCAGAAGTCATCAATTGATTGATAACTTGAGGAGTCAATCCAGCACCAGCAGTCTGTGGCTGATTAGGGCCTGCAACCTCTTTCCCCATCATGTTGGTCAATGGAGTCTCAGCAAAAGTCTCAGGACGATATGCTGACTGCACAATGTTTTGAATACGTTGTTGTTCAGCTTGCGCTTGTTGCTCCATCTGACGCTTACGAATCATCTCTTGCAATTGAGCATTTTGTAGTTGCTCTTGCATACTAGCTTGCATAGCACCTTTATAGGCTTGCTGACCTTGCTGAAGACCTTGCAAGATAGATGGTGCTACCTTACCGCCTTGAAATAAACGTCCTGCAAGTGCATACAAAGCCTGTGCTTGAGCATCATCTCTACTACGAGAAATGTCAGCAGGTGACATACCGAGCAGACCCATTGTGTCTGCACCGCTAGTCCCAAAAATGTCTAATAGTCCTGCCATGATTATTCCTTATGGGCCTGTACCAAACAATTTGTTCCATCCAGAACTTAACCATCCAGTATTCTTCTCAAGACCACCAAGCGTAGCAGCAGTACCTAATAAATTTTGCAACCCAGATGGGCTTGTGTCTTGAGTCTGTTGCGCCCTATTGATAGGGTTTCCATAAATGGAAGACAAGTAATTCTGCAAGTTAACTTGAGGTTGGTTTTGCAAGAAGTTAAAACGCTGAATGTCAGCTTGTTGTTGCTGACCTGTATAGCCTTCACGCATCTGACCTGCGTTAATCAAGTTTTGAATGTCTTGATAATCAGCACTAGCCATAGCAGGAGAAGCCAAAGTAGCGGCTTGCTGTCTTGCTCGTTCAGCATCATAGTTCTGGTAAGCCAGTTGACCTGCTGTGTTAGCCAATGATTGACTAAATGCACCAGTTGCTCTGTCTTGCAATGAACCCATTGCACCAGAACCATAACGCCCTGCCAAACTAGCCTTACCAGCAATATCGCCCAAGGATTGTTTAAACTGGCTTTCAGCCGCTTTAGCAGCAGGAGCAAATGCACCTTGGAAGAATGGATTGCCACCTAAGAATTCACCAGAGACTGTACTCTGCAATTGATTTTGTGCAGACTGCAACAAAGGATTACCCAACTTTGCACGAGCCTCTAAAGCCTGTAAACCAGTTTGAGTAGTAGTAGATGGGCTAACGAATGTAGGGCCACCATAGTACTGTGGGCCACCAGCTTGATACAAACGCTGTGCTTCACTCAGTCCATAACCTAAGTACGGCTGAATAGCAGGGTCAATTCCAGATGATGTTGCCGCAGGTGTCTGCGTCATTGGAGGAGGTGCGGGGTTTGCCGTAGGCGCACCAGCACTTAATTGATTAGCAAACAATGGTTGCATCGGGTCATAATTCGATTGAGGTACGACACCAGCTTTAGGCAAATCAGCAACATTTGTGTAACCCATAGTAGTCACAGGATTAAAGTTACCCTGTGGCATGACTTGAGTATTTGTGAATTTTGATGGGTCAAATACCGCATCTCTTGGGTCTAACATCATCATGGTTTAATCTCCTAAAAGTTCGGATTCCATGATGGGTCATCCACGGAATCCATTATACATAAATTATCAAAATCAACCAATAATTGCATACCGATATGTCTTATTAGCAATTGAGTTTGCAAAGTGGCTAATCGTAGCCGTACCTTGTCCTTGGGAACTAGCATAAATGTTAGTCAAAGCAGATGGAGAAATGTAGTTCATCGTAGCAATCAAAGACGCTGTAGATGGGTAATTTGCACCAGATGGATAGGCTTGCAGACTTACCAATGTGTTATCTGCCTCCCACCAGAGTTCTGCATAATCATTCGCGTTTAGGCTTAGATAGTAGTTCCATCCAACCAAACTATGACCATTAACTGAGCCATGCTTACTAGGAATAGCAAAAAAGCCTGTTGAACCAGTAAGATTTGTTCCGTTAATCTTTATCCAAACCCTTACATCATGGTCTTGGGAGTCAGTATTCTCAAACTGTCCAGACCATTGCAAGTTATAAATGCCTGTGTTTTTGACATTCAAACGAGAACTATTGGATAAAGCTACACCATTGGAAAAATCCGTAGTGTCCATCGTCATTGCATAAGCAGTATTCGCTGTAGCAAGAGTTTGGTCTACAAGGCTCTCAAACGCTCCATAGGGAATGTAATCGGTATTGGCAGCAGCAGAGGCAGGGGCGAACAGGATAACGCTATCTGGGCCAATCCTGCGGTCTGTTAAAGTGGTAGATGTAGCACCACCAGTTGCCAGAGTCAAAGTGCCTGTGTTATTGGTCTTACCATCCATGATGCCACGGACAACCTCTGCCACGGCACGTTGGTCACCACCAAAAGCAGGTAGGCTTCTAAACATCAGCGAACTCCCTGCGGTGTTACATCCACATCCACAGAAACAGCATTATCCCAATTAGCACCAGTTGGGGTAACCTTCAGCCTGTGATACCTTCCAGCACTTCTCAATGGAACACGATTCTCAGAACTAGCCGCTACCGCAGTATTGAAATTCACATCTTGGTTTAGCAATGTACGAGAAGCAATAGCAACAGTCGCAGAACCATTGTCAACAATAGGTCTAGCTAGGGTTACTACTGAGTTAGCACCAATATCCAAGTCTCCAGTAGAAATTACCGCAGTCTGGTTAGCACCTGTAAAACTCATAACATACGCACCTAGCGTACCCCCAAGGAAGTACTTGCCACCTACATACAAACGAGAATCAAGAGATGTAGTCAAAGCATCAATAGAACCTGAGATGCTATCAAGTTGCTCAAGAGTTACAGAAGAAGTAGAGGCTTCAGACAAGTAATCTGTACCCGCATCGCCATAAGTCCACTTCTGTGTCTTAAAGTTGTAAATCAAGACATTTCGGTTGCCGTTAACAGTTTTGTAATTCCAGATTACAAGTTTACGGATTGGGTCAACAGCAGCAGACATAGAGTTGTAATCAGAATCTGACGCTTCTTCTATGAAATACCTGTCAACCTTCTCTGAACCAATAGGTGTGACATTTTGTCCATCACACATATAGAAACCATCGTCTGACAAGAAGAAAGTAATACCTTGGTACTGAGCGATTGAGCCAGCCACCATACATCCCTTACCACGAGAGATATTGTCAAACTGGAAAATAAAAGGACTGCCGACATAGGTCATTCGGTGAATGGCTCTTTCTAAGAAGACCAAGCCAAACTCACCACCACGAATACCTACAATCTGTCCACCATCAGGAATATCCTGATAATCAGATTGAGTGGTTACATCCTCAGTCCAGTCTGTCTCATTGTTGATAGCAGACCAACGAACACGATATTGCTGTTGAGCAGTAGATTCGTAAGTATTAGCCACAACCACAAAGTCCCGAACAACTGTAATGTACTTAGCAATAGGCGCAGTAGCTGATAAATCAGCAAATGATGTAGAACTGCCTAGTGTCCAAGCCTGAAGTTTCTCAGCGTTATTGCAAGCAATGACAGTCTTGCCAAACTGAGTAAAACGAACCTTGTCTGCGCTTGCTGTTGTTAAGCCTGTTTTAACAGCCGTGATAGCACCGACACCACTTACTGTATAAATCTTGGTAGAACCAGCCGCAAACAAAGCGGTATCACCATTGGGTTGTTTGGCAGCATACAGAGTGGTTAAGTCCTCAGAAGCAGCAGATGAGGAGAAAGTTACTGGCGCAGGGAAAGGGCCGTACCCAATAGCCTGAGAAACCACATTCTTAGCGTCAGTCAAAGCACCTGAAACGCTAGGCTGGTCAGGCATCCACTCACCGAAAGTTAGTTTTGTCGTAGCCATGTGTTACTTCCTTGAGACTGAATTGTCCAATTGTTGTCATTAGCAGCAACTGGTGTCCATGTATTGTCATTTGTCTGGACATTTGTCCAAGTGTTTGAGTCTCTGCTTACTGGTGTCCATGTGTTGTCATCTACGACAACAGGCGTCCAATTGTCACCAAGGATAACGCCATTCGCAGTAATCGTAGCAATCGCAGTAATCGCAATCACATTTCCATATGTTGCATTGGCTTGTGCTGTTACATCAGCCGTAGCCTCAACACTAGCTACCGCATCTCTAACTCTGATAGCTTCAGCCGCAACAGTCGCTGTAGCGTCAACACTAGCAGAAGCATTTTGCTCACGAATAGCAGATGCAGTTACTGTTGCATTACCAGTAACACTAGCAGCACCTTCAGCAACCAAGCCACCATTTGCAATAACATCTGCTGTGCAAGTAATAGATGCAACACCATCCTTAATGATGCCGCCATTAGCACTTACATCTGCACTACAAGTTACGCTTGCACTTGCAAACTGAACACGAATGGCATCGCAAGTAACAATTGCTACTGCATCTATCCCTACTGAAGCGTTCTGTACACGAGTTCCTTCACAGGTAACACTTGCAGACGCAGTAATGCTTGCACTCGCATACTGAACACGAGTCGCATCAGCCGTTACTGTTGCTGTTCCATCTACTGCCGCAGAACCATACTGAACCCTAGTTGCATCGGCTGTAACGCTTGCAGAAGCAGTCACAGACGCATAAGCATCCCATAGGGTTACTGATGTTTCGTAAAGTGGACTATCGAGTGTGAGTGTTAAGTCATCAATGCTTGACTTTAATTGGTCAAGCGAGTCAATCGTCCACGGAGGCAGTAAATCAGCCATCTCACGCCAAAGTAACGCTCAATGAACCAGCAGCAATGCGGAACACATCGCCTGTAGCAATAGTCTTAGAAGCGTCTAGTGGTGAGTGATACAGCAAGTTACCTGCTGTAGAAGCATCACGAATACCAATGTAGGCAACAGTACCCCATGAGCCACCAGCTTGAGGAAACTCAATAGCAGCAGAGTTGGTAGTTGCACCATTGCTAGGCGCACCAAAAGTAATTGACTGACGAGCATAGCTAGTGCCAGATACTTCTGTACCTGTGTCAGCGTCTGTTGGGTCAGATGTGTACAAAGCCAAATACACAGTTGTTGGTGCTGTGTAGCTTGTTGCTCGGAGAGTGCCGTTAATCAGGGCATTTTCGAGGTAATTGGACATTTCAGCCATAGTTTCACCTTGGAGTTAGTTTCATTGCTAAAGGAACACCAGAATACTGACCTTCTTCGTCAGATTTGGCAAGAGATGCAATCGCTCTGTCATACATAGTTCCCCATGTATTGATTCGAGCATCGTTCATCAAGTAAGGCTCTGCCTCAATCAATGAAGCGTAAAGCAAAGCATCTGGTGCTGTTGTCAGGAATACGTTAGATGTATTGCTAGACGAGAGATATGCTGGCGCAGCAAAGTACAAAAGTCGTACTGTGTAAACACCATCTGGTGCAGGAGATACTTGGAAGTCGTTAGCAAGAATAGTGTAAGACAAAGGAACACCAACTTCTGATGCTCTTGGGTCATTAGACAATGCTGAAGGACTTGAGTAGCTAAGTGGTTGGATAGGATTTGTCATCACAACAAAATCACGCACTTGCAAAAAGTCAGCAGGTAACTCAACAGTATTGTCACCAGATACTGTAGCTGTTGTTACAGATTTCAACATCTGGCGAATACGCAACTCTCTGCGGAGTCGGTTTTCAGCAAATGTAATAAAGTCTGGAATCTGAGAAGTCAAGTCAGACCTAGCCAAGTAGTTGGCTATTGAAGTCTGCAAGTCAGAATAAGTTGAGAGGCTCATACCACTCCAGTTCTAGTGCGCCATGCACGATTCATTGGGTCATTCAGGAAAGCAGCAAAACGCTTGTCATCCAGAACAGCATAACCACGCATGATGCCTTGTTTGTTAAGGTCATCAATCACAGTCAAAGGAATAGACGCAACCTTATTGCCGAACAAATTATCAGACCATCTTGCTCGTTCATCAAAGGAGTTATATTCCTTTTTATTCTGCTCAATAATGGCAGATACATCTTGACGAGTTTGGATAACAATTCCACCCTCACCATCAGCATGAACAGCAGTTTCTCGAATGTTTGTCATAGCGCAATTCTATCAGTTTGGCTAGAAAAGAAAATGCCCCAGAGGATTAGTCTGAGGCATTTTTTAGGTCACCTTAGATTAAGGTGTCAAGTCAGCCAAAATGCCGTGTGCAGCTTGGTTTTTAACTTCCAAGGTGTACTCAGCCAACAACTGTGTAGACTCATTGTCACCAGTCACAGCCAACTCGTTGGTCTGGAAGGGACGCAGGTAAGCTACAGCAGCCATGTCTGGGTCAACGATGAACGCTGTGTCATCGCAGCTATTGGTAGAAGTCATAAAGCGGTTGGGAACCACAGAAATCGTCCCGAAGTCGCTCATATAAACATCGGCCGCGGCCACGATTGTTGTGGGGCTGTTAGATGGAGCCATGAAACGCTGAGCAGCGATACCAGCAAAAGCTGACACCAATTGCTTGTGTGCAGGGTTGACCATCAACACTTTGGGATTGCCACCAGAAGCGTAAACTTCTTTAACGACAGTCTTCAAAATGTCTTCTGTGAAGGTGCGGTTTGTGCCGTTGGTACGAGCAGTAGTACCCAAGTCACCAGCAACACCAGAAGTACCACCATCATAGTTGCTGTTCAACCATGCTTGCAGACCACCCAATTTACGAGCAGTAGAAGAATCACCATTGGAGGCAACTTGGTTGCTCAACAAAGATGTTTCCATGTCTCGCTTAATCTCGGCCGATGCTTTAGCCAGTTGGTAGGCTTTCTCAGATTTACGGCCTGCCTTATCGACAGACTGCAAAGTGCCAGAAATCTTGATAGTTTTCTGTGCAATCTGAGTGCGGTTACCAACACGAGTTGTTGGAGACATAGTAGCGTCAGATGCTGTTGCACCCTCAACTGCGTAGTTAGACAAAGAAGCAGCAGCCAAGCTGTCAGTCTGCCACTCGTGATAAACAGCAGTAGCCTTTGTCTTGCCAATGGAAGACATGAAAGGTGTGTCTGTGGGGCTGATGTTATAGATTACATCAGACAGGTCTTCACGCTGACCGATAGCGGTATAGGTTTGATATGTAGCCATTTTAAAACTCCAAATTTAAAAGAATCGTTCAAATGCTTTGGCAGCGTCTGTGACTTTACCAGTCTCACGCAACCTTTGCATTACCTGTTTGTCTTGTGTGTTCCTTGCAGGAGGCGCAGAAGTCCCAGAACGCATCATCTTGGGAGCAGCTTGAAGTTTCTTGGTTACTTCAGGCTTACTCTTTTGAAGTTGCTCATACTTCATTGCTTTATACAAAGAAACCACAGCACGAGAGTCATACACGGAACTGAGTTCTT
>JACCED011362269.1_pt1 | contig 18206 bp, 21 predicted proteins | sample 7455021 | NCBI WGS metagenome assembly JACCED01 (sample SAMN15323456, study PRJNA562643) | freshwater metagenome | isolation source: river surface water | place: USA:Blue River Watershed | collected 2017-08-19 | reverse complement strand
TTATCATCAGAATGATCAAGTTTTGATATTATTTTTTTTATTATTTTAATTTTTTCAGTACGATTTTCACATTTATCTAATAAATTATAATCATCTTCTGTTATTTCATATACACGGGGAACATCTTTAATTTCTTTATCATAATCATCTTTCTTTATAAATTTATTTTCTTTATAGTTTTCATTTTGTATTCTGACAGCGAGACTATGATTTTCTTTTTTAATAACACCTTTATCTACTTTTAAATTTACAGAAGAATAATTTTTAAAATCACAACCTTCATTATAATGTTCAATGTATTTTTCTATTGCTTCTAAATTACAATAAAAATAAGGAGAATCGTCTTCATCTTTATTTTTATCATTTCCGCAAAACCTTCCTATTAAACCTTGAGGAGTACTTTCCATATTTACAGAATTACTATGTTCATATGCTATACCAATATGTTTATCATTCATACGTTTTCCTGCTCTATAGAAACCTTTAATTACAATAAATGTATGATTTTCTGGTTTATTTTTTATTAAAGTGTCAAAAGATAGTATTTTTTCATTTGAATTATGTTTTTTAAATATATAGTTATTATCATCACAAAATTTTTCTATAATTTTATTATATTTATCAGATAATCTAAATATATGATATTTAAAATTATTTTTATATCTTTCTTTTATTAATTTTTTTATTTTTAATAAAAACTCATTTGATATTTTTTCTGATTTTTCTATTCTATCTTGTTCGATAAATGTATTGAATCCAACATATTTTTTTGATGGTTTGATATATATTTCTTTATGAAAATCACCATTTCCTCTTAAATCTTTTAATGTGATTCCAGGAGTAGCAGAAACAGATAATATTAAACTATCAAAATCTAATATTTTTATTATATTTTCAATCTCAAAAATTTCACAAATTATTTTATCCATCTTTTGATTTTTCTTTGTTCCAAAATGAGATTCATCAATAATTAATAATTTCTTACCTTTGCTTTCAATAAATTTTTTTCTAAAATTATCTAATTTGCCATGATGATAAACATTATTTTTAAATTGTGGCAACATATCATTTTTAGTTTGTGATTCCCATTCAATATCTGACATTCCTGTAATAATAAAGATATTATCTGGTTTAATAATATCTTTTGATTTATCAGTAGCCATTAAGTATGCTACATATAAGAATGTACCAGTTTTTCCTACTTGAGGTAAAGCAATTAACGAAATAGCTTTTTTATTATTGTATAAAAATTCTTCCTTTATAGATTCTGCTGCTTTCATTTGATTTGGATAAATATAATCTTTATCTGGATTATTTTGTTCAAATTTGTTTTTTTCTATTTCAAATTCTGTTTTAATATAATTTCTATCTAATTCTTGAATATCAACTTGACAATATTCAAGAATTAATTTTTTTATTTGTTTTTGTTGTGAATTTTTAGGAGAATTATTTAATTTGTCAATATCTTTATCTAATATATATGAATATATATTTTTAATCATAAACATTACATCTGATTGATATTTTTTAATATATTTTAACAAGTCTTCAGATATATCATCATAAATTTCATTATCATCATATTGTAAATTTATTAGTTTAATAGTTCGATCAAGTAATTTTAATTTATGTTCATTGATTATCATAATAATTTGATAAATATATAGATGGATAAATAAATAAATAGATTAGATTTCAATTTTCTACAATAAAATAAAAAAGTAATTTTAAAGATATTCAAAAATAACCAGATTTATTATATATAAATTAAATTGTCTTGCCATAATTATAATAATCACTCCACGATTTTGGAGAATTTTTTGTCCCTCCGTCATAATAAATTGCAAAGCGGTTTTCAATAGCCCACATATTTAAATTAGTTCCATTTTCTGTATAAACATCTGCTAAAATTCTTCCATATTTATCCATTGATGTATTTTTTAATATAACATTTTTATTCATTATAAGTTCAGACAAAGTTTTTTGTGCTAAACAAGCAATACTTTTTTCATCTTCACAACTTGATTTCATTTCTGGTGTGTCAATTCCATTTAATCTTATATGAAATCTATACATTATATTACTTTCTGGTAAATCTATTCTGTAAGGTATTTTAGTAGCGATTGTAATAGTGTCACAATCATATACCTTTATAACCTTACCTCCTTTTACAATAGGAACAAATTCAACAGTATTTTTCCAATTCACATCGTCTAATGTTGTCATTATATGTAATAGTACACGAAATACTTAAATATATTTTTATAATATATATTTTACCTTATAGTATTTGTAATATTTATTAGATTTAAAAGAAAAATATTTTTTTAATCTAAAAAAATTATATTTTGGTTTCGATTACTTTTATTGCTGAATATGGTGGTGGGAGACTTATATTATCTGAATATGGTGGAGGTAGACTTATATTATCTGATTCTATATTGATATCTATATTTACAACTCGAAGATCATTTACATCATTCATATTATTTGTATTTTGATAGTAAATTGTAATATCCTTATTATTTTTATTAAAAGACAATTGTGAAAGAATACATATTTTAATTAAAATAATTAATCCCAATAGAACCATTACTAATATTAATAATGCGAATAAAATTATACCAAAACCATTTATTAAAATATTAATACCCACAAGATTTATTTTAAATTGATTACAATTATCAAATTTTAATGAAGAATATCTGTCACAATTACTATCATATCCTCCAGATATCATTAGTTGAAAAATTGCAAGCACGTTAAGACAAATAAATGATATGGGGGCTATACTTAATATAATAACTATAAGACACTCTCCATATTCAATTGTATATGTATGATCATTTACTGCAGAAATAAGAAATAAAGAGAAAAACATAAATAGAACACCCATTGAAATTCCAATTTTTCCGAATATGTTGTTATTAATATAACATATATTACATTTATCATTATTATCTGTATAATGTAGATTAAGACTATTTATCGTAATCACACCTATTCCATATAAAAGAATAATCCAAGATAGAATATTATATGATTTCATATAGTTTATAATTCCTTATAAAAGCTTATTATATGTATAATTAAAATCAATTTTTTTGCTTATAAAATGAATAAAAAAAGTGAAATTAATTCACTTAGAGCTGTATTATACAATATAAGTAAAAATGTCCGAAAATATTACTATAAATTATAATAACAAAGTATATAATCTAAAAGAAATCAAAGAATATAACTATTATAAACTTGTAAATGATAAAAATGAAGTAGCGATACTTTATAGTCCCGGACATACATCAGGATGGTACCAAAAACTGCTACAAATTTAAGTACACTTAAATTCTGCAGTTTTTCACTAGCGTAACTTTGTAGTTACGGTACACATGGAATAGATATATTGGGCAACAAATGATAAAAGACAGTAGAATTATCCAATATTTCTTTTCTGATAAATATAAAGATTATCAATATGAACAATTTTTTAAAGAAGTTATGAAATTTGAAAATATACCATATCCTTGTAAGAGCCGGACCTTTAAAATTGCGTTTATTCCACAAGATACAAAATTTATAATCAATGAATATGATGGTTCCGAATCAATAGAAACTATTGATGAATTTGAATGGATAAATGCATAATTTTTATTTTAATTTATTCAGTTCATATATTAATTCTTCAAGATTTTTTAGCCAAACTTGTAAATCTATCGGGTTTAGATAGGATTCTTTCTTTTCTAAATTATCAATTCGAATACATTGTAAAAATTTTATTAATTGTTCTAAGAAATCTTTATCATTTAATTTCGCACTGTATTTAAAATTATCATCTCTATTTTCAAAAAAAATACCATTTGATAGTAAATTATTAAAATAATTTGCCTCAACCGCATAATCATCTTCTATCGCATTTAAAAATATATCACGCAAAGTAAAATAAACATTATCTTCCAAAGATTTTTGTTTAAATTCATGTGGATTATGTAGTTCAATATATCTCATTTTATTCAAATTATAAGGATATATTCTTTAAATAAAATTAATTCATTTTTTTAATTTACACGATTAAATATATATAATGAATATAAATTTAAAAATGTTTATAATTTCCGGAGTTATTTTATTATTATTAGATTTTACTTATTTATATTTTAATCAAGAATGGTATAAAAGTGAGACTAAAAAATCACAAGGAAAAGAATTAAAATTAAAATTATCTGGAGTTGTAGTAAGATATTTATCACAAATAATAGGATTAAATTTATTTGTATTACAGCATAATGGAAGTATATTAAATTCATTTATATATGGATTAGTAATATATGGAAATTATTTAGGAACAAATTATGCAACAATTGATGTTTTTAATGAGAAATTAGCACTAACTGATCTTGCAAAAGGAGGAATAATTATGGCATTAACAACATATTTTACATATAAGCTTATAAATTAAAAAAAATGAATTTCAATTCACTTAACAAATAAAAAACATTATAAGGATAAAAATGCAATCATACTCTTCAAAATCTCTTCTTGAGTCATATGGACTCAATATGACCACTGTGTCGTGGGAAGATACAGCACGTTCAAAGAATTCATGCTGGGGACCCAATATTTCGGATATGACACTTTATTCGAATAAGAGAAATTGTAATGTAATTCGTAGACCAAATTTTGCAGATGTTACTGTAGATCACTCTATGGATAACTTTTATGTAACAGTAGGAAATGAAAATAACACCTCTCTAAAGAGAATAAAACTCTCAGAATATCTCCGTTCATTAAAGGAATTGAAGATGGAAGTAAAAGATGATGAGAAACTTTTATGCTCAACCCAAGCTTGTATTCTACGGGATGAATCAGATGAGACATGTTTTAATGTTAGACTATACAACTACCAAACCACAACTGAAAATCCCGCAGTACTTGTTATAATTTCAACTAATCAAGGTACAAGTGCACAAATTCTAAATGCAAATACAACAGATGTTCTTTTTAATAAAAATGGAAGAGCACATGATTTTGTAGCAGAAAGACTCAAAGAAGAAAGAAAACGTCTTGGAAAGAACACAGATGAACCAATGACATCTGAAGAAAAAGAAAGAAATGTTATTTTCGTATATCAAATTCCACTTGTAGTACCAAAGAGAGAACCCGTATATACATTTATGTCATCTGTATCATTTGGAGGCAGTGAAGATGAGGATTTTGGAGATTATTGTCTAGAATCACAATCACAAGTAGTATACTTAGCTACTTCAAATTCAACTGAAAAAAAAAGAACATCGAAGGGTTTTGATAATGCTATGCTCAAGGTAAGTCGCAATGATAAAGGAGAATTCAATGGGCTAAGAGGAAAGACATTAGAACGCGATCCAAATTTTCCTATAAGATGCACTCTTCAATATTATTATCTTAATGATTCAGATGACACTAATATTCCCGAAAGTCTTGTTCAGACTATGTCATCACAATTAAATAAATTCTATGATAATTCAGAAAATAAATCAAGTCTTGTAGTTGGTAATACAGATAGACCAACGGAGCCAAAACTTCAAACAAAACCTGAAATATCGTTCCTTTCTGGTTTATTAAACAAATTTATTTAATTATATTTTTTTATTCATTATAAATAAAATTTTTTAAAAAATACTATTATGATTCATAAAATTCATAATATCATTATCAATTGATGTATTATCAAGTAGTTTTTGATACTTGTCCGCATTCTGTTCGATTTCGTTTAGTGCAGTTTCGATTGACCAATTTTCATGAAGATTCACATAAGGAGCAGTTATGTTAAGATATTTTCTAAGTTCTTGAGCTTTTGCTTTGTGGACCTTAATACAAATATTTGCACCCGCACTTACCGGGTTGAGCCAATAAAGGGTATCCTCTGTAAAATTTGGTCTTTGAAGTACATTACGAAGACACCAATATTCATACAGATTAAATTTATCCTTAATCATATTTGGCATAAAGTCATATGTTTCATAATCTGAAAAGTCAATTTCAAAACAATTCTGTTGAGGACCCTTTTCATTACAAATATCAACAATCACTACCTTAAGCTTTGAGGCTTTCTTTTCAAATTCTTTCATCTCACCTTTAATCGATTGGGTAAGTTCTCTTCCTTTCTTTCCTCTCTTTGACCATTTGTCAGCATTAATAATCAGACAAACTCCATTCTTTTCAGTTACCATCTCAGAAATTCTCTTCGAAAAAGTGGACTTTCCTGCACCAGTCACTCCAATCATATTAATTCTGATCATTTTATTAGTACCTGCTGAGCCAATAGAGATATTCGCTGGAAAATTTTGAGTTTTTAGTTTATTTATATCAATTGTAAGAGGTCTTGCCTGAGCTTTTCCCTTCTCGAGAAGAATATTTGGACTTTCAAATTCTACTCTTTCAAAATCATTCATTGTGGGTTGAAAATGGCACCACACACACCCCTTATTTGGCTGAGTTACATAATCATCAATTTCTTCCTTGGAATAATATGTTTTTGTCTTACAGTTTCCATGATCCTTTAGAAAATAAACCTCATCTTCTGGCTCAAATTCAGATAGGGTAAAAATAGATGTGGGAACTGTGTTTGCTCTAATGATCTCTGGGTTTCCATTTATCACGTCTTGAAATGTAAGTCTTGCCCACTTGAGAAATTCTGTTTCAGTTGGCTCGATATGAAGGCCTTTGAGTGCTTCTTCGTATACAGATAGTTGTTCATTAAATAGTCCAAGCATAGACATCATAAGTGCCCACCACACAGGCTCAATCAGACGAAGTGGATTTACAAATGCATCTGAATAAATACTAGTATGAGTTTTTGGATCGGAAAAATGCATCTTAGGAAGAAGTCCATTCTTCCATTGAGCATAACACCCAATTCCACTATATTTTCCTTTTTCAACAAGTGTTTCGAGTGATGTTTGATGAATGGAAATTTCCTTATAAAGTTTCATATAATCTTCATCAAGAGAATGGCCCTTAATATAAAGGAGTGACATTTGATTAAGCATATAAAATACAACTGAATGAGATGCTACATGATTTTTTACTCCAAGATATCCGCAAAATTCTCTCATTCCGATACGAATAGCTTGGGGATTTGCATCACATCCAAAATAATAGTTTCTGTACTTATCACCAGAATTGGGATAAGGACCAAGATAGGTTTCAAGTGGAACAACATTATGATTAATCACAATCATACCGTTTGAGGGCATTGAAATGGATTTATCTGAATTTAGGGATGTTCCATATTGTTTAAGTTGTGTGATTGCATCAGCAAATTCAGCTTTTTTGACGGTACCTTCCTTGACATGAGCTTCGAAATTAGTATATAGAATCGGTTTCTTATTACGACTACAATCAAAACCATACTTGATAATATTTCTGATTCTATCACATGTCATATTTGGCACATTTAGTTCGTTCAGTTTTGTAATTGTATCCTCAACAAACATATTGCCTTCAGGAAATGATACAAACAGAGCTGAAAATAGCTTACCTACTTCCGAAAGAAATTTCTTAAATTCCATTTGATTAGATCCCCAGTTTATTTCTTTTCCAACAATTTCGCTTAGAATAGAGCGAATAAAATCTGGAATAAAACCGGAAATTGGAATTTCCATGAATGTTACACAATTTTTAGCCATTACAGAAGTTGATGCACCAATGTAAGGAACATCTGAGTGAACCTTATTATAGATTGTGAGTTTTGAAATAGAATTACCAAGATAATTAATCAGATCCATTCCTGGAATTCTCTGCTCTTCGTTTTGAGTGAGTGTCATCATATCGAGATTTGAATCTGATACAGCAATCACTTCAAGAGAAATATTAAATTTTGCAAAATCTTCCATTTCTCTCTTTAGAAGATGTTCAGTGCTATTTGTTTGACCATCTGTAAGAAGAATAACCTTCACAGGCTTCGACTTCATCTTATTAATTTGATTAAGTGCTCTGTCAGTATAAGTTGAGCCACCAGGCTTCATATTAAATTGATGAATATTTGTCATCATTTCTTCTTTGAGAACATGGATTTCATATGTATTCACTTTATCATCAAATGCTACTACTGTGTATGAATTATCAGAATTATCAAGAATATATTTCTCAGCAATTTCGATTTCCTTCTCAAGTACTTTAATTCCATTAAGAAAATTTGACCCAGTTGAGCCAGAAACATCAATCACGATACAAATCTTTTTAGACTGTTTTGATACAGTTGAAGAAGTACCTTTATTTGAGACAGATGCAATAATATCAGCAAGCATAGACATTTTGTTATATGATTCTATATAGAATTTAAGATTCGCGGTGTTTTTAAAATCAATTTTTTTAAAATAAATAAAAAATATTAATAGTTATAACCCCTGACTTTCCCATATAATTTAAGAGGTTCATTTAAAATTTCAATCTCCCCTTCTCCCTGCAATGTTTTTACACTATCTACAGCCTTTGTATCTTTAGAAAGGGCCAATGTCACATGCTGCTTAATTGCATTTGATGGACATTCAGTTGAATCATCCTTAAAAATAATAGATTCTACATCAAGTGCTAATGCATTGGACGAGTGTCCAAATTGCTTAACTGTCAAAACACACTCTCTTTGATCATTTTTAATGTATGGTTCTTCAGCATCATTAAGAGAAAGATTTATAAGATCAGTCTCTAATTCCTTCGACTTTTTCTTTCTTCCTACAAATAGAAGCGTTGAGTGAATTTTTTCAAGTGGAATTAAATCCTTATGAGAATCAACAAACTGTTTAAGTTGAGAGTTTTGCATAACTTCATCAAGTGAAAGTTCAATTGCCCAATATAGTACCATTTATTTTTATAATGAAATATATTAAATTAAATTTATCAGAATAAAAAAAAATCAATTTTTATTATTTCCTTTATTCTTCTTTCTTCACATTATAAAGAAATTGTTCAACATTTGAAATAGATTTCTCATCAGATAGAACAGTACCAACTTTTCTAATTAAAACTCCACCAATTAGAATAAGACTTGTCATACCTACTGCATACCAAGTAGCATTATTTGTAGATTTCATATGTTGAACAAATGAAACCTCAGATGTAGGATTAAAAATATGTGGGAGGTATTCCACTAACCCACAACCTGCACAAGTAAGATATTTTAGCACATATAAAGTTGATGAAGTAGAAAGGGTGAGACCGGTGACTTTGAAGGTTTCACCACCAGCCTTCATAAGAATACGAGCAGAAGTAGAATTATCAGACATTTTTTTATTACATTTTATAATATATTTAAATTGTAGAATGATTAAAGTTCAATTTTTTTTATTCCTTATAAAAAAATATTAATGAATTTATTTATTCCTTATAAAATATAATGAATCAATTTTTTTTATAAAAAATATATATTATTAATAAAATTATTACAATTAAAAATGTATTTTTAATATTTTTTTTATTACAAAATAACCATATAAATACTTTACTATCATTCTCTAGCCAACTTGAACCTTCTATTGGTGTTAAAATAAAATTTGAATCTGTTTTACATTTATTAATATTACATACTGTACAACTTTGAACTATATTTAATAATTGTATATCATTTTGAAACTGTTTTTGTTTTCTAACTCTATTTAACATAATTGGTCCTGTTGACGTCATAACTTTTAAATGTTTTCCTCTGATAAAAAAAGGTGTTTTTTTCATCATATTTCTAATGCATTCAAGCCATATTGGATGTCTTTTTACGGATGATATCATAATCGAATTTGTTGTAACATTTGGAGTATTTATAGATCTTACTAAGCCAATTGGCTTTGTTAAAATATTTTCAATTTCATTAAAACTTTTATTACATTCATAGTCCAAATCAACATAAATACCACCATGTATATATAATATACAATATCTAACTGCATCAACTCTTTGTATATTATATTCAAAATTATCATATGTATCTAAAAAAAATGGAAAATGTTCTTTGACAAAATTTCTGTTATCATCGTCGGTAAATAATTTGTATTCGTAATCTTTGTTCATATTAATAATAGATTTTTGACCATTTTTCCACTTTTCAGGAACTTCTGTAGTTTTCCATGTCTGAAAAATAAATTTTATCATTAGCTATATATTAAATTTTCAAAAATATTTATAATGTTATTATATTATATTATTATGATTTATAACTATTATTCTGAGACTGAATTTTATCCAGATAAATATATAAAAAGTCTTTTTGATAAAAGAGGTAATTGGAATAGAATAAGCAAAGAAGAATTAAAATCAACTGATAAAACAATACATTTTATGTATATAAATGGTAAATATTTTTTAGAAAAATATCATTATGGAATAAAAGCAGAATTAAAAAATACAATAGATAAATCAAAACATTTGGTAGGTAAAAAACATAATTTAATGAATTTTCTTTCATCTCATAAAGAAGGAAAAAAATATATATTAGAAAGTAATACAATTGATATGTTTGATGTTATGAAAAATTCAGATATTCTTAATAAATACAAGGAATTATTTAATAATAAAGTTTATATATTAAAACCTGTTTCTGGGTTTGCAGGTGCCGATATTGAAATTGTAAATTCATTTAATATGCTAGTTGGTTATACATTAAATATTATAAATAAATGGAAAAAAATATGGAATCGTAATTCAAATTATTACAGAGAATGGGTTTTACAAGAATATCTGACAGATCCATTATTATTAAATGAACATAAATTTCATGTTAGACATTTTTATATATTTAGGCCATATAATAATAAATCATTTTATTTAAAAACTGGTCTAATTGCTTTAGCATTACAACCTTATAAACAAAGTGATTGGATGAATAAAGATATACATGATACACATTTTCATGGAAGAGATGGATTAAGATTTATTGATACATTAAAATTAAATCAATCTCAAATAGATTTTATATATTCACAGATTGATGAATTATATAGAATAATTGATACATATTTAAAATCTAATGCAAAATGTTATGAAGAAATTAAGAATTGTTTTGAAACATTTGGAGCAGATTTAATGTTTACGAAAGATTATAAATTAAAAATATTAGAATTGAATGATAGTCCTGGTTTAGGATATGAAGATAGAGAAGAAGTTCAAGATGAAAAAAAGAGTGTAATTGAAAATATAATGTCAATTATTGTAGATCAATATTTTCCACCACAAAATAAAGTAGAAAATAAATTTATTGACGATGTTGTGTTTATATAATCATACATATTCTATTTCATAATCGTGTATTAAAACATCATCTTTATATTCAAACATTTCAATAATATCACCATTATAATCATATTCCTTATAAATCCCATTCTTTTTAGAATTTATATATAATACTTCTTTATTTATATTTCCATTATCGTAATAAGATATATAATATACATACATTTTATCTTCTAAATATATAATATGTTCTTCTTTTTGTCCATTTATATGATAACTTTTATAAAATCCATCTTTTTTATTCTTTCTATAATTACAAATAATATGTATATTACCATTCTCATAATATTCATTATACATTCCGTCTCTCTGATCATTCTTATAATTACATTCAATATATAAAACACCACTGCTCAAGTACAATCTATATATTCCATTTTTCTTTCCATCGATATAATTTATCTCCTCCCATCTCAATCCATTAAGATGAAATGTTTTATAAATTCCCTCATATTTTCCATTAAGAATTTTATATTCTTTATAGATATTCCCATTAGGATAAAATATTTTTTTTATACCGTCCATAATCTATTTAAAGAAAACATTATAATTAAAGGTATAATTAAAGATATGAATAAATAAATATAAAAAATAATACATTATAATATATGGGATTTTCTGTTAGAAAAAAGATATTAATATTTATTTTAATATTAATAATTATTTTAATAATATATAAATTAAATAGAATTGAAAATATGAAATCAATATATAAAATAATTAATTATGTACCTATATATAATGAAATAGAATTAAATAATGGTTTATATAATTATAGTTTTAATATTTTTAAAGTAATAATAATATACGATTTTAATAAATTTCAAAGAGAATTGACTAGAATAAATTCAATTTTAAATTTAGAATATGAAAATAAAGAGATATCAACTAACGATTATAAATTATATAACTATGCTATATCAAGACGAATATCTAAAATAATTGATAAAATAGTTAAATTTAAATCTAAAAAACAATTTGATAAATATATAAAAGATAATAATATACAAATTAAAAAAAATCTATATGATATATATTTTAGAAATATATATAATTCCAAATATATTAATATACATTCTGTATATACAGAATCATCTGAAAAATTTGAGCCAGAAATAATTTCAGAAAATAATAATCAAATATTTAAATTAAAGGGCAAATCAAATATTATTATGTTTAATGATAAAGATTTAATTCAAAAAACTAAAATAGATTTATCAGATATTTTAAATATTTCAACAAAAATAAATAAACCTATTTTAATTACTAAATAATTTTTTTATTTTATGCAAAAATCACCGAGTTTCGAAGCTTTCTCTTCTTCTGTGAGAACGGCTTCTTCTTGAGTCGTTCAATCTTGTCCTCGATTTCAATGGATTCGATCTCCTCAGAAAAAAGTTCCCTTTCAGTATTGTATCCATCGGGAAAATCTGCCTCGTCCAGATTAAACAACTTCATCTGTTCTGGGAAGGCGATCTGCAAAAACCCAAGTTCCTCAAATTCAAAGCAAACACATTGAGAATTCTTTTCGATTTGGAAAGTCAAAGGATTTCCATATGTCTCTCTGTTGTACATCATCATTGACTCCGAGGAAAGATTTGATCTCGTTGCAAAACGAATGTAGTCTCCGAAATTGTAAGGACTTTCAAACATTTTTTGAAACCTTTCCATGTTGTCATATTTAAGCCTTTCGAAAAATCGCGTCACAATCAAATCTGTTTTCTTATAGAGCGTATCGTAGCTCATGGTTGAGGGGTCCTCAAAGCCAAACTTTAGGAGTTCAAGAAAACTGTCAAAAGTCTTTTCGGCATTCGATCTGATTCTGATGCTTGTGTGTGCATCCTTGAGGGCCTGTCGTATGACAAAGTCGAAGATCTGTTCCACCAGCAAAAAGTATTCTTTCTCTCTATGGGAAGTGGTGAGAATCACAGGAAAGGCATCTGTGATTTTCTTGCGGAAGGACTCCACAAGAAGATTCAAAATGAGCAGAATAGAAATCATTATAAATGTATTGTAATATTATTTTTATTTAACAATTATCAGATAGTTATAGATTTCAATTTTTATTATATATTTATGTTACACGTACATATGGAGCATTTTTTTCTTCTTTTTTTTCCATCTCATCTGCAATATTAATATTAGTAGTATTATATTTAGCCATTTTTAACAACTGGTGTAATTTATTATATACAGTTAAAGGAATTTTAAGCTTAATATTGTTATGCTTTTTTATTTTTTTAAATGCTTTAAAAAAATATTTCCAATAATTCTTAATTATATTATTATTTTTATCTCTTATAATTTGATCTTCAAAATTATTATTATCTGATATATATGCTTTTATTTTTTTTAATAAATCACTTCTATCTGAAGAAAAAGTTAGATTTATTTTATTTTTATCATCTTCATCTTCAATAATTTCAGCATCTATTGTTATTAATGTATTATCATTTTCATTGAATTTAAAAAAATTACCCAAACCTTTCTGTTTTAATTCTAAATATTTTAATTCTAAATATTTTGATTTATATTTTAAATATTTATATTTATAGTCCATATATATTATATTAAGAATATATTATTATAATTATATATAATGGAAAAGAAAGAAAATATTTTAGATGATACATATATTATATATAATGTTGAAGAATTAAAAGATATTTCTATTGAAGAATTGAAAAAAGAAATACATTTTGAAGAGATGTATTCACAGGGATTACCAGTTCCACGTCTTATTGCGATTCAAGGAATTTTTACAGAAGGAAAACCCTTGTATAGACACCCTGCAGATTCACAACCTGAAATTCAACCAATGACACCACTTGTAAAAAATATATCAGATATTCTTTCAAAAAAATTAAATCAAGAATTTAATCATGTATTAATTCAGTTGTATAGAAATGGCAATGATTATATTGGAGAGCATGCTGATAAGACACTTGATATTAAAAATAATACAAATATTATAAATTATTCTGTTGGTTCACAGAGAGAGATGAAACTAAGAACAAAAAAAATTAATTCAGATAAAAGAGAAATAAAAAAAGTAAAATTAAAGCATAATTCAATATTTGTATTAGGATGGGATACTAATAAAAAATGGCTACATTCTATAAATCAAGATAAAAGACCAGATTTTGAAAAGACATCTGATGAATTATTTAATTCTGGAGAAAGAATAAGTTTTACATTTAGAAGTATCGCGACATTTATAGATTCAGATGGAAAGGTGATTGGTCAAGGTGAAAAATTTCAACAAAAGGATACTGATTTAGAGCTGTTAAAATTATTTAGTAAGGAAAATCATGAAGTAGATTTTTTCTATTGAATAATATTATATGAAAGATTTGGAAGGAATTGAAATAAAATATTTTCCAAAGAAAACATTATATTTTTTTGTAGTATTATCAAAATATTATGCTATTATAAAGGAACAAAATATTTTAAAAAATATAGAATTTGATTATGATACATTTAACGGAGATAAAATTGATATAAAAAGAAATGGAAAAAAAGAATCAATTGAATTTATAATGTTAGCAAAATATGATAAAAAAACAGAAATATATAAATGGGGTAATGATTTGAATGAACATTTTAGAAAAATATTATATAAAAATTATGGAAAAGATATTGATTTATATGGAGGAAGATATTTTACAGAACAAATTTTACAAGAAGAATTTAAAATAGAAGAAAAATACCATTACCTTGTTCCCTATTTAATCCCAATATTTTTTCCAGAATTTACAATTGTAGAATTATATGGAAAAGATATATTATATTATGGATTAGCAAAACTTGGAATTAAATATAATTTTACAGTAGGTGATGTCATATTTGATTATATTAATGCCACAACCAAAGCTCTTGGAAAAAGCGAATTATCACGATCTAAAAAAAGAGGAAGCAAAAATAAAGATAAAAATGTAAGAAAAAATAATAGTAAGAAAAATAAAAAAGAAAAGAAAATTAAAGAAAATTAAATTAAATAATTCTCTTAAACATTTCTACAACTATCTTTCCAATTTCAGAATATAATTCCTTCGAATCAAATCCATTAATTTTAATTGTGTCTCTTTCTTCCTTCAAAATATCATCTCTGATCCATTCCATCACACATCTGATATCCTTCATTTCATATGGCTTATTGTAAGTTGGAAGTTCTGGATTTAATCTATAAATGTGTTCTAATGCCTGTTCAAATCTATTCTCAGTAGCCGTATTTGACACAAATTGAATCAAATTTTGATTCTTTTCTACCTTAATTGGAACCTTTTCCTTGTTCTTTGAGACCGAATGCAATTCACCCTTTGCCTTAAATACAAATCTGGATGACTTGTCAAAATAATGTCTAAAAACAACACCTTCACCAATTCCACTCTTGCCAAGAGCCTCTGTAACAGGACAATTTGCTTCGACTTCTGATATAATTTGTTCTATTTCAGTTTGTACTTTTTCGAGGTTGTTCATATCCAATTGAATTGAATATGTCTTAAATTCATGAATATTATATATTCTATTTTCAGGACTTGACTTTATCTCAGGTAGGATTGTATTAATATAATAATTCTTTTCCTTGTTTTCCTTTGAAATTACCTTTAGATCAAATACGAAAAACATCTTATCAAATTGTGAAATTCCAACCTTCTTCTGAATCCCACTCCCACACCACTCACCAAATAATACAATATAATTAGAATCGAAATCAATGGAATAAGCGTTTCTGAGTGTTTCCATTAGTTTTATAATGTGTTCCTTATTAAGATCTACAAAAAATGCAAATCCAGCATTATCCTTTTGAATTGTAATAATATTTGTTCTGGATTGTGACCATAGATTTTGACCATCAAAACCAATACCTGCATTTGTACCATGGAGCTTAACAGTTCCATAGAATTCAAGTGTTGGTTTTGTGTCCTTATAAATATATTCAATATCCTTCAACAAAAGTCGAAGACTATCAATAGAAGTATAAGAAGAATGAGAAATAGACATTTTATTATTATTATAATTATATTAACTTATAAATATAGATAAATATTAATTTCATTTTTTTTTCATTTTTTATAATATATTATGAAAAGATTTGAAATTGAATATAAACAATATGAAATTAAAAAAAGTATAAATGAATGTGATACAACTGAACAAATGGAAAATAATGACTGTATTTTAACCAAATATTTTTCATTACCAATTGAAAAAAAATCATATGAAATATTTGGAGGGGGTGTAATAGATAGATTTAATAAAATAGAAACAGATAGAAAAAGTTGTTTTGTATTTGTATTATATGATACAAATGAAAATTTAGAATATCCATATAAATATCTTGGAAATGTAAAAAGTATAATTAATGATTATGAAAATTACATATCAGAAGGTAAAAATAAGATGTTTTATAGAATTTATTTAGATACAACTGCATTTTTAACAAACATTCAAAATATGGGTTCTGATAAAAGAAATTATGTATTTAGTATATTTGAAGACCTTTTAAAAACAGGATTGGTTGAAATACATCAAATACAATATCCGATATCCTTACAAAGTCATATGAAACGTATGATAAGATTTTTACCATTTTTAGACACAGATATCGATTATATTTATTCTAAAGATATTGACGGTGTTTTTTCAATTAATGATATAAATATTATAGAATCTATTGAGTGTGATTCTATTTTAACAGATGATGAAAAAATGGATAATTTTGAAAAATCATCTTATAATTTTTCTGTATTAGAAGAGACCCCACCAATTATAGAAAGAAATTCAAAATATAAATTAATATTTCTACAGATTTATAAAGATAGATGTTCGCCATGGTTATCAGTATTATATCATAACTTAATAAATATTACTAAAAAAGGATATTATTATTATTTGTGTATACCAGGTGGTGTTTATATGACAAATTTAAAATTATCTCAATGTGATTTTAATAGATATTATTCAGATTCACTTAAATTAATTAAAGATTTGGAAATAAAAAATGAATATCTCGATGAAATATTTTTAAATTATTTATGTTTTGAAGAAAAAAAGAAAATAAATAATTTATTGGTTTTTCCTATAGATATAGAACCAGGAAGCGAAGAAAAATATTTAAATCATTTTAATTTTGATATAAGTTTAAGTCCAGATAAAAATAAAATAATATTTGAAGAAAAAAAAGAAGAAAAAAAAATATCACTTGGATCTTTACCAAAGATTCCATGTAAAAAATCGAGACCCCCTCCATTAACACCATTATCGATGAAACAAAAATACTTAAAATATAAACAAAAATATTTAGAATTAAAAAAAAACTCTATAAATATGAATTAAGATATTTTCTTTTATATTTATAATATTTCTTTTTATATTTTTTTATTTGTTCTAATAATTCCATTTCTAACAATTCAATATATGAATATTCTGGGGGTGTAAAATATTCTTCTGAATTTTCTTCAGAACTCTCCATATAACTTATAATGTTTTTTTTAATTTTAAATATTTTTGTTTGTATTTAAGATATTTTTTTTCATAAGGTTCGACTCTATAAAGTTCAGGTATATATTCTATTCTGCATATTAATGCATCTATAAAAAAATTGCTGTAATTATAATTTATCATAACTTTTTCATACTTTATAATTTTTAAAGAAAAATCAGGCATAAATAATAATTCATTTTCTGAGCCAAAAAAGCATTCTGATTTTTCTTCGCATGGATCAATAGATACAAAATTTTTAATATTTGCATCAACATAAATAATTAATAGAATATTTCTAAATGACAATAACCAATCTAAACTTACACCCTCAATATTTCTAAAACATGAATAAAAGGTTGGAATATATATTGATTCGCCTACTTTTTGTTTTAATTCAAATATATTATTTATTTTATTAGGGTCGACATATTTTGACATTCTAAAACAAAAAAATCCATTATCGTATT
>JACCED011037093.1_pt1 | contig 18206 bp, 18 predicted proteins | sample 7455021 | NCBI WGS metagenome assembly JACCED01 (sample SAMN15323456, study PRJNA562643) | freshwater metagenome | isolation source: river surface water | place: USA:Blue River Watershed | collected 2017-08-19 | reverse complement strand
TTATCATTGAAATATTACAATAGGTTGAATTAGAGAAACCATTGGTTTTATTCCAGATGTCATTGGATTGGATATACAGATTACTCCAGATTAAATTAGATTGTCCAATGATATTACTATTCAAGATTGCAACATTACAATAAGTTTCATTAGAAACTCCTTGGACTTGATTAGATAATGCCGTATCGTAATATGCATCTTGATTAGATTCTTGAATGAACAAGTTAGACATTGTTTGTACTTGATTAGACAATGCGACTAAATTACTAGTAGTTGTTGCTGTATCAGCGGATGAGGAATATGTTTGATTAGATAATGCATTGAATTTTGGTATCAATTCCCATGTGAGCCACGAGTTCATTTATAAATAAAGGATATAAATAAGCAAAAAAACATTAAAAGAAAAATGTAAAATAGTACTATTTATAGTAGAATTTTGGAATAAATCGGAGTTTGGAATAAATTTTTAAGTATAAAAGTTCTGTTGTTAAGTATAAAAGTTCTTTTGAGAATCAATAATAGATGCATCATCAACTATTAAATTTAATTTCATAGAAATAGAATGTTGTAATGAAAAATTCATTACATTACCATTATTAGTGGGAGTAATAATTTGTGAATTATAATTATTCAAACATGTTATAATATTTGTATTTACTAGATATTGACCAATTGTTTTATCAAATGTTCCTGGTGCCATAATATAAAATACATTATAAAATCCATTACCATTAGCTGTTCCAACCTGCATAATCTCAAAACCGTCAGATCGATTAATATAATCATTAAAGAAATTTATATCAATATCCTGTTGAAATGCAGATAATTTAGTCATTACATAATTTTTTAATAGTACATAGTCTCCAATATAGAAATCATTTTTATCAAAAAATATATCAGTTGTTAGTTTAAGATAATTTGGTTTCGTAACATCGTATTCCAATTTTAAAATATTGAAATTATCCATACTATTATTGAATAATGCACCATTCGGTTTTAATAATGAAATAGATAGTTTATTTAATGAAGATAAAGGTGCTGGATAAAACATTTTCTTTTCATGTTGGATAGGTTTTAGAACGACAAAACCTCTTCCATTTTGACCCTTGTAAGCTTTATCAAAAATCAATTTACAAAATGCTTGTCTAACACTATCATTTGTTCCATCATATACATCTTTAAATTCTTCAATTCTGAGAATCATATATTGATGTGAAAATGTAAATTCATTATTAAAAGATGATTTAATAGGATCCGCTGTCTGAACAATTTCATCGGGTATAATTACTTTACCAACGGATATACTGTCAATATTTCTGTATCTATTTTGAATATCATTTGGTTTTGCTAGGAAATTAATAGAATATCTATATCTCTGTTGTTCAATTGACCAGTTTCTATCAAAACTATTAATTGAAATATATTTTTCTACAATTTTATTTTTAAGATTTCTTGGAATAACTGTTAATTCTTTGCCCTCTGAAAAACTAGCTTGATCACATTCTTGTATTGAGTTTCCTATAGTTGTATTGAAAAGCGGTGCAATATTTTTATGTGATGTTTGTAATTGATGTGTTGGCTGTGTTGGCTGTACTTGAGTTTCATGTATTCTTGCCATAATTTGTTTAGGATCTTGTTGTGCAATTGAGTTGATATTTTTAGTTTCTCTATCTGTGTGTATACGCTCATTCATCATTGAACTAGATGATTGTATAAATATGTCATTTTGGGAGGAAGGAGGTGGTGTAGATCCTCTTTTTGATTCAATATCTTCCAAAATTATATTTCTTTCACTTTCTAGACTTTTTAATTTTCTTAAGAAATCATCGGCTGTTTCAGCTTTTTCAATAATACTAGAATTCATAACCTTATCTTGTAACTCTTTTGCAGGTCTCCTTTGTTCTAATCCTACTTCTCTATCTCTTTCCAATACTAATCTTTCTAGTACAACTTCTTTTGATGGTGTTTCAGCTGCATTTCGTCTAGTGTATGGATCACTTTCAGGCATTAATATAGAAGTATTTACTTGTCTATCTCCAAAAATCGACTTATCTCTTGATAAATTTTGAATATTGGGTTTTTTTTCTGACTTGTCTTTTAATTCGGGATATTTTTTAAAATAATAGTCTCTTGCGATATTTAATACTCGTATATTTAATGTTTGAATTGGAAGTTGTTGTTTATGTTTACTACATTCTTCATTCACACCAGAAATTATATCAAATAATATTTTTCTTAAATTTGCTTCAGTATCTATAGAGTCTATATTAATATTATGTTTATCAGACATATAATCTTTAAAAATATTCAACAATAATTTGAGATTATCTTTTGAATAAAATCCATGTGTACTCATTTTTATTCGTTTATATGATTAAATATTACATATATTTTTTATATAAGAACACATGCAGCATTCAATCACAAAAATTGATGACGATGCATATGAAAAATATTCGGTTATAAAACCTCCAGCTGATTTTTTTGGTGATAACAAGCGAATTACAAGAGTAGTTGTAGATAGTAGAGTTAGAGATGTTAATCTATATCCAAATCCAAATGAATATGATATTCCTTTTGAAGATGATATAAATGATGTGGTGTCAGCTCAATTAATTTATATTGATATGCCTTTTCCAAATTATCTGATAAATAAATATTTTAACAAACTAATTGTATCAATGGGTGGAGTGGATTTTACACTTACATTAACTGAAGGTGATTATACAGATGCACAATTGTTAGCAGAGATTCAACTGCAATTAGATAATGCTCTTGGAGCTGGTACAATTACTGCGAGTCATTCTGACAAGACTGATAAATATACATTTACAAGCGCAAGTGAATTTACTTTTAAATTTATTAATCAAACAAATACTCTTGCAATGTTACTAGGATTTAATAGAATTAAAAATTATACATCTGTATGGAACGGAAGTGCGTTTGCATTAGTTGGGGAATTTAAACGGAATCTGAATTATAATAATTATATTATTATGGATATTGAACAATTCGACATATTGAAGAGCATTGATAGAGATTTAAATAGAAGTTTTGCTATGATTCCACGTATTTATGATTCATTAAATTTAGGAGACAGTCCTCAATATATTAAATATTTTTCACCACCAATACCTAAATTAACAAAATTGCGTGTCCGTCTTTATGATCGTTATGGTAATCCCTATGATTTTCAGAATCAAGATCATCGTTTTGAAATTGAATTAACTAGTTTTAAACAAAGACGAAAATATGGAAATATTTTTTCACAATAAAAATTTATATCTTTTTAAGATATAAAAATGTTAACTGCATTAATTGGAGAAGCGATCGGTACATTAATTTTCTTTAGTTGCATATTAGCATGGGGTGAACCTATTCCAATTGTGATTGGTTTACTTGCGGCTATTTATGCTTTTGGAAAGATTTCAGGAGGACACTTTAACCCTGGTGTAAGTTTTATGATGTTACTAAAAGGAGATATCGATATGGCTAAATTTGTATCATTTGTTGCTGCTCAATTAATTGGCGCAACTCTAGCTTTAATGTGGTGGAAAATGACACTAGGATCAAAGAAAAAGGTTTAATAAAACATGTGGTTTAATAAAACATGTATGTAAAACATGTATGTAGATATTTGTAATTGTAAATCAACGTTTGTATAAAATTGTATAAAATTGTATAAAATTAACCAATATAAAATTAAACAATAGAGACTAAAATCAAATTATGATATAAGCTATGATACAATCTAAAAAAAATTGATTTTATTTTTACAAATTATTATTTAAAGCTAAGTTAAAATAATTTGATTAATCATGACACTACTCAGTTATATTTCATATCCAGTTGTTGATGGATATGGAAAAGTAAAATATATGAAAGTTGATCTGCAAAACGAGAAAATTTATGTGAATAATCAAGAAGTCGTTAATACTAAAGAGGTTGTAGATGATGTATATGACGATGAGGACTGTTGTGAAGAAGATGATTGTGATGAATGTTGTGATGACATGTGTGAATATTGTGAAGGAGATGAAGATATGTCAATTGCAATGAGAGATGACATGATTAAGATGCTAGAAAAAGAACTGGAAAAAGCCAAACTAGATAATGATGTAGAACTTGTAGATGAAATTACTGAAGCTCTATCATCTCTAAATGAATAAAATTATTTTAAAAAAGAGAAAAAAATTATTATTTTTATTAAGTAGTGTAAATTAGTATAATTTTTATTATTTAGCTGGTGTATAAATTACATCACGTAATTTATTAATATCATCATCTGTTCTCATATGTTTGCAGATATAATTAAAAGGTACATATTTTAAACATTGTGTTATAAAAATAATACTAAACATACCACATTCTGTATCTTTGAATTGTTTTTGAATTTTATTATACCTTACCTTAAATTTTTTTGCAATATTTGGTTTCATATATTTTTTCACTTGAGCTTTAATATTATTCATAAAATCATAAGCTTCAGGTGTAGGGTCATTTGCAACAGAATCATAATAATAAATACCAAAGTTTTTTTTCAATGGATCTAGATTACAATACATAGAAACCCAATGAGAACCAGGTTCGTTATGATAATCTAGATTCATTACAAATGCAAATTGAGTTTTTCCATGATTTAATAAATTTGATTTTATATCTAAAGTACATAAAGAATCACCTACACAATATCCATTTTCATCATGAGAAGCAAAATCCATAGGATAAACACCTATAAAAGAGAAATTTGTATATAATTCTTGATATTGTTCCATAACAAATAATATATCGTATGTATTTAGCCATGTACGTTTGTTATCATACCATTCAAGAGGTTTTTTGGGTCGAAATCTAGATTTCATTCTATGTTTCAAACTAGAATTAGATATATATTTATTATCTACCCAACAAAATTCAGTTTTACACACATTACTAAATGCTTCTTCTAACTCTTGGTGCAATTCATTTTTGGGTTTATTAATATCAATTTTGTGATGAGTGCTTAATTTATTATATTCATTTGCTATTATTTGTAGATCTTGTAAACTATAACAAGTCCCTTGAGTTATTCCAAAATTTTTTTCACTAAAAGGTGAACAATATGATGGTTTATTTGTAGCCATATATATTTTAAAAAGTTAAAATATATTTTTTTTACCCTGTCTTTTTAAATTTTTATAAGACTAATCTTGTTTCCCATTAAATTCTTTTTCAAATGTTCTAATATACGTCTTTATTTGTTGCAAAAGACGATTCATAAATAGATCAAAATTTGATAATATCAAAACACTATTATTAATATCCATCTCAAGCGAATTAATTATTGGTTCCAAATTAACACGAATATTCTTGTCAGGTATATTGTCAGATATATTCTTATCTGCTATTCCTTCTTCTCGTGTATCAGTATAAGAATTTGATATTTTAGGACCACAACGTTTTTTGGAATTATTCATTAATAATTCCAAGCAAAGAACATCGTCTTTCTCCATTATACACTAAAACATACATTGCGTCTTTATATAGTCTTAACATTTAAGGATTACGCATTTTAAAAAAGCAATTAAAAAAGTTTTATAAAAATAATATAATGGAATACAGAAAAGGTGATCTATGTACATTTCTGTTAAAATATCAAGTTGAGAAATGGAGTGAATATACACACACAAGTATAGTTAAACCTACTGGTTCCTTTTATATTCCATCCGATAAATTAGATGATTTTTATGAATTATATGCAAAAGCTGTATCTAATGAAGATGATCTATATGTAACTGAAAAACATCGTGATATATCCCCAGTATTAATAGATATTGATTTTAGGTTTGAAAAAGATGATGAAATCCCTATTATGAGAAAATATACAAATGACGATGTTTTTGAATTGGTAAAATTATATGCAAATGTAATCAAAGACTATATTGATATTTCAGAGTATGATATGTATGTTATGCAAAAACCATGTCCTGTAGCTGATAAAAACGCAGTTAAAGATGGTATTCATATTGTTATTCCAGAAATTGTAACAAAACCGTCTTTACAATTTATTATTCGCAAAAATGTTTTAACTCGATGTAAATCAATATTTTCAAATATTGATGGGTTAATCAATTCTTATGATGATATAATTGATGAAGCTGTAATTGAACGTAATAATTGGCAAATGTATGGTAGTAAAAAACCAAATTGTGAACGTTATAAAATTACAAAAATTTATAAAATAAAAAATGAGAAAGAAGAATGTTTATTTAAAGAAAAAGAAATTGGGAACGATAGTTTATATACGACGTTACTTTCGATTCGTAATAAATACGATTCGACCCCAATTAAGGAGGAAAAAAAATCTGAAATAGATAATTTCGAGAATGAAATTCAACAGAAACGTCTTGCTGCATTAAACAGAAGAAAAATGAATGCCAATGGTATTCTACAGAATTCTCAGAATATTAAGAAAAATACATATGATAATATAGAATATGTTCAGAATTTAGTAGAAATCCTCAATCCGGATAGAGCCAATAAATTTAATGATTGGATCCGTGTTGGATGGTGTCTACGAAACATTGATCATAGATTGCTTGATACATGGATTGAATTTAGTAAGAAGTCACCAAAATTTAAGGATGGAGAATGTGAGAAAATCTGGAATTATATGAAAGAAGATGGGCTAGGGATTGGTACTTTACACATGTGGGCAAAACAAGATAACCTCGACAAATATAAAGAAATTATTAAAAGAGATCTTACAAGTCTTATATTTAAGAGTAGAAATGAAACTCATCATGATGTAGCTAATGTCGTGTATTTTATGTATAAACATGATTATGTTTGCATTTCGATTAAACACAATCAATGGTATGAGTTTAAAAATCATAGATGGGTTAATTGTGATTCTGGGTTTGCATTGAGAGCTAAAATCTCGACAGATGTATGTAAAGAATATATGAATCATGCATCTTATTGGAGTCAGAAAGGATCAGTTGATGATGATGAAACAGAACAACAGCGATGTGCAGAAATTGCAAAGAAATTAAATGGACTTGCTTTAAAACTAAAACAGACTGCATTTAAAGACAATATTATGAAGGAATGTAGGGAAATGTTTTATGTTGACAAATTTGAAGAGAAACTGGATAGTAACCCAGCATTAATCGGTTTTCAGAATGGTGTATATGATTTAAATGCACTTGAATTTCGTGAAGGTAGACCTGAAGACTATGTTTCATATACGACTGGTATTAATTATATTCCATATGACGAAACTAGTAAATCTATCAAAGATGTTAATGATTTCTTCTCTAAAGTATTTCCAAAAGCACATATTAGAGATTATGTATTGCTATTACTTTCTAGTTTCTTAAATGGAGCGATTCGAGAGGAGAAGTTTCATATTTGGACAGGAAGTGGATGTTTTGCGAAAGATACACCTATTATGATGTATGATGGTACAACAAAATTTGTACAGGATGTTGTTGTTGATGATGTATTAATGGGAGATGATTCAACACCTAGAAATGTAAAACAATTATTCAGGGGTGTTAGTGATATGTACAGAATTCGTCCTAGAAAAGGTGAGCATTTTGTAGTTAATGGCGAGCATATTCTAGTTGTAAAGGCGAATAAGTTTCATAAAGTTATTAAAAGGAAGTATTTGTATGAGGCAACATGGTTTGAGTATGATTCTGAAAAAATGGTTAAATGTATTTCACAACTCTATAAGACCAAGGTAGAAGCATTAAAAGTAATTGAAAGTATTAAGAAACAAGACACAACAGTACAAGAAAATGATATTATTAAATTGTCCGTTCATCAATATCTAAATCTTGATAAAAAGGTAAAGAAAAATATTACTCTATATAGACCAGATTTCGTTGAATTAAATGAGCAAACAGTAAATATTGATCCTTACTTACTAGGAAAGTGGCTAGGTGGTGATCATAGTTTCGTTGATAATACTTTTAAGGAATTACTTATTCAGTATGGATTGTCAAATCAGAATAAAATGATTCCTAGTCAATTCAAGATTAATTCAAAAAATATCAGGTTACAGATATTAGCAGGTATAATTGATGTAATTGGAGATTATCAGAAAAAAAATAATGAAATACACATCATAATTAAAAATGAAAAATTAATTGATGATATTATTTGGATTGCACGATCTCTGGGAATGACATGTCATAAAACACAGATTAAGAAATTATATCGTGTGATTATTAGTGGTAAAAATTTACATGAACTTCCTATTAAGACTCTAACTAAAAAACCAATGAAAAGACCTTATTCACCAGAAACATTAAAAGTTGCTTTCAAGGTTCAAAGAGTAGAAGACGGCAATTTCTATGGTTTTGAATTAGATGGAAATCACTTATTCCTAAAAGGCGAGGGGGATTTTACAGTACTATCCAATAGTAACGGTAAAAGTAAAACTATTGATTTATTTGATCAAGCATTTGGAGAGTATTGTTGTAAACTTCCAATTACATTATTGACACAAAAACGAGCAGCATCTAATGCTGCGACAGCTGAATTAGCAAGAACTAAAGGCAAACGTTTTGCCTGTCTGCAAGAGCCGAGTGAGGATGAAAAATTAAATGTGGGTCTAATGAAAGAATTAACAGGTGGTGACAAAATTATGGCGCGTTCACTATTTAAAGAACCTATTGAATTTAAACCTCAATTTAAAATGATTCTAACATGTAATAATCTTCCAAATGTGCCATCAGATGATGGAGGTACTTGGCGTCGTATTCGTGTTGTAGAATTTACATCAAAATTCTGTGAAAATCCAGATCCATTGAAAGAAAATGAATTTGCGGCTGATACAGATCTTGCTGAAAAGTTTTCAATATGGAGAGAGCCATTTATGTCAATGTTGATTGAATATTATAAAGGATATATTGAAAAAGGTATTACAGAACCAGATGAAGTTCTACAATGTACTAAGGATTACCAAAAGAATAATGATATATTCTTAGAATTTGTAGAAACAGAATTTGAACGTAGTGAAGAAGATTTGATTACTTATAACGATGTATTAAGTAGTTATAAATTATGGTGTAAAGATAATAATGTTCAACCTGTTAGTACTAAGAAAAAAGACTTTATTAAAGCACTCAGTAGAATTCTCGGTAGGTCAATTGCACTTAATAAAGTTGATGCTTGGAAAGGATGGCGTTTTAAGAGAACTGAAACTGACGGAGCTGATTTACTTGATTAACTTGATTACTTAACTTGATTACTAAACTATTAGTATTTATAGTTTATTTTATTTTTTCATATATTATATGCAAAAAACATATATAGTATTAGAATCGAATGATAGATATTATCGTGTTATATCTGTTCATGACTCTATAGATGAAGCATGTAGATGTTTTTATAATAAACATGTGGAGAAGGTATTAGATCGCAATAGATATTGTAATTTATATTCTGATTTAGAGGTTATTGAAATAGATGATATTGTAAAAGCCATAGAAAGATCTTGGAAAACTATTCTTACTTATAAAGACTGTGTAATAGTCGAAAAATTTAAAGATAAATTAGATAAAGAGTTATATAAAAATATAACCTTTTTTTGAAAAAGAGTGAAGAATATGGAATTAAAAATAATATTCTAAAAATGATATAAGACTATATTATTATTTATTTTTAACAATGAAAACAATCGTATTGAAAAATGAAGTACTAGATGAAATTGATCTTACAAAATACAATAAATACGTTAATTGGACTGAGGAGAAAAACCTATTTCAATATTTTAATCTAGATTCTGGAAAAGAGCATTATAAACTCCTTGCATTCATTGCAAACCAATTTGATAAAGATACACTCATGGCTGATATTGGTACTTACATGGGATTTAGTGCAGTTGCATTAGCTGCAAATGGACACAAGGTAGTAACATATGATGTATGTGATTGGATTCCTGATGAAGGGGATAGTATTAAAACTCACCCAGATATTACTTTTAAAATTATGAATTGTCTAAATGATATGGATGAACTTATGAAAGCAGAGGTTATCATGCTTGATATTGATCCACATGACGGTATTCAAGAACCTGAAATTATTCAAGCCCTTCGTGAGCATAATTTTAAAGGTCTATTACTATTAGATGATATTAATCTTAATAAGAATATGAGAGAGTTCTGGGAAAGCATTCCAGAGCAAAAATATGATGTTGGTAAATACGGTCATTGGACATCAACTGGAATTGTTGTATTTGATCCGTCAAAATATGAAATTGTTATGGAATAATTAGATATGGAAAATGATAATTATTCTAAGATTTATATAAATGCTAAATAATATTAATATTATTTAACAATAATTTAATTGTATGTATTCATTGGAGAGTAATACATGAATAATACAATGAAAACAATGAAAAATTTCTTTTATACATTATTTTTATTATATTTATGGTGTCCATGTATATATTCTAGAAAAATGATAAAATCACAAGCAATTTGCCAAGATACGCTTTATACTAAAAATAGTTTTAATGAACCATTCCAATTTTCTTATTATCCGATGATGGCAATAGATAACGATCCTATAAAATGTATAGCAACCGATAAGAGAAATATAAATCATTGGCTCAAGCAATGTATGGAATTACAATGTAATGGGTTTATGGTTTTAAAAGATGATATTGTATTGCATGTATGTTATTATAAAACTGATTTTAGAAAACCATTAGATGATAATTTAATAGATGCGTCATTTATACTTGATCAATTATACAATGAGAATCATTATTGGAAAAATGTTTGTTTAGGATCGTATTTGTTAAATATTCGCAATGAATTGTGATATTAAAATTTGAAAGTTATAAAAGAAAGTTTTAAAATATTTAAAAAGATATTATCTGTTTAAATAAGATAAATATGAGTAATAAAGAATATATTTCACAAAGTTTAAAGACTATTTTTGAAATGTTATATGATAGAAAAACTGTAGATGAAACTCAAAAAACTGTACTAGGTGGGTTTGCTGCATATTCCGATAATATACAAAATAAATTAACATTTAATATCCAAGTAAAAGATGGTATTAAAATATTATATTATTTGCCTGCAAAATTTAAATGGTCAGAACTAAAAAAAATTCTAGAAGATAACCAACAGGACGATATATTAGATTTACTAATTTTAGTTGTACGTGAAAAAGTTTCACAAAATAATATGAAATTGATTAATGGTTTTATGGGAACACTATTTAAGAATATTCAAGTCTTTGATATTAAAGAATTACAATATAATATATCACGTCATGTATTAGTACCTAAACATGAATTAATTTCTGATGAACAAGAAGTTAAGGATATAATTAATAAATATAGTCTTAAAAGTAAATTCCAGCTTCCGCATATTTTAAAAACAGATCCAATGAGTAAATATTTAGGTTTACGTAGTGGGGATATAGTTAAAATTATAAGAACAAGTCCAACTGCAGGGGAATATATTACTTATAGATGCTGTTTATAATCATAAAATAAGAAGTATTTATTTTTTTCTCTTTTGATAATAAAAGTAATGGATAATACTTATTATCAGAATCATCTAAAATTTTTGTACGAATCTGCTGATAAAAATAATCAAGCTGTCTACAATGTTGATAATTTATTATTTAATTATATTAGTCAAGATACATTTGCTACCAATTTATCACCTACTACTTTTTTTACAAAAGTAGTAGACGCAACACTTAAACGTGAAGATCCTGCTGATGTTTCTAAAAGAATGAATGATAATGATTCTACAAGTCCTCCAGCATTACCAACTAATATTGTATTTACAGATGATTCAACTGTAAATGAAGTGAGAGTTGATATCCAAAGAGATTCTAAAACTTATTCAAGTGTGGATATAATGGAAAATATTAAAGAACGATTAGATATTGTAATTCAACGTGGTAAAAATAACCAAGATTTTATTGCATCTGCCAAAGGCGATGTTACAAAGTCTAATACTGTTTTTAATGAATATATGAGAGGTATTATTAGTGCAGCATGTATTAAAACTATGTGGGATGCAGCAATAGCATTATATCCAATTAATAATGGTTCATTACAGGCGCCAGATACATTGGATGTTGCAGCAATGATGATTACTACTAATCTTGCTTCTAATCCTGGTAGATTTAAACAATTATTTGAAATAGTTTCAAATGTAGCAAAAGATATATTACGTGATGCATTCAAAGATATGCCACAAATTCGTACTGATATTATGTCCAATTTTAATAGTTCAGCAGGAAGTTTCACTAGACCCATGTACTATTATTTACGTACATCTATTATTGATAGATTACAAATCCCTTCAAACATTATGGGACCTCAAGAAGATAATGCCCAAGTTTATATTAAACGTATTTTAGCGGATTTATATATTAAAACATGCTATCCTCTATTACATTTTGACTTTATCAATGCTATGATGATGAGATATGCTGATGAAGGCGATTATGTTAATGTTAGAATTGCTTTGTTAGCCAAAGTATTTATGACTTACTATTTTATAGAACATATTGAGAAATACATATTTTCACCTGATACATCATTAACCAAGGAACGAAAAGATAGTTATGGTGATATGTTTAATAGAATTAGTACAAATATTAATAACTATTTAACAAGTCTTAATAATATTGATGTAAATAGTACTCCAGGTAAAAATGTATTGGCAGATATTATCCGATCTGTCCATGATATATCAAATAAAGTAGTTACTGATTCACAAGATATTAATGAAATTAAAGGTCAAATTGATCAAAACCAAAAAGCTTTAAGAAATATACTAGCTAATAATGAAATTATTAAAGATTCATTTAATGTTAGAGTTATTGAATTTTGGATATCAGTAGCTGTTGTATTTACTATTTTAATAGTATGTAGTGTATTATTAGTTCTAAATATGCATCAATATGTGTTTTATGTAACAGGCTCTGTTATTATTGCCATTATCTTAATTATTGTTGTGAGATGGATTAGATCAATGTTTGGTTAAAATAACTTCTTAATATTAAATAAAATATGGATAAATCCCTTGAAAACAATAAAATCAAGTTTCTCGATCTTACCCATAAGTTGAATGATTATAACGAAATATATAATGTAAATACATATTTACAAGGTGCATATAGTCAAGAATTAGAACGATTAATGGTAATGAATAATGATCTTAAAACAAACTTACTTAGATTAAGACAAGAATATATGACAAATGAAAGCGGTATTTCTGCTTATAGATTTAGAACAAATATCGTATATTTTACATTAATTGTAATTTGTATTATATTAATGGTAACTACACTATTTGCCCAAGGTAAATTAAGCGCAAGAATGTTATTTATTATCTGCTTAGTCATTATTGTCATATATTTTATTATTGTATTAATAATGATCAAGTCTAATAATGAAAGAAGAGCTTATTCTTACAATCAATTCTATTGGAGACCTGTAGTAAAACAAGTAGAACAACCTTATTAAATTAAGAAATCTTATTAAATTTTAGATTCAATAAGACTTTAATTCAATAAGACTTTAATATACTAGTTGAATACCCTCCACGTATCAGGTTGATCCGTGTCGAATCAAATATAATACAAATATCATATTTTTAGATGGAATAAAATATAATAAAAAATAAAATGGCAGTTGACCCAAGTGAAAAAAATTTAAATGCTAATCTAAAAGTAGCTGGTTTTGCATTACTGGGTATAATAATTTTTGTACTACATATCGGGATATTTTTTATAAATCAATATATGTTTAGCATTATTATTAGTGTATATGTTTTAGTATATGCAATATTAGTATTTATTGTCATAACAAAAAATACTGATTGTTTTAGTAAATCAGTATTCAATCTAACTGTAAATTTCTCAATTTATACAATTTTATTACAAATTATGTTAATTGTATTTACAATATTTATGTATTCCCGTAAAAAGAATTAATTAATTATTAAAATTAATATTTTAATACCTCACTTTTATAATTCATTTGTTTGAGCATCTTTTAATGCACACTCTGGTGATAATATTTTTACATATTCTTCGTATGGTTTTGTTCTTTCATCTGTTGAATATAAAAACAGATTATTTGAAATAATATATGGATCTATATTTTCTACACCTTTGCAATATGGTTTAGGGAATTCATACATAGTTTGAGCATGTACTGGATTATAGGTTTGTTCACGTATTTGTTCATTTAATTGATCAGCTAATTGTGCTCTCTTCATTCTAAAATCTAGATTTGGATCTAGTTCCATATCCACAAAACGTTCCATAGTTCCAGGTGGATTAGTATAACTATTTGGAGGGACTTCTATAATATCTGAAGGTATCGGATATAAAGAATTACCCCGAATCATTGTCTCTTTTGGAATAGGTGGTAAACCCATTTCTGATGTTACTAAAGTAATTTTTGGTTGAATACTTTGAGTGTATAACTTTTCTGGAAGAGTTTTAATATCAGATAATACTTGGGGTAACAATGATTCTTGTGTTGATTCTTGTTTTACCTTGAAAATATTCTCTTTATTCAAGTTTACTAGGAGTATTAAGAATGCTATCATTAATAAAACTGCTAATTGTAAATCTACAAATGATACTAGAATTATAAGTATTAAAATAGCTATCTTAACAGCTGTATAATTAAAAAAACGCATATAGGTATAACTGATAAATGGAGAAAGTACAATATAGACAAGTATCATAATCTTTACTACCAGTAATGTATCCATTTATATAATTGGAATATAAATTTTCCGATTAATCTAAAATAATTTTTCTACGCTTTGTTTGCGATTTTAATGAATCTACTTCTGTTTGTAATAGATCATTCTGACTTTGTAATTTATCAAGTTTCCGCTTGAGTAACATGACTTGATGTGAAGGATTATCTCTTACAATTCTATTCAATAATTTTTTTACATATTGAAAATCATATTCATCTGTTGTAGCAAATAATTCTGTCTGATTCATATTTTTAATATGAGCTTTTCTATGTATTTTCCTAATTTGTAATTCTTTTTCAAGAATATCTTCTACTACGTCTTTATTATCAGTAATTTTTACATATTGCATTTCAAATGTATCAAAATTTTTACGATGAGCTTTATATTCCCTTTCGTATAATTTATACGTTTTTCCATATTTATACATTTCTTCTCCATCTATCATTCCAATATAAGCAAGATATATCACATTCTTATTATCATATTTATATAGATCATTCTCTTTGTAAAAAGAGATTGGACGAACTAATTTTGGAACGATGGATTTTAATCCACCCAATGGAAATGAAACAGGTTTTTGTAATGCTGTCTGCATTTTGATTTTAAATCAACAGTTTGAATTTAATTAATTCAAAAATAAGACAAATATGACAAACTGATTGAATCCCAGAAACTAATAATAATAAATTAAAATATAGAATTATCATAATCAAATTTTTATGAAAAAATTTGTTCAATAAAATAAATGCTCACCGATTATATATGGGTCGCTTTTGTTGTTCTTATGATTCTAGTCGTGTTATATTATATTCTTGGATTATTGAGACAACCTACGATTACAGCATATCCAAGATTACCGATTAAACAAGAATTCTATGGAGCTTCATCTCCAGGTACATTTGATCAATTAGGTGCAAGAAATGCTCAAGATAGATATCAACTTGTTATGTAAAATTATTAAATCTTTTTAAAAGGTTTAAGAATTTTAAAATTTTTGTAAAAAACTCTTTTTCAAAATGAAAATAAAAACGCCACTAGGGTACTATTTTTAAAAATAGTACTTTTTTGTTTTTTGACCAAAAGACTGAAACTAGTCTTCTTTTAGAAACTTTTAAGAATTTCAAGACCATAAAATATTTTGGTACTATTTTAAAATAGTACTTTTTTTATTTATAATATTTTTGTATTTTTCAAGACTAGTTCTAGTCTTTTGTTGTTTATAAATTTTAAAACTAATTTTATTTTAATTTTAAGAGATAGTTACTATTTAAGATAAAATCGGTAAATAGTAGAATAATGAGATATAAATGTAATAGATGTGGATATGAGACGGATTATACTACAAATTTTAAAAAACATCTTAGTACCAAGAAGATATGTAAGGTGACTTGCGAGGATATTGATCCAAAAGAAATATACAAAAACTATTTTGAAAAAGATTCTTCTAATGAATGCAATATATGTAATAAGAAATTTAAAACATATGATTATTTACAAACACACATAGCAAAATATCATACTCATGAAAAATTAGAAACAAAATTAAATCAAATTGTTACTCTTCTTGACAAACTAAATAAAGAAGACAGATATCAAATCATAAATCAAACCAATAATTCGAATAATAACAATATAAATATATTCACATGTAATTTTTTACAAGAAAATATAGACTATATATCAAAAACCTTTATCATGGATTGTGCAAAGAAATTAGATAATGGTCTTATAGATTTTATAAAAACAATTAGGTTTAATCCAGAACATCCGGAAAATATGACAGTTAAATTACATATAAAACGTGATAGAACATTATATGTATATCGTAACAATAAATGGGAAATATGTGATTCAAAATGGACATTAGAAGAAATGATAATTCATGGAGCTAGAATTATTTATCAGACATTTCTTACAAATTCAGATAAAGAAAAATTACTAGAAGAAGAATCTTCAGAATCGTTTATACAAAATTGGTTCTTATCAGTATTACCTAAAAATGATAATAAGCTGATGACCAAGTTATCTAAACGATTATATGCTCTTGTATTAGATAATCAAGAATTATTACTTGTTGAACAACCTATTGATTTACTTACAAATATAGAATAATTATTAATAAAATATTGTTTAAAATAGTTTAAAATAGTTTAAAATTCGTAAACAACAAACACTAGAGCTAGTCTTGAAAAATACAAAAATATTATAAATAAAAAAAAGTACTATTTTAAAATAGTACCAAAATATTTTATGGTCTTGAAATTCTTAAAAGTGTCTAAAAGAAGACTAGTTTCAGTCTATAGGTCTGAAAAACCAAAAAGTACTATTTTTAAAAATAGTACCCTGGTGGCGTTTTTATTTTCATTTTGAAAAAGAGTTTTTTACAATTATTTTTAGAAAAGTCTTTTAGAATTATTTCAATGAAATTAATTCATCAATAAAAATATCTAGTTTTTCCCGTGGGATATTTGGCATTACTACAACATGAGCATATTCACCTTGACAGGCTAATTGCCATTTCTTTATAAAATCTTCATCATTAGGTTTACTAAAAACTACTGTTGATGATAATTCATTCATCATCGTTTTAATATTATGCTTACTCAATCGAGTAAATAAATACTTTGCATTTTCCAAACAATATTGTACATCGAGTTTAATTAAATCAATTCCTTTTTTACACAATGTATACCAAAAATATATTGGTGCATGACCATTTCTAGATCCCATAATAGTTATATCTTTAGAATTTATATATTCAATAGTAGATTCTAGTTTCTCAACTAATTTTTTCCGAGTTATAACTACACCACATGGGACTGGTGATCCTACAAACTTATGACCAGATATTGATATTGAACCTATTGGTTTTTTAAAAGATATAATTGGAGCATCTGTTATAAATGGTATCATCATACCAAATAGCGCACCATCACAATGGATAAAAAAACGATCTTGATTATATCCACATTCATATAGAATGTCTATTATCTTGTCGATATTATCTATTGCACCTTTTACAGTAGTTCCTATATTTGCATTTATAATAGCCGGTTTATCAACATTATGTAATAATTTGAGTTTTAAATCATCATAATCAATTTCTCCATTCTCTAGTGATTTTATTTTTTCACATTGCATTCTATACATTCTTGCAGCTTTGAATACAGAATAATGCGAGTCTTCTGAGGCATACAGAATACCATCTGGGAAGTTTTCTCTACCTACTAGAATACCATGTAAATTACCTTCTGTTCCCGAATTCGTTACATATCCCCAGTAATCTTCTTTTGAAATCTCCCACAATTTCGCAAACCAGTCTAATACAGCTATCTCAAAAGATCTAGAATGTACACCATAATTTGATTCAACAAATGGATCGCCTAGATTATTAATACTATAATTTTGCAAAGATTGAAGACATCCATAATCAAATTCTAAATTATATGGATA
>JACCED012206806.1_pt1 | contig 18227 bp, 18 predicted proteins | sample 7455021 | NCBI WGS metagenome assembly JACCED01 (sample SAMN15323456, study PRJNA562643) | freshwater metagenome | isolation source: river surface water | place: USA:Blue River Watershed | collected 2017-08-19 | reverse complement strand
TATCGTCGCCAAGCTCACTCGCACCATTGTGGTGGGGCCGATTGCACGTTTGGAATTGATCGCTGCTGAAGGCGACAGCCCATCGGATGAGCAAATCATTGAAGCGCAAATCCCTGCGTCGCAGTTTTACGAGCAGGGATTTGTAGAAGGTGAGACCTTGGTGCTCACACCGCGCAAAGCGCGGGTGTTTGTGGCCTAAGCGGCAGGGTGCTTAGACGTATTGCTTGAGCCAGGCGACGGCACGCTTCCAGCCATCAACCGCAGCAGGGGCACGGTAGCTGGCGCGGTAATCGGCGTGAAAAGCATGTGGCATATCTGGGTAAACCACAAATTCCGAAGTTTTGGCTGCAACGTTGCCTTGCGACGCCGCTTGTGCCAAGGCCTCTTTCATGTTGTTGACCGATGTCACGGGGATGCCCGTATCCGCGCCACCATATAAACCGAGCACTGGGGCTTTCAAAGCAGCGACCAGATCAATTGGATGCTTGGGCGTGTTGGCATTTGTTTGACCCTCCATGCGCCCATACCACGCGATACCCGCTTTGACCTTCGGGTTGTGTTGCGCGTAGAGCCAAGTAATGCGACCGCCCCAGCAAAAGCCAGTGATGGCGACGCGATTGGGATTGCCTCCGTTTTTGCTGGCCCATTGCAGCGTTGCATCCAGGTCAGTCATCACCTGTGCGTCAGGCACTTTGGCAATGACTTCTGATTGAAGTTTGGCGATTTCGCCATAAGCGCTGGGATCACCCTGACGCACAAACAATTCAGGCGCAATGGCCAAATAGCCTTCTTTAGCCAAGCGGCGTGTCACATCAGCAATGTATTCGTGGACGCCAAAAATTTCAGAAATGACCAGCACCACGGGCAGGTTAGTTTTGCCGGCAGGGGCCGAGCGGTAAGCAGGAACTTTGAAACCGTTCACATCGATTGTGATTTCACCTTCGGTCAATCCTTCACCTGAGGTTTTGATTGCCGTTTGTGCGATCAAGGGCATGGCCGAAGCGGCATAGCCGAGACCCAGTGCAGTTTGCAAAGCTAAGCGGCGAGTGGGGGCCGGTGTGAGATCGCTGCTGTCGAGCAGCGCATGCGTATCTTGGATCCAGTTGGTATGCATGAGAAGTCCTTTTAAAAGTCGCCTTTGAGAATGGGGAAGCCCAATGCTGCCCAGTCCAACATGCCGCCACGATAGTAATAAATTTTGTTGGCGGGGAAGCCATCGCGCGTCATGGCCTGAATCGCTGTGGGGCTTTGTGGACAGACAGGGCCATTGCAAAAGGCAAATACTTTCTTGGCGCCAGCACAGTCCCAGCCTTTGGTGGTTTTTTGACAGCCAAGCTCACCCATGCGTGCAGACACTTCGGTGTACACAATGTGGTGTGAGCCTGGGATGGTGCCTGCAGCTCGGTCTTCGGGTTCGCGCATATCCACCAGCAAGGCATCACGGTCGTTCATCGCGTTGAGCATTTCGATTTCAGTGACAGGATGTACGCCCGCGACGGGTATCAGTGGTTGCAGCCAACCTTTGTTTTTGGCGCAAGGTGTCATGACACGTTTGATTTCAATTTCTTCGCCCTTGGCGGTTTTCACCATGAATTTGGTGTCTGTGCCAATGATGCGTAGGTACTCGGGTTCTGCAGCAAAACTTTGAAAACTGAATGCAAAGAGACAAAGGCTTGCAAACATTGGTGCTAAGGTGTGCTTCATATTTTTCCTAGAAATGAGGTGAAAAAAAGAGCTTCCAATTTGGAAGCTCTGTGTGTGGGTTTGCCTTTGAAGAAAGGTATTACTTTGCGCCGCCCAATATCCAAGCGGCCAGCGTCTTGGCATCTGCATCACTGAGTTGTGCTTGTGGTGGCATGGGGATAGGACCCCACTTGCCGCTGCCACCCGCTTTGATGCTTTTGGCCAATGCAGCTTCAGCATCAGCTTGGCCTGCATATTTTTTTGCAACATCTTGGTAGGCTGGGCCCACAATTTTCTTGTCTGTGGCGTGACATGCCAGACAGTTATTTTTCTTCGCGAGGTCCGCATTGGCCCAAGCACTTGTGGCGGCTATGGCGAAGAGTGCGCAAACGGTAATTTTTTTCATAGAGGTATCTTTTGAGGGGTTAATTTGCTAGTTGCTTATGTATAAATTCTAGCAATCAACTTTTTCAAAGTTTCAAGGGATTTCCCTGCTGTCCCACAATGCCTATTACCAAATACGCAGCATGCGTTTGGGTAATTTCAGTGACTCGCGGCACATGTTGTCATCACCGCGTGCGTGCTGCATGTAGGCGATGTTGCGAAAGTAGCTGATCTCTTTGATTTGCTCTGTGTTCACGATGGCATCTTTGCGAAGCTTGCCATCCATCACGATGGGACATGCGAAAAACTGCCACCAAGCACGGTCTTCGCCATATTGACTGCGTAGCGCTTTATCTACAGAAGAAATATCGTCGGCGCAACTGCCCGCCCTTGCAGACAGTGGCAAGAGTAAGTTGGTACACAGCGCAACAATGAGGATGCGTTGCAGTTTCATGATTTACTTCAGCAAAGCGTTGATCAGCCGAAGTTTTTGCTCATCGAGTTCGCCACTGGCTGCATAGAGGCGAAGATGGTCCACCACGGTTTGAATGCGTAACTGCAACAGCGCTTGTTCAGCCTGGGCGGCCGCTTGTTCGGCACCCAGCCATTCATTGGTGGTGCGCGCACCTGTGCGGTGGGCTTGCCGTGTGGCGATCAAGCGCGTATTGCTCGCTTGTGCTGATTGAGATAAGGCTTGCAGACGCGCGGAGGCCGTGTTCAGGTTTTGCCATGCATCGCGGACTTGCTGTTCAATTTGAAGTTCTGCAGCTTCTTGGTCGTAGCGTAATTTTTCAAGCTGCTTCAGAGCTTCGCGTTCGCGAGCATCAACCATGCCGCCGGTACTCAGTGGTGCCTGGAGTTGGACACCCACCATGTATTGCGCCGTTTGGTTGCTGGAGCCGCCATACATGCCTTGCCCAAACAGTCGATCCATTTGTGCTTTGGCCACCCAATCGACGGTGCGGGCATCGCCCGCTTTTACGCGTTTGGCTTCTTGCGCCTGAATGGCTTGCTGCAAACCCATCATTTGAAGTTGGGGAGATTGTTTTTTGGCGCGCTGCACCCATACATTGACATCGGCCAAACCCTGCGGCACAAGATCGACTGGGGCGATGCCCATCAATTGGTTCGGTGCTTGCCCCATCAGTTGACGGTATGCCAAGTTTTTCATGACCAAGTCGTTTTCTTGTGTCAGAACTTGGGCTCGTATCTCTGATACGCGTGCATTGGCTTCTTGCACATCCATGATGCTGGCATCACCAATGGCTTGGCGTTTTTTGATTTCAGTCGCCGCTTGTTGCAGAGTTTTTTGTTGACGTTGCAGCACGGCAAGGGTGAGTTCACTGCCCACCACATCGAAGTAGCGCTGTGCTGTGCGCATGATTGCTCTTTGTTGCGCTTGTTGCCATTGCACTTGTGCAATTTCTGCAGACAGTCGGAGTTGCTGGCTTTGTGCCTCGCGTTCGGGATTGATCCAGGCTTTTTGTGCACCGATATTGGCCTGTGCAATCGCGCCTACGTTGGTATTGGTTTTGAAGGTGACATTGCTTTGCCCCATGGCTTCAGCCCCTTTGGTTCGGCTATCTGCCCCGCCAACACCTAATGCACCCCCTGCCGATAACACGGGAGCCCACAAAGCTTGCGCTTGTTCCAGACGGAATGTCGCTTGTTCTTGAAGGGCACGCGCCGCAGCGATTTCGGGATCATGCAATTGGGCTGCTTGCCAAGCGCCCATCAAATCACCGGCATGAGTTGTGGTGATGAAGCCAGCGAGGGCGAGTGCGACAGAATGTTGCCAATATTTCATGCGTGTTCTCCAGACATGTATGACGGTGTCTTGTTTTGAAAAGCCATGTGATAAAGCAGTGGTATCACCAAAAGCGTGAGAGCTGTTGAGACGAAAATTCCAAAGATCAAAGAGATCGCAAGTCCATTGAAAATAGGGTCATCCAAAATGAAGAATGCACCCATCATGGCAGCCAATCCGGTCAACACAATCGGTTGTGCGCGTGTGATGGCTGAGGTCACCACCGCTTCTTTGAGGGGGATGCCTTGTGCGACCTGCAAACGGATGAAGTCCACCAACAAGATGGAGTTGCGCACGATGATGCCCGCCAAGGCAATCATGCCAATCATGGATGTGGCGGTGTAAGGTGCACCCAAAAGCGCATGGCCTGGCATCACACCAATAATAGTTAGGGGTATCGGTGCCATGATGATGAGTGGAATCAGGTACGAACCAAACTGCGCGACCACCAGCAAATAGATCAAGATCAAACCCACGGCATAAGCAGCCCCCATGTCACGGAAGGTTTCATAGGTCATTTGCCATTCTCCATCCCACTTGACGGCATAGTGTTGGTAAGGATCAGAAGGCTGACGGATGAAGTATTCGTCGAGAGGCTTTGTATTTGGCGTCTTGACGTCGGTCAAGCCACTTCGCATGCCAAACATGCCATACAAAGGGCTGTCGATCTTGCCCGCCATGTCACCCACCACATAGGTGACGGGCAGCAGGTCTTTGTGATAGATGGGCTGCTCGCGCAGGGTGTCGCTGATGGTCACTAACTGGCGAATCGGGACGATTTCGCGTTGTGAGTTGCGAACGCCAAGACTGAGTAGCTTTTCAAGTGCGTCTTGCTCGCTCTTGGCCAAACGAATGACGATGGCACCTGCATATTTGTTTTGGTCGTGGGCATACACCGTGGACTCGCCGGCCAAGGCCGCATGCAGCGTGCTCACAATCGCTTGTTGGGAGACGCCCATCTGCGCAGCTTTTTGGCGGTTGATCAAGAGCACTTGTCGTGGTGCTGCGCTGATGGTGCTGTCATCGACATCAACCACCCCGTTTTGCTGATTGAACAACGCACGAATAGACTTGGCCACTGCTTGACGGCCTTCGTCAGTTGGGCCATAGACTTCAGCCACGATTGGTGCAAGCACAGGTGGGCCCGGTGGAACTTCAATCACTTTGACATTGGCGTTGAACTTTTTACCAATGGCTTGCAACGCAGGACGCTCGCGCATGGCGATGATGTGACTTTGCGCCTGCCGTAAATGTTTGTCTTGCAAGTTGACCTGGATATCCCCTACATTGCCGCCGCTGCGCAAATAGTATTGACGGACCAAACCGTTGAAGTTGATGGGTGCACTCAAACCTGCATAAGCTTGGTAGTGAGTGACTTCTGGCACAGTTGCCAAATGCGCGCCCAATGCGCGCAGCGTTTTTTCGGTTTCTTCGACGCGCGTGCCGGCTGGCATATCGACCACCACTTGAAATTCTGACTTGTTGTCAAAGGGCAGCATCTTCAATGCAACCAGACCTGCAACAGGTAGCGCAACCGATAGAGCGATCGCGGCCAGCACCCCCGCACCCAATGCCCAACGATGGCGAGAGCCAGAGTCCTCGCTCAAGAAAGGTTGAAATAGCTTTTGAAAAAATCGTGTCAAGCCAAGTTGAAACGCGGAGGGTTCGTTGTGATGAGAGGCGTGTGTCGTCTTCATCCAAATGCGAGCCAGCCAAGGTGTTACGATGAAGGCCACCGCCAATGAAAGCAACATGCCCATGCTCGCATTGATGGGGATAGGACTCATGTAAGGCCCCATCAGACCTGTGACAAAAGCCATCGGCAGTAAAGCGGCAATCACCGTGAATGTTGCCAAAATGGTGGGCGCACCTACTTCATCAACTGCGCCAGGAATAATTTGCGCAAGCGATTTTTCTGGAAATAAAGTTTGATGTCGGTGAATGTTTTCTACCACCACAATGGCATCGTCGACCAAGATGCCTATTGAAAAAATCAAAGCAAACAGTGACACACGGTTGAGCGTGAAACCCCAAGCCCACGAGGCAAATAAAGTGACTGTCAAAGTCAAGATCACTGCTGTTCCGACAATCGCAGCCTCTTTTCGTCCCAATGCGATAAAGACCAAGGCGACCACTGATGCGGTTGCAAACAGTAACTTTTGAATCAGTTTTTTCGCTTTGTCATTGGCTGTTTCGCCGTAGTTACGCGTTGTGGTTACGTCGACATTTTGAGGAATCTTGCTTTGTTTGAGTGAGGCGACTTGTGCCAGCACCGCATCGGCCACCTCGATGGCATTTTCGCCAGGCTTTTTGGTGATGGCCATGGTCACGGCTGTTCGCTCTATGGGTTTTGTGCCGCCCATGCCATGCCAAACTGCCGTGTTGGCCTGAGCGCCACCATCGCGTACTTGTGCAATGTCTTGTACGAAGACTGGCGCGCCCGCACGAACGCCCACCACCAAATTTGCGACGTCTTTGGCGCTACTTAAAAAAGGTCCCGACTCAATTGCAATGGCTTGTTTTCCAACCAACAAATCGCCGACCGGTGCCCCCAGATGGGCTGCTTGTAGGGCGATGCGTAATTCAGGCACAGTGATGCCCGCTGCTTGCATGCGGGCCGGATGAATATCGATTTGGATGGCGCGCGAGGGGCCGCCCAATGTGGTGACTTCGCGTGTGCCTTTAACGCGCTTCAAATCGATTTCTATATTTTGTGCAATTCGCTCTAACTCAAAGGCACTCAGGTCGACGTCTTTGCCATGCAAGGTGAGCGAAACGATGGGCACATCATCAATTCCCTTGGGTTTGATCAGAGGTTGCAATACGCCCAACCCTTTGGGAAGCCAATCGGCATGGGAGTTCACGGTGTCATACAAGCGCACCAAGGCTTCAGTTCGTGGAATTCCCACTTTGTATTGCACCGTGATCACCGACATGCCAGGTTGAGAGACAGACATGACATGTTCAACACCTGCGATTTGGGAAAGCACCTGCTCTGCAGGGACAGACACCATTTGCTCTACGTCTTTGACCGACGCGCCCGGAAAGGGAATGAGCACATTGGCCATGGTGACGTTGATTTGTGGTTCCTCTTCTCTGGGGGTGATGAATATGGCAAACACACCCAATAGAAAACAAATCAAAGCCAACAGTGGCGTGATGCGTGAAGCCTGAAATAAATGAGCCAGTTGGCCAGCGATACGAAGTTTGGGATCAGTCATAACGCCTATTCTATAAATAATTGATCAATTATTTAAGCAATCAATTAAATAATTAATTGCTTAAATAAAGATACAATTGCTTCATGACACAACTTCCCGAGCAAGCCATCGATCGCGTGGCAAATTACTTCCAGGCGCTCGCCGAGCCCACGCGACTTCGTATCTTGAATCTTTTGCGCGAGGCTGAACACAACGTGGGTGAGCTGGCGGATGCCTGCGGCTACACCGCAGCCAATATGTCGCGCCACCTGGCAGTTTTGATGCAGCAAGGTTTTGTCAAGCGTGAAGGTCGCGGCACCAGTGTTTACTACCAAATTGCCGATCCCACGATTTACACCCTCTGTGATTTGGTGTGTGACCGAATCTCACGCCAACACCAAGAACAAGCATGGCCCAAAGCGGTGTCTCTGAAAAAACGCGCAGTGGGTGCCAGAAAAACGGCTTGAGTGGTTGCAATGGCACGTAATTTAAGTAAATGAAAGAGAGAAGTTCATGAGTACGTTTGATCACGCTAATTTGATCCGGGGCATCAATGAAAGTTTGACGCCATTTCGTCAATCGCAGTCAGAGGCGATGCAAGGGTTTGGCCAGTTGGCGCGGGCGTCTATGGCTGAGGGCGCGATCACAGCCAAGAACAAAGAGTTGATTGCGTTGGCCATTGGCATCACACAGCATTGTTCGGGCTGTGTCGGTTTTCATGTCAAAGCTTTACGAAAGCTCGGTTGCAGTCGCGAAGAACTCGAGGAAATGCTGACGATTTGTGTCTACATGGGTGGCGGCCCCGCCTTGATGTATTCGGCTGAAGCCCTGAAAGCGTGGGACACCTTGGCCTGATCGACGCCGCTGTTCCTACGTTCTCAATTCAAAGATAGATCATCGTGACCCAAGAAAACTCAGCCAACGCAAAAGTCATTCCGATTCATCCCGTGGCACAAGATGACGACACCATGGTGTCGCTGTATGCGGCCAGCAAAAAAATTTATCCCCGATCCGTCGAGGGCGTTTTTGCTTATTGGCGATGGATGACGGTGGCCATCACACAACTGGTTTTTTATGGTTTACCTTGGTTGGAGTGGGGCACGCGTCAAGCTGTCTTGTTTGATCTCGAGGCGCGACGTTTTTACATTTTCGGGCTCGTGCTTTATCCGCAAGACTTTATATATCTGACTGGGTTGTTGGTGATTGCCGCCTTGTCTCTCTTTCTGTTCACGGCGGTGGCGGGACGCTTGTGGTGTGGTTATGCCTGTCCGCAAACGGTGTATAGCGAGATATTTTTGTGGATAGAACGCAAGATAGAGGGCGATCGTTCGGCACGCATGCGCTTGGATGAGTCGAACTTCTCTTTGCAAAAGTTGACGAAAAAAACCTATAAGCACAGTTTGTGGTTGTTGCTTTCCTTGTGGACGGGTCTTACTTTTGTAGGCTATTTCACGCCAATTCATGAGTTGGTTGCGACAGCGGTTGATTGGCGCTTTGGCCCTTGGCAGTTGTTTTGGGTTTTCTTTTATTCGTTTGCGACTTATGGCAACGCAGGTTTCATGCGTGAGCAAGTGTGCAAGTACATGTGTCCATATGCGCGCTTTCAAAGTGCGATGTTTGACCACGACACCTTGATCGTGACCTACGACGCCGCACGCGGCGAGCCTCGAGGCCCACGTTCAAAAAAGACAGATTTGCTGGCTGCCAATTTAGGCGCGTGTGTTGACTGCTCCTTGTGTGTTCAGGTATGCCCAACGGGCATTGATATTCGCAATGGGTTGCAATACGAATGCATTGGCTGTGGTGCATGTGCGGACGTGTGCGATACCGTCATGAACAAATTGGGTTATGCCAAAGGTTTGGTGCGCTACTCCACCCAAAATGCCATCCACAACAAGTGGACGTTGAACCAAACGTTGAAACGTGTGGCGCGACCACGTGTGTTGATCTACACATCCATTTTGTTGGGTCTGGTGGTGGCGCTCGGTACCTCGCTGGTGATGCGTACGCCCTTCAAAGTAGATGTCGTGCGCGACCGTGCGACCTTAGCTCGGATTACCGAAAACGGCTCAATAGAGAATATTTACCGCTTGCAAATCATGAATGCGGCAGAGCTTGAAAAAACGTATCAACTTTCTGTGCAAGGTTTGCAAGGGATTGACATCGTGACAGATCATGAAATCACAGTCGCTGCAGCGCAAGCACGATGGGTGGTGCTTCGCGTAGACATTCCTTATGGTTCGTCGGAACCAGGGTCACACAAGATTGACTTTCAGATCAAAGATGTGTCGGGACATGATGTGGTGCACGAAAAATCGGTGTTCTTGGTGCCAAGATAAATGGGCCACAGGTCTATGCCGCCATTGACACTGGCTCAACCATTGACGTTGCGTATGTGCCTGCAAATGACACGGCCGAACTTCATCGTGATCACGGAAGTCGCTTGCTTGTTAGGTATTGCTACCTCGATGGCATGTGGCCATCCACTCCAAGTGGGAAAAGCCATCGCCACCCTCGCGCTGGCTGCTTTGCTTCATGCTGCAGCGAATGTGCTCAATGATTACCACGACGCAAGAAATGGTGCCGATGCAGCGAATCACGAGGGCTTGTTTCCATTCACGGGTGGCGCGCGTTTCATTCAAAACGGGCAGGTCACAGTTGCGCAAACAGGGCAGCTGGCATGGGCCTTGATGATTGTTTTGGTTCCCAGTGGGATGCTGCTGGCCGTTCAGTCCGGCGGTGGTTTGATCGTTTTGGGTTTGGTGGGATTGTTGGCTGCGTGGGCCTATTCGGCACCTCCTCTGGCTCTCATGACGCGTGGCTTGGGCGAACTCACCGTGGGGCTGACATGGCTATGTGTGGTGGTTGGTGCTGACTACGTGCAGCGCGGTCAGTTCTTTTTTATGCCGTGGGTGGTGGGTTTGAGTTTTGCATTGTTGGTGGCCAATGTCTTGTTGATCAATGGCTTTCCCGACGCAAAAGCCGATGCCAGCGTCGGTAAATGCACGGCTGTGGTTCGTTTGGGCCCTGTAGGTGCATCGATGGTTTATGGTGCCGTGGCCTGCTTGGCTTATGCATGGGTGGTTGTGGGCACATGGTTGTTTTTGCATCCTGAGCCTGCACTGTGGGGCTTGGTTTCTATCCCCTTGTCGCTGATTGCCTTGGTATTGCTGTTTAAATATGCGCAGCAGCCCGCACACCTGAAATCTGCGATTGTGTTAACCATTGCAGCCACTGTTCTTCACGGATTGGCCACCTTGGTCGGTTTACTTTCACTTCAGTTAGCTTAATCACAATGAATCGTCACCTCGTTTTACTTTCGATCGCACAAGGTCTGTTCTTGACCAACAACGTGACGTTCATCGCCATCAACGGCTTGGTCGGCTTGAGCCTGGCCCCTGTGGCATGGATGGCAACCTTGCCTGTGATGGGCTATGTCGTGGGCGGTGCGTTGAGCACGGGATTGGTCGCCAAATCGCAGCAGCGCTGGGGACGCAAAGGCTCATTTCAGCTGGGTCTGTTGGTGGCCTTGTTGTCCGCAGGTTTGGGTGTTTGGGCGGTGTTGTCGCAGTCTTTTTTCTTGTTGGTCACTGCCACTGTGGTGGCTGGGTATTACAGCGCCAATGGCCAGTTGTATCGGTTTGCAGCTGCAGACTTGTGTGCGCCTGACTACCGTGAAAAAGCGGTCTCGTTGGTGATGGCAGGTGGCTTGATTGGCGCAATCATTGGCCCGAACTTAGCCATCAAAACCAAAGACATCTTGGGCATGCCATTCGCAGGTGCGTATATGGCATTGGCAGTGATTGCCTTGTTGTCAATGGGGGTCATGCGCTTGATTACTTTTCCCCCTGCGCCAACTGTGCAAGCCAGTGACGAGGCGGGGCGACCCATCTCGCTGATCATGCGACAACCTGTGTTTGTGGTGGCCACTTTGGCAGCAGCTTTGGGTTATGGCGTGATGAACTTGTTGATGGCGGCCACGCCGCTGGCCATGCAGGTGTGCGGTTTCGCATTTGAAGACACCGCATGGGTCTTGCAGTGGCATGTGATTGGCATGTTTGCACCTGGCTTTGTCACGGGGCATCTGATCAAACGCTTTGGTGTTCTCACCATCATGGGGGTTGGCGTTTTGCTCAATATCGCGTGCATTGCCATGGCTTTGTCGGGTGTTGATTTGCACCAATTTTTGTTGGCCTTGTTCATGTTGGGTGTGGGGTGGAATTTCTTATTCACGGGTAGCACGACGTTGTCGATGCAGGCTTACACTTCACAAGAGAAAAATCGTGCACAGGCGGCTATTAATTTTTGTGTCTTTGCCACCATGGCCTTCACGTCTTTTGCCTCGGGTGCGTTGGTGACCACCCAAGGATGGGCTTGGTTGAACTGGGGTTCTTTGGTGCCTGTGCTCGTGATGGGGGCAGGCTTGGTCTGGTTGAAGACCAGAAAAACAAATGCGAGTGAACGCGGATGACCGTATTACCCATTGACGATTCTCAACGGATCTCTCTCCATAACGAGGTTCACGCGCGTCCGAGTGCTCGGATTCGATTGCCCGCCTTTATTTTGTTGGTGGGCGTGTTCAATGAAGGCATCACGCGAGAGCAAGAGTGGGAACATCTTCAGCAACTTCAGCCTGAGTTGTCTTTGCACGAAATGCAGGGCAACTTTGTGCGTTTGCGGATGAATGACTACACCCTGAAATGGGAGCGCCATACCGAGTTCACGCGTTATTCTTTGGTTCAGTCTTTGCCCGAAAGCGCAGATTTGGGTGCGCAAGAACCGGAGTTGTTGTCGCACCTGAAGTTACCGCAAGGCTGGTTGGCTGCCATTCCAGGCCGGACTTTTTCGGCGATCAAGTTGGTGATGCTCCATGCCGATCTGAGTGATCCGCAGTTGGCTCTGGAGCAGGCCCGCCGGTGGATGGGGGACGCTCCTGTGATTGCGTCGCGTATGGGCAGTCCTGCGCACTCTCTTGTGGCGACAGATTTTCGTTTGCGCGAGAGTGGCTTCGAACGCATGTTGGTGTTGGCACCGCCAGGCACGAGCATGAGCCGTGCGGGTCGAATTTCGCAACGTCTGCTCGAGCTCGAGACTTACCGACTCATGGCCTTGCGTGGCTTGCCCGTGGCTAAATTGGTGAGTGTCCAATTGGGACAGGCAGAGAAAGAGCTGTCGGACATCATTGATTCGTTAGAGCAAAGAAATGGCAATGACCAAGCGCTCTTGACACGATTGGTGAGCTTGGCGGCGGCCGTAGAGCGCACCACCGCCGAGCACGCTTACCGTTTTGCAGCCACTGCAGCGTATGACAAATTGGTGGCAGAACGCATCGCTGAACTGCGCGAATCGGCCATCAGCGGTACCCAAACAATTGGTGAATTCATGAAGCGGCGTTTGTCACCTGCCATGGCCACAGTGGCAGCAACCTCGCAAAGACTGGCCTCTTTGTCTGAGCGCGTGAACCGCGCCAGTTCCTTGTTAAGAACGCGGGTTGATATTGCGACAGAGGAGCAAAACCGGGTATTGCTTGAGAAACTCACCAAAGGCCAAGAGCTGCAGCTGCGTTTACAAAGTACGGTCGAGGGTTTGTCGATTGCCGCGATCTCTTACTATGTGGTGAGTCTTTTGCTATATGCCGGCAAAGCGGGCAAGGCCGCCGGCTTGGACATTCAGCCCGAACTTGTGGCGGGGTCCCTCATTCCCCTGGTGTTATGGGGTGTCTGGAAAGCAACACGGCGAATCCACGACAAGCTATACAGCCAAGCAGATTCGCACTAAGTCTGTTACTTCGAAGGTTCTTCTTCAGTGCGTTGCAATGGGCAAGTATTGATGCCCAGCAAGGTGTAGGCCCCACAAAAGCGAAACACCCCCGTGGCCAACACAACGGCACCCAAATAGCCCCAAGCGCCGACCACGCCTGTGGCTGCCAACACGATCAAGGCCAAGCCTGCGACGATGCGCAAGATGCGGTCAATACCGCCGACGTTTGCTGTCATACATTTCTCCTAAGTGAAGTTGCATTAGACACCTGCCGAGCCCGTTTGTCGTTGAGGCAAATCAAGTCTCAGAACCGGTACAACTGTTGAGGGTTGTCTACCAACACCTGCTGTTGCACTGCAGCGGTGTGCAGCCATTGCCCACGATCATGCCGAAGGGTGTCTGCGTTGATGTCACGGTAGCGGCTCACCTCATGGGGGCTGCGACCTGGTTCTCGGTTGGTATGCGGCCAGTCGCTGGCCCACAGCAGTCGATCAGGCCGCGTGGCTAGCAAACGTTGACTGAGCATGACGAGCGCTTGCGCGTCTTTGAGCGGGGAGCGGTAACTGCCGGACAGCTTGATGTAAATCTGTCCCTGTGCCAGCAAACCCAGCACACGGATCGCCTCATCGGAGGTGCAGGCGGCGTCGGGCCAGAGAGCAAAGTGATCCAGCACCACAGGCACGGGCAGTTGGGCCATGACGTGGACGCACGCGACCGTGACCGTCCAAGGTGCATAGACTTGAATGTGCCAACCCACATCTGCCAAACGCGGCGCCCAATGTTGCAAAGCGGTTTGGAGGGCGGTGACGTTGTGCTCGCCCGAACTCTCCAAGTTCAAACGAATGCCGCGCACACCTTGTGCATCGAGTTGCCGCAAAGCGGATGTGTCGATGGATGTATCGAGTACGGCAACCCCACGCGCATGACCTGACATGGCTGCCAAGGCATCAAGCAGGCATTGGTTGTTGGTGCCATACACACTGGGCTGGACGATGACTGCGCGCGTGAGGCCTTGTCGGCTGAGGTGTGCTTGAAGCTGCTCAACCGATGCAGGCCCAGGCGTGTATTGCCGTGCCTGCACCATCGGATACGTTTGCGCGTCACCCACGATGTGCATGTGCGTGTCACAGCCGCCGACGCGCATCATGACTGTTGCAGTCGCTTCACCAACGCTTGGCCTGTGGCGTGGGTGCCGAGCTTGCCCCCGATGTCACGCGTGGACTCACCCGCGGCGATGCAGGTTGTGATGGCCGTTTCGATCGCACGTGAGGCTTGCAAATAGGCTTGATTGCCGCTGCGATGTGCATGCCAACCGAGCAGCATGGCGGCCGAGGTAACCAGTGACAACGGGTTGGCAATGTCTTGCCCTGCAATGTCGGGCGCAGAGCCGTGTGCTGCTTGGCCCATGGCGTTGTGCAGGCCCGCATTGAGCGAACCGCCCAGTCCCAAACTGCCCGAGAGTTCGGCGGTGAGGTCCGACAAAATGTCGCCAAACATATTCGTGGTGACGATGACGTCAAAGCGATCGGGTGCGCGCACAACGTGCGCCATCATGGCGTCAACGATGATGTCGTCCACGGTCACTTCAGGAAATTCGGCGGCCACGCGGTGACATGCGTCGAGAAAAATACCATCGGTGATTTTGAGCACATTGTGTTTGTGCACCAAGGTCAGGTGACGACGGCGTTGCATGGCCAACTGAAACGCACTGCGCGCAATGCGCTCGCAACAGTCACGCGTGATGCGACGCAATGAAATGGCCACATCGGGCGTCACCAAAATTTCGCTGTTGCCCGACTCCACGTTGCGGTCGGCGTAAAACCCTTCGGTGTTCTCGCGCACCACCACCAGATCGAACGGCGAGGTGATGGTTTTGATGCCGGGGTAGGTGCGTGAGGGCCGAATGTTGGCGAACAGATCTAGGCTTTTGCGAAAAAACTTAGAGGGGTTGATTTCGCCCTTGGCTTCGTCTTTGAAGTCGTAAGTGGCCATGGGGCCCAGCATCAATCCGTCCGCGTTTTTGACTTTGTCGAGCAAGGCGGGTGTGACGGTGGCGCCATGCTTTTTCAGACTGTCGTGTCCGGCGATGTCGTGCATCAGCACCAAGTTCAAACCAAACTTGTCTGAGACGGTTTGCAGCACGTCCACGGTGACGGCCATGGTTTCAGGGCCGATGCCGTCACCTGGTAGAACAACAACCTTCATGTCACTGGTCCACTTTCACGTTGGCTTCTTTGATGAGCTTTTCGAATTTGACGGACTCCGCTTTGACATAGTCTGCAAATTCTGCGGGTGTGTTTTTGGGTACCGCCACGTTGTCGGCTTCTAAGCGAGCGCGGATGTCGGGCATGGCCAATGCGGCATTGACCTCGCGGTTCAAGCTTTCAATCACCGCATGGGGTGTGCCTGCTGGGGCAAACAAGCCGCCCCACAAGGTGTAGCTGAAACCAGGCAAGCCGGCTTCTGCCACGGTGGGCACGTCGGGCAGAGATGTCATGCGCTTGGGCGTGGTGACCGCCAACGCTTTGAGCTTGCCTCCTTTGATTTGTGGCATGGCGGCAGAGGCGCTGCTGAAGAAGGCTTGCAAACGGCCCGCCATCAAATCGGACAACAAGGGGCCCACGCCTTTGTAGGGCACATGCACCATGTTGAGTTTGGCGCCAAGGCCCAAGGCCACCGCCGATAAGTGCCCTGGTGTGCCTGCACCCACCGAGCCGTAACTCACCTCACCTGGTTTGGCGCGCGCCATTTGGATAAATTCCGCCACCGTGTTGTAAGGCGCATCCATGGGGGCGAGCATGATCAAGGGGGCATTGCCAATTTGCACCACGGGGACCAGGTCTTTCATGGGGTCGTAACCCATGTCTTTGATGAGCAAGCGATTCACCGTGATTTCACCGGTCTGACCCAAGAGCAAGGTGTAGCCATCGTTCTTGGCTTTGGCCGCAATGCGTGTGCCTACCGTGCCCGAGACACCCGGCTTGTTGTCGACCACCACGGGTTGTTTGTACACAGTGGAGAGTTTTTCGCCGACCAAGCGGGCGAAGACATCGCCTTGTCCACCCGGTGCATAGGCCACCACGATGGAGACCGGTTTGGTGGGGTAGTCATCTGCGGCAAAACTGGTGAGTGCGCACAGGCAAAGCAAAAGGGTTGAGGTGATTTTTTTCATGGAGGTCTCCGTTATTCAGGTTTGATATTGGCGTCGCGCACCACACGTGTCCACTGCACCAACTCTTGTTTCAACACGTTGTCGAGTTCTTGCGAGGTCGAGCTCACGGCTTGCATGCCCAGCTTGTTGAAGCGATCACGCACATCGGGGCGCTGCATGATGGCGCGCAAGTCTTGGTTCATCTTGTCGACGATGGCGCTGGGAGTTTTGGCAGGCAAGTAAAAGGCCAACCAAATGGTGGTCACGTAACCAGGCACGCCTTGCTCGCTGATGGTGGGGAGGTCGGGCAGTTCAGGATGACGCTTGGCACTGGCAATGCCCAAGGCCTTCACACGACCAGCTTTGATGTTGGGGACCGCAGAGTTGAAGGCATCGAACATCAGTTGAATGTGGCCCGCCAACAGGTCTTGTGCAGCAGGGCCTTGGCCTTTGTAGGGCACATGGCCGAGTTGCGTTTTGGTCATGCTGGCAAACATCTCAGAGCCCAGGTGATAGGTGCTGCCCGTGCCCGATGAGCCGTAGAACAATTTGCCTGGGTTGTCTTTGGCGTAGCGAATGAACTCTTGCACGTTGTTGGCCGGCACCGACGGATGCACCACCAATATGTTTTCAATCGTGGCCACCAAGCTGACAGGGACAAAGTCACGCACCGGGTCGTAAGGCAGTTTGGAGACCAGGGCGGGGTTGGCCGCCATGATGCTGCTGGTGCCAAACAAAATGGTGTTGCCATCGGCGGGCGCGCGAGCCACAAAGTCTGCGCCAATCGCACCAGTGGCTCCGACGCGGTTGTCGACGATGACGTTTTTGCCCATGGCTTCAGACAACAAGGGCGCGATGACGCGGGCCGCAATGTCGGTGGGGCCGCCTGTTGAAAACGGCACCACCAAGCGGACGGTGTTGTTTTGGGCGAAGCTCAAGCTCGCAGCAAGCGAGCAGATGGCTGCAATGGCAATGTGTCGACGTGAAATCATGAAAACCTCCGTGAGTGGACGCGCCACTTAGGCGAGCAAGCGTTGACGAATATCCAGCGGGGACAACACCTCAAGTGGCTCGGCACCCCCGTTGGGAATGCCCACTTGGGTAGCGTTGAGCAGCATGGACACCATGACATACGTGCCCGACAACACGGTGAGATCGACCACCGCTTGCTCTCCCATCTCTGTCACAGCCTGTTGCCACAACGCATCGGGCACACGGTGATTCAAACTGAGTTGAATGCAAAAGTCATAGACCAAGGCTTCGTCGGCCTGCATGCCTTCGGGGCGCTTGCATTGACGCAGTTGTTCGATGATGTGGGTAGACAACCCGGCGCGTTGGGCAATGGGGTCGTGCGCCCACCACTCGTACTGTGCGTTGGCAATGCGCGCTTGAATCAGAATGGCAAATTCATTCAGCCGTTTGCTCACCGAGGTTTTGAAGCGCAGGTAGTCCAAAAAATCAAAGCAGCGGCGAGCCATGTCGGGGCTGCGCAGCAGGGCGTTGTAAGGGCCACCCAAAGCCGCACTGGACACTTTGAGAATGTCATCGGCCAAGGGTTGAACTTCGGGGGCAAGGTCTTCGTAGCGGAGTTGTGTGAAACGTTCGGTCATGGTTTTAGCGCTCGATGGATTGAAATTGGGTGCGTAAGGTGTTGGTGAAGTGCGGACGGCAAATATCGCTCCACGCCGAGCCGCGCACCGCCAGCCAGGCCTCGGTTTTCAACACGTCGAGGTTGATCAAGTCGTAACAAGCAAACGAGCGTGGGCTGTGGTCGAGGTTGAGGAAGCGGCGTGCCACCAAGCAACCGGGCACACGTGACAACCCCGGCATGTGTTCTTCGTCGTACCACTTGAAAATTTCAGCCTCCCAGCCCGCTTCGGGATCGGTCTCCACCACATAGTGCGTGAGCGCAGCGTTTGGGTCGTGCGGTGTCTCTAAGTGCATGACAGTTTGCAAGCGTGAGACTTGCGCCACATGGCCGGTCAAGGCCAACCAAATTTTTTCGAACGCGGCACAGTCGTCGGTGCCGATGTCGGTCGGCGCAGAAAACTGGACATAGACGTACTGCATGGGCAAGCCATTTTCAGCGTGCCGCGTCAACACAGATTGAAGCTGTGTGGTGGTGTGCTGACTTAGTGGCAGTGCCGCATGCCAACGTTTGGCTGTACCCGCAGGGCATTCGGCGGCACATTTCAAGAGAAGGGCATGGCAGAGACGGTTCATGTCAGTGTCCAATGCGAAG
>JACCED011259298.1_pt1 | contig 18228 bp, 14 predicted proteins | sample 7455021 | NCBI WGS metagenome assembly JACCED01 (sample SAMN15323456, study PRJNA562643) | freshwater metagenome | isolation source: river surface water | place: USA:Blue River Watershed | collected 2017-08-19 | reverse complement strand
GAGGTGACCCTCGGCGGCACCGGCAAGGCCCGCGGCGACCGCCACCCCAAGATCCGTTCCGGCGTCCTGGTCGGCGCGGGCGCGAAGATCCTCGGCAACATCACCATCGGCGAAGGCGCCAAGATCGGCGCCGGTTCCGTCGTGCTCAAGGACGTCGCCCCGCACACCAGCGTGGCGGGCGTCCCCGCCGTGCTCATCGGCCAGGCCTCCGTCGACGCCCCGGCGCTCGACATGGACCACTCGCTCTGACCATGCCCGGGACGCGCCCTCCGCAGGAACGGCCGGGCGACGCCCGCGTCCTCGACTGCCTCTACCGCGTCGGCGCCTTCGTCAACGAGACCGAGGATCCCCGCGAGGCCCTCGACTTCATCCTCGCGGAGATCGTCCGTTCCCTCGGGGCCTCCTCGGCGTCGATCGCGCTGGTCGAGCCGACGACGGGGTCCCTGCGCATCGAGGTCTCCAACGGCCTCGACGAGGCTTCGGCCGGCCGCGTCATCCAGCAGGGACAGGGCATCACCGGCTGGGTCGCGCTCTACGCCAAGCCGCTCCGCGTGCCCGACGTCGCCAAGGACCCGCGCTACGTGGAGATCCGCCGCGGCATCCGTTCCGAGCTGGCCGTCCCGATGGAGCTCATGGGCAACGTCATCGGCGTCGTCAACTGCGACTCGGACCGCCTCGACGCCTTCACCGAGCAGGACGTCGCCTTCCTCTCGCTCCTGACGAACGAGGCCTCCAAGGCCGTCGGCCGCATCTGGCTGCTCCGGCAGCTGCGCTCCAAGGCCGCCCAGCTCGAGGCGCTCGTCGGCGCCGCCCAGGGGCTGGCCCGGGAACGCGACGAGCCGGGCATCGTGCTCGACCTGACCCGGGCCACGCGCGCGCTGCTCGGGGCCCGCGCCTGCGCCTTCTTCGGGCTGGCCGAGCGCACGCTCGAGCTCCGGCACGTGGACGGCGACCTGTCCGGGAGCGCCTTCGCGCCGCGGCTCTCCCTCGACGAGACCTCGCTCGGCACCGTCGCGACCCGCCGCAAGCCGCTCGTCGTGCCCCTGGCGGGCAAGTCGGAGGAGCACCTCTTCACCCGCCTGGCCGAGCCCGTCGCCAGTTCGTCGCTCCTCGCCGTCCCGGTCCGCTACGAGGACGAGACCTTCGGCGTGCTCGTCTGCGTGGCCATGGGCGCGTACCGCTTCTCCGACGACGACAAGCACCTCGTCACGGCCCTCTCCTCCTTCGGCGCGTCCTCCCTCCAGAACGCACGGCTCTACGCCAAGGTCTTCACGGTCGAGGAGGGCCTGCGGCGGAGCGAGCGCCTGACGGCCCTCGGCCTGCTCTCGGCCGAGGTGGCGCACGAGATCCGCAACCCGCTCACGGTGATGAAGCTCCTGTCCGATACGTTGTCGCAGGGCATGGCCCCGAGCGACCCGCGGGTCGAGGACCTCGGCGTGATGCGCGAGAAGATCGCCCACATGGAGGGCGTCGTCTCGCGCGTGCTGGGGATGAGCAAGGCCCAGTCGGGCGCCTTCACGACGATCGACCTGCGCGCGGCGGCCGACCACGCGGTCCTCCTCCTGCGGCTCAAGCTCCAGCAGCTGGGCGTGAAGGTGGACGTCGACTGCGCGGAGGCGCTGCCGCTCGTCGAGGGCAACCCGGGGCAGATCCAGCAGATCTTCCTGAACCTCATGATGAACGGCGTCCAGGCGATGGTCGGCGGCGGCGCGCTCAGCCTCCGTCTCGCCGTCGAACCCGGCCCGCAGGGGGACGTCGTCGCGGTGCGCATCGCGGACACGGGGACGGGCATCCCCGCGGCCATCCTGCCCAAGATCTTCGAATCCTTCTTCACGAGCCGCGAGGATGGCACGGGGCTCGGCCTCGCCATCGTGAAGCGCATCCTGCGCGACCACCGCGGCGATATCGTCGTCGAGTCGACCGGCCCCGCCGGGACGACCTTCAAGTTCTGGTTTCCGGTCGGGAAGTGAGGAGGCGCCGGCCCGCCGACCAGACCAGCGGCAGGAAGGAGACGCCGACGACGATCAGGATCACCTTGTGCAGCTGGTCGGCCAAGGGCGTGCCGCCCAACGCATAGCCGAGCCAGACCAGCGAGTTGATCCAGAGCAGGCCGCCGAGGATGTTCCAGCGCAGGAAGCGGGCGGTCGGCATCTCCCCCATGCCGGCGGCGAAGGGCACGAAGGTCCGCAGCAGCGGGACGAAGCGGGCCAGGACGATCGCCAGCGGACCCTTGGCGGCGAAGTAGGCGCGGGCGGCCTCGAGGTGCCGGCGCTTGTACCACCAGCTGTCCGGCCTCGACTCCATGGTCCGTCCGTAGCGCCGGCCCAGCCAGTGGCCCGTCTGGTCGCCGAGGGTCGCGGCCAGGGTGAGGACCGCGGTCAGCGTCCAAGGGCTGAAGTAGGCGGGACGTTCGCCGTTGGCGACGGCGAGCACGCCGGCGGTGACGAGCAGGGAGTCGCCGGGCAGGAAGAAGCCGGCCAGCAGGCCCGTCTCGGCGAAGACGATCGCGGCCATGAGGCCGAGGCCGCCGACTTCGATGGTCTGCCGGAGGCCTTCGGCCGTGTGGAGGTGCGACCAGAAGGCGCTCAGCCAAGATTCCATGCCCCGGCGTAGGCGGAAAGCGAACGCTTGGCAATCGCCTTGAAGCAACCCGCGTTTGCCCTCACGTTCCCCGCGTCCCATGTCGCCCGAGTTCGAGTCCTCCGCCGTCCGGCTCCGTCGCGCCGCGCTGACCCATGGCCTCGCCGGGCAGGCCGCGTTGGCCGGCGAGGTCGTCCCCCGGGCCAAGCAGTTCCTGCAGGAGGCCCGCGAGATCCAGTTGGCCGCCCACCGCTCCGGCGTCCCCGGCGGCGAAGTGGCCAAGCTCCGTTCCGACGCGGTGGACATCGTCATCGACGCCCTCTACCTCCGGGCGGGTCCCGCCGCGGCCGACCTGGCGCTGGTGGCCACCGGCGGCTACGGCCGCGCCGAGCTCTGCCCCCTGAGCGACATCGACCTGCTCGTGCTCGTCCCCGAGCACTCGCCGGCGACGCAGGCGCTGGTCGAATCGATCCTCTATCCGCTCTGGGACAGCGGCCTCAAGGTCGGCCAATCCGTGCGCACCGTCCAGGAGTGCGCCGACTACGCGAAGGAGGACCTCCACCTCCGCGTGGCCCTGCTCGAGACGCGCCTCCTCTGCGGCGCCCGTCCGCTCTTCAACCAGATCGAGGCCAAGGTCTCCGAGATGCTCAGCGGCGAAGCCTGGCGGCCGCTGGCGCGTTCGATCGTGGAGTCGCAGCGCAAGCGCCGCGAGAAGGCGGGGGGCAGCGCCTACCTGCAGGAGCCCGACCTCAAGAACGGCGTCGGGGCCCTGCGCGACGTCCAGGGCTGCGTCTGGCTGGCCCGCATCGCCCGCGGGGTCGCCGGCCTCGGCGCCGCCGGCTTCCTCCCGGTCGGCGACCTCCAGAAGTTCGAGCAGGCCAAGGCGACGCTGCTGCGCCTGCGCTGCGAGCTCCATTTCCAGGTGACGCGCCCGACCGAGCAGCTGTCGCTCGAGCGCCAGGACACGATGTCCGAGGCCCTCGGCTGCCGCGGCACCCTGACGGAACGCATCGGCGCCCTCATGCGCGAGTATTTCGACGCGGCCGACCACGTCCGGCGCTGCGTGGAGATGGTCGAGGGGGCGGTCATGGGCGAACCCGAGCCCGAAGGGTGGGGCGAGCCGCTCCTCGTGGACGGCCTGCGCATCGTCCGGGGCGGCACCGTCTCCGCGCAGCATCGCCTCGTGTTCGAGGAGGATCCGGGCCGGCTGGTGCGGCTGTTCCGCCATTGCCAGGTCCACGACGCCCGCCCGGAGCGGGCCCTTTCCCTCCTGGTCCGCGAGCGCGCCCACCTGCTCACGCCCGACGTCGCGCTGGCCGACGAATCCGCGAGCGCCCTCCGGGCGATGCTCACCGAGGCCGGCCGCGTGCACGCGGCGATCGACGCCCTGCGCGAGCACGACCTGCTCTACCGGCTGGTGCCGGAGTTCGCCGGGCTGCATTGCCTGGTGCAGTTCGAGTTCTACCACCGCTGGACGGCCGACGTGCATACGCTCCGCTGCCTCTGGGAACTCGACGCCATCTACGCCGCCGCGACCCCGGTCGAGGAGCGCTACCGCGCCGTGGTGCTCGGCACCGAGGCGCCCTCGCTCCTCTACGCCATCCTCTTCCTCCACGACATCGCGAAGTCCGGGGGCATCGAGGGGCATGCCGAGCGGGGCGTGCCGATCGCCGACGCCATCCTGAAGCGCCTCGGCTTCGACCATCGGGAGCGGGCCATCGCCGCCGGCGTGATCCGCCACCACCTCGTGATGGGGCTCTACTGGCAGCGCCACGACGTGGACGATCCCGCGAACATCGAGCGCTTCGCCCGGCTGGTCGGCGACGACCAGGTGCTCAGCCACCTGCACGTCCATACGCGCTGCGACGCGCGGGCGACGTCCCCGGACCTTTGGACCGACTTCAAGGACGGGCAGCATTGGACCCTTTACCGCCGCACGCTGGCCAAGCTCGCCGGCGAGGCGGAGCGCGACGAGGGGGCGGCCAGCCAGGCGCTGCGCGCGGCGACGGACGCCCGCCTGGCGGGGTCGACGCCGCCCGACGAGGTCGAGGCCCACTTCACGCAGATGCCCGCGGGCTATTTCCAGCACGTCTCGTCCGAGGACGCCGCGGCGCACATCCGCATGGTGCACCGGCTCATCGCCTCGGTCACCGCGGCGGACGCCGAACTTTCGCTGCGTCCGATCGTCGACTGGCACGACGAGGTCGGCTCCGGCCAATCCGTCGTCTCGGTCGTCACGTGGGACCGCGCCGGCCTGTTCAGCCGCATGGCCGGGGCCTTCGCGGTCGCCGGGATCAACATCCTTTCCTGCCGGGCGTTCTCCCGCGAGGACGACGTCGCGCTCGACTTCTTCCGCGTGTCCCTCCCCATCGGCAAGGAAGCCGCCGCCAAGGAGCGCTTCACCGAGGCCCTGGCCCGTTCGCTCGTCGACGGCTCCGACCTGCTCGACTCGGTGGCGGCCGAGGAGGCCCGCGCGGCGCTGACCGCCCCCCGCCGGAAGGCGCACGTGCCGCTCGCCCCGCAGGTGGAGGTCTACCGCGAGGACGCGCTGGACCGCACCGTCGTCGAGCTCCAGTGCAACGACCGCATCGGCCTGCGCTTCCGCGTCGGCCGGGCGATCCGCGGGGCCGGTTACGCGATCACCTTCGCGAACGTCGCGACCGAGCAGGGGTTCGCCCTGGATACCTTCTACCTGACCCCGGAGCGCGGCCGGTCCGCCGCGCCCCATGCGCCGGAGGACCTCGCCGCCGCCCTCCGCGCCCTGGTCTCCTGAGCACGTCCCCCTTGCCAGCGGTCGGCAAAACCCCACCATGGGGTCGTCCCATGAAAGCCTCCCTGACCTTCGCCTGCCTGCTCGTCCTCGTCGGCCTCGGCGCCGCCGAAGTCCCCGCCAAGAATTCCTCCGCCATGCCCAACTCCCCCAAACTCGAGAAAGCCACCTTCGGAGCCGGATGCTTCTGGGGCGTCGAATACCAGTACGCCAAGATCCCGGGGGTCGTGTCGGCCTTCTCCGGCTACGCCGGCGGCAAGGTCCTCAACCCCACCTACCGGCAGGTCTGCGAGGACGAGACCGGCCACGCCGAAGTCGTCCAGGTCACCTTCGACCCCGCCAAGGTGAGCTACCGCCAGCTCGTCGAGTACTTCTTCCGGATGCACAACCCGACGCAGGTCAACCGTCAGGGACCCGACGTCGGCGACCAGTACCGCTCCGTCATCTTCGCGCATTCCCCCGAGCAGCGCAAGGTCGCCGAGGAGGTGAAGGCCGCCCTCGACGCCGCCAAGAAGTACCCGGCGCCGATCGCCACGAAGATCGAGGGCGAGCAGGTCTTCTGGAAGGCCGAGGAGTACCATCAGAAATATTACGAGCGCAACGGCAAGAAGCCCTACTGCCACCTGGTCCCCTACGCGGAGGAGAAGTGAGCGGACGTGGCTGAGCGGCGCACCGGGGCGGACGCACCGCTGCCGGGCTTCGGCCCGGCGGCCGACCCCGCCTTGCCGCCCGCCCGCCGGCCGCTCGCCGCCCGGATGCGCCCCCGCGCGCTCGCCGAGGTGGTCGGCCATGCCGCGCTCCTCGGGCCCGACGCCCTGCTGCCGCGGCTGATCCGGGCGGACAACTTCGGCTCGCTCCTGTTCTACGGGCCGCCCGGCTGCGGCAAGACGACGCTCGCGGAGGTCATCGCCGCGGAGACGAGCGCCGAGGTCGTCCGCGTCAACGCGGTCCTCTCCGGCGCCGCGGAGCTGCGGGAGGTGCTCGCCGACGCCCGCCGGCATCCCGCCCGCAAGACGGTCCTCGTGGTCGACGAGATCCATCGCTTCAGCAAATCCCAGCAGGACCTGCTCCTGCCCGACGTCGAGGCCGGCGTGGTGCGCCTGATCGGCTGCACGACCCATAATCCCGGCCTCTACGTCGTCCCGGCCCTGCTCAGCCGCAGCCACCTGTTCCGGCTCGACCCGCTGTCGGTCGACGAGGTCGCGGCCTTCCTGGCCCGGGCGCTCGCGGACGCGGAGCGCGGGCTGGGCGCGCTCGGCATCAAGGCCGGCCCGGAGGTCCTGCGGCAAGTCGCCGAGATGGCCGGCGGGGACCTGCGTCGCGCCCTCAATTGCCTCGAGACCCTGGTGCTCTCGGCGCCCGTGCTCGGCAGCGTGACCGCCGACGCCGTCGCGGCCTTCGCGCGGGAGCGGCGGATCCGTTACGACGACGGCGGCGACGACCATTACGACACCGCCTCGGCGTTCATCAAGTCGGTGCGCGGCGGCGATCCCGACGCGGCGCTCTATTGGCTCTTCCTGATGCTCGAAGGGGGCGAGGAGCCCCGCTTCATCGCCCGCCGGCTGGTCATCTGCGCTTCCGAGGACGTCGGCTTGGCCGATTCGCGCGCCCTCGGGGTCGCCACGGCCGCGTTCCAGGCCTGCGAGATGGTCGGGTTGCCCGAGTGCGAGTACGCCTTGGCGCACGCCACGCTTTTCCTGACCCTGTCGCCGAAGAGCAACAGCACGACCCTGGCGATCGCCGCGGCGAAGGAGGCGGTCCGCACCCAACCCCGGCAGGAGGTGCCGCTCCATCTCAAGGACGCCCATAACGCCACCAACAAGCGGCTGGGGCAGGGCGGGGGCTATCGCTACAGCCATGATTACCCCGAGGGCATCAGCGGGCAGGACTACCTGGCCCGTCCGCTCGCGCTCTACCGGCCCGGCGACGCCGGCGCGGAGCCGCCGCTCGCGGAGCGGCTGGCCCGTTGGCGCGCCCTGAAGGCCGCGCTGCGGCAGAAGGAAGGTCGCCCGTGAGCCGGAGCGCGCCGCGCCTGCCGTGGTTCGGTCCGGGGCGCTTCCCGCTGTACCTCGCGCCGATGGCGCGGCGGACCGACATCGCGTTCCGCCAGCTGTGCAAGGAGCAGGGGGCCGACGTCATGGTCACGGAGTTCGTGCAGTCGGAGGCCCTGATCCGCGACAACGCCAAGGCCTGGGAGATGGTGGACTTCACCGCGACCCAACGCCCCATGGGCGTGCAGATCTTCGGGGCGACGCCGGCCTCGATGGCGCGGGCCGCCCGCGAAGTCTGCGACCGCGTCCGCCCCGATTTCCTGGACCTGAACTTCGGCTGTCCGGCGCACAAGGTGATCGAGCAGAACGCCGGTTCCGGCCTGCTGCGATGCACCCCGTTGCTGTACGATCTCGTCAAGGCGGTGAAGGACGCGATCCCGGACGTGCCGCTGACCGCGAAGATGCGGCTCGGGTGGGATCGGGATTCCATCGTCGCGGTGGAGGTCGCCGGCCGGCTCGAGCAACTCGGCGTCGAGGCGCTCGCCGTGCACGGCCGCACGAAGGAGCAGGGCTACGCCGGCGCGGCGGATTGGGCGTGGATCGCCCGCGTCGCCGCCGCGGTCGGCATCCCCGTCATCGGCAACGGCGACGTGCAGGACGGCGCGGGCGCCCGGCGGCGGCGCGACGAGGCCGGCGTCGCCGGCCTGATGATCGGCCGGGCGGCGTTGGGCAATCCGTGGATCTTCGCCGAGGTCAAGGCGGCCCTGGAGGGGCGGGAGTCCGCGGTGGCCGCCATCGGTCCGCGCCAGCGCTGGGAGGCGATGTTGCGGCTGGCGGAACTGACCTTGGAGGTGCATGCCAGCCGCTTGGGGACGCGCGACGTGCGCTGGATGTTGGATCGGCTGCTTCCCCTGACCCAAGGCTTGCCCGGCTCGCGCCGGATCCGCGACCGGTTGCGCTATTGCCTCACCCTCGACGACCTTCGTCGGCTCGGTGACGAACACTTGACGGAGCTCGCGCGGAACCCCTGAGGCCGCATTCATTGGCGATTCGTCGCGGGTGACGTTCGTGCAACCGTTTTGTTCGGTTTCTTATCAACCCCCCGTTGTGAATATCCTGTGCAGGGCTTCCGCTTGTGCCATGGTTCCGGGGTCGCATCAAAGCGCCTGTTCCGCACCCCTCGGATCCACCGGTGTCGCCCCCGCGGGCCGTCGCCAACCCCTTCCTGTTTAGCCCTCCTCCAACTTTCATCCCGCCAACGACTTGCGACCTCCTTCGCGCCCTCCTTTCTCCCGAGTTTCCCGCCCAGCCCTCCTTCCGCCCCACGCCCGCCCCCCTCTTTTACAAAATATTTCCAACTTTCGGGCTTCCAAAGAGCCTGTGAACAACCTTTCTCAACCCTCCACCCCTTTCCATGGCCAGCCCTGACCGTCACCTTTCCCTGTGGGAGACCGCCAAAAGCGAACTTCGTAACACTTTTTCCCGTTCCGACTACGACACCTGGATCTCCACGCTCCAAGCCGTCGGAATCGTCGACGGCAACATCCTCGTGCTCGAGGCCCCGACCGTGCTCACCGAAGCCTGGGTCAACAGCAACTACGGCGAGGTCCTCCGTCGCCAGCTGACCTTGGTCGCCGGAAGCAACATGGACTACCGCCTCAGCGCGGCGACCAACGCGCCGCGCGACGCCCAGCCGGCGGCGCCCGCGCCCCGTTCCGCCGTCCGCACGCCGTCCGCCTCCCCGGCGCCGGCGATCAAGGCGACCAACACCTTCGAGAACTTCATCGTCGGACCCGAGAACGAGATGGCGCACGGCGCCGCGCTCGCCGTCGCGAAGGAGCCGGGCCATTACTACAACCCGCTCTTCATCCATGGCCCCACCGGCCTCGGCAAGACGCACCTGATGCACGCCATCGCCCATTCGGTCTACGCGGCCAATCCGGCGGCCCGCATCGCCTACATCTCCTCCGAGACCTTCACCAACGACTTCATCTCCGCGCTCCAGTCGGGGAGCGTCGCCCCGTTCCGCCGCCGCTACCGCGAGCTGGACCTGCTCCTCATCGACGACATCCACTTCCTCGCCGGCAAGGAATCCACGCAGGACGAGTTCTTCCACACCTTCAACGAACTGCACAACAACCACAAGCAGGTCGTCCTGACCAGCGACCGGCCGGCCTCCGAGATCGCCAAGCTGCAGGAACGCCTCGTCTCGCGCTTCCAGTGGGGCATGGTGGCCTCCATCCAGGCCCCCGGCCTCGAGACCCGCATCGCCATCCTGCGCAAGAAGGCCGCGGCCCGCGGCCTCGACCTCTCGCCGGAGATCGCCGAGTTCATCGCCTCGCGCATCGCCCGCAACGTCCGCAACCTCGAGGGCGCCGTGACCCGCATCGTCGGCCTCACCGGCATGACCCGCAAGCCGCTCGAGCTGGCCCAGGTCGAGAAGCTGCTGCACGACATCCTCGTCGAGGAAGCCAGCCACACCCTCACCGCCGAGGTCATCCAGCGCAAGGTCGCCGAGCACTACCGCATCCAGATGTCGGACATGACGTCCAAGCGCCGGATGCAGAACATCGCCTTCCCCCGCCAGGTCGCCATGTACCTCGCGACCCAGCTGACCGGCATGTCCCTCGTCTCCATCGGGCAGGCCTTCGGCGGCCGCGACCACGGCACCGTGATCCACGCCCGCAAGACCGTGACCAACCAGATGGAGGTGGACACCAACGTCCGCCGGACCGTCGAGTACCTGCGCGCGCAGCTCTCGACCAATCGCTGAAGGGAAGCTTAGCCGCGGAGGAGGAGGCGACCGGACGGTCGCCTTTTTCGCGCCTACCCGGCCGACGGCAGTCCGCGGAGCAGCGCCGCGACGGCGGCGACCTTGGCCCGGTCCGCGACCGGGATGGCGTCGGCCGGCCAATCGGGCGCCGCGCCCAAGGCGACGGAAGGCGGCCGCACGCGCATCGCGGTCGGCTGGACGCCGCGGAGGGAGGCATGGACTTCCGTCACGCCGCTCAGCCGGATGACTTCGGCGATGTTGGCGAGGTTCAGGCCGCCGCCGGCGAGGATCGTGCAACGACGGCCGGCCTGGCGAACGAGTTTGGCGAGGGTGGGGGCGCCGGTCAGCGCGTCGGGAGCCTGCCCCGAGGTCAGCACGCGGTGGCAGCCGGCGGCGATGATCGCCTCCAAGGCCGCCTCGGGTTGGACCGCCCAATCGAAGGCCCGGTGGAAGGTGACGGACATCCCCTTGGCCGCCGCGACCAGCCGACGGGTCCGCTCCAGGTCGACCGTGGCATCCGGGCGCAGCAGCCCGAAGACCACGCCGTCGGCTCCGGCTTCGCGGGCCACCGCGATATCCCGGAGCATGATCTTGAACTCGGCGTCGGTGTAGAGGAAGTCGCCCCCGCGCGGCCGGATCATGACGTGCACCTTGATGCCCGGAAGCTCCCGGACCGCTTCGAGGGTGCCGAGGCCCGGGGTGGTGCCCCCTTCGGCCGTATTTTCGCAGAGTTCGACCCGGTCGGCTCCGCCGAGCTGGGCGGCCAGGGCCGAAGCGTAGGAATAGGCGACGATTTCCAGGAGGGGCATGGGCGGGAAGCCATTGAGCACGCCCCTCACGGCCGAAGCAACCGTAGGGTGGGGGAGGGTATTCTGTTTGCCAGCGGCCGGAGGGGCGTCTTGATGGCCTCGTTCCTTCAGATTCTTCCCAGGGGAGTCCGGTGCCGGACTGAGATGAGGCTAGGCCTCGAACCCTCGTACCTGATGCGCTTCGGCGCCGTAGGAAGCGGATTTTGCAGCGCCCACCATCCCCGTTTCCGCGTCCCTCCCAGGTCCGCGCGGACAGCGTTGGCTCCCGGTCCTCCGGCCCTCTTTCCCTCCTATCCTCCTCCCTTCCATGGTTTCCGACAACAAGCCCACCCAATTCCCGAACTCGACCCGCATCTACGTTCCCGGCTCCCGGCCCGACATCCTGGTGCCCATGCGCGAGGTGAGATTGGCGGATACGCAGCGCCCCGACGGCGCGAAGTCGCCCAACGCCCCCATCCGCATCTACGATACCGCCGGCCCTTGGGGCGACCCCGCGTTCCATGGCGACGTCGAGAAGGGCCTGCCGGCCATCCGCGCCGGCTGGATCCGCGAGCGCGGCGACGTCGAGGCCGTGGCCGGTCGCGAGCTCAAGCCGGAGGACGACGGCTACCTGTCCTGGAAGCATGCGGAGACCGCGCAGCGCGCGACGTCCCGCAACCGACTCGTGCAGTTCGACCGCGCCGGCCGCCAGGTGCTCAAGGGCAAGCCCGGGCAGCGTCCGACCCAGCTGGCCTACGCCAAGCAGGGCATCATCACCCCGGAGATGGAGTACATCGCCATCCGCGAGAACCTCCGCCTGCAGGCCGCCGCCGAGGAATCCCCCCGCCGCCACGACCTCGGCTTCCAGCACAAGGGCGAGTCCTTCGGGGCCGCCATCCCGAAGGTCATCACCCCCGAATTCGTCCGCTCCGAGGTGGCCCGCGGCCGCGCCATCATACCGGCCAACATCAACCACCCCGAACTGGAGCCGATGATCATCGGCCGCAACTTCCTGGTGAAGATCAACACCAACATCGGCAACTCCGCGGTCGCCTCGTCGATCGAGGAGGAGGTCGAGAAGATGCGCTGGTCGATCAAGTGGGGCGGCGACACGCTGATGGACCTCTCCACCGGCAAGAACATCCACCAGACGCGCGAGTGGATCCTGCGCAATTGCCCCGTGCCCGTCGGCACCGTGCCGATCTACCAGGCCCTCGAGAAGGTCAACGGCCGCGCCGAGGACCTGACCTGGGAGATCTTCCGCGACACGCTCATCGAGCAGGCGGAGCAGGGCGTCGACTACTTCACGATCCACGCCGGCGTCCGCCTCGCCTACATCCCGCTGACCGCCCGGCGCGTCACCGGCATCGTCTCCCGCGGCGGCTCCATCATGGCCAAGTGGTGCCTGTCGCACCATAAGGAGAACTTCCTCTACACGCACTGGGACGACATCTGCGACATCATGGCGGCCTACGACGTCAGCTTCTCGATCGGCGACGGCCTCCGCCCGGGCTCCATCGCGGACGCCAACGACGAGGCGCAGTTCGCCGAGCTGAAGACCCAGGGCGAACTCACCACGCGCGCCTGGGAACGCGGCGTCCAGGTCATGAACGAAGGCCCCGGCCACGTGCCGATGCACATGATCAAGGAGAACATGGACAAGCAGCTCGAATGGTGCCACGAGGCGCCGTTCTACACGCTCGGGCCGCTCACGACCGACATCGCCCCCGGCTACGACCACATCACCTCGGCCATCGGCGCCGCGATGATCGGCTGGTACGGGACCGCGATGCTCTGCTACGTCACCCCCAAGGAGCACCTCGGCCTGCCCAACAAGGACGACGTGCGCGAGGGCGTCATCGCCTACAAGATCGCCGCCCACGCGGCCGACCTGGCCAAGGGCCATCCCGCCGCGCAGATCCGCGACAACGCCCTCTCCAAGGCCCGCTTCGAGTTCCGCTGGCCGGACCAGTTCGCCCTGGCCCTCGACCCGGAACGCGCGCAGTCCTACCATGACGAAACCCTGCCGCAGGAGTCGGCGAAGACCGCCCACTTCTGCTCGATGTGCGGCCCGAACTTCTGCTCGATGCGCATCTCGGACGACATCCGGAAGTTCGCCGACGCCCAGGGCGTCTCCGAAACCGAGGCGCTGGCCAAGGGCATGGAGGCTAAGTCGAAGGAGTTCCGCGAGAAGGGCGGCGAAATTTATCAGTAGCCACTCATGGGTGTCAGCGGTCCGCGGTCCGCGGTTGGCGGTTAGGGTAAAACCCAACCCCAGCCGTCTGGCCGAGACTCCGTCTCCGCTCCCCATGTTTGAACCCGTCTCGGTAGTGTCTTTTCCAACCGCCAACCGCTAACCGCCAGCCGCTGTGTCCTCTTCCAATCAATCCGCCACCGCCTGGTACGATTCCCCGTTGTACTACGACATGGTGTATGCGGATTACACGAAGAAGGAGACGCGCTTCATCGAAGGAATCATGAAGCGGCACGGACCGAAGTTGGCCGGCCCGCTGCGCGTGCTCGAGCCGGCCTGCGGTTCCGGCCGGCTGCTCGAATCGTTGGCCGCCCGCGGCCACGTCGTCCACGGCTTCGACCTGAATAGGCACCAGGTCGCCTTCGCCAAGGACCGCCTCAAGGCCCGAGGGCTGAAGGCCCGGGTATGGCGCGACCGCCTGCAGGATTTCACGGTCCCGCGCGGGGCCCGCTACGACGTCGCGCACTGCTTCGTCAGCACCTTCAAGTACGTCGACACCGAAGCTGGCGCCGCCCGTTCGCTGCGTCGCATGGCCGCCGCGTTGCGTCCGGGCGGTCTGCTGCTGCTAGGGCTGCACCTGACCGATTATCGGAACAGCCCGCCCGACCATGAGCGCTGGATCGGCCGCCAACCCGGCATCCGCGTGGTCAGCGACACCTGGTCGGCCCCGGCGGACCGCAAGTCCCGCACGGAAGCCATGCGGACCCGCATGCGCATCACCGAAAAGGGGAAGACCCGGGTCGAGGAGACCGTCTGGGATTTCCGGACGTACTCCCCGTCCGAGCTGCGCGCCTTGCTGCGCAAGGTCCCCGCCCTGCGCCTGGTCGCCTGCCATGACTTCCACTACGACCTGGGGTCGACGCGCCGGCTGGATCTGGCCTATTCGGACGTCCTGCTGGTCCTGCGGCGATCCTGATCCGCGGTCATTCCGGGGCCAAGCAAAGTTCCCCGCGGCTCGTCGCTCGTGGGGGTGCGCCCGGTCCGTCGCCGGACCCGCCGGGGCCATGAGCCCGTCAGGATCCAAAGGGGCTTGTCCCGCTCCGGACCGGGCGTAGGGTGTCGGCATGCAAGCATCCTCCGGCGTCCTCCTGGCCTTGGTCTTCCTCCTCGCCGGCGCGCCTGGCCAGGCGCTCGAAGTCGACGTCAACGCCTCGACCCACGTCGTGACCTTGTTCAAGACCAAGGGGGAGACGCTGCTCCGCTATACCCTGGATGGCCGCGACCCCGACTTCACGGCGGGTGTCTACCTCGCCCCCATCGAGTTGCCGCAAGGTGGCACGGTCAAGGCGGCCGCCTTCGAAGGCCCCAAGCGGGTGGGCGCCGTGCTGACCAAGGTCGTCCCCAATCCTTCCGCCGACTTGTTCAACGGTGCGTTGACCCCGGTGACCCAGAATCGCGACCACCGCACCTACGATTGGGTGGAGCGCCACAACGCCATCCTCGAACTCAACAAGTCCGGGGCGGCCAACGCCCAGGTCGTCCTCCTCGGTGATTCGATCACGCATTTCTGGGGCGGCGAGCCGAAGTCGACCCGCGTATCCGGGGCGACGAGCTGGGAAAAGTACCTCGCGCCCCACAAGCCCCTCAACCTCGGGTTCGGCTGGGACCGCACCGAAAACGTGCTCTGGCGCCTGCGTCATGGCGAAGTCGCCGGGCTCAAGCCCAAGGCCTACGTCCTCCTCATCGGCACCAACAATTTCCAGGTCAACTCGGTGGCCGAGACCGTCGATGGCATCGAGGAGGTCTGCGAGGAGATCCGTCGCCGTTCCCCGGGGGCGAAGCTGCTGCTCCTGGCCATCCTGCCGCGCGGCGAGACGCCCAATGATTTGCGCAGCAAGGCCGCCGACGCCAACGCCTTGCTCAAGACCCGCGTGGCCAAGTTGGCCGACAAGTACCTGGACTTGTCCGACCGCTACGTCGGTCCCGGTGGCCGCATCTCCAAGGCCATCATGTCCGACTTCCTGCACCCGACCGACAAGGGGTATGAGATCATGGGGCAGGCCATCGACGAGACCCTGAAGTCCTGGGGCCTCTGAAAACAAAAGACCCCGGTGAGCCGGGGTCGCGCTGGCGCCGCGGACGATCGTTTTAGATCTTCCGCACGACCTGCTTGGCGATGCCCTGGATGACCAGCGAGCTCACCGGGATGAGGTTCGGGTAGTTCGGGTTTTCCGCCTTCAGGTAGACTTTGGCGCCCTGCTTGATCAGGCGCTTCAGGGTCGTCTCGCCGTCGATCAACGCCGCCACGATGTCGCCGTGCTTGGGGGTGCCGGGCTCGATGATGACCGTGTCGCCATCGTTGATGTCGGCCTCGATCATCGAGTCGCCCCGGACGAGCAACGCGAAGGATTCGGGCGGACGGCGGCGGGCGCCGGGGGGCAGGGGAGCCTGCATGCTGGCGACGACGCCGGAGGATTCGGTGTAATCCGGGAAGCCGGCGGGGATGGCGCCGAGGAAGGGGACGGAATCCATCGCGACCACGTTGTCGCCAGGGCCTTCGTAGGTGATGACCGTCTCCGAAAGATCCGGCACCACCTCGGGAGCGATCTTGTAGGCGCGGGCCGCCCCCGGGATGCGCTGAAGGACGCCCTTGCGCTCCAAGGCTTGGAGATGCCCGAAGACGGCGTTGGTGCTGGCGAAGCGGAACTTCGCCTGGATGTCCCGGATGCTCGGCCAGTAGGAGTGCTGGGTCACGTGGCCCTTCATGTAGTCCAGGATGGCCTGTTGCTTCTTGGTGAGTGCTTCCATGGTGAACGGATGTTCGATGAATGTTTGTTCACTGTCAAGGGCTCGTAAGGACGAGGGGCCTTGTAAAACGTGCATTTTGGCCATTTATTGACTTTTAGGCCATCGGTTCGCCGGGTCCCGGCGATTTCAATGGGCCAGCAGGGTGGCCAGGTCGCCGGGACGTTCCAAGTGGACGGCGTGACCAGCGCCCTCGACGACGCTGAGCCGTGCCCGCGGGATCTTTTCGCCCATGCGACGGGCCACTTCGGTGAACTTGGGATCGAATTCCCCGGTGACCAGATCGACCGCGCCGCGCAGCTCCCCCAGACGATCCCAGAGCGAGGGCAGGGAGCCCGTCCCGACGGCTTCCAGGCTCAACGCCAAGGCGTCCGGCTGGTTGTCGGCCCGACGGGCCAGCAAGGCCTCGCGTGCGGGCGAGGCCGCCTGGAAAAAGGTCCGCAACATGGGCTGGTGGTGCCAATACTTCTGGAAGGCCGCGAGCCCCTGGGTCCGCAGGAACGTCGCCAGGGCCGCATCCGCGAGCCGGCGCTCTTCGCGTTCCTCCGCGGTGGCCAGACCCGGGCTGGCTCCGATCAGGATGAGCCGCCGCCAGCGGGTGGGGTTGGCCAGCGCCCAGTGCAGCGCGAGCCGACCGCCCATCGAATACCCCAGCAGGGTCACGCCCTCGCGATGGCCGACGGCTTCGTCGACGATCGCCAGATGGGCGCGCAACCCATAATCCCCCGGCTCGCGGAGGGCGCGGCGCGAGCCGTGGCCCGGCAGGTCGGGCGCGCGGAAGTCGGCCGCCGCGGGCAGATGCGCCCTGAGCGCGTCGAAGTCGGCCCCCTCGCCGGTGAAGCCATGCAGGGCAAGGGTGGTCATAGGGCGGGGAGGGGCCGTCGGCGTGGGCGTCCGGCTTCCGATTCAAGGAGGTTTTCGCTCCATTGGACAGTCCAAACGGAAAAGCGGGAACCGTTTGCCCTGCCGGCGGTTATTGTATGTTAATCATCAACGTATGCCCGGCATCCGCGTCAAACCCTGGAACCGCGTCGACGGGGCCATCTACAGCCTGGCGACCACCGCGGGCGGGAAGGGCAACTTCAACATCTGCAGCTACGTCACCCCGATCGCGATGAAGCCCAAGCGCTTCATCATCGGCGTCTACAAGGACACCAAGACGCTCGCGAACCTGGAGGCCAATCCGATCGGCCTCCTCAATTACCTGGCGCTCGACCAGGCCCAGCACGTCAAGCTCCTCGGGAAGAAGTCCGGGCACAGCGTCGACAAGGTCGCCCAGCTCGGTTCGCAGGTCGAGCACGTCGGCGACGGACTCTACAAGCTCAAGGGCGCGATCGCGACCCTCCGGCTGCGCTTCCTGGAGCGGATGGATTGCGGCGACCACTGGGCCTGGCTGGCGCACGTCGATTCCTACGAGAACCTGCGGGAGGCGCCGGTGCTGACGCTCGAGGAACTCAAGCGCCAGAAGCTGATCCTGGTCTGAGCCCGCCTCAGGCCCGACCCGGCTTGCCGCCGACCTTGCGCAGGCTGGCCTTCTCCTCGCGGTGCGGGATCAGGTAGGTGCGCCCGCGGATCAGGCGCTCGTAGAGGTCGACCATCGCCACGCCTTCGCGGGGGCGCACGGAGTCGGCCTTGGTCGCCTTGTCGACCTGGCGCTTGAGCATGCGGCAGAGGTCCTCGGAATTGTACTGGATCATGCCGAGGATGCGTTCCACGGAGTAGCCCGGGATGCTTTCCTCGATGTAGAAGCCGTCCTCCTCGTCGTCCTCGAGGAAGACGTGGGCCTCGTTGACGCGGCCGAAGAGGTTGTGCAGGTCGCCCATGATGTCCTGGTAGGCGCCGACCATGAAGGCGCCGATGTAGTAGGGCTGGCCGTCCTTGAGGGGGTGCACCGCCAGGGTGCGGCGGACGTCCTCGAGGTCGATGAACTCGTCGACCTTGCCGTCGGAGTCGCAGGTGATGTCGACCAGGGTCGCCTGGACCGAGGGGCGCTCGTTGAGCCGGTGGATCGGGGCGATCGGGAACAGCTGGTCGAGGGCCCAGTGGTCGAGCAGCGACTGGAAGACCGAGAAGTTGCAGACGTACTGTTCGGCCAGCATCGCGTCGAGGCGGGCGAGGTCGTCGGGGATGTCCGAGGTGTGCGCGAGGTCGAGGCGGATCTGGCGGCAGATCTCCCAGAAGAGCCGGTCGGCGTGGGCGCGTTCCTGGAGGCGGAGCTTGCCGAGGCTGAAGAGGGCGTGGGCGTCCTCGCGCTTCTGCTTGGCGTCGTGGTAGCGCTCCAGCGGGTCGAACTTGCGCTTGTTCTTCCGGATGTCCTCGAGGGCGCG